>Ga0210059_1000428_pt1 | contig 52670 bp, 32 predicted proteins | sample Ectturendosymbi2_FD_188042 | JGI IMG/M metagenome (GOLD analysis project Ga0210059, IMG submission 188042) | Ecteinascidia turbinata endosymbiont from Florida, USA - Sample 2 (SPAdes) (version 2) | ecosystem: Host-associated > Tunicates > Ascidians > Unclassified | place: Key West, Florida... | reverse complement strand
TGGGAGTTTGAGGACGTTTCTACTGAAGAAAAACTGTCTGCTCTTATTGTTGCTCACTTAAACTTACTTGCCGACAATTTGAATACGTATTTTCCTGAAGATAACGACCACTTTCTGGCAGAAAATTTGTGGATTATTCTGACATCTAATGAAGAACCAATTGAGGATGAGGAGTTATTGGAACTACGGGTTGACTTAGATCAAAAATACTCATTCCGAGGAGGGGATTACTCAGAATTTTGGGTTTCTCTTCTTGAATTTCCCGAATATAAAAATCTTGCGCAAAAAGCCATTGATGTCTTGGTACAAATGCCTACCACTTATTTGTGTGAACAAGGATTTTCCAGTCTTGTTGAGATCAAGTCAAACAAACGAAACTCAATTCTTGACATTGATTGTTTAATGCGGGGAGAAATAGAGAGAGAGCTAACACCACGTTATGTCCAAATTGCGGAAACGATGCAACAACAAGCTAGTCATTAAATCAACTTCAATTTTTAAGTCGTTGACACTTTTGCATGCTAAATTTCTTGTGCTCAGTATAAGACTACTATTTCTGTAATCACTGCAACAAACAACTAATTCTTATTTTTTTATACTTTCTATGCACAATGCTATTGCGAGGTATACAAATTTGTTGAAAAATTGTAAAAGGTGTACAACGGAGAAAAAGGTTGAAGAGCAATGGTAAAGCTTTTTTTTATTCTAAGCTACAATACGAGTCTTTAGAGGGTTTGATAGACTTTCTAGCATTTCTGGTTCAAAAGTTAGGGCAAAATAAGCAGAAAGTAAGTAGGGGAATCCCCACTAATTCCCTAAGGAATCCTCACAAGATTTGGGGTCTTTTGGCTATAACTTTGGCACCAGAAACGTTCAAAGCCTCTAAAGACTCATTTTACAACGTAGGATCCAAACAAACTTTCAGCCACAATTTTTGCTCATTGTCCGGGTGATGATGTCATAAAAGAAAAACCAAAAGAAAGCAAAACATATCCCAACCCTGGCGACATCCACCAAAAACCCAAATCCTAATCTCAAAAGTTTTTTTTTCAGTCCAAACTGCAAGACTTCAGGAGTTTTTCGGGGGTTTGAATAGCTCTCTAACATAAGCTGCTGGCGAGTTATCGCTAGTCGAAGAAGCCGTTAATGGGAAACTCGTGCTTTTTCCGCCATTTTTGGATTTTTGTGCAAAATGGGGTGTTTGAGCAATAATTCTAATTCTGGACATGCTGAAACCTCAGTCAAGGGCTCTAAAGAAGCGGATGATCGTCGCGTTTCCAAAATATTTTGATCCGAAAAAATGGTTCATTGGATTGGCGCCCAGGTCCTGGTAAAGTTGGTCAAAAATTCAAAAATATGCCCTCTATGTGACGTCACCAAGAGAAACCCCCAACCAAATCAAATGATTTTTCTTTTAATCGAAGCTAGAACTCTTGTTGAAGTCGTAGATGGTTTGAATAGCTCTCTAGCTATAGCGGTTGGCGAGCTATGGCCAAAAACGTGTGGGCCACTATACTGACCCGCGCGGGCGTCAAAGGGTTGGTCACCAATAGAAGGGAAAAAATACGTTTAGCCTACATAGGTTTTTATTCATTTCAATATATTTAACATACATCTGTGAATATTATTGTCAAATGCTTATTGGTAAATACGTTTTTGTTATTTTACCTCAATCTTTTTGTCATAAGAAAACTTAGGGGTAAATCCTCTTCTATCGAAACGCTGAAGGGGTAGATGGCCAGAGAAAGTTTGGGAACACCTGTTCTAAACTTAAACCTGGGCGACAGACTATAAATGAAAGTGTTTTTGCTTTCATTGATTCTTAACATGGTTTACTGATTGGCATGGAAACAAGCAAGACAAAACATTAGCAGAACGGTGAAATGGAAGGAACAGCAGCAAACAACTTCGTTGTTAGATTGTAAAACTTTGCAAAAAAACAAAAATTTTCGCCTATTTGGCAAGCAGACCTCAGCGGCCCGTAGCGGCCCGGAATGACGTCACTGCTGTAAGAGTTGTTAGTGGACTGTTTCAAAACCTTTAGCGGACGGCCCGAAGACTGGATTGTTAGCGGCCCGTGCCATCTCTACTGTGCATGTCATTTCTATTGCTGAATTTTGGTTCCATCGTCGGTAGCAGGAATCTTAATAGGAGTCGGAAACTTAAATTTGAAAATTTTTCGGACCCGGACCCAGATCCGGATTCAATAATTTTGGTACAGGAGCGGAGGCGAAGTCCGAAAATGTAACTCCGGCCCCCTCTGATTTAAAATTCTGAATCCGAGTCCTGCACCGGCATGAATCCACTCCGGCTCCATGATCACCTCTGCTGTGGAGTCTGAGTCGGGTTCCTAAGGCCACCAGAAGTCGAAATCGGAGTCGCTTTTTATCCGACTCCGATGCCAGAAATCCACAGAAAGGCTTTTATGATTAGTAAATATTCTTTGAATAAATAGATTAATTCAAAGCCTTTACTAATGTATCAATAGCAACAACAACACAATTTTTATTCTACTTGCTTCTTCGCCATTATTGACACTTGACACCAAACTTGATTCACGTTATGTTGTTGAGTCGGAGTCGGAAATTTTGGAATGGTCGGAGTCGGAAAATTTTGGAAGCTAGGTGTCGGAGTCAGACATTTTCCCTCCGACTCCACAACCCTGTCAGGTAGGCTATAACTGCATTCACTTATCATCAAACAGGGATTCGGCAGTGGGAGAAAAATGTGGATATTCTAACATCAGTTTCTGAAGTAAACGGCGAAAAATGGGATGGGGGCGTTGAGGGGACAACAAACGGAAGTGAATTGTTGTGATCAAGTTTTCAATTGTTTTGCCGAAATATTAAGCTTGAGGATGACAACCGTTTGTATTTACCAAATTTGAAGCAATATTTGACATTTGGTATTTTGCTAGTTTTTTGTAAACGCAGTGAGTGGCAATCTTCATTTACATTACATGGATTGATTTCTTTCCCATTATGTTTTCATTTGCTATAATTGACGATGAAAATTGATTAATTTTTTGCATGATGGATTTTTGCGTCGCATTTGATTTATAACTGAGTCATATGAAGTAATAAATCACACTCTCTCTTCTTTTACTTGACATTGTCTGGAACTTGCAAACACCTGACTCGAAGTGGCTCGACAGGTTTAGTGATTGAGTAGGTTTAGTGTCTCGATTCGACCAAATGATGAGTCGACTCGTGAGTCCACTTGAAAAGTTTTCGGTTGACTCTTATTCACTTGTGAGTTGTGACTCGACAAATCCTACTTGACGACATCACTGGCTGAGAATACTCTCGATTGATATGGTGAACGAAAATATGTGTGCTTGACACAGGGTGTCGCTTCACTGTTAATATTTCTGGTATGATGATGCAGGACTAATTGTTGCTGGGAACGCTACAGGATGGTCGTCATGTGGAACTCATTTGGGAAATTTGAAATTATGCTCTTCCTTTACGATGTATCGTCCCTTAATCTTTGGGCCTTGCATTTGTGTATTTTGTAATTATGCTCTTTGTATTTTGTGAGAATTGATTGGTATACCTGTTTCAGTGTTTGCGTTTGGGCGATTGTATTTATCTTGGTGCACACTGAACACAGCACTGACTGACAGGAGGTAGGTACTGTAGTACCAAGAACGAAGCAGTAGCAGCATATACAGTCGAGTCACAGTGTGTTGTGTCACACTTAATTTTAGACATATTTGAAAAGGATCATACTTAATTGATGCATATTATATTTTTCTTGATTGGATTGCTAACGTTCATATTTTTCATATAGGTCAGCCAAACATACAACAGTATTATAAAAATACTATATGTTGAACTAAACACAGACATTGAATAATGCAGTTGTCTAGTAAGTGGTTGTAAGAACCAATGGTGTGCAAATGTTATCAATATGGTTATTAAACGGTTATAATACCATTAACATTTATTTTTAACTTTTTTACCCATCATGCATCAGGTTATAAGAATGGCAGTATCTATTTTGCCACCAAGATGGCAGCAGCAAAAGGCTTGGTAGGAAGTAATTGTAACTAAAAGATAAACCTGCAACCTAACGTTAACCGTAGCCCTAACCTAACACTAAGCTAACCTAATGCTAAGGTAACCCTAACCTAACACTATGCTAACGCTAACCCTAATTCTAACCTAACCCTAATTCTAACCCTAACCTAACAACACAAACCCTTAAACGTAACACCTAAGCAGAGCCTGAAAAAAAGCAAAGAAAAAAACAAAACAAAACGAAAGTAGGCAAGATGAGAGTCAAACCTAAAACCATTGGCATAGCAGCTGTAACACATAACCGTCACACCATGAGCAGGACAGTGTTTTCCTGACAAAGTAGCCTTTTTCTTGGTATTGCATCATGTCATGAGACCGAATCTTGGACTGCCGGCACAATAGATCCAACCGATCTGTTGCCGCCAGAATATCGCCAGTAAAATAAACACTACCTACAAGTATAAGAATATAGTATTATGATACTTACTGTTACAGAGTGTTGTCAATCATTGTTAAAACTTTTGACAAATATCAAGTTGTACTGTAAATCACAGCTAATCATTTACAGTAATAATCATTCTCCTTTATAGGAATTCAGTTCTTTACGTCTAATTGAAATATATAAAAATTAATGTAGGTTGAAAATAAATGGAAATTGCACCGTGCATTGAATTTACAGTATAAGAGAAAATTAACTAATGCTATTCTGACATACCACTAGTATCTATTTGAAATATTTTTGCTAATGCAAAACTAACTATATTGATTACCACTGCTTATGTCCATTATATAAAGGTGTCATAATAGGTCAAAAAAAGGACCTGAATGTTTTTAAACAATGTATATGACATAATACAAATATGCTAATATAGTAGAATAGTACAGAAGCACAAATGTTAAATCAAATACATGACAAACATTAACGTAGCATAGATGATGGTGAGCAAGCAATGGGTGAAGAGATGAGGTATGTAGAGATGAGCAGGTGAAGCATTCACATACCTGTAGGTAAGAAAATAAGCAACAATTATAAGAGGTAAAGTGTCAAAATAGCTGAGATGAATTCTATAAATGTTGCTAAAATTCTTTATGAGTTTTAGTGAGCAAAAACAAGCCGTGTTTACAAATTCATCTGTAAATTATTGCTTGACTGTACCTTTTTTAAATGCAAGTAGTTTTTCAAGCACTTTTTTATTTTCATAAGAGACAGAAGTTCTAAAAAACTAATGATAAAAATTGTAGCCGAAGTCAAAGTTGTCATAGAAATATCGTAAACATTTCAGTACTCACTGTACTACCATCATCATTATCAGTAGTATAAGTAAGCATAAACTGCCTTGTGCTTGCTGCAAGTCTCTTCACAGCCAACAAGAAGAAGGGCACTACAACAAAATAAAAGCAAGGAATAACTGTGGCAACAATGATGTGGTAGGGTAAAACATGTCAGTCACATGATTTAGCAAGGCACAGGACAGTGCTAGTGGTGTGTGATGCAACCAAATGATGCATAAAGCTTATTAATTTGATTTTTATCCTGATGATTGTGTCATTAACTATACTTTGTTTTGATGTTGAATTTAAGCTATAAAAATGCATAATGACAAAAGCAGTGTTTGTTAGAGAACTTGATTTTTTATCATATCATATAACAATCAACAAGGTAAGCATTTTGGGCTGCTTTGGTATATCATTTATATTGATTCAAATGTATGTGGATTTAACTGCTTATTTGAACTCTTATCAAAAGCTGTAGTTGTCAAAGTCTTAAGTTGTCAAATGTTTAATGAGATGTCATTAAAGCTATGGGGTTGAGTTTTTAATTGTCTGTCTTAGCAAAATAATGGGAACTTGGATTTGGTGACTCATCAAAGAATGGTAAGGTTTTCATGAACTTGTGCTAAAAAATGAGCTTGGGATATGAAAGCATACAAGTATGCACAGAATGTAAAAATGAATATCAATGACCTATAAGAGCATTTTATTAGGAAACATGACAATTTGTAAATTGTTGCAATTTATTTGAAAAGAAGCAAAACAGCTGTCTTATCAGATTTGAGCATGTTAGTATATTATATAGATTGTGCTATGTGCACAATGCTGGGTATCTTTGCAACATGGCTGATGCTGTTATGGAGACTTGTTTTCATAGTTTTAATTAAGCTCTGCTACATTCCAAGCTTTACCTGGAACTATTATTTTAATTCAAATTCTTCACAACACCCATATGTGTGAGCTATAGTTTTTGCAGTAATGAATAAAGTGGCACTTGCATTTTAGGGAATGTACTAAATTGGACATGCATTTCATTGCAATGCCCATTTCCACTCTAGCTGAAAATCATGAATATTTCGTTTGGAGTAGAAAAAGACACTTTTGATTCATGCATAAAGCATTTTTTGCAAAATTACTAATAGCATAAAATAACTTATTCAGTTTTGCTTACAATATTCTTTACATATGCAATATTCAAGCAATATTCAAGTTCTTCAAGAGATGCATTAACAAACTCTTGACATTTTATCCCAAATTACTATTGAAGTTAGAATTCAGTCAGGATTTATTAATAGCACTTAATGTTTTTTTTGTTGGAAATAAACTAGCATAAGGTAGGCTTGCTGTAGCAATGACTCACAAAGTATTGCGAATTCTATAATACTGGTTGCTAATCCTGATGATAAAAGTTAGTGTGGTTCTGGTATTTTGGACATTGGTATAATTTGCCAGGTGGAACTCACTTCTTGAATCTTTATCATTTTATGGAACATTTCATTTCTTCTCCCAAAATATTAAACCTGGTGAAAAATGCATGTTATTGGGTATTAATTTCAAGTTGTGCATGAGGTGTGCTGTGTTGTTTTTTTCTATGATGTCTAATTATTAGCTTATCATATGATGAACCAAGTCCATTGTACATGAGAATGAAAATGGTTTTTGAAGTTGTTAATTTTACTGTGCAAGCTAAACAAATTTTTGTGAATTAGCCTGAAATAGTTTATTACTTCAAAAAAAAATCTAAATGCGGTTTATTTTGCAAATGTTATTGACATAAACTTGTAAATCTTGCAGTTCCAGTAGTCTAATTTTTGTGTCAGTAGATGTGATACTGCAATAATTTATGCTAATACAATTTAAATAATTTTTTTCTCCGAAGACCTGCTAAAACTCAATTGATGTGGCTATGGATTTGATTTTTGATTCTATTAGTGTTCACTCATGGATAATCCAAAGTTTTCATACTGGACGTGTGCTTGACCTAATCTGTTTCAATGGTCACCTTGTTCATTAAATTATACCTATGTTGATCACATGTGTGTAATGAATTACGTCAAGTAATGAACTATGCTTTTGATCTAGATCAGCTATGATCAACCCAAATGGCTTACTGAGCCAAAAAGTATGTCACTATCTTAACCTGGGCTGCACATTAAATAACATATTAATGAGGCCGCACATTAAATGGCTTACTTTGATCTTAGCAAATTAAATTTAGCTAGAGCTAATGTACTGAAAGCGTTCGAATCCTAACTGCAATGGTAACATAAGTGATAAAGTGGCACTGAGGACCACCTGCAAAAAAATGTCAAATTGAAGATTATCAAAATAAGGACAAGTTGTCAGCAATCACAGCGTACTTTTACTGCAGCGAAAACCTAAACTGGGCTGCACAAAACCTTCAACTGGGCCGCATGCGGGCCGTGGGTTGGGCATAGCTGATCTAGATGTTATTTCTAACCTTGAAGCTTTACTTTCTTCTGCTTTATAGTTTTTTCCATACATTTTGAAAATCTGCAAAACATGTTGTTAGATTTATAGATATTTACATTTCTTGTGTGGTTATATTCTCTTACTGATTGAACAGTAATAAAAGTAGTGATGGTAAATTCAGCAGATTTTGTGCTTCTTGACCAAACTGTTATATATAATTAAAATAAGCTGTTTTTGCCTACACGTATATTCAACTTGTTTATTTCATTCCTTGCTTTAACTCAAATGTGGATTCCATGAAAATGTATGTAATGCCCATAAGGCTTTTTGAAGGATGACTAAATATGTAGGATTTACTGTCATCTTGTATGGCAGAGATCAATATACTAGCAGAACTATAGAGATGATTTTTTGCAACAGAGAATTATACCATCACCACCTGATTCACATTTTTGTGTTGAGTTTATTGCTGCATCACTGCTTCGAAATAGCATTTCACAATATATTTTTAGTTCATTAGCTCTTAGCAATAAGATTACATGATGATTATCAAGGTTTGATCCTGATTGTTGTCAGACTACTTGTAGGCTATTTTTTGGTCATAGACTGAAACGTTTCCAAAATGACCCCCCAAAAAATTAAGGCATGTCGGTTAGAATGTCTGAAAATATACCATAGGCTAATCAACACTGTTGCAGCAAGTTTTGATTACAAATGTGGGACATGACTGAAATGTCTGTGACCAAAATGTTTCAGCAAAAAAACAGCTTGCAGGTGTATTTTATGCAGGAAAGGAATTTTGCAATATATACTATGGTATATATATATGTACATACAGTAAAGTGCAAGGTATGGCATCTGAGAATGTGAACTTATTTGGGTAAATAAAACATTTAATCTGATTAGCTGCAAGGTGAAGGGAAGAAACTTGATTCAGACCCACCTGTCCATGCCAGCGAAAAAAGCTTTCAAACACATCAGAACCATAGACCAAGTGGACTTAAGAAAATCTGGACAAGGTGATGCACAATCCATCTATAAAAAACAACAATCAATATCTGATTACCGTATTTTTCAGACCATAAGGCACACTTAAAGTCCTTTAATTTTCTCAAAAATCGAAAGTGTGCTGTATAATGCAGTGCGCCTATATGTATGGATCTGGCTGTGCTTTTTCATTCTAGAACCAACTTTATGTGGTAAACTGTGCTATTTATTTAATCGTTAGTTACAATGTTTTGCAAACAGACCATCGTGTTATGTAATAAACCAACAATTGCAATGAGTAGCGTATGTGGTTCTTGGAGTAGCTGGCACATACCACAGATTCTATTACTCTGTGAGAGACTCCAGACTACATTGGTGCACACCAAATCAAACACGTGCATGACTTTTATTCTGTTCATGTCTAGCATTAGGCATGTGTGACAGATTAAACTCCCTTGAGTGTACGGTAATCTGTGGGAGTTTAATCTATCCGATTATGGTATGGAAAATTTGGTCTAACATTCCGGAAAATTTGAAATCATCTTCGCCTTATTCATTTGACAAAAATTTAAAAAAGTCCTGCTATCTTGCCAGACTTCCTGTTGATCTTCGTTTTATATGCTTGTCACATTCTGTTTGATCTTCATTTTATATTCTTGTCCCATTCTGTAGTATTGCGCTGATGCCACTATTTTTCCTCCTATCTACCTCTATAGTTACTCACCCCACCCACTGTACATAGGCATGCTTTTCCCCCACTGTGTTTTGTTGTTGTTTTTATGCTTATTTCACCTGACGTTGATTTGACGCTTTTTGTTACTTTTATTACTACTTGTAAAACGTCTTCAATTAAAATTTGGTTTGTGTTAGCAGCAGGGCTGGCTGAGAACTTGACCCAGGTAGTCTTTCGACAACCCTTTGTGATTCAACATGTTAGAACATGATTACTAAGCTGCGAAACATGAAATTTCTTATTTTTTGTATTTTTTCATCACCATATAATCAACTAGTGATCTTTGATGTTATTGTATTTCCTCTTGCTGCTTCGTGTTATTTTGTGATTTGAGTCACAAAAATGCATGATTATACCATACCATAAACTTCCACGTATGTTATCTGAGTTTTGCTCCATTTAATACACCTTTTAATTTGATGCACCTTACGTATGAAAAAGGAACAGCTAGCATTCAATTTTTGATAGTGTGCCTTATAATCCAGTGTGCCTTGTGGTCTGAAAAGTACGGTAATTAAATAGTCTGGAGAGCCCTGATACAAATTTTTTGATCAAACCCAGTAAAGTTAGCCCTATAAGTTTAGTTGGACAATTATAGGTTTAATCCGATTAGTTACAATACTTAATGAAAATCTGACCTTGGTCAACAACAAACCAGTTTGTGTTGTCTCGAAGCAGTTGCAAAACTCCAAAACAATAATGCATAAATGAAAAACTTTTGCATAAACTTATTAAAAAATAAAAAGAAGTATTTCATAAATGAAAAAACTAAACAATGTAAAAAAATATGAAAACTCAAAAAAATATTTAAAAGTTTTACATGAACAAATTTTTTTATATAAACCTAAAAGATTTTTGGGTCAGTGCCTTGGGCCGAAAAAGCACACGCTGCCCTTCTCATCTCCACCTCAAATGCATGTCATAAACACACATAGACATACTACTACTGAAGATGTAGAGTAATGTATACCCATTGATGAGATAACTTGCTCATTAGCTCTCTTGATGCCCTGGTGTTTTGCCCTTAACTCAATTATAACTATTTAGTATTGATTCAGTAAGTCTGAACTTTCTAATTCTTCAATACAATCTAATAGGCGAAACAGAATTTTTTAAGGCTAGGGCTGAGCAGTAAGTATCTAGATATGTATTGTTCATGAATGCACCCAGATTTACTCATTGAGTGGTATTATCTGTTTTTGTTATGAAACAATTCTTTGGAATTTTTTGGTCCAGAGTTTTATAGCAGAAACTTACCTTTTACATTTGAATGTAAATGCATTTCTTGTTCATCTCCACTTTCATTCAACAGCCTTTTGCTGATTTGTGTATTTAAACAAACTTGGGACAAAGTAGAGTTGGAAGTCATGCTGTGTCATATCTACTTTTAATTAAATAAAATGCCTCAGAACTTATGGTTATAGTAGTGATGTATAAAACGTTTGTGCTTTGTGAACTTTTGTGTTCTGTAAGCTTAAGTGATTTAAAATGAAACACGTATAATTTATCCTGGTTTTTATTTCATTTTGCTTATTGTTGCTCTTTTACTAAGCTTCTTGCTAATTTTCTTTACTGATAATGCTTCTGCCACTTCGCACTGCTTGTTTTCTAGCAATTAGTTGCTGGGGTTCTCTGCTACTGTGAAAAAAAATTCTGTCATTTTTTGTTTGTTGTGTAGGATCAACAACTCCATTGCACAGATTTTTGCTGGAACTATCAAAACAACAAAGAGCGTCAGTTTATTGAAAGGTGCTACATACTTGTACTACAACAACTATGGTGTATGCCTGAACACTTCAGCTATTGACTTAACAAAATCAGGATCTTTCTTTGAATTTCATAAAGCATGTCCAATTGAAAGAACACTTCAGTATACTTCAATTGATTTCCTTTTTTGTTGTTGTCTGATATTGATTTTTTGTTCTACGTACACTGCCTCTCTATTATTTGAAAATGACCATTCAAGCTAGCAAAGCTTGATCCAGAACACTATGTAAGATTGATATATGAGCCTGTTGTCATAAGATATAATTTTGGTGAATTTTGCAAAGCAGGAAGTACACTGTGAAGAGGTTATAGCAATTCATGCATTGTGTAACATACAAGATGGGTTGCTTAACTTGAATCAGGTTATCAAGTTTTATTCTGCCTATTTTGACAAATGCCCCTGAATGCACTTTGCTATAGTTAGCAAAAACTATCATTTTTTGAAAGAATTTGTCTAGAAGGCAACACTACATCATGTCTCTAAATATTCGCCCAACTAAGGTGAGGTTGTAGCATTCAGCTGAAACCATGTGATATGGAACTAATACATTTTACAATGACAGATTGTTTTAAATATGCTTTTACTACATGTCTTTTGTGTTACTTCATCGTGAAAAGTTGGTTATATGTTTGGTTAATCAATGCATCCATTGTTTCTGTTTTATTTCTGTCATACAGATTTTTAAAGCTTCATGTTTTTATCATGAACTGAGTGATGGGCTGCTTTTTGATGTATAGGTGGTTACATTGGTAAATGTTTTTATTGCTATAAATGATCGCTTTCCGAAGTAAAGTTTTCCGCAGCTTTGATCCACTATAAGTTTTGCTCATATTTTCTCTTGTTTGTCATTTGTTGATATTCACGATTTTAATGCTTTGGTTGATTTTTGAATGGAATCAGGATCAAATAAATTTTTCATTATTGTAGAATATAGATTAAAGTTTTTATTGGCAAAAACAAAATCAATGTTGGTTTTTATGTGATTTATGTTTTAGAAGACCATAAAGTTCTTCTAGGCATTTACTTGAGCTGGACCATTAAAAAGAACAAACAGGTGGCGTCCATCAACACATAACAATTCAATTGAAATAGTTCAGTCGTACAAAATAAATTAGAATTTCGTTGTTATACTTTCATTTATCTCACAATGTGCAGAAAACAAACTATGACGCTATTTGTTACAGAGTTCTTTTTTCTCTAATGTAAACCAAGAATTTCCTGGCTAGTTCAAATAGTCTACCAAATCGGTCATCTAAAACTACAGCTGATTGGTTAGATACAATGTGACTAGTTGATCTTTTGCTGGAGCAAACACGGAATATATCAATGTCATACAAAATAAACTTTTAGTGCTTGAACTTCTGTCTTAAATGAGTCAGCTAAATATTAGTTAGGTTTGCAATCACATTTACATTTTATCAAATCTATGTTTTTCTCAAACACTATGCAACACTTTTGTAAAATGATGACCAAATGCAATAGTTGCTGATGGATTGTTTCAGTGTTGCTAGTGTATTCCAACTAAGACCTAACCTGTGATATGACATTACTCAGGATTTCTGCATTCTTGTGTTATTTTACTAATACGTATGTGATATGGACCATGCCAAGCATATAAATAATAATTTTAAAAATTTCAGAGAGCAACTAACATCTTCTCAGGAAAAATGGCAGAAGCTGTGAAGGTCATTGTTCGGTGTCGTCCAATCAATGAAAGAGAGCAAAAATTGCATTGCAAAGTACTTGATTTTTTCTTATTTATTAAAGAACTGTTTAATTTTCAGGTTTATAAGACTTTCAAAGTTTATGGTTTAAATAGTGTCTTGTATTTTGATTTTAAATGCAATTGCTGCTGAGGTTTGCAGGTTTCCTTCATGAAGTGTTTGTGATAGTAATGCATTTAATAACTATAGTTGTTTTAAACTAGATACATTCATTTATAATTGTACCAGTTATGTCATTGCCACCGTGATGTTAGTGGGTGTTTTCCCAAACAGATATCTCTGTAAAATGTACCAAGTATATTTATACTTGAATTTTAATGACAGTTTATTAGTTAGTTATTCTCAAGGAGATTTTACTGTAGGTTATAGTTGACATGGTTGAAGACATGGGAAAATGCATGATTAGGAAACCTGGATCTGAACAAGTACCAAAAGAGTTTACATTTGATGGGGCATATTATGTGAACTCAACTACAGAACAAATCTACAATGATATTGCATACCCACTTGTTGAGGTAAACTCTGTTTTGTTTTGAAATAAATTTGATTGTATCGTGGGTGTTATTTTTGTGTTGCCTTTTATTGTCTTATGTCAAGTAATATATTTGCCTTGTATAGATTTCCAGTTGTGTTGGAATTCTTGGATGATGCTTGCAACAGTTTTCTAAACTAATGCTACTCTACATGCGGTCCCTGTGCAAGCCTGCGTCTGTCACCAGTTTCACCTTTCAAATACTATTGTAGATATTGTGAATGCATACCTGAACTATTAAAATGTTTAAACTTTATTACTTTTCCTATATCTCCAATAAATAAATACCTTGTACAGTGCAAAAGCTATGTCTCCCTTCACTTGATTTATGACTAAGAAATGATATTTCAGAACTCAGAAATGACATGCTTCAAAATTATGCACCACCATCACACTGTTTGTTTGAAAAGCTCACAGCTAAAATGTAAAACTCAACCAGTGAAGTGGATATGAATTTGCATGGTTTTTCTCTGACCTTTCCTGCACATGCTTATTTTGGAAAAGATTCTGTAAGATAAATAAACGTCCAAAACTGAGCAGCAATGATTGGTAGGGTTTGTAATTAACTTAAGCACAATGGTTGTTCAGTGGATGGTAGTGCAATTAAGACATTCATTGAAAATTGTATACAGCAGATGCAAAAAATAGAATCTGTTTGAAATTTAGAAAAATGAAAGGTGGAAGTTCAACGTTTTTTCAAAAAATACCTCTTGGCAAGATTTTTGTCAAATTTTTCCTGGTACATGTGGCAACTACTATCAAATGACTAGCTGTTAAAATTCAGAACTTGTACAAATAAACCTTCTCCTGCAGTTTTTTAGCATGAAAAAAATAGTTCATCAAGTTAAAAAATATCTAGGGTCTTTATGATGTGTTGAGATGCATGACTGCAGTATGAAATTATTTTCGTTTTGACTTTTTGTGGTTTTATTTCAACCTATACCATTTAATGAAAATTCAATTTTATTCCTTGGTTAAGCACTGATACTTTTTTCAATCCAATGCTGTGCTTCCTCAAAAAGCACGTTTCCACGATTCTTATTCTCCAAGAAAAGCATGTTGAAACCAGCTGATTCGATCGAACCTTATTACCGCAACATCAGCGCCCTTTTGAAAATAGATCTCCTTGCCACTTAAGGGCCTGTTAAAAGGTCCTCGTTGTCGGCGTATTGCTAAAGCTGCGGTTATCGATCAACTACTTCGTTTAGTTGCTTCATATGATTACCAATTTTAGCTCCACTTCCAAGGCTTTTATCAAAGGTGTCTTTGAAATAGCTGCTAAGTCAAATAAGAAAGGCATTTGTTGGATTGCCATGGCAGAACAACTCACAACAGCTGTTTGACCAATAACCTGCAAATTTATGGCATGGTTTCAGTATCACTGGCGGATGTTCGGCTCCATTGGCCTTCAGGATGTAACCCATCAACCAACCCTCTCGTTTAACTGAATGCCCTATGGTCATTCGAATGGCTATGTTCGCTCCACCCGTTACGTACTTCGCGGTCGTCTTCGGCATAAGAGTTCTGTTACGGTAGTTCCTTGAGTTAAGCGACGGCTACAAATCATTATATCTCAGTAATTTTTCTGATATCCTTGAAATTTAGGGCTTTGATGATTCCATCGCTTGCTTCTGACCGACGTGATGTTAATTGTGTCCATTATTTGGACACAGACATTCTTTAGAGAACCATATCGTAATTCTTCAGAAGCTACACGTTTGAGGTAAAGATTGTAGCTCCTGAAGAATTCAAGTCAATCAAGAACTCACAAGCTTTTATGTGGTCTATCTCACTAAACCTTAAGTTACCAGTAAATTTCGGTCTTGATAACGTGACAACTAATTTTGTGCAATGTCTATTTTGAATAGACTCGTTGCACATTGCGTTTTACAGAATGCACCGAAGTGTCCGTAAAAGGCAGCAACAAAACTATTTTAACGTTTCAACAAAGATTAGCTAATTACATACGCATCAACATTTCAATTTTCCGGCAGGGCGTTGTCGAAGGCTACAACGGCACTGTGTTCGCCTATGGCCAAACAGGGTGCGGCAAGTCGTTCAGCATGCAGGGCATCGATGACCCCCCGTCACAGCGCGGAATTATCCCCAGAGCGTTCCAACACATATTTGAAAGCATCGAGGTATGCGTGTGGTGTTGCTACAATTTTGTCTGCGTCTTGAATGTCGGCAGCAAATGCTTTTGAACTTACCGTTGCAGCCCGACGATTGGCCGGGGCATTGCGGCGCCCAGTACGTCATTCCGGCCAAATTCGTTAAATTAGGTGTCGCCGCACTGTTTTTTAAGAAACAATTGGCCACAGTTAGTGGCGAAATGATCAGTAATGACGAAATACGGTAGGGCGTTAAAGGAGCGAAGCCTAAATAGGTGGTTGTTGATAATAAAAATGCTATTTGCGTAACACTTCGGTGAAAAACTGCAAGCATCTTGCGCCTTATGTCATGTGCCTTACGAAAAAAATGGACTTCATTTGTACGAGTCATGAGTAGTTCTTGGGACAGCGGCACGAAAATTGCTCTCGGAGATGTATTGGTGTACACTGCTCCCTGAAGCTCATCGCTTCGCGCCCTTCATGCGCTTCAGTTCATTCTATCTGAAAAATAATGAACTCGGTTTGCTAAATCTGCCCAACCTTTGCCAACATCGCAACCGTAACTTCGTTTTCGAGAATATGAAGTATTAGTTTTTTTGCCAGCTTGTCATGTCGGTAACATGCACATCGAATCCTGTTAGGCGTTGAATCTGCTGATCTTTGCGGAGGTTTTCGCACAAAATCGAAAACGAGGTTCATGCAGATCCGCAGCGAATAAGTCGCCAGCAGTGGTGTGGCCAGCCCAAAATTAGGGGCATGTCTTTTGACTTTAAGCAAGCAACGGTGTTTTGTTTGGGACACCGCCTGTCAAAGTACAAAGTGACATGATATGCTAGAAATTTGGTGGGGCATGACCCCCTTGGCCCTACCCTGGCTACGCCTATGGTTGCCAGATTACTGCTAACCAGGGTTGGTTGACCGAAATCTTTATTTGAATCAAGTAACAAAAATCAAGCAAAAAATCATATGCAGTTTTCAAGCTTTGTGTGATTTCTACGACACACTTATTTAGAGCATTCTAATAGATTTTCACTTATATTAGTATGGAAATGCAAAGAGTTCTTATGACAAGCACAAGTTTTTAAAGCAATTAAAAGTTTTATCCTACACTATAGCTTCTGTGAGGTCGCAGATTCTATGTTAGGTAACTACAAAAATGACACGTGGGCTGAAACCACTGACCCATGCAGACTCAGAAGTCAGAACTGTTTCAATGCCACAAGTTTAAACGTGTAGATTAGCATAACGCTAGTTTTTTTCGGTACTAGACCGATTGTTTTAAATGACCGAAAAAACTAAGTCAATTCGGTCACAATATCTGAACATTTAGACTAGTGAATATTGTTGCGTCGAGTTTTGATACTTTTGTGGGACAAATGACTGAAATGTCTCAGTTAAAAAAAACAGGCATGAAGTAAAAATTGCATCTAAATTCCATCAAACATGTAGGCTGCTGACAATAGACATAGTTTTAGAACATATTTTTGATTCATATCAGCAGATATTGTAGGTTTTTGCAGTTTTATACATGTAAGTCATACTTTTGCAGACGCTGAACGAGTGAAAGCTGTGTTACAATAATTAATTTTAACAGTCGACTTTGCACCAAAAAAGCTGGAAAGCTTGTAATTGTGTACAAGCATCTTAACATGCCATAAGTGTCCATGAATTTGATAAACTGATGGTTAGAGTATTGTCATTTCAATAAATATTTCGTTTTGTATACCAGTACTGGTGTTATGAACTGGTTTGCCTTAACGGATATTGCAAAAGCGCAAAGAAAGTTTTAATGAAGGTTCAGCTGTTTATAGTTGCTGTACCTGAGGAAACAAAGCACAAAAAGTTACATGAAAATAAACTATTTAAATTAAAAATTAGAAGTGTTAGGTGGCCGCCCCATACACACTTAAAATCAAAAAAGTAATAAAAACAAAAAAATTCTGCTTTAAATTAAAACAAACCGATTCTTTTGATCTTTTAAAAATCATCATTTTATATCAGCCCTGCTGCTAACACGGTTAACGAAAAATGGTGAAACTATAGTCCCACAGATTCCAAGCACTGATTTATTTTAGCTCTGCACGTGCGACTACGTTCCATAGCAGCCCCGGGAGAGGCAAGGCCATTTCAGTCATAACCAGTCGTGTACCCAAGTGGGGGGGCGCTTGAGGTTTGTCGACACCAGTGGGAAAACTCACACCAACAGTGCCCTCTGTGTAACGGCAAGCAACATTGAGAAGCCTTCAGATTGTTTAACGCGCCTTTTTTAATAAATTAAGGAAACATATGAAACGGAACTAAGCGGCGTTTAAAACACTCGCAGAAGAGATGAATGAACAGAAATAAACAAAAATCACGAAAAAGTTCGTTTAGCCTTCATCGCGCTTCGGCTCCCTGAATGTTAATAACACAGCTCAGCACCAATACAAGCCACAGTAGTTGTAAAATTATAGCGTCTAAACGCACAGACTGATTCAGCACACAACTGTGCTCTGAAGCTGTTTTTTTTCGCTGAAACATTTTTGCTGAGATCTTTTGGTCACATTTCGGTCATTAGTCTCACAGTTGTATTAAAACTCGCCATAACAGTGCTTTTCAGCCTGTATTTTCAAACATTCTGACCGAAATGACTTAATTTTATTCGGTGATTTCAAAAACGTTTCGGTCTGTGAACGAAAAATGACCGAAAAAAGAACAGCTCTGAAGAAGTAAATAGTAATAGAAGACGAGCACACTAAAGTCACCACAGCGTGGGAGTGAGCGGCAGAACGATTTTTTGCGTCTCGGGCCGAAGCTCCACTGCAACTGCCCGAGTCGAGCCCACCAAACGTAATCGTGGGACAACCCGGAGGCGATCACGACTTCACCCCAGTAATTCAGTATCAGTGCAATTCACGCTTTAAAACAAACAACGCGACACGCAATTTACCACTAAACTACGTCACCAAACCGAAGTAACGCACTTGACGTGCCACTCTGATTATGTCAACAGAATCACGGGTAAATTGATTTTCCGCAAACACTAGAATGTAAATCTCCCGGCAGAAGTTTGTTTAGCGACGAATGGGATGCGAGGTTCTCGTTCAGCAAAAATGCGTCCGGTGATCAACTGTGTTTGTGCACTTAAGTCAAGGATGCTTTCGACTGGAAGTCATGTGTTCCTTTGGTTTGTTCAGAAGTGACTTGCCAATAAGCTTACCACTTTCGAACTGTTAGTTTCTTACAGTTTTCTTCTGAAAACATTTTCAGTCGTCTTTCCAATACCGTCGAAAATATGTTTTTCAGCTTTAAAACTCGACGCGTTCCTCTGGAAACGCGTTGCATTTGAAAAACGCGGACCCGTGGTTCGTTGTTTCACGTTTGTTGTCGCATGGTGTCGCTCGTACACGGGTGGCTGCTAGCTTAAATCACGGAGAAAATATATTTCCAGCTGCAAACTTGCAAGAAATGTTATTTTTTTGGGAATTCGTTCGTGACTGGCTCTGAAGAATAGCTGTATAGTGTGGAAAAATCGCACGTTTCCAATGTGTTTGTCAAAGCCAACACGCCGTTTGTTGCTAAGCATGCTCGCTACAGACGTATTTCCTACAAAGATTTTGTTGATGGGACACATGCCTTCCTGAAAAGCAGTTAGAACTTTGCCTTTGTTCATTTCAACCCTTCTTTGAATGGAGAAAATTTTTAAAGTACGCCAAGGTTACAAATTTCCACAAAGTTTTTGTTAAAATTACTTGTGGATTGATTACTTTGCCATTGGCCTGTTGGGAACGGGATAATGGCAAATCATCCTTTTGTTAAGTGGGAGCCCTTGCTAAAAATTTATAATCGTTCGTTAATTGCGACATGGCAAACGGGAAGATTTGCACAAATTGTCTGCCTAAAAAAATTACTCATGGTTGTTCTGGATGTGATTTAAGGCATTAAGTTTGTAACTCATACAGATTAATGATTTACAACTGCACTACATCTCTCTCCTTAGCCTCCTGTAAAAGTGTATGCCAAGTGCTTCGGAAAAAGATGCCACGAAATAAGTGAGCCAGAATTGGATGATACTCAGTGCGGTTTTCGTCCTGGCCGCAACACTACAGACCACATTTTCATTCTCCACAAAAGTTTCGAGATATTTCGGGAGTACAAAGATATCTACACATGTTTTGTCGACCTCGAGAAAGCAAACGACCAGGTTCCTCGTGAACAGCTTTGGGGAGTTTTGCGGGAGTACGGTGTCGACGGCCGCCTGTTACGATCAAGCCATTGTATTCCTGTTCAGAGGTTTGTTAAATCACAACCGTTCACCGCGGGCGTTGAACTCCGGAAAGGGTGCGTGTTGTCACTTGTCACCACTCCCCTTCCCAGTCAACGTGAATCGGATAGACAGCCACAATCGAGTCAAAGAGGGTGGCGCTGTTGGGAGCTACAGGATCAACCGTTTGCTTTTTGCCGAAGATTTGGGACTGCCAGGGCCGGATTTAGACATGTGGAGGCCCCAGGGCAACCTTTCTGTGGAGGCCCTCAGTGCATCGAGAAAATATTATTTAAGGTCAAAGAAATACTACTATCAATTAGCTGTAAATATGTAATCACAAGTAAAATAGTACATTAAACTTAGTTAAATGATTGTACAGTTTGATGAATGCAAGATTCTAGAAAAAAGTTAAAAAAACATGTTTGCATCTCTAAATTTGTTTTTTATATTTTTCATTAGTGACCCGTAAAGTTCACATTCGCCCAAATAATGATTTCGTTCTGTTGACTGCAGTTTTCCGTCAGTAAAAAAAATTACAATAATTTCAATAAATATAAACTTTTCTTTGTTTCCTAATACTGTTGTCATTAACTATTTTTATGATTATTCACATGAAATATGTTAAACCAGGCTTAACCAGGGAGGTCACGGCTCATGACTGAGGAGACCCCTGGGCAGGTGCCCACTTAGCCCTCCCCTAAACCTGGCCCTGGATACTGTTTGCATCCTCTGAACAGGGTCTTCAACATAAACTTAATCAGTATTCTGCTGCGTGCGATCAAGCTGGAATGAAAATTAGCACTACAAATACCGATGTAAAATGTCTCTCCGGAAAGTCGGAAACCCAAGCCAGTATACGCTGCAAGTAATCGGCAATGCACTGAAGCAGTGGGAGAGGTTCAAGTACCTTGGGGTGGTATTCACGAGTGACCGAAGGCATAACAAGGAGATTGACACATGGATTGGTAAAGCAAACGCAGTTCTGCGTGAGCTTTATCGCTCTGTGATCACAAAACGGGATCTTTTAAACACCGCAAAGCTTTAGTTTTGAATCGGTCCTTGCGTTTGTCCTCACCTATGGTCATGAATCTTCCGTGATGGCTGAAGCAGTGCTATCTTAAGTACAAGCGGCAGATATTGGATTTTTGCGGAAATGTTACGGTGTGACACTTACCGACATATTGCGCAGTTGTGAAATTTGTAAAGACCTGAATATCGAGCCACTTTCCCGGACAGAGAGATCCCGCTACGTTAGTTCGGTCATGTCAAGAATGTCCCAGGATAGATTGACGAGGCCAGTCCTGCTGGCTACACCCATGGGAAAGCGGCCCAGAGGTCGTCCAAAGACCAGGTGGAATAACTACATCTCTGACCTTGCTTGGCCGATCATTATGTGGAGCATCGGTGAGCGGACTGTCATATTTTGCGATCCAGATCCAGTCCTGAATTTTCAAAACTCGTCTAAGTCAAACCATAGTCCAAAAAGTTAAAAAAATTTGAAATCCAAGTCCAGATAAAGTCCAAAAAATTAACAAAATGCATATTTTTAATGAAAATAATTACGCAATCCGTTTCCATTAACTCAGTCCAAATCCGGTCCTGATCCTAGCTTTATGAAGTAATTTACCGTCCGGATCCAATCCAAAGTCAACAAAATGCGTCGTATGCCGGATCCAAGTCCAGTCCAAAGCTCATCTCTGGTGTGGAACCAGCAGAGCTGTCTAAGATTGCTGTGACCGTGAAATATTTTGAATCCTCCTGGGGCTGCTGCCCCCGCGACCCTCTTTTGAGGAAAAGCGGGTAGGAAAATGAATGATGATTTTTACCTGCAAGCTAATGATTCTTGGTGACATAATACCTGTTGTTTGCAAATATTGTCAGTGCAGATAAGACAGGTTTGTTGAAAACGTAAGATAGGTTTGTTGAAAACGTAAGATAGGTTTGTTGAAAACGTAAGATAGGTTTTTTGAAAACGTAACACTCAAATCCGGCACGAAAGAATGTTAGCATTTAAGCATACATGCATTTGGCACCAGCAATTTAATGGAGTTTACAGACAAGCAGTAAATACCGGTGAAAGGTTTGCTATTTTTGTTACTAGGTTTTGTGGAAAGGTTCTTTGTACTGCAGTGTGAGTTTCAGACCCAAGGTCATTCGGGCTACAGTGATCCCCTTTGACAAAATGCTTTTCGTGGGAAGGGGTAAAAGAGTAGAGCAAGTGCAGTTGTTCGAGTATGCAGTTTGTATTCACAATTAATCTGTAGAATCAGTTTACTGACAAAAACTTTGTTGTGCGGTCAGAAATGCTAGAGTTCTCTTCCACAGCATATATGCGCTTGACCTTCATGCATATATTTTGGCGAGGGGAGTCCTGTTGGCTGACCCACCGGGAAAGCTACGCGGAGGAGACGTGCCGTACAGACCACATGGCGTGATTGCATCTCTGACCACAAGGCGCCGTACAGACCACATGGCGTACAGACCACACAGACCGTACAGACCACATGGCGTACAGTGTACAGACCACATGGCGTACAGTGCCGCACAGACCACATGGCGTACAGACCGTACAGACCACATGGCGTGATTGCATCTCTGAACCAGTTTGGTCGCGCCCTGGTGTGAGGTCTGTAGATCTTTCAGAGGCTGCTGAAAACCGTGAGGCGTTTCGAGACCTCTTGGGGTTTCTGACCCTGCGCAAACCCTATCATCCCCTGTCTTATAGAGTCCTGCGCGGGTCGATTTTTTTGTCCGCACCCGCCCCGCAGACCATCCCAACCCGCACCGCACTTTTTCGGTCTTAAACCCGCAGCTGTTCGAAAACTACTAAAAACTCATAACTAGGGCAGGTTTTTGTTGCAATAAAATCGTGAGAATTTTGCACTAATTTTAACAAAATTTGCAGTAAAAAGTTGTATTTGTGCACAAGCATTTTAAACGAAAGTTATTTACTCAAGCGATTTATTTACATGTAATGCTAAATATTTCCAAACATTACCTAGGGAGAAATGGTAATCTTTTGCCAACCTTTTGCGTAGCATGCTAAAAGTTGTGCATGAAGTTATTTGGCAATTTGCTAAAAAACTTGTGCATGAAGTTGTTTGGCAAGCTCCACAGTGCATGAAGTTGCTTGGCAATTTAACAATTTGGCGTGCAATTGTGGACTGATGTTTGACCGGGTCATTTGTACTGTTGCTTTTAGGTCACTATTCAGTTCGATTCGGTTATCAAAGAGAACAGAACTATACTGAAATAGTTCTAAAGCATGTTTTTTTAAATCAAACTTCTACACTTTGCAAAATACTTGATAGAAGTTGCAGGAAAAGTTGCATGTGAAAAAAAGGCGCCATATAAAATTCCTGGAACCAGCTTAAAACATCGTACTACATAAATTATGAGTACGTATTTAGGAAGCTATCAAAAAGTTGCAAAAACTTGCCCTACTTATAACGCCTGAAGACAAGTGTAACAAGCAGCAAAATGAAGCTATTCATTTTTTTCATTGGCAACCAAAACTTTTCCACAGATCTGATCTTCCGCAGTCAACATATTTGAGGTGATAAAAACCACGTTTCAGTCCAGTTGTGACTAGCTATGCGTTAAGCGCTGTCGTATACATTTAGAAGGACTGCTAGACTGAATGTTCCTCACCACGTACGACGGTTGCATTCAGTGTTGCCACTCTATGTTAACACGTTTTCCCTACAATAAGAATGAAAAATCCCTACATTTCCCTACACAAGCTGAAACAAAAAACACAATCATCTTTAGCTACAACATCTGGCCTTGAAACATGACATACTACATACGTTGCATAATTAAGAGTGCAAGATCAAAATTACATGTATAAAAACAAAATAAGTGTACATAAAGCACCACTGCATAACCACATGTCAATTAAAAAAAAATTATCTCAATGTCTTCTAAGATTAGCCTGCATCTTTGGCAATAAATCTCAGCAAAATCCCTTGCAACTCTCCAGCTGGTTGCAAAAGGAAAAAGTCTCATTAGTGATAGCACCAACAGCTTCAGAATTTTAATTTTTCAAAGTGTTTTCCTTTGCTTCGCCATGTAATTTGTAAATGCCTAAGCCTTTGGTTGACTTCAAAGTCACCTGGAAAATTAATTATTGCTTCCAAAGTGCGAACCGCCGGACAATCCCTCAGCTTGTTTTTATTGTTATTCAAGCGGAAGAAAGTTTTTTCAACCTCAGCAGTGCTTTGAGGTCATGCAATTATAAACACATTGACATGGCATTACGACTGTGCTTTCCACTAGAATTGTACTGGTACTGCAGTCTTTGCAAATTGGAATAGACTAGGCTACACCTACTGTAATAGGCTAAGCCTTGGCTTTTACTCAGCAGAATGCTGTTCTAGCCACCAGAAAACTTGGCCACACTGCCGTCCTTGCGTCAAAAATAACCCAGTTCTAGTCTAGGATTTGTTGCCTTCTAAAGTGGCAAAAACGCATTTTCCAGTGCGTTTTGCAAGCGTACTAATAATAAATTGTTGACCAAACACGTCCGTAAATTGTCACAAAGATAGAAACAAAGCGATAAAAATTCTGAACACAAAAATCCCTACGAATCCCTACAAAATGCCGATTTTTCCTACTCACTACAAAAGCCTAAAAATCCCTACAGTAGGGATTTTTCCCTACGAGTGGCAACACTGGTTGCATTGGAAAATAGTCAATTGCCCACCACATGGCAAGATCCTGAGCTGATGTTTAGCAACAATAGGTTTGTCACATCAAAATGTTGTAACTGGTGCAGGCCTACTGTCCTAAGCGCAATGCTGGCAAACAACTTCAGTATATCCATGTGTTTTGTGATTTTTGAGCTGAATAAGTTCATTTACGCGCAAAAAGAATTTCTCAACCCGCGCCCGCCCCGCACCCGCAGCAAGTTCAACCCGCGCCCGCACGCAAAGCAGTGCGGGTTCCCGCGCCCGCCCCGCAAATGCGGGTACCCGCAACCCGCGCGGGTTTACCCGCCCCGCGCAGGACTCTACTGCCTTATTCAAATAGAATAATGTCCATGTGAAACGAATTCAGCTTACGTGCGTGTATACTGCACTAAGGTCCGTATTCGCTATAACCTGGTGACAAACACACGTTTTATGCGTAATATATCTCGAAAACATATTTAGAGCATTGGCATTGTTCTCGAAGTAAGATATCTCGGTCTTAGGAGAGCTAAAATTTGGTGCTAATTGTGTTTGGAAGCTATAGTAGTGGTGTTGTTTCCGTGTTGGTCGTTTGGCATTGTACACTATTCAGTTGAATGATTGTAACTTATTTGCTCTCGTTTAAAGTGCTTAGAAATTCGTCAGATATTTAGCTTCGAGTTGCGAAGCTATTTTGTTACTTTACGATTAAGACCATTGCGAGTTGCGTTTAATGAATACGACGCTTTATGTGATGCAAATTATGGCAAACGAATTATTACTGACATTTTTGCTTCTTGCACTAATGAGAAAAGTGGTGATTCAAGTCCCAGATAGTACTATCTCGAAAGGCTAAACTCCTTACTTGCTGAATTGCAAATGATCCCAGCTGCACACCGCTGAGGCGATCCCAGAAATAGTCTTTGAATTCTGTATCGAATAATATATTGTGTTTTGCCACTTGTGAGCGCAGTGTTTCCCTTATGATAAACAAGCTTCACCGATTTCATTCAGGTTTCCGAAAACACCAAATATTTGGTTCACGCCAGTTACCTGGAGATCTACAATGAAGACGTTCGTGACCTGCTCAGTAAAAACATCAAAGACAAGCTGGAGGTTTGTTTGTGTTTTGCGATCTTGTGTCGTGTTTGTTGTGACACGACCACGTCCTATATACAGTCAAGCAGATGTCGGTGACATGAATTACGTTTGAGGCGCCACTCCTCGTATTTAAGCTGCGTATGATCTCATCAGTTCACCGTACGTCATACCTGTCGAATGGTTACGTCCTGGTTGCAGAGTGATTATATTATACATTTAACCTGTTGGGTAATTATGAAAATAACGTTAGATACGCGTTTAACGATGAGCAATCGAAGTCGCTTTTGTGATATTGGCAATTGTCTGCAGCTTACATCTTCCGAAAAAATGGTATTTTTTATTAATCACAAGGATGGAATGCGGTCCGTGAACTTTCCGAGCAATATCTGGGCGTCTTTTTATTGTTCAACAAAGAAAAATAAAAACGTTTCTCAACGCACCACACAGCAATTCTCCGACTAATTGGGTTACATCTCATAAAACCGTTTATTTTTGCGAAAAAAGACGTTGTTTCAAACGTTTTATCAATTCCTGTAACCAGTGCCTCGCTTTTCTTGCAAGATTATTTCGCAAGTTTTTTAACCAAGTCAAGAACAGCATGAAATAGCACTTTTTCGTGCTGGTCTGACAGAAGTACTTCGCTAAAAAATTGCATCAACTTAAAAATCATTCCAACTGTGTTGCGCGATACCGACTTGAAACAGCGCAAGCTTCTTCGGTTGACAAAAGCTACGCCCTTACGAACGCGGTAGCAAGTTTTCGAGATAAACTGTGTGTGCTTTACCCACGTAGCTCAAAGAGCACCCGGACAAGGGTGTGTACGTCAAAGACCTCTCCATGCAAAGGGTGGGAAACGTGGCTGAGTGCGAGCGCGTGATGGCCACCGGGTGGCAGAATAGGACAGTCGGGGCGACTCTGATGAATGCTGACTCATCCAGGTCTCATTCAATATTTACTATCTATCTCGAAGCGTGCGACACAGGTGAGTGTGCAATCGATGCTTGCTTCTGCCGTGGAAACGAAACTGTCTGCATAGGCTTTCACGATGTTGACATTGCACACCAGACAAATGTTTGTGTCGGTTTGAGAGTGTTGCTATGGAGAAAGTGTTAAATGCGTCGTTGGAAAAAGCTATGCGTTAGCTACGTCTTCGGGTAATCTGGAAAGCAGTTGGCGATGCGCGGGACTGTAAAGCAATGCTCAAAGTTTGTTTAAAATTTACTGTATCTCTCGTCGCCCTCTATGCGGGCAACCTCATCGCCGATGAGCGGCAGCAGCGTATCGTGAAGCATGTCCAGCCGTGTATTATGTTATCAAAAAGTCCGCTTTTTCGTTCTCTGTGCAAAAACAACCACTTACTATCTTGATCAACGCCGCATTCACGACCCTCTATTTAACTGTCAACTGTTGTTTTCTTTTCCTGCTGTGCTTTCCCCCAAGTCGCTCCAAAACTACCGAAAGCGGTAGTCCTTCGCATTTTAATTTTGTCTCCTGTTGAGATTGCAGTCAACGCGACGAGCGGAAAAGTAATCGCTAAGTTCGCCCGCAGTCGCTCGTGACTGAGTAGTAATGTATCTTCCACCACTGCCATGCAGTGTATGTTGCAAGAAAAAAGTTAAAACCCCTTCTTGAAATTGACCCTAAAGCGAATTATTTTCCGCGAACACATTCTTATCACACGTCTGTGGAAAGTGATGAGTAAACGTATGAAGCATCAGCGCTGAACAACTACGCCATCCTTCATCCTTTTAATCAGCTCAGTTGCATTTCACCCAGTTTCATAGGTTTATCAAGATTTAAAGAATTCACACTGATTCGTGATCAACGCAGGCATTGACGGGGGCGACCACATTCGAGCGGGCAAACTGAACCTCGTCGATCTGGCCGGAAGTGAACGACAATCGAAGACGGGAGCGACTGGCGAAAGACTGAAGGAAGCCACGAAAATCAATCTGTCTTTGTCAGCTTTAGGTAAAAAAAAACAATCGTTTGTTTCGAGGTGCCTGGACATGAAGCTGTATGCGATCTTTGTTCTGGTTCTCTTCTCGGTCTTTTGGGAGGTGCTTCAAAATACGAGCGCTTCAACGTTCTGAGCGTCTCTCGACTTTGTGGTTTCCACCGCACTGAGTAAACTTCGTGTTGTCGCGTTTTAACAACACTATCTGCACTTAGCGATGTATGCCACTTACGTACATCAATAACAATGCCGACCAGCGGTTTGTTGCCATTGCTACTATCTTGCACCCACTTATGTAAACGATAATGCCATCATCAAACCTGTCACTTAAAATGCTTGCCTCGTGTTATCGTTTCCACATTGCCAACAAATTGAAGTGATACGCGTCTGTCTGACTTCTAGGAGGTCTTAGCGTCTTCGCTGTCAAACGCATGCCTGGCTATCAAAGGCTGTAGTAAACAAAACACAAACGGCTGTCAGCGATAAATATCGGTTGATTATGACGAAACAATGAAATCGGCCTCACCGATCGTTACGGTTGCCTAAATAGTTGATTATTAGGTCAATCTTTTCAATGTCGTTGCTTTTCGCAGGTAACGTCATATCAGCCTTGGTAGACGGCCGATCAAAGCACATTCCTTACCGTGATTCAAAACTGACTCGATTGCTTCAAGACTCGCTGGGAGGAAACACCAAAACTCTGATGGTCGCGTGTTTGTCGCCAGCTGACAACAACTACGACGAAACGCTCAGCACCTTGAGGTTCGTCTTGTTTACGTCACTCTCAAAGCTTGGGCCGTTTGTGATATAGTGACTTGTAATAAAGAATTACAAGCCATAGTGGCTTGTAATAAAGAAAAAACTTAATTCTCCAGTATGAGAACATTACCGCCAGATGCCTTTAAATATACTAGTGGCATGCGCAAGTTTTAAGTTGCCAAAGATTATGATTCAAGTGCAGGAAGGGAGCGCTTATTTTTGCAGATGTGCTTTGTAAATTAAGCGTTTCCGAAATTTCTTGGTGCTGAAATTCGCAAATTTACCTGACGGTCATTATCATCAACATGTCAGCTGACTCGAATGTTCCATAGCCGTGGGTCTGCCTCCTAGATAGGTGGCCCTGGTCTGTTGCCTTTGGGTGCGTCATCCGCTAAACGAAGCACGCCACTCGAGTCAGTGAAAAACCCTAAGACACTTTCACTTTGCTGGTTTATGTTGCCGTGCTATGTATTGTGGAATAACGTGTATCATGTAATGAATTCATACGCCTTTGACTGCTTCGCTGAGCGGCTGTAACTCCGAACAATCAAAGTCGAATTTTTTGGGGAGATCGGGATACGTTTACAAAAATATGACTATCCCTGTCTCGACGATCTTCATCGAAAGATTGCTGAAGATCTGTTGGTTCGACCTGCGATTCTCTGACTTTGTAATGGCAGGGTTTTTTAAGGTGTTTTCGGGACCTGATTCGGGTCCCTAGAATCAGAGAAATTCGGTTCCTACAGCTCCATACCGGGTACCTAACATTTTCCTTAAAAAACTGGTAATAGTTTATGTTCTTTGTGCTTTGGAAGCGCAATATGTGGTGACGTCATTGGAAGGAGCGCGTGTTTACGGATGACTGCACTGAAGTAGTCGTTTGAAAGTTGCGAGAATATTTGTTACTTTAGTGTTTTTGTTCTCTAAACATACTGTGTCAACCTAACGATTTTAAAACATATTTACACATAAAACACATCCAGTTAGTTCTATTGCGCGTAAAGGAGAAAAGCTTAGTCATGAGTGGTTTCAGCTTTGGGTGTTCCTCCTGCACTTCGCTTTTTTGTCTTGACCTTTTGCAACTAAAATTCCAGTGGTTTCGTAATAATGGTATTTTTAATCAATTTTGAAGGTACGCCAACCGAGCTAAAAACATCAAGAACAAACCTCACATCAACGAAGACCCGAAGGATGCCCTGCTTCGTGAATACCAGGAAGAAATAAAGAAATTGAGGGGTTTGCTTGCTGGCCAACTTGGGCCAGATGGGATCAAAGGTACTGCTTCCCGCCACGAGTGACGCAGAAAGCTTTTACGTCGTTTTGTTCTGGCGCGACCGTGAAGTATTTGGAGTCCTCCCATGGCTGCTGCCCCGCGGCCCTCCCCAGAGAAAAGCGGGCACAAAAATGAATGTTTTGGCGTAATGCGAGCAGGGTGAAGAGTTTCAGTAGAAAATGTTAAGCTTGCTTCTGGAACGCTTTCAGAAGTGTTCAAAACCATTTATTTGCTCTGAAAGCGCTTTCAGGGTCTGTAAACGCCCTCCCATTTACTTGTTCTTTTCTTCTTTCAGCGCATGTCGGAACCGGAAACGCAGGTTCGGTATTTCGGGCAATTGCTCTGTTCTCTGTGTACGCTATCAGGCATGTGGTGTTGTTGGTGACGGTGCTGCTGTGGTGACGGGCGCTTTGACCGAGCTGGGCATGCTGCACAAGCGTGGTTACTTGTTTTGCGTCTTGCAAAGGACCGGGACACCTTTCCTTTGACAAATGCTGCTGCAATGCTGCACGCACCCTATTGGTTGCTTCGTTTTTCGTTTTGAACCTTTCGTTGCTAAAGCACCGGTTTTTGACAAAGCGACACTCCGCTTTAGTGAACAAATCATTACGTCATGCCCTTGTATGCACGAGCCCAACCAAAGCTTTACTGTCGATACGGTCATTTCCTTACTATGTCTGGTGTGCTTGTCTGCAAGTTTTTTTTGTTGTTGTTGCTTTAAAAGCGAACAATGTGAGCAGAACGCTTTGCATAACAATATCCATTAAGGTGTATTTCTTGTCTAAACGCTCTTTTGTTAAATTTGAGATGCCTTGAAGGCGATGAGGCGACTGAAGGGTGAGATAAGGTCACAATGCCGGTTGTTTGGTGATAAAGTTCACCTTTCTTTGAGTGATGCCGTGAAATGCGGAGACATGAAAGAAATCGCATTTGGAACCAACTATCAGGGATGAAATATCTAGTGAAAAAAAGGCAATAGAAAATGAAACCTGGAATTTTTAGCGGCTAGTTACCGTTAAAAAAGAAATACTTTCTTTTCGACAACTGACCACGTGCATCCCCATCAAGACCACCAGGTCAACGCGTGCTTAAGATTTTCTAAGTTTGCAATTGCTGCAGTCTCACCGGTGGGTTGAGTGAATTCATTTACAAGCTGTTGTAAGCGGCGTGATTTTCCTTTCACGGCCATCTGCCTGTTCTGTGTGAGAGGCTGAAGTCTTAAATTCAATGTGTTTAAAAAAAGTTACTGCCAAGTCCTGCTGCAGTGTCTTGCACAATTTCAAAAACTCTCCCAGATTTTACCGCAATTCGACATAAACCACTCACGATACCGCGTTTGTTTAAACCACGCGAATGAATGAAACCGCAAAGATGCGAAAATCCAGATTGGCCCGCGCCATTACTTTTGCGAATGAATGCTTCTCACTTAATCAATAGCATTTCTTGAAACCGAGCAATTGACACACTTCCGTCCTCGCGTCTTGTCACCAATAAATAATGCATTGTACTCTGCAGCCACTGCTGTACAGCCCGCCCAACGCAGTATAATATTAAGGAAACCTCGTTGTCCATGAGGTTTCACTTTTTCTGGTAGTAATTAACTCGACGAGATCTTGAAAGCGAATCGTGCAAGTTATTCAAATTAACATATGCGCTTGTAGAATGTTGCAGGCTTGTTTGTTTTAATTATTAATGACCCCCCACGAGTTCTTTCCGAGACACCCCTGGCCGTGCGTGCCTGTGACGTGGCAGCGATTCTCCTCAAGCATTCAGACATTTCGTCCTCAAACTCGTTTGATAGTTTAGTAAGTGAAATGGAATTGAACGGAGAAGGGCAGAAGAAAATGTTAAACAGGACGGGTGGAAGAGGCTGGTTAGGAGGATTATTCAAAGGTTTATACGCGATGCGTGTATATCGATTTAGTGACAAACACGTTTTAAAAGTTTGTATTGAATGCTGTTTTTAACATGGCTAGTTGCTGAATTAACTTTCAAACCATATCAGCCTTTTATTGTTGTGAAACATAACGTCGGCGAGATATGGCTTTCGCAAATAAAAAGCGTCCTCCGTCGATAGCTAACCGACAACAATCGTTTGCCTTCAGCTGAAAAGCTGAACATTCGATTGTTGCGACTGAACTATTCGCGAAAGTTATCTTGTTTATTTAGTTTTTCGTTATGTTTCAAGTAGCGCTTGTCTAAGTTTAGAATTGTTTGTGTCCACAAAATTAAAACAGTGAATTAAACGAAACGACAACCCAGTTAGTATTTTCATGTCTTGTGAAACGTTACTAACTGTTCATGCTCATCGGGCTGCAGACCATACCAAAATGATTGCACTTGCCGTGTACCTTTTTTTTTCCTATTACGCACAAACTCCGGCTTCACGGAGTGCACGTGTTTTGCTTGGAATTAGTTTCTTGGTGATAGAGCTTAAATGCTGGCGCCGTCTGGTTCGCTTGTTTCAGAGGTTCCCAAACTTTTTTCAGCGCGACCCAAATCTGAGTTAGATGGACATCTCGTGGTCCAAGTCTCAAAAAGCGTGTGTTAACATGAAAAAAAATATGATTCTATGGATGGTTTTTGGCAGTAAATTGCAAAGTTCCTTTTTATTGTAAGAAATCTACGCTTTTGACCCAGGTTTGGATCGCCTCGGCGCGACCCATTTTTTACCCTTTGCGACCCTTTTTGGGCTGTGGCCCATACTTTGGGAACCACTGACTTGTTTGGTTTGTTGCAAATTTTCCTTTTCCCTCGGAAAGTACCACCGGTTTTTATCGAACTTGTGCTTTGCGTACCTTTGCTTTGTTTTGCCTTTTATTTTTGTGGGCTCAGCAGACCCGCTTGGCCGTGTGCGTTCTGCTTTGTTTCACTGTTAACTCCTCGATCCTTCGGCCCTGCGAGCCAGGAGTTGTGGATTTTGCCGTTTTTAGTGGCACTTAGCATCGGGACAGCCCCGCACCAACCTTTGATCAGGAGTTTGCGCGCTTGTTTGGTGCTGCGGCAGCTTGCAGCGCTCTGTGAGTAGTTGAAATAAACTTCTAACGTTTTGGAAGAAACAGCGTTGAAGTTCGAACTCGCGGTCTGTTCCAAACGGCTAATTTCACTTTAATTTGAAGAATCGTATTTTTATAATTCGATTCCAGCGTCTTTTGCGTCATTTTCACACACAAGATAAAAAAGTTCAAGAAATCAATAAAGTCTCCAAGTTTAATGCGCCAGTGGTGAAGCTAGCAATGAAAAATGTTAATGAAGAAGTTTTTCCGACAGTCAAAAAATTGCAAAAATGTCTTTTTTGTGGTGAAAAAGGTGGCGGCGAGATCGGCACACGAGTGGTTTGCATGTTAGCACGGAGTGTGCTTTTATGTGGTTTTCAACAGCTTCAAATCTCAAACGTCTAATTTGCAACTCTTACATAATTTGCTTGATGTGGTCTTTCCAGTTTCTTGGTGATAGCGAAGGGTCATTTGTTTGACAGCATTGCTGGAAGGCCAGTCACCGGTTCAGAAGTCCCGAAGCGAAGGCAGGCAAGATGAAAGCGAAGCGGACCGGGCTAGAGACGAACAAGCAGAGCAGATCAAACTCGTAAGTAACGACACACTGGTTCGTTCCGTATTTTTTCTGTAGCAAGTTAAGTAAGTTTCGCAGCCGTGACGTCGGTCACGGGGCTCTTACTTGCGAATAAAGCAAATTCATCCCCAAAGCAATAACACGAGGTTGGTTTCGGTCCTGAAAACAGCTCTGTTTTCTCGATTGCATTTTACCCCCCTCCCCCATATTCAGCCTCATCTTCTGTTCTGGCAACAGTGTTGCGCACAGAAGGCGAGTTTTGCGATGGCGGTAAAAACTGGTCACTTTGATTTCGCGTGTGGCGGCAGTAGCGCGAGTTCCGCATCAGTCTTCGTTGGCAGCAGTTCCTAATCTTAACGCTGCCCTTATCGACTTCAGCGACCAACCGCGGCGAAGAAGGTTTGCAAGCTATCGTGTCAGCTGTTGGACTGTTCGCAAACAAGTACATTGCGTTGAATCACGAATGGAATATTACTGGAAATCACGCAGTGAGAATGCACAAAGCATTAAAGCACTAATGCATCCGCTGTACCGCCATTAAAAGTTGACACTATCGTCTTTCCATCTACCGCAGATCGAGAACCGAAACACCCGCTCTTACGTATCGATCTCTCGCTGTTACTGTTGCTTTCAGGAATACGAAGGCAAACTGTCAGAACTGAAGCAAAGATACGAGGCGGAGCAGATGAGCAAAGCAAAGCTGCAGGAAGACATGAACAAACTCAAGACGCAGTATGACCAGCACGTGGCTCAAACAGGTACTCCCTGCTTGTTTTGAGGTGTGACCACGTTAACGCCTTTGCTTCTGACCACCTTAATGTCTTGGCTTCGTCCAGCCGCTGAATACGGTCTTTCCAAGCGCGTTTGCGTGTCCTGCACTTGAGGTATTTTACAAAACTAGCGATTTTATCAAAGTTTACCATCGTGGTTAAGAGCTCAGTTTTAAGGATTTGCTGTTAAGGTTATTTCTGTTTGTCCGAAACTCCTTAGCTTTCTTATATACCTGCTCTTCATTGACACAATTTTAGTTTTTTGCATAAAACATCTTGAAGTTTTTTTATCAATGCGGTAACATGCCGCAAATTACTCGTGAAGAGCGGAAAAATGCTTTAAAAACTATTTATCAACCTTTAGTGTCTTTTTTTGATTCGGGTTCTTTTGCAGGTTTGACAGGACAAGCCTATGGCCGCACGGCACAAGAGGTAAGAAGCGACGCTGCTTCTTGTCAAGTTAAATGGTTGCTTCTTCATGTATTTGTTGCTTATTACAACTTCTGCTTTTCTAACTTACACCGATCTCTTGTTGCAAAACTTTCATGCGCCTTGCACAACACCATCCGGTAAAGTGTCAATGGCTTTAGTCGATTGTGTGCCTTGCTACGCTACTACGAGTGTCATGTTATTAACAAATCTGTCTGGAACAACCCCACGCAGTTTAAAGACATATTTGCTCCTTTTGCTGGTCTGCTGAAAGCATAGTAAACGCAGAAGACATTTCAGAGCAGCAGTGTGTACATGCGGATGAACTTTGTACGTAACCGTCGAATATTCCCGTCAAAATTTGTCTTTCCACGGCCTGCTTAGCGGGGTTAAAAGTTCCTCGAAACGAATGACCTTTCCCCCTCTCAACACCTCGCCAGCTGCCACACTTGGCGTCCTACCGGAAGCACCCAAGCGATCCGAACAGCTCCTCGTCCTCGTTGCTCTCAACGTTGACCGATGACGAGAGCGACAGCGAGGCTTTTAACCGCTTCCTGGGCGCTTCAGATCAGTACGACACCGATCTGAAAGTATGCAGGCAGTCGGCGAACTTCATGCTCAAGCTTTCCGAGCTGATATACAACCACGCCCTGCAAATATCCGTCCGCCGCTCGATCCACGAAAGGGCGCCCCACCCACTGGGCAGGCTTGGCTCATCCGTATGATTGCATCCCTGTCCTCGTGGTGCATGATATGCTTGGTCTGCTTGTTGTTTGGTGGGAGTTGGTGCTTTTACATGGCCTGGGAGCTTGTGATATTCCAAGACATGGTTCCGTGACTGGCGCAAGCAGCGACTCCTCGGACGAGAACTTCAGGTTTACTCCTCATAGTGGTCTCTGGTCACAGTGCCCGATTTTTTATTTTTTTCAGTAGTCTTTATTGTTTTGCTTGTAGCAGTTTAAATATAGATCCTCGTGGCGGCGCAACCATTGACGCAAAGCACGGGTTCTTAACTTGAGGTCCGCGAACCCTCAAGGGTCCATGAATGCGTTTAAAGGGTCCATGAATCAGGACTAAACCACAGAGTGCTTCTCATTCCCAGCCGATGCTATAAAAGATTTCGAAACCCGAGCATGCCAGTCAGGGCGTACATTCCAGAATGTTTTTGATCGGACGCATTTGAATTCTTGCATGCTTTGTGTGTTGACCAACACTATGATGTGCTCAGAAGCTCCTTCGATGTTCGTCCAGTCTGTAAAAATAGACTGCTTACCATGGTTCCATTACTCTGGTTCGAATTGAATTTGGTGTCTGCAACTCGGGAAGGCGAAGCGGACAATTGCCCCCTAAAGTTCGCAGTAATTTTTATTCTATAGTCAGGGTTTTCTACGATTTGTAATTTCAGAAGATTTCAACCTTCCGAAATCCTCTTAATCTGCCAAATTTAACTTGTTTGCTACCGTATTTGTTAAGAATGCATTTTTAAAATGTAGGCGTGGCATTTTTTTGTAATTAATGCACAGCATGCCAAGTACAAACTCTGCAGTCAAAGCCGAACTGTGTCTGCTTTCAGGTTATTTTGATAACAGAGCTGTTGTGTATCGTGTGAGCAATGGAAACTTTTGTTGGATCTTGCAAAACTTCCCAATATGCTTCGTGATGCCCGGGTGTAAGTTAGGGGGTGCTGGTGCTGTTGGTGGTCTTGAATGTTAAAAACCCGGACTGGAAGATTAAAACTCATTCGTTCAAAGCACTTGCTATCAAGTGATCCGCTCTGACAATCTCTACATCATAAAGGATTTTTGTCCTTCAAGCAACTGACGAAATTATGCGCTGTTGCTCTAGTATGCTTCGTCCTATAAAAGATAACAGAGTTGGCGCGTGTGAGTTCGTTTGCAGTTGACCGCGGCCTCGCAGTGGTGTCGCGATGACAACGCGCGCGACGCTTGCTTCGTTAACCCTGCTCTGCTCAACTTCTCGCGGGAAAGTTCCAAACATCTCGTCTTAGCTCTGAATGCTTTGCACTCCTTGCAACAGATCAAGAGCACCTGCGTGATTAGTTTCGTCATTTCCGTTAATATACCGGGGTTGTTTTGTAAAGTACGCCCTGCGTTTTTTTGGTAATACTTTTCTTAGCCCTGCTGTGATTTTTACTGACATTCGATTTGTATTTAAGATGGTCTCGACTTCAACCTCCAGTACAGATGTTGGTTTCTACGAATCATCTTTCGAGGTATAGTACCGTAGTTATACAGTGACCCTTGTTTTCTATTTCCATGCGTGCGTGCGTGTTGTTAATGTATTCCCATTTTTGTTGTTCGGATCTATTTCTTTTATTTTTTATTCTTTCACTGTTTCTGCACTGAAAAGATCGTTTTTTAAAGAAAAGTTTTATCACCCGTCACCAGCCCCCCCTGGGTGCCCCCCTAGCTGCATCACTAATGCGAATAAAATTTTTCAGAACGGTCGACTGAGCAGTGATTCTACATCTCAGCAACAAGGACAACAGGTTAGAACGTTCCTACAAAAATTCTTTTGTTTTTGATCGTTTATATCGCGCTAACAATTTCTGGATGGGTTTGATAGAATGGTCAACTTTATTCTCGTGTCAAATGGCTCACGTCGTTTGATCAAAACTTTATCAAGCTGAAATTTGTTTTAATACTGTTTTAGGCAATTCTTCTGTTTAGGTTGCCGCAACAACAGTGAACAATATTGTATCTTGTAAGTAAAGTGGAAGCAAGTGATGTTCAAGACGCAACTTAATCGAACAATGCAAGGCAGTAATTTTAGGGAAACATGTGGTCAAAAACTGTATTGCATCAATATTACGTCGCAAACGCATTCAAGGACCGCAACTTTTCCTGCCACGTTAAATGAGAGCATTTGTCTGCGGATTGTTGCCAGTGACGACTTTCGTCGGGTGCGGGTGACGAGGGGTGGCCGTCCCTCCCCGATGGAATCCCACAGCAATGCGGGAATCGTTTCTCAATGTCTGAAAAATAAAATATCGCTCCTTGCGCTTAAACAGTGGCGCACATTGGAAGAAATAAATAAACGGAATTAATCTGTTAAAGGCACGGTTGTGGAGCTGGAGCCTGATTTTTGGCTCCAGCTCCGGAACGGTCTGGTCCATTGAAAACTAAAAACCATTGTAATGTTTGTACAACTCGCTTTCCCAACAAACTATTCCTGTGGAACTGGAACCCAAATTTCAGGCTCCGGTTCCAGCCATCCAAAATTGCTTGGTGTCCTGCTCGACAGCCCTGGCTCAAGCGCGGCTTCGGTAAGGATCGAACCCAAGACCTCGTTATTACTAGGCATGTATCTGCCACGCTGAACCACAAAGGCGAGCGGCAGTTGTTAAAAGGTAAAGCATCATTTGGTTGTTCTACTTTTTGGCCAAGGCCTAGTGCACTAGACTGAGTTAGTTTCTAATTTAATACTGTACCTGCGTTTGCTGCTGACCATCACAAGCACTAATCTTTCCCATTTGCGTGTGTTGCTTCATGTTATACTTAGTAAAATATTTTAGTTGCTCGCGTGCAGTTGCAGTCGTGCCGTAGAAGAAACTATCTTAGTAGTCGTGAAACCATCTGTTCTAAAATTTAATGGAAACACTGCATGCAGCGATGAGCAATAATCACACCTGGGTCCGATGGCAGGCAATAGGATTAATGGAACAAAGAGAAAAGCTTAGGAAGGCAAAAGTGTTTCGCAAAGTGTTTTGAGTTATATCAGTAGAAATTAGAGTGGTGGGCTATCATAAGCATTTTGCAAGATGAATTTTTAACCAGCTTCGCAGAAAACCACTCGCTGTTTTTTAAAAAGCGTGGTATTCCTTGGTTTCTGTACAAAAAATAGAAATGGCGTCAGCTTTTTATCTGTTGTCGTGTGCTTTTCTACTATGCTACGTCTCAGAAGAAATACAAGGAGACAAAGTATTCTTAATCTGGTTTTAACCGTAGTTTGTTTCATACCCAGGTTACGTACCTTACCAGCCGATCAATAGCTTTATTATGTATAGGACCATGGCACAGGAATCGAACTAGCGACCCCCTGACTTTGAAAACGACTCACGCCAACCTATTTGCGTCACAGATAAACTGCTGACATCGCTCGCGTATCTCATAACTACGATACGTCCGCGAGACTGTCTCAAGTTTCCTGGAAACCGTTTGCAAACTTTTTCTCCCATTTTTCACCAGGTGGCGCAATACATAGGCAGCTCATCGTCCAAGGAGAAAGGCGCGTTCCACGTTGCCCTTGACGACGACGCAAAACTAAGTGAGGACGACGTCATGCAGCAACACGAGGAAGCGTTAAAAAGGTTATGGTTGTTGCGGAGAAAAGTTTGAACTTCGGGAGTTTACCATTGGATTTCCACGGCAGCAACATTGTGTTAGCTAGACATGCGTGACGTCATTTCCGTCGTTTGACCTCGTTCAGGTGACGTTGAAAGCGCGTTACGTGTGAGGTTACGTTGGGTCTGACGGGACGCGAAACGTGATTACGTTTTCTGGGACACGTGACCTCCGCAAGTTCCGATCGAATAATTTTTGACTTAACCTGCAACAAATTTTACTCATTTTCACAGAAAAATCTTTCCCGCGCAGCCAAACAAACATATTATAATTTTAAATAAAATACTTTACCGTTGGGTCCAAAAACTGCAAAAAGAGAAAATGACCAGTATATTGCAAAACACAGAATAGAAGCGAGTGACACTTCAAGTAACCAGGGATCTACAAACATACCTGGGAACCATGTGTCGAAATGGACCGAGTATACACGTAAGACATCCATGAAGACCCTGATCTTCTGTTATGTGTTACCGTGACTTTTTGAAGAAAAAACTCAAGCAATTTTCGATTTGTCATCGAAAGTTAAGAAAAGTCATAAAATGACATATTTCTAACATTTTCCTAAGCACATGAATTATTTTTAATCCCTCGGGTTTTTCGGTTCCCATGGTAACATGAGTTTTGTGTGGTCGACACAATCATTCCCAGCGAATCAACCTTAACGCTGTGTGGTGCAAAGTTCCAAAATTCACAATCATCTTATGCTTATTACTCTGCCTTCTATTCAATCATTTGCAGTGGAAGCTTAGTCGTGACACGCAGCAATGGCACGAGGGCGAAAACTTAATCATTTCGGAATCAAGCCTTCCCCTGGTGCAGGCCCAAGACCATTTTATCAAACAAGCGTTGCCTTTGTGACGAAACTGAATGCATTGTCGCGTTGCGCGCAGGCTTCAGATGTTGCAGGAGAACATGATTGGTGGAGAGCGCTCACGTGACGAAGAAGCGAAAAGACGCAGGCAGTCGCGTCGCAAGCACGTGGACGAGCGCAAGCAGCGATTGGCCAGGGCGGCCAAGCATGACGACGACGAAACCATACTGGACGTTTACGACAGCGTCACGGACGAAGTGAAGGCCCGCGACAAAATGATCGCCAGGCAAAAGAAACAGGTCACTTTCTTTTGAAACTTCGGTGCTCTGGGAGGTTAACGAAGGTTTTGTTTGCGTTGTGCACTTGGGCGTACGAATAATTTTTCCGAGGGGGCAACAATGATGAAATTTAATTTTGCCAATTTGAAAGTAAGAGAAAAAACTCTTTGCTAAAACGCAAAAGCAAATTATCATATTTCAAAAACCATGGGCCTTAGCCCCCCTGCACCCCCTTTCCGACGCCCATGGTCCTGGGCAGCTAGCGAGGAACCACAGAATACTCCACACCCGTTTAAGTGGTCAAGTGCTGTCCTTGTTTGCAGCGGATCCGTCGAGGGACCTTTTAACGACCTGTATGCGCGTTTTCGAGCTCCGCTGCTTGTTTGCTGTTGCTAGTTGTGTTTGCGCGGGTTTGGCGTTGTCTTCCACTTACAAACATGCAAACGTAGTATGGCTGCGGCAAGCCTGTTTGTGCTTCACTTCGTCGCGTTAAATGTTTAACGCGTGAGTCACCTCCCGAATCAGTGTCAGCCCGAAAACACTTCAAGGATTGCCAAAACCGCTGTAACGGTTTTTGAACCGAATTCGTTCATAACTCGCCGACCGGTTGCGCTAGAGAGTCCATGAATATATCACAAGATGCGGATTTTCGTGTACTTTCTTTTTCAAAAAGAGGGTAAATGGGCACCTTGTTTTTTTCACACGTCACAATGACGACCTCGCGACGTCACACTGTTTTTAAAATTGTTAAGTGCCAATTCACCCAATTTTTTTTAAAGAAAGTACACGAAAATCCGTATTTTACGTCTTCATTGGCTCTCTAGCGCGATCGGTCGGCGAGCTATGGCCTGAATCGCCCGAAAACCACTTTAGTGCCTTTCGCGGCCCCTGAAAAGTGTTTGGCCGAATCCAAATCGATTCCAGTCGTTATGGTCTACCGATTTCAAAATCGATTCCAGTCGTTATCATCCTTGTCAATGAAGCACAAGCAGACATTTCTGAAATTTGTCCAAAATTTCACGAAACTTCAGGTTCTGCCCGAGATGCACAAGCATAGCCTTTATATTTCCTAAGTTGTTTTCCGACGCATGTGATGAGCTTGAGCTCCCGTTAACGTCACGGCAATGTCACTTCTGCCGACGATAATCACGTCACTTCCTTTGTCCGACATTCACAGGTCGAAGGTTTGAAAATGGAGGTCGAGGATCTCAACTACGAGTTCGAGCGGGACAGGAGCGAGTATCTCGCCACGATACGAAGGCAACAGCGCGACCTACAGCTGCTCAATGTACGTCATTCTTGTGACGTGTTCAGATGCATACGTCATCCTTACCTCGCGGCGTTGCTGTGTTTCGTCGGTGCTTTTCGTGTTTTGTTTATTGCACTGTGACGTTTGCTGTTGCTATGGAGATTGTAGAAGCATTCGGGAAACGGTGAAAAGCTTCTAAAAATTCCAGATTTTGAATATTGTCAGTTTTGTTGCCGATAGAAACGAAACTTTCAGGCAAACCTGCTCTGCAAACGATACGCAAGTTTTACTAATTGCAATCAAAACACCCGTTTTCCAAACCTACCATTTCCCCTTTCTAATACAATATACTTTGTGAATCGGTTTTAGTAAAATTTTATTGATCTTACCGGGTGGGTTTCATCGGATTTTTTGTGAGTAGTTTTCATCGAGCAAGGTTATTTACGAATCAAGTGGTGTTGTTTGCTTGTCTCGAATTATGCTGCGCTGTTTGTGGGAACAGGCATCCCTTGATGAAATGCTCGAAAGCATTGTGTGTTGCTACCGAGCCCCGGCGTCGAACCCGGAACCTTTCCCATACGCAGTTGTTCCCTGATCGTCCGGCCCAGCGTGGAGTGGAATGGTCAGATCATTCTTTTCGATTCGCAGGATATACTTTCGAAAGTTCAGCCTACAATTCGTCGAGATTGCAATTACAGCAACTTGGATCGTGTCAAGTCCGAAACGAGATTTGATGAAGAAAGACAAGAGTGGGTCCTTCCCGACCTGACCATTATCAAAACTTCGTTGCCAAGCGCAAGTGAGTGACCAGATAACAACCGAGCGGAAAATAGAGAAATTTCTCTCGTTTGTTTGCTGTTGTTGTTGTTTTTTGAAATTTTGTCAAAAACGTGTGACAAGAAAGTTCTCATGTATGTTCGGTGAATGGCCAGAATCTGCAGTGACTATTCCGTGCATTTTTTAATAATTTGTGACGTACGCTTCCAAGTTTTGAAGTTACGTTTTGCATATCAAAGTACAACACCGGTAACACTTGTGTTTGTAGACCTTGATTTATCGGGATTAGCGAAAGGGTGTGGCGTGGGCGTCGACTTTGCGCAGGGGCGTAACCAGGGGGTGCAAGGGGACGCAATTCCCCGGGCGCCGAGTCAATATGGGGCGCCAAATCACCGCATGGGCGCCGAAAAGTCCCAAAAATGTTGCAAGTACTTACTTCAATACAGTGAGTATGCTTCCGAAAGACCTCAGGTTCGAACATGGGGGTGCCTAACTTGCTTCTCACCTCGGGCGCCATCTAACCTCGTTACGCCTCTGTTTGCGTCTTAAATGCGCGGGATCTTTTCGCTCGTCCTGAAAGGCGGGTGCTTTCAAAACACTTGTTGTGTCCTGCTGGCTTAGTCCACCTCAATCCCACGATGTGCCACACCCTCCCCACGCCCTATACGACGTGTTTGCATTCGTACAAACTTTGAGCAAAAGCTCCATTCCGCCAGTCTGACGCACAGCTTCCTTCCTCAGGTCCCCAAAACGGCACGCGGTCGTTGGTGGCCGACCGGGGCAACCTTCGTGGCCAGTCTCCACCAATGTCGGCCAGCTCCAGTGAAAGTTATTCTCAAGTGAGCTGTTCTTTATTTTTTTCTGTTTTGCTGCATTCTCAGACGTTTCAACAACGATTACCTTCAGAACTAAAAATCATGACCTGTCAGGGAGATGATCTCCTCTCCTTAATTGGTTCTTTACCTATTTTCATCACTCTTTCCTCCCTCCCTTTTGTGGAGCCTCATTTGGAGGGGGCGATTTGTGCTTTGACGCGAGCAAACAGCAAACGTTCACATAAATAATTTTAAGGTTAGGGTCGAAGAAATAATGCAATTCTTACAACAACAACAACTGCTTCTACGTTCTACAAAATTTATACACTTTCAGTTAATTCACCAAACGTTGGCGACCTTTTCTTTAACTCAAATGTTTTGAGGGATTGGGTTTTCAAAAGATATCTTATTCCCGTGGCTATTGTCATATTCATCTGTGCTTGCTTTGTGTATTCTTATGATTAGACTTGATGCTAATGATGAAATTTACGGCCAAAGCTAATGAAGCCAAAGACATCATAGGTGTTTCAGTAACCACTGATGTCATGGTAACCGTTGCTACTAACAACAACACGAAATCCGATACTGCCCAGAGCCGAGTCACTTGCCTTGGCCGATAGTTTGTGTGTTTATTTGTTGATTAGAATGTCGAACCTTTATTTGTAGCGAAGTGATGAAGACAAATACTTGGAGAAGTTGAACAGAAGCAACAACGAACAGATCGCCTCCAACTATTTCATGTCCAAACGTCGTGTGCAGCAAATAGTGTCGTCGTCTCACAGCGAAGCTAATTCAAAAAGTAAGTTGTTGTGTGTTCGATTGGAGCGATGCTGTGTTTTATTACTTCGCGATTCGACACTTGTTTGTTTATTTATTTTTTATCTCCAGTACTTTCTCAGGGTTCCTATGGAGTCTGGAAAAGTATGGAAAAAGGTTTCGTCACTTTCCAGACTTGATCTGTTGACATGCATTCTGATAATAATTTTCTGATACTTTAAAATAGGGTTGATAATTTTACTTTCATCGTGTCAACGTCAAGGAAAAGTCAAGCCTGGAAAAAGTGTGGAAATTTACATTCAAAATTATGTAGGAACCTTGCTTCCCGCTGTGGCAGATTGGGCTTAACTGCACCATAAGTTGCCCCTGTTTTTCTAACAATAATAACGTGTCGCTGACATGTGGTCTCATCTATCAATATCCCTTGCAGGTCGCTTATATGGCGTCGGGTCAGGGACCGTGTCCCCAACGTCCAACGGTTTTCCCCAAAACGGCGAAAGGGGCTCGGTTGCCCGAAGCTACCACCACCCCTCCCTTGGCCCGCCAGGCATGACCTCTGTGGGCAACAGCGCCCCCTACGCAGGCATAGAAGACCTGGTCCGGCGACCGCACAAGCTCGAGAAACTGGAAACACTCTCCCCCCTGCCTTCCAAGAGCAAAAAGAAGAAAAAGAAACCGCAAGACATGTACGACCACTACTAAGTACAGGCTCGCGCAGACCACGCCTTAGTATTTATTATAAACCGTTTTATTTATTTGAATTCGCTTTTGCAAGAAAAGCGAACAATCAACCTCGAACACTGTGGCAGCATCGTCCCTCCAGGAACAGGCCGCGTACGACCAGCTTTCACTTCCTTTTGCCCAACAGTTATGGATGCACGTTTTTAGCAATGGTTTAAATGGTGATGTTGCCTCTAGCAAGTTCGGATCTGTTGTCTCCGCACACCGGTTGCCTGGCCAAGCACCGGCATGTTTTCAAGACAAGTGCACTGGTTCAATGCCAGGGGTCGGTAACTGATATCAACCTGAAGTATTTTTTCGGTTAATCTGCAAAACGCAGTAGCAGGAACTCAAGAACGACGAGTACAGATTTTTGCAACAACTGCGGCCATTTTTTTCTTCGTGCAGTTGGGTCGCTAGTTGAATCGGTCGTCAGGGCGTTTGTTCGGTTGCTTGGCAACGTTAATTGGTTTGTTTGATGTTGACGTGTGTGGCAACGCGCTCAGCTTCAGCCGAAACTTTAAAGGGCGACAGCGAGTTGCCGCCAAAATTGCACGTAGCGGAAACGTTAATTGTCACGTCATAATTACCGATTCTCTCGAGCTGCGCACCATTGTGACACTGAACGCTTTTGTTTGCGGGCACTCAGTGAAATTTCACCGTCTGAACGAGAATGAATTCCTCCAAATTGAAAAAATCTTTGTACATCAGCTCTTGTGCTTTGCCAACTGTTGCGCTTGGCAACGGGATAGTGTGGCATTTCAACACTTCGTTTTGCTTCACCGTGTGACGCATCTGCTGTCAATTCTGCTTCTACCCAAAACGCCCGCCCCGTTCTCTGCACTTTCTCTCGTTCTTCAAGAAACCTTGTGATTGCAACTCCTCCACCGTTGCCCCCTCCCCCCGCCCCTCTCGCGCTGGCATCCCACCCGTTAGACCCGAACAATCTTTCAATCTTTCGCTGTAGCGATTACAGCAATAACTGCTCGCACAATTCAGTCATGCACTTGAAACAATGCTGTGATTAACTTAACAATCCTAATCAGCTGGTACTTCCCTGTCAGCGACAAGACAGCCCAGCCTCCCACGAAAGGCGTTTTCGTCGTTGCTTTGGATTTGGACAAAAAAATCACATTTCTACGTTTCTCACCTCTGATATTCCCTGCAGTACGTTCTCACACATCCAGCAACACTGGAATGGAGTGTTGCTCTTTATTGTCACCACTGGTAATGAAAACCCTTTTACCCTTAGCGGGCAACCCCTCCCTCCTGTAGCGCTGGTCAAGGGGTGTTCCGTCGTAAATATCCGGGAACTCGCCGAAGCGGATTTGTCCGTTTTCCTGAACGACGCGGGAGCTCGTAAGCCACAGCAAAACCTACCCGGGCGCTAAACCCCTAACCAGGGCTCTGGAGCCGGCACTCAAATTTCCGGCTCCAGAACAATTCGGTCCAAAAAATCAGAAAAAAAGCATTGGATTATTTGTATAACTCGCTTTCCCCGCAAACTATGTCTGTAGAACCGGAACCCAAATTTCAGGCTCCGACTCCAGCCATCCAAAATTGTTTCGGCTCCGTCTCCACAGCCCTGCATCTAACCACTGTGATTTCCTAGACAGGATACTTCATTGGGTTTGATGCAACAGCGAATACTCACGATGACTTTATGCTGCTGCTTAAGCAGTAAGTAGTCACCAACGTATTGCTCCAGAATTGCTAACCTGGCTATTGCTTCAGATGTCGTTCATTTAGCGCAGTTGTTTGCGGGATCAACCCCAACTGTGGCCGCTACACCCCCCAGACCCTCCCAGTGCACCCAAAACCAGGTTTCGCTTTACAGTGTCAACAAGTCTTGTCTCCCCGTTCTCGGCTGGCGAAAATATCAGGCGGTCCGGTGATGGTCATCGGTTTGGTCGCTCAAATGAAAAATCAAAGTTTTTCTGTATTTCCACTGCACTGCTCTTACTTTGCCTTTGCGCTTTCCAAGAAGATTTCTATTTTGTTAATAGTATATTTTAAACATCTCTTTTGTTAGTCACACCAATCGTCAACCGCACAATCGCTTGAAGCTGTGGTTTGTTTTGTCTGTTTTTTTATATTATTACGCGACACACGCAAGCGCCGAATAAATTAAACCGCACTTCGTGTTCGTCGCTTGCATCAGCCTCGGATGCGGGGGCGTAACGAGGGGGGGTAAGGGGTCGCAATTCCCCGGGCACCGAAAAGTCCCAACAATGTCACAAGTACTCTCTTCGATACAGTGCACTTGCTTCAGAAAGACCTCACTTCGAACACGGGGGGCGCCAAACTTGCTTCTTGCCCCGGGCGCCATCTGACCTCGTTACGCCCCTGCTCGGATAGAAGGAGCGTGCGTGGCGAGAGGCCCAAAGAGCGTCGGCTGCAGCAGTTGAGAACGGATCACCACTGCCGCTTGTCAGCAGACGTGAATCCTTTACTTTTGTTTGCAGCTGATGTGCCTTCTTTTCAGAAGCGTTCATCCTCAAACATCAATTTCGACGTTGCTGGCAGGGATACTGTTGGACGCCTGGGTGGGAACCTAGTGGTGTAGGGGGCTCAAAGCGTAAACAAGGTCATTTTGTTGTCAAGGCCAAGTACAGTTCAAGTGAGGGAAAGTCAAATCTTAATCTACTGCCATGAAATGTTAGCGATCTTCGATCAAATAAGTGCAAAGTTGAAGCATAAGCTTGTATCTTCTGATAGAAGAAACGCGCACTGGAAAGCATAACTTCCGTAAGTTTTCATAACAACTTACACAAATTTGGCTGTTGCTAAATTTACCAGCAGGTGCGATTGGTAAAATGGTTGGAAGCAAGCAGCACCTTCCTTCTGACTCATGTGGTAAGAGCTAAAGCATATAACAATGGTGGGAAATGATGGATCTAGACCAGAGGTATCAAACACACGGGCCACATGTGGCCCGCGAAGGCATTTTGTGCGGCCCACGATGCTTTGGGGGAATTTTCAAATGATATCACTTAATTTATTTAGTTGATTCACCGGTGTTTAAAAGTGCACGGCCAGGGAGTGAACATGAAGTTCCTTTTTAAATAGGCATACTACACGTAACGTTTTAGCCGGGACTGTCCTGGTTTTGAGGGCTCTGTCCTGGTCAGTGGACCAAAATGTCCCGGTTAGGCATTCAGTCAGGCAGGATAGTCCCACACAGCAGCGTAGCGAGGCTAAGTGCCAACCGGGGCGGGTCAATAAAGCGCCGCCCTCTCCACACCTCAAATTTGCTTACAATAATTTAAAATGTATAAAGATAAACGCTGACTGTCAACACTTGCGTGGGGTCCCTTTAGGGTGCGGCAACCATTTAGATAAAATAGGTCAAACAGGCCTAAAACCGGCTCTTGTGAGAAGCGCTGGCTTGCAACTTTCATCATGATCTGTAAACTTGGTCTAGTTCATGGGCGTGCAAAGGTCTTGTTTGTGATGCCCGAGCCCCGGGGTAACTGCTTGGTTGTATGCCCCCTACCAATTTCTAATGTTGAGGAATGTAAAAATACAAGCACAGCAAAATTACCTGCCCAAACCCTTGCCACATGCACAAGCTTCGCCTCAAGTGAGAATAAAGAAGCGCAAAAGTTGTCCGGGTCTCGTACCAAGTCACGCAACTATAGCAAGGCACTTGAACGTTGTGAAAATAATTTTTTATTGTACTTTTGACAAGAAAAAAGTGAAATACGTTTCTGATGATGGAGATCTGCTTAAAAGAACATGGCACATTTTGAACGATATCGTACTTGCTTGGCGCCGAAGTGTTTTAGCAGCTCCGAACGATGTTCATTCTGGCAAATTTTCTGTAATACTTTGATCTTTTTTACAACAATTGAAAGCGAATAATCTATCTATATGATTGCATTTTGACAACTTTGCAACAGGCTTTTCTTGAATCAGCAGTGTAGGCAGTAGTTAGCACCGAGCCAAATTTCCAATTCTGAATCTCGCAAGCATACATGTCAAAGCTTTTGACAATACTGTATTGCTCTGGCTTACCAAGGAGTTTTTTTTACCAGAGATTACTACTTACCGCCACCGGCGTAACTGAACTAGTTGGACATATCATATGTGTCGGGGGATAAAAACATATTCTACTAAGGTAATCTTTTTACTTAACGCGCTCACTAAGCACGTGACAGAGGCAAATCAGTTAAAGCTTCACCAAGTCATCTAATTACTTATAATTACGACGTAATTATCTGCTTGCAGCAGCTTCGTTGTATCATAATAAAAATTCCAAATGATTGAAGGTTGTGCCTGGTTTTGCCCAATTTAAAGCGTTTTGAAGAAGATAAATTATTTTATGATGAAGAAGATGTAAGGTTTTCATCCCCAAAACTGTGGAAGCATTTTTTGCCAGGAATTCGTCACCTGCCAAACGGTTTTCAAAATTCTGCTGGAAAATCAGCTTACTGCTAGATTAAAAATTTACAGCTAACAGTGAGAAAATCCTTCTAGATTTGGCCGCAAATCAGCTAAAATGGCCACTCAACTATCTCGCTTTAAGAACGTCAATATCCGACACCATTGCGTTATACAGAAAAACAGCAGCTCTATTGAAACTGAGCAAAGCTAGGTTTTCCGGGTTCTTCATTTCAACCGCCAAAAATTAATATTGATAAACCTGACTAATGACCAGGCTACAGCTTGTGGTACTTATTGAAAATATCCCACTGAACAATAAAAAATAGCATGACGCATGCCAAGAAATATTTGTTGCTAATGCCTAGTTGTTAGGTGATGTAATGTGCCGTTGGAGTATCGCTAAAGATGGAACGATAGGAGGAAAAAGATTAAGCTAGCTTTGACTATTGACCGTGATTTCATCCTTGTGTATTAGATTTTAAGTGGAGGGGCAATATAAACCTTCAACTGCCGGATCAGTGACGTTTGGAAGTTTGCGGTATTATGCTCTCCTAGTGGAAACAGTCGATTCTGGTAATAACTCCGGAAAGTTCTACTTTTAGGAAAAGCTGTGAGATAGTAATCGCAGGCCCGCAGCCAGGCTTTAGAGTAGGGGGGTAAAAATAATTTTTTGAGGGATAAATTTTGTTTTTATTATATGCTTAAAACAAATTTTTCTGGGCACAACAAAATTTTGGGGTGACAAAAAATTCGAGGGGCACTGCCCTGAATGGTCCTCCGTGGCTACGGGCCTGAGTAATCGCCAATGTTTTCCAAGCAAACAGGCTGAAGTCTGTTGCATTTTTAATTAAAGGCCTGCCAGATACATAGTTGCTCCCCGCTCAGGTGTATTTAAAAAAAAAACATGTTGGTATAATTTCCCCCACTCTGGCAAAATTGTTCCTCCCACTACAAAAGCTTACGCAAACGTTTTAGGTGCACAGGCATGTGTTTGAACAACTCGGAAACTATTCACAAGCTCATCTTACCCTAAAAAGAAAGCTGTTGCATGTCGGAAAACTTTTATAATTTCAAACCCAAACACATCTTCCCCTCCAAGAAACGCGGGTAGTACAGTTCCAAACGGCACAAAAAATGCACGAAAACACCCGAAATTCCGCCAGTAACTTTTATTGGTGGTCTGTAAAAGACCCATAGCATGATGTGTTCGAAGCTGGTGGAAGCACATGCAAAAAAAGTAAATTAAACTGAGACATGAAAACTTGCTATTTTTACGAAATTTTTGTGAATTCTAGCCCATAAGGTGTTTTTTGCCCAATCTGGACCAATTCCTTTACGATAATATCTGGCAATCTGTTGGACAGAATCGATCAAAAAAAGAAAAATAAATGATTTCAAACATGTAGTAGCTGCAACGCTTGTCTTGAGTTAACGCACCTTTTACAAAGTAACAACGATGACAGACTAATGTGCTATTGAATTCTATCACAAGCGTAACTGGGCTAAGTACTTGTACGCACAACCACAACGCTTGCAGACAAACGTCTTACACACAGTAGCAACGCTGAAGTGTGCTATACAAGAAAAACCAAAGTGCATGCGACGCTTTCCTTTCAGCAGTGAGTTTGGGCAGAAGATTGGAAAGTGTTCTTTGCGCACAGGAGCTCCACACTTCCGGCATACGAACCTCGTCTTGTTTCGGTGCAATGGGAATGGACAGCAAATTTGTCAGCGTTTTGCTGCCGTCAGTGGATCATGGACTTGCGCCGGTTATCGCTGATGTCAATTCACGAAATATTGACCTACTGTAGATGGTGGACAGCATGGCGGGAGGCAACATCGTGTTACTTTGCTAGGCCATGTTGCTTTGGTCACAGCGAAATATTTCATTTAATTTTTAAAAATGAAAACTCCTGCACAGCCCTGTGCATTTTAAAACCTTTGGAAATGGTTGCAGGCTCGGGCGTTTTTCAAAATTCAGGCTCTGGCATTTTCAAAATTCCGCGGTGTTGAATGACAACAATTGGAACAAATTTCTTATTCAAATAGATCACAAGCTTTGCTGCAAACTCAGCTCGCCTCCTTCCCAAGGGAAAATACTGAAGAGAAAGGTTTCTGGTGCTTGGCAAGCAATTACCGAACGTTTAACCGAGTTACGCGGGTGCCTCTGCTTCTCGTCAAGAATGTTTTGACTGATCTGCCAAACCAAGTCGCTTGGCACCATACCAGCAGCGTAGCCAGCCCAAAAATTTGTGAGGGGCCAAAAAAATTGGTGGTGGCCACAATGTTTGACTGTAGGCAAATAACACTATTTTGTTTGGAATACCGCCTCTCAAAGCAGAAAATGACTGTACGTTTTAAAAATTTGGGGGGTATGGCCCCTAGCCCCCCCTGGCTACGCCTATGCACCACATGAACATGTCAAAACGTATTTGCCGCAGACTGGCAAAGTTGTCTGTGACTAGCTTCTTGTTGGAACATTCCAAGTGTACTTTGCCCACTCCTGCCCCCCCCCCCTAACGTCATGTATACAAAACTTACGCAGATTTTGAGAATGCTGCATTTGGAAGGCTCACCTTGAAACGGTCATTTTTCGTATGCTTGCATCACGCCTCAAGTTCAATTGCCATATACGGGGTTTAACTGCAAGGCCAGGAGATTTCTGTATAGCGCTGCTCCAACTGCGCAAGCAGTCATTGGCGAAGCGTCTGCGAGAATCAAGTTAATTGTATTTCTGATTTACAGCGATTCAACTCCTATAGTCTTTCCCACACAAAGGTAGGATAATTTTAAGAAATCATAGGAATGAATAGAAGCGAGTCAAACGTATTTTTTGTTTCAAACACTTGATAATTCACTTCAACATGTAACGTTAGTGCAAAGAGAAGGAAGACTGCCAAGGCATTGGTCACGACTGTATTTTTTTTATTCATCCTCCTCTTGCCTCAGTTGTAGGAATTGCGTGATTTCCGCCAGATTCTGGGCACTTTGCTTCACGCGAATCTCGCTTTCAACTTTACTGCGTCTGAGAAGTGAAAAACTTTTCAACCGCGGGATGATGGTACCAACATGAAGGACGTATTGCAGACTTACACGCTGTATCCGCCAAACGACATCTGTGCGAGCAATTCTAAACCTACACCGGTTGCGGTTTGATCGCACAAACTAAATGACAACTTCACTTTCTCTGTGTTTTTTCATTTCAAGAACTTTTCACCAACAGTGTTCCCACGAAAACGTGTAATCTAAGAAAGCCATTTTCACACAACACATAGTTTGCGAACCAGGATCGTAAAGACGAAAGCTTCGAAACATTTTGACAGTACATTGTCAGAACAAGTAACGGACGTTTTATAGATATCAGGCAAACGTTGTGACAATGCCATGGAAGTTTACGACAAGTCAACCATAAAGATATCTCGACTTGAAAAAATTATCACCGGTGAGAGTGCAACGCTAATCCAACTTAAGAAATAATTAGTCGCAAATCTACTGATTACAAAACGTAATCAGCATCTTTTAATCAAAAACTGCCGAAGAAAGCATACCTCACGTGGCACAACCAAGGGCGTACGCAAGGGGGGGACTTTGGGGTTAAAACCCCCCTTGAGCTTGATATTTTACAAAATTTTATTACCTGCGCAAAGGAGATTAAATGTTTTCGCATACTTTTTGTTTGTTAATTTGTCGACTTAATGCAAATACTACGGAATAAATTTGCCTGCAGATTTCAAAGAACATTGTAAATGGGCCAAAAAGTAATGATTATGTTTTGGTGGGAATTCGGGTTATCGTTTGCGTCCAGAAACCACCTCACCACTTTTGCAGACCCTCCATCCACTACGCATGTTTAAGATTGTGTTCCGCGATAGTTCACTTATCCGAAACAATTGTTTTTATTTTGGCTGCTGAGGCTGATCAACGGGAAGTGCTGACCGCAGTGGCTACATTACCATTTTCTGTAACGTGATAGAACTGTTACACGAGTTCAAAAAGAGCTTTTTTAAACAAGGAAGGATTCAGGAAGTTGATAATGTCTCAGCAGGGAAAAGTGAAAACTGACAGTTTGCTGGACTTCTATGCATAATAAAAAATTGAAAGTTTTCTTGCGTGCTTCATGCGCATTCTCAATTCTT
>Ga0210059_1000427_pt1 | contig 52681 bp, 31 predicted proteins | sample Ectturendosymbi2_FD_188042 | JGI IMG/M metagenome (GOLD analysis project Ga0210059, IMG submission 188042) | Ecteinascidia turbinata endosymbiont from Florida, USA - Sample 2 (SPAdes) (version 2) | ecosystem: Host-associated > Tunicates > Ascidians > Unclassified | place: Key West, Florida... | reverse complement strand
CCAATTGTTGTCACTGCCAATGACCTCAGGGTTGTGAAAGTCAACCCGATGATCTGGGTTGGCTTGCAAGTGTCTGCATACTGAAGAGCTTAGTGACGTTCGATGCTCTTCTATACGATTTATTAAACTGCGTTACGTTTGCCCGATGTAGGAGGCACCGCATGAGCAAGTAAGCTTGTACACAACGTTAAACCAGTTTAGTAAAGCTTGCCGGTCCTTGATCGAGGACAAGTTTTGAAGCTTTCGAGGACTTTGAAGACAACGTAGCTTCACGTTCACTACAGCCTTGTGTCTTATAAAGCTGCTGAGTTCCTGACATATGTTATTAGATACAGAACCCAAATACGGTAGTTGTAATGAAATATACTTGGGTGAAGGAGAGGGTTCAGCCGGTGCATCACGTTGTTGCGTGACACCGTATATTCTGTTTAAGAATTGATAATTGCAACGGTCCAAAAAATTGTTGGGGTATCCGTTGCGAGATATCATTCGCTTAATATTAATAAATTCCGTGTGCACCAGTTGGTAGGAACTGGCAATGTCATAAGCGCGGCGGAGTAGGGAGTTGACAAGGTTTTGTTTCCTGTGCAACGGAACGAAACTCGACCATTTCGAGTAGAGACCTGTATGCGTGGGTTTCCTGTAGGTAGAAGTAATAAAACCTGTTGATCTTTTCTTTATTCAAACATCAAGAAAGTGGAGACAATTATTAGTTTCTAGCTCCTTGGTAAAGACAATATTCATGTGAATAGAATTAATATTGGTGATAAACCTGTTGAGAGAATCTTGGTTAGGAAATAGTAAAAATAGGTCATCTACGTAGCGGTAATGCAGGTCTGGTCGACACTCCGGTGGTGTCACCGCCAAGGCCTGATCTATAGCATAGTTTTCATGCATACGTCAGCCATGAGCGTTGCTAAAGGTGAGCCCATAGCAACGCCATCGACCTGTCGATAAAAACGACCGTTAAACTGGAACGTAGTTGTTTTCACAACCCATTCCAGCAGCTGCTTCATACGTCTTCTGTTCAGGCCGTTGAACTTGTCACTACTGCGAAGAACAGAATCGAGAATTAGATTGATGGTAAAATCAACCGGCACATTAGTGAAAAGACTGGTTACGTCAAATGACGTCATAATCTTTCCAGATGAAGACCTGTCCTGAAGCAAGGATAGAAACGTTAGTGTGTCTGTGACGCAGGTCTCATGTTGGCGAAGCTCCGACAACGAATCGGACAGCCACTTGGCGCAGTCGTAGCTGAAGCTACCTATGGATGACAAAATTGGTCGTAAAGGCATATCACGCTTATGTATTTTAGGAAGATCGTACATTGTTGGTGTGTAGGCAGCAGTTGGATAGATCTGCCTGTACGTGTCTTCATTAATTGCCTTTTCACCCTTGAGATGCCTCACGCAATTCTGAAATTTAAGAAGGTTAGCGACATTGTTATCGTTATCACAGGGCTGGAATTTATTAGTGTCACACAGTATAGTGTGCATTTTGGCACCGTAGTCAGTGCGGTTCAAAACCACCACACCGTTGCCCTTGTCGGGTTTACTTATGACGATGTTACTGTCTTTGCGCCATGCGTGCAACACATTGCTTTCGGACATAGCACATGCATGCCTTTTCCGACATAACACATGCATGCCTCTTACGTTCGTGACAAAATGTGGTCACATAGCGCCCATACAGAGACATGAGTTTCTGCTTCAAAACCAGCAGATCTCGTGTGACAAAAAATCGATTGAGCTCAAAATAATATCAAGTTTAATCCAAACACTGTGCTTCATTGATGATCATGCCAAAACCTTGAAAATGCTTAAGTTTTCATTACTGCACACATAAAAGTCCCAGTTTAAAAGCAGAAACTTTAACTGGACAACGAAAATTAAAAGACACCGTAGCATTAAGCACATGCTGTTGCCTAAAGGATGATTCACCTAAAGCCTAATGACTTGAGACTGCTTCTGCAAAACTGTTTTTTATTGGTTTCGCATGCAGATGCATAATTACCTATAGGTTTCGCATTGCTGCAGCGATTTTACGAATAGAAAATATTAAGCATTGCTCACCAGGGACGGGGGAACGGGGGTGCATGGCGGGGGCACTGCCTCCTGCTATTCGAAAAGGGAGGAAACGGGGGCACAAGTGCCCTGAAATAGCAGTATCACAAGTAATTTCATGATTTATCAAGATCGACTTGAAACACATTTATTGCATCTATTCGCGCACACATAAAATTCAGAATGGTTATCTGGGACTTCTGTAAATATTTTTGAGGTCAACATTGTTGCTGAGATGCTAATGCAAAAACAGTGACTATTATAGTACCTTTTTACATTGAACTCAAGCAAACAGTTTTAAATTCATGATACGTCAAAACTATGGGCGTCCGTAGGGGGGGAAAACAGGCATTTGCCTCCCTGGAAATTGGGTCTGAGATACAAAATTTCCTAGAAAACCTGACGTTAGCAGCTTAATACCCTGTGATTGATTTTATTCATGCAATGAGTTTATTTGCCGGCATGACACTCACAGTGCTAAAAAGCCAGGTTCACTGTTATTCTGGTGTCATGCAGTGATGAGCTTGCAGTTCACTCCTGTCCACTCCTTTGCCTGCAGAGGCAGGTTCCCAAACTTGCGAACGTATTGTTCTATCGTTAGTCTTTATTGCGTAACAATAACATGACAACACATCTTCAAAACTTCAGTTCAAGTTACAATAGTAGGCGTTTTGCCGCATGTGGCTGTTGAAGGCAGGTATCTTGGCAGCCAATGAAACGAGAAAGTGACTGCTTATAACGGTAAGCAGGGAAACCGGAGAGCAAGGGAATTGCCTCCCTGCCCTTTGAAAAGGGCGAAATGGCGGCGAAGGTATCTTTTTCGTAACAGCATCGTAGCTATATTCATATTGTATCAAGATCGAATTGAAACAAATTTTTCTGTAGTTCCTTCTGTTATCTTTGAGGTCAGCATTGTTGTTGAATAGAAGCAAGTATAACCGATAAAGATTTTTTTGTTTTTTTACAAGTTTCCATTTCCCTCAACTTTTTTACTGCCCAACCCTTCCTTACTGCTTTTCTAGCGTCCCTGATGCTCATAATGTTAGTTTTGAATATCAACAGTCAATAGTTTCCAGCACACATTCGAAATATGCCATGATATTCAAAACCTAAATCAAAGTAAACACGGACTAGTGCGAGCATGAGCCATTCCCATTGTTTTTCCAAGAGTCGTCAATTTCATTGCAATTTTTTGAGTGAACTTCACCTCATCGAAAAAATACAACAGGAAGAACAGGACGTACTGAAACAAAAGCGAAGTAAACTGATTTACTTTAATAGATATTACGTTTTTTGGCAAACACAAAGTTACACGGTTTGTAATATTGTTCATTCAAAAACACCTTTCATTAAGTATTGTTTAATTTTTATCAAAGTCCACATTATTTCGAAAAATGTTTAGTACTGTGGTTGTTACTAGCCACAGTTCGTGTGTTTTTCTTCACTTGTTTTCAAGTACCAACATTTCGCCTGTAAGATTTGTCTTACATTTACAGGACTGGTGATGCGTTGGAAAACGCGAAACTAGTTTCCCCGTCAATAAACTGTGACTGATTTACTTGCCGCCATCTTTGTGGCCTTTAACTATGAAAAATAGATACGCTTGCAAGTTTTAATCGTCGCAGAAGAATGAAAACAGAAAGCAGGCAGATTCCTCAGAAGCTTGCCGCAAGGCTAAAGTTTGTTCACTATTTCAAAAGTAATATCTACTAACTGCTTTGCTTTTCTGTCTAAGCAACATAACATCCGAATAACCACTCCTCAAATCCAATGTACTTTTAACATTTAAGAGCAGTTGTTCGTTTCCAGTAGATATTGAAAAATGCTTGGGATTTGTTTCTGTTTGTCTCTTTACTAGACTTTAACGACCATAACGCAATGCTTATTTAACAACAAACAAACAGTAAATAACGTTTACACATTAAGCAACATACGAAAGCTTTGATACATATGTTTCGTTTCAAACGATTCGGATTCCACGAAACTGTTTTAAAAACTAGCCATTTTCCTGCGTCGTTGTGCTTGACAATGAATACGCCTAGTTTCCACTGATGTTCGAATCATTTTAAGTATGACTATAAATGTTTGGAAACGAAATAACATGACAATCGTAAAAATCCCTGAACAACATCCGAAACTTCACAATTAAAAGCACATTTTGTATGGTGCTTACACGATGTGTGGCAGGTTTTGCTGTAATTACGCTTTTTGATCACAAAAAAGAAAAATTTAGTTTGCTAATTTGCTTTGTAGATTAGGACCGCGCAACAATTGCATGCGGTGTGGATGAAAGAACTTAACAGAGACGTTTTGTTTTGCAGACTGAAAAAATCAAAACACCGACACAAGAGATTCCAGAAACTGCTGTGCATTCTGCTTCAAGCTTTCCGTTGTTTTGAAAAACTGGAATAAAACAAATTTGCTATCGTACTTGCACCAGAGCTTGGGCTTAAACAATTACTGTCAACTATCAAAATCGCCATATATGAATAGTTGATGATTTGCCAGTAATTTCATTATGTAGACAACGAGACTCCCAAGTTGGCATCTTGAATATTTTCAGCTCTTGTAACAGTAACAACACTCAACGGTAATTCTATTCTATAGACAACAAATACTGCCATGAAAAAGCATAGTTTGAAAACAGTCGTTGAAATTGACTGCACACAAAACTACCACAGAATTTTAATCAGTTCATTCACTTTTTTATTCAAATTAAGACCAAAACGCAATTTAACGCTTTCTAGATAATGCTAAATGTAAATATTGTTAGTGATACGCGATGGTCAAAATTGGCAAGCATAAAACTCCGGTTGAAACAAACGAAAACAACTGATTGCCTGAAAGCATGTTCATTTAAGAGAAATGCGTGCAACCAAATTCATGTAGCCAACATAAGTCGAAAACGCTTGCACACTCACAAACAACGAGATCTTTTGCAACCCAGATAAAACGTCTACCATGACTAAAATAAAACGTACAATCTAAATCATATACCTCAATTGATTTGCCCTAAGAAGCTGTGAATCTCAATTGATTTGAGCAAAAAACTGTGAAGACTTCACGTATTATTCAAGATTACGCTTTACTCTTATATAAATTACTTCCAACATTTTAATTAAAACATGGTTAATGCCCAATTGATTTCAGTGCGGCATATGAGGAATGGGACCAACATTAACGCACTGTAATCTGCCACAAGAAATTCCTTGCAAACAATTTAAAGACATCTTGTTGCCATTTTCAAAATCGGTGCATGACAAATTGTTATTGTTTCGTGGTGGTTGTTGCTTTATCATAAAAACTTCCGTGATTTTGCTTTTTTCTCAAGCTCAGTTATTACACAGGAGAGACTGAAGACACCACTTTTTCGCTTGAAATAAATAACATGTAATGGCTGGAAATATTTTATGATCAAGGTTTTTCCGTAGATATTTGCTTACACGATTCAACGCGAAGCTTTTTTTGCACTTTTTGCGCGTGAGTTAACTAAAAGTGTCCGTAGATGGGAGGACATGGACAACGTGGATTGAAACCTCGAACACATTTGTTACAAGAAGGTTAATAAAACAAAAACTAAACACTGACCAGCTGCAAATAAAACGTTGAGCCTACTGAAACCAGGTAGAAGAAGTAATTCTAAAAATGTATGGAAATAGAGATCATGTTCATTTTAACGACGACGAGCGACAGGCCGGAGCCTGAATATACTCTTCATCGCGTCATCTTGAGCGAACCAAGTCACGGCGAACAACCCTGGAATACACTCGTTGGATTTTTGTCACGTTAATACTATCGTCGGGTCCGCCAGACCCGGTTTTCAAAAATAAAAAAATACCTTTTGCTTCAACTGCAATTTATCACGAAAACTACAATAAAAATATGTCTCACTGAGCAGTTTGAACACTAAGAAAGTTACTTTGTACTGTAATGTCATATGAGTTTTGATGAAAAGTAAGTAGGGTGTCTAAGGTGTCATATATGCCTGATACAGCGAAGGTATCACACATGCCTGAACTGAATTACTCACACAAAAATTACGGGCGTGAAGAACTTCTCCTTTTGTACACTGCTAACAAGACCGTAGAAGCATGCACTGAGTGAGTTTCAGGTTTTTACACGCAAAACGTCCTCTAACCATAACCTCGGGTCAGCATTACCCGGTCACACACACACTAATACTTTCGTCGTGTTTGCCAGACCCGAACTCACTCCCTTGTGCAAAATCTAGAAGAGTGTGGATGACCGCAAGCGCACCTATTTACAAGTCACAAAAAAACATGAAGCTACTGAAGAGTTGAAAGCGCGCCGACTTCCGCTTCCGTAGTTTCACGTGAATGACCTCATTTGACCCGAGCTTGTCAGACCCACGATAGTATTCCAGGGTTCGAAACACTGCAAACAAATAAGAAACAATTAACAAAAGATTACAAGCACCTAATTGACGGGCTGGTAAACTGCAAGCATGCAATAAAATTATGCAACGAGGAGAAAAATATTAAAATATGAATGGAGAATTAATTACAGAATGATAAAGGAGTTACTATAATAGAGAAGTCCAAGTTGTTATGGCGAGGTAAAGCGGGTAGTGCAATCAAGATATTTACAGACAGAACTACATATATTATTTGTGGGTTTAAGTATAAGCAAGGGATGTCCAAATAATAGAAGTTGCAACAGTCTTGAATAATCGTATGACACACTTCACAATAAATCTTGCAGACCTTCTTTCAGCACAAATTGATTTCAGATTGCACAAGGTCAACGCGGAGCGCAGAGTAATGAGTACAGTTAAGGAGTAGATGCTCTTCTGTTTTTTTGCTACCAAATTAACACAAACGAAAAGTGCGCTTGTTCACGTTTAGGACACTGTGACCCAAGCGAAGTCTACAGCGCAACGATGTACTGCATGGATTGTTGCCATGAAGATGCCAGCAGTCACGCTTTGAGTCACAGTGAAAAGTTTCTAGACGTAATTTAAAGGACGAAAAACTAGCGGGAGATTTGACAATAACGGGCAATGCATCACATAAACTACCAGCTTTACGAAAAAATGAGTTAAAAAGTACATTCTTTTTAGCCAAGAGAACCTAGACGTTTCAACTGTTACGAAGCATGTATGGTGATAAATCTTTATAGGTTTTTGAGACGAGAGGTTCCAGGGTTGGTGACGCCATACCGAACATTATTTCATAGTAGTAAAATAGAATTTGCTTTTCTCTTCTAGTACTGAGCTTAATGAAAGAAATGTTTTTCAAAACAGAGTCAATGGCTGTGGCCTTCAAGCACCCTGTGATTGTTTTTGCTGCAGTTGTCTGGGCAGTGTCCAAAAGCAAAACACCAAATTTGGAGCAAGTGTCATCAACAATGCTGCCATAGTAAAAAATCGTTACTATATCAAACCCAATATGTTAGTTGTAGAAAGTCTGAGACTATTGTTCTGTGTTTCTTGTGCAACTCAATTTCTGTTTTTAGATTTGACTTGCTTCATGGAAAAACTGCGCTGCAAACATCGAGTGCATTTATTGTGAGAAATCTATCAGTTTAAAAGAAGTCTATCTTTGCTGACTACTTTCAAGAATATCTGCAGAGTCTGGTCTAACGCCGTTGATATTTTACATTTTTATTAAAAGATGTTATGGTTGTTGTAACAAAAAAACTACATACTGCAACATACACACAACCAACAATACTGAGAAAGCTCTCAGGCCGCAAGAATTATATCCACAGGCCACATGTGGCCCATGGGAGAGTAGTTGGACCACATTGCTCTAGGTTGGTTATGTATTGGGATCATGTGGCATTAATACCAAATACTTTGTACAGTCGGTGTAAGAAATTTGATTGTTGCCAAGTTTAATTGAAAATGATGTCATTTGTTTTGAGTCACATTCAAGTAACATGAAGGTAGTTTTCTTATAGTTCAGAGACGGTTTGTTGAATCTCATCCAGTTATCTATCTTCTGCAGTTCAGCATTTTCTACGGTGTTCAATTTTGTACGACCGTGTTTGAGATTCAAAGTGTGTCAGCTGCAAAAATACTTGTTCTAGATCTTGAAATTTGAATAAATCACCAATATATAAAGCAAACAATTGAAGTCCAGACGTTCAAACCTGAGGCACTCCACGGTTCATATTTCGAACATCTGATTTGCACCCGTCAAACACAACAAACTGTTGACAATCTTGTAAGTAGTTAGTCAACGATTTTAAGGTACGCCTCAAATTAGGTAAAAGTGTTGTGCAAGAGTGTGTTGTGATCAATTGCATCAAACGCTTCAGAAAGATCACATAACATGGCGTAACTAACATATTTTTCTTCTGGAGTTTTCACTAGGTTTTCGTGAATGTCACAGATAGCTATTTATGTAGACAGTCTTCTACGAAATCCTTACTCGGAGTCAAATAATATCTTCTTTTGTTCAACATAAAATAAAAGTACAAACATGTAAATATAGTTTTTTTTAAAGTGATTACTCGTGTACATTGTAGGAATTCAGGTCAGATACCTGTTTTTATACTTCTGTTAACAACGTGCTATGCTAAAATGGAGATAAATTCTGCTGACGTATTTTGAGAATGTCCATGGGGATCCTTCATTCCTACACTCTTAAATACTAGTAGATTATAGATAATTATTTTTACTGCACCTCCACTAGTTGCTTCACGAAAGACAAATTATTTCTGTGGTCTATTGCTTGAAACAGATAATTGCTTATTTGGTGATTAAATTATAGCAGCTGCCAACAGATCCCAAATAAATTCAAAACCATCGTTAAATATATTTGCTGTGTGTTTAGGATCAGTTTTAGGTTGTTGATTACGGAGTTTATTAGTTCACATGGGGAAGTTAAAACTTTATTCTTACTTACCTTTAATAGGAGAATTTATTAGTTTCCATGTTTTTCTGGGATCATGACTATTGGAAGAAAATTGTGACTGGTAGTAGTTTCTTTCACTCATTTGTAGGATACTGTATGATTGGGCATATTTCTGTCATTTGTATATTGAATACGGGCTTTTGTTTTCATAGCCAGTTTCTTGGCCTACAAAAGATAATAACTTTTGTGTGATGCACAACGATTTTCATGGAAAGTCTGGGGTATTAAAACTTGCGAAGACGTTTTGCGTACTCCTGCATGACTGCCCAACCAAAAAGCTTGGTCTGGATTTGTGACTTGTTGTTAAAATAAAGATTGGTGGTTAGGCGTCAGGTAGATCGAAATAAGCTACAGTTTGTGAATATCTAACGACTGAAAAATATTTGATTTGCCTTAGATATCAATTTTTTCTGGACCTAAACGCAACTTCAACCCTAAAGCTCAACCCAAAAGCTAAACCTTACCCTACACCCTTGCCAGAAGTCCTAATCCTCATCTCTCAGCATGTTTGATATCTCAGTGAACAGCCACCGTTTGCGAAATGCAGAACATGGAATATCACTAGCAGGCCCGTAATTAGGGGTGGACACAGGTGGGTCTTTGCTCCCCCCCGAAAAATTCATTGCCCACCTTGAAAAATGTATTGGGCATAGCTTAAAAAATTTGGGCTCCTCTCATAAACTCTTCGCTTCCCGGGTGTCCCAAGCTGGTTATGGGTCTGATCACTACACCTATGCGCAGATGGCTTGAAGGCAGCCATTTCGCAAGTCAGAAATTTCTCTTGACACGGGGATATGTATACTGTTTTCTCACAAAAGTGTTAAGGCCGATGTCAACTTGGAACAAGGTAAAGACAGTGCAATCGCTAATGGTTTAATCAAGCCAATTCATATGTTTCCAATGAAGTGTTTTAAGTAAGGAATGTAAAAGAAACAACGAAATCGCTTGTTACTTTCAAATCGCTCAGTACATTAAAGAGCTGCAAATGTGCACTAGAATCTTCTAGATTCCTCTGGTTACAAAATCGTCTCGTTTTGCAAAACTAACTTTTACTATGCTAAAAGAAAATCCTTGAGTCCAGAGGGTGTTTAGGATTTTTTTACCTGAAAACAGGAAAAGTAGGAACTACGTTCCAAGAAGTACAAATGCCATCCCGGAAAACGCACTCTTTCGTGCGTCATCAATGAGGAAATTTCGTTGCTCAAAAAGTTTCGATTGCTTTCACCATGATGCATCAGAAAACACAATATCGAATCATTCAAAACTTGCATATAAGTTGCTGCGCAGTAATGAGTTCTTTTACTTGCTGGTTGCAGGTGATGATGCCTACCTACTGTAGTAATAAATACTGTATTATGATCTATGGTCTCAGCCTTATAATTGTTACTGTGCAAGGGTTTCTTTGGACAGAGAGTGATCAGATATGTTTATTTTTGAGTTATGAAAATAATTTTTGAGATGTTTGTTCACAAAAAGTGTTGTGGTTATGAATAAAGTTTAGGGAGCGTTCTGTGAAAAGCTAAGAAGGTTACGTTGGTGCAATTACAAGCAAAAATTCAGAAATTAGAAATGATAATTTGATTCATAGCAGCACTTTAAACAGTAATGAGAAATGCAGTGCTAAACGTTTTTAAGAGTGATGTATAACAGGGGTTTGAAACGTTTTTAGTTTTGATAATGACAAAAAAAATTGCCTTACCTTGCTTCATTACATTTCAGATCACCTTATCATCAAACTAAATTAATCCTCTTATGAAAATGAACAAATGTTTGATTTTGTGCGTTACCGTAATCTTAGTTACGGTTGTGGCATGCATAAACATAAGGAAGGTTGAACCGCGCAAGAATATCTCAGGAATCAAAAGTCTTGGAAATCTGAAGAGAGCACGACGTCCCGTACATGCGGCTAAAACAAGGAATGTGTAAGTCATTCTTTTACCGTTGCCTTTGTGATGTTGGAATGCAAGAACAAGTTTTATCGTACGGTGGAAGCTCTGTTTCTTTGGGAGTGAAAAGACAGTAGATTCAACACATCTTTGGATTGAATACTATCAACCCCTGCATTTGTCCCAAACAAATATTATGAAGATACGCAGAGTTTTGTGAAATTGTTCACAGCGGAAACTAGAATTCCAGTCATTTGCAGTACAAAACGTAGGCCTTCTTCGTGTTACTGTAGTTCGCAAATCATCCCCACGACAAATAAGCCGAAATCTCTTTACTGCCCATGATTTTTTCAAAACTATTTCAATAGACGTTTCTCTGGCAACAACATGTGCACTATCATGATGAAACACAAAAAAAATTTTATTTCTTTTTTTTGGAAAGCACCTTATTATATCCTACTCCTGGCTAATTCACCAAATGATTGTCATTCGTTTTTATTTTATAGCGTTTGAAAAATTCCTTTTGCCCAAACGAAAACTTACTTCAGACGATTTGCGCTGTGCTTTGGCAGTGGTGTTTCTGGCGAAAAACAGAGGTTCAAGACTAGCTACTCCCTTTGTGCGGATCGGTCAGACGCAAAAGACACGTGAATACTGTAATGAAGATCCTCGTTCCAGTTAACAAAAAATCAATACAGAAGGTCAAACAGGAATCGTGCGCGCCGAATCGGCTTGTCTCCACAGCGCCAGGGCTCAGGCTACATAAAAGATATAACCGTCCTTGATTGCTCGTGCATCTACATGAGGTTTTGACTAGTCTCCATTATTAGCACAGGTGAAGAGTGTGCATCAATCAACAACCCTTTAATAAGAAATGGATTTCACCTAACACTTTGCATTGTCGCCAGTCTTACAATCTGCAAGCAATGCTTACGAGTAAAACGCTGAAAGGCTGAAGCAAGAGCAGAGAAAGCGAACAAACTTAATACTAAATCAGATCTCACCTTCGACAAATAAAATGCTTAAACATTTGCTCATTGACTTAAACTTTTCACATGTAGGGAGACTATAGTTACTTGAATACAGATATGTACAAGTTCGAATCATCGCGAAAACATTAAACCAGAGCCATTCGGCTAGTTCCTCAAAAACGTACAGGAAAATTGGTTTTCAAACTTGAACTGTAGGCATTTCTACATTTGAGTTGAAAAATGACTTGCTTATCTGGACAACGTTTCTTCAAACGGGTTCTGCTTTTTCAACCAGAAAAAGCCCAAGAGGAGATTGTAGAAAAGTACATGTTGACTTGAGTGTCATTTTCCTTTCCTGAAATTTTCAAAGACACATCCAACAACAATACATTTATTTCCTTCCTAAATTTTTGAATATATATCTAAAAACAATGAATGGTTAAACAAGAATTCAAAAGATTTTACAAAGTTCCAGATAACAAACGATTTGTTGCCACAGACTTGAAGTAAACTTGAAACTTTTTGTGCACCGCGTAACAAGTGAAGAATTCACCTAGTACACATAAAATGCTTGCCGATGTTTGCGAATTGTAAATATTTTTTATCAGCAGTTACGTAACATTTCGTGCGAAGTCTATGGATTGTTACGCAACTGCTTTTTTAATTGTTTTTTCTTGTGATATTGAATTTGTGGAACCAGCCAAACACACTCAAAACATAACGTCGAGAAATGTTGTGTTCAATAAAAGTATCAGTACTTCATACAACACTGCCTTTTAGTTTTTAACGAAGCGGCATGAAAACACGCCAATACCGCTCAAAACGGTTTGGCAACAAAAGCATTATTTTTTGAAAAACATTTGGCTGCGAAAGTGATAATATTTGGAAAAACTTCTTAACAGAAGTTTCCACAAAATAATTATTTGCTAAACAACATAACTTAATGAAGTAAAAAAATTACTTAGTCTACGTAATTTCTTGGATATGTTTAACGCATACAGTATTAATATAATTTAACCAAGTTCAAAGGGCTACATTGAAAAGCTTTACAGGATCGTTTTGATGATGATGATGCATTTTTGTCGGCAGACATGAAACTCATAGTTGAAACACACAATTTCTCACAACGCAGGTTGATAAAAACGTATTGTTCCAGCAGTCTATATTTGTTCCATCCCATCTCAATGCAGACACTTCCAAACGTTTGTGGTGAAGCGTGCAATTGTCTTGAGACAAATGTTTATACTGCCATTTGTAGATTACTATTTATCATAAATAATTGGCGCCAGTTATTTAAACATTTTTTATTCTGCTTTTTGAAAAAAGAATGAACTACAAAATATGTTCACAAATGTTGCTCAAAACACATTCAATTCTTCAGGAAGAAAGTTCTTCATTGATGGAAAAGCAGTCAGTACTTTCTTACCTGCTCTTTTATATCTCAGTTCTGCGTTTAATTTTTTACTGAAGCAGACTTAGCTTGCCAACAATTTTAAAGTCGTTTTTAACCAACTGATATGATAGAGGCAGGTTTGAAGTCATACACATAAAAAATCACAAATCGCCACATATAACAGAAAAAGATATAAGAGAAAGTAAAGAACAATAAGTTCAAAATATCTGAAGATTCCTAGCATTTTTTTGATCATCAAAAGGTTATCAACGCCCTATTTCCTATTTAAACTTTAAAAACGTATTTAGTGTCATCATTACCAATCAAATTTTTTATGGTCGATTTGTGATTTGTTGTACATGGTCAGTCACAAAAAGATTACTTTTTGAGAAGATTACAGTCACAAAAAGATTACGCTTCACCAAACAAATTTGTGTTCAATGTTCTTTTCCGCACTGCCTTGTTGAAATGCTCTTTTCTCTTCGTGCAAACATGTAACGTTCAGGAAGTGCGTCTTGAAAGGTCGATAGCTGATATTGCGTCTCAATGAGCCACTCTCTCGTTGAGTAAGCTTTTCAGTAGATTTCAGAACTTTGCTTGCAGACGTGAGTAGTGTTCAGCTGTCTTTGGAAAGCATTTTGTATGTTAGTAATCAGTTTTTCGTTTTCGTTTTAGGATGTTGAATGAGCGCATGCCACACATTTTACTGCTACGAGTATGCCTAAATATTTACTGTATTAGCTGTTGCGAATGTTTGCTGTGACTCCATCAGTTGTGGGCAATTGATAACCAGCTGAGCGTTATAAATATAGAAAAGCTTGAGCTGTTAGCGATAATGGTGTTTGTAACAAAACCTTGAACAGGAAAAGGTCCCTACTGATGTGGTCACGAAATTGCTTGTCCATAGTCCAATAAAAGCGGTTGTTTAACTTCTGATGTATCTGATTCAAACAATGCTACAGTTTGTTTTTCAGTTACGAAACCTGACGTTTATACGGCACGTAGAAAAACGCAGAATAATTATGACCTTAAACATATGTCCTTAACCCGGGTCTGCCGCGTAACAATAACACTTGTCTGCCGCGTAACAATAACACTCGTGGCAAAACATCAGACGCAGTAAGATGCGGAAATGCATCCCGATGACTCAGAAGGAACGCTAGCGCTGAGAAATGCTGGCAGTGTTTCAAATGTGCAGAAATCAATTGTTTTTACTGAATTTGCGCATGAGTAAAATGTTGTTCTGAGTTGCACTCAACGATTGATTTCCATCTGGAAACGTTTGCCCTAGGCCTCTGTGTGAAACACTTTAGTTAGGGAATGAGAAAATGGCTATGTAGTCAAAAACACTTAGTTCGAAACTTAAGCAAACAAGGCAGCCATATTTCGACAATAGTTTCAGCCGTTAATTCCAACATGGTGAAAGAAGCAGAATGGCAAACTCAATGTTAGGGACAAATTAGAGAGCATCGCGTTTGGAAATATGTGTTGAAATTACAGGATTTACTACGCACATTGGCAAATGTTTGAGAATGAAGGCTTGCACGTGTTTAGAGCAATAGAGGTACAATGCACTTATACAAAGTAGTTGTAATAGTAACATCACAAAAAAAACTTTTAAATAGCTTCAAAAAAGATGTTATCTATTTTTGCAGTCTCATCAGGTATTAGCATACAACTTTCTAAAAGGCTCCAATTCATCATGAAACATTATTTAGTGCTCTTTGCTTTTGTTTTGTTTCTCTGTCTGGCAACGGAAGCACAAAGATTTAAGGCAAAAAAAACATCGCCACGACGAATCCCTATAAAGCGTTTGGCAAGAAATCCAGGGTAAGACAACTAGTTTTCAATGAACCACTCTGTATGCCTATATTTAATCCGATCTTGCCACAATCTAAAAGAAAACATACCTAATACTTTTCGAATTGCAGTAGGGTCTACCGCTCTATTGAAGACTTTTCACAAAATTTCCACGAAATTTTAGGACAAGGCTGACTTCCACAAAAAGGAGTAAATCCGTATTTCATGTGGAAGAAGATGTGGAACTGCTGAAACCCTTCTGCGTGTTTGTTTTAAACGCTCAAAGTCCCGCGAACTCCAAATTGTTGGCGTAAGAAGCTATAATCGACAATAACGTCCGGAAGGATTGAGATAGAGAGTCACTAAAGGTATCATTGAATCTGCAAGACAACCAAGCATGGTAGGACGCGCCCACATGTGACGTCATCGTGACGTCGTTTCAGGAAAAAAATGTTATTCGTATAGCCAATAAAAACCAGTTGCGTCCATTCAAACAAGCATGCAGCTCAAAGCAAACACGTTGGGAAAAAGCGTTCTACATAAATAATGTTTGTGAAGACCTTACCATTGAAATGATAAAAAAAGTTGAAACTTCTTTTGGTGGGTTGTCCAAGGGGGCAAAAAAGACGGATCTCGTGGATATTTCGAGGTTCAATCTAAGTCTCTGCCAGTCAGCACCCACCACCTCACCACACTCGCAGAAAAGGTGTATTTATGTGTCTGACAACACCCTGTCAAATTTCAAGCCGAAATATTGACAGAAAAATATTATTCTTGAATGAAACCAAACAATCCACTAGGTGGCCGAGGTATTTCCTGTGTGTATTTTTGGACATAACTCCCAAATCCTTTTAGGCTAGCAGCCTACTTAAGGTCTCTAAAGCTTCAGAATAGTTCCCAGAATATTTTACGCCACTTAGAAAGTCACTAACCCATGAATTTGTTCTCTAGACGCCAAAAACATTATCTAGAGGTCAATTTTCCTAACCTCCACCTTTGGACTCCAAATTACCCCCAAAACAAGACGAAAAATATTTTTCTGAACACGTGGTGTTCTTGGGTATTTCGGCGGTGGGCGAAGCGCAAAAACCGGATCGGAAATGCTAAACAGGATGCGGAGAACGTGTTTTTGGATTCGTTCCGAAACTTTCCGAAAATTTAGTACAGCAACTTCACAAATATGGATTTTTCTCAAACATTTCAAATGCAAATGTATATGTTTGTCAAGTTCATTTGCTGTCTCAGGCATCCAGGGATGTTTTCACTGGCTCTCCATCCCGATCCGTTCAGGAGTTATGGCTGATCTCTGGTTCGTCAACAAGAAGCTGTCCCACCTATAGAAGATTCCAACACCTGAAGGTCACAGCATCTCCGAACCTTTTGGGCCGGAGGAGCTTGTTTCTGCCCTCAGACGCCTGAATTAAGAAAAGTCTCCGGGATTGTATTCCATCTTCCTGGTGTTCATACTCCACGCCAGGTCGGCTCTCAATTCTTGGTATTGCGACTTCCTCAGTTCCTGCATGCACCAACTCAAAATTCCAAAGATCTGGAGAAGAGCACTGGCATTTGCGATCTACAAGCCAGAAAAGACACTGGGGGACCCAAAGAGCGACCGTCCCATATCTCTGCTGTGTGCCCCCTTTAAAATCCTTGAGAGACTCATCTACGCTCCTGTCGAACCAATCATCGACCGACTACTCCCATAGGAGCAGACTACACGACACGAGAGGTCGGCCGTAGACCAGGTCACCCTGTTGGCATTGGATTTCGAGGTCGCTTTTCGGCTAAAAAGAAGGCCAGAGTTGTGTTTGTCGACCTCACAGCAGCTTACGACACTGTATGACACAGCATAGTTTTTGTCCCACTTTAGTTTTGTGCATTCCGCCTCGAAATGATGAAAGATTGTAATCAACAGCAGTATAGCGAAATCTTTCAAAACATGTAACCAATTTTAGAGTTTAAGTAAATGCAAAGAACTGCAGAATGTGAACAGATAAGGAAATATGTTAACACGCTCTGCATAGCGGTTAGGAAATCATGGAAAGGAACACGTTTGTCCGTTCGTTTAACTCAACCAAACGCTTCGTGTTTCAGCATAAGACGAAGGACTGGTATTGATGGCTATACTTTTCGGTGGGGAAAATCTAAACGGAGCGTCCTCTATTCTGAAGATATGGAATTGAAGGAATTGTTGGAGGATTTAGAAAGTACATGGGACCTTTGGTTATTGAGACCTCTATATATTTCATAAAATGCTATAACTTCGTTTAAATTGCACCACTTGCTTCCAAAAATAATTTTTTGAAAATAGATGGAAGCAGATATTAAAGTAAGAAAAATGTAAAACCTAAATTTGATAGGAGTTATAAAAATCTTTCAAAACATCTTGTATTTTAAATTTTTAGTTTTGAAAAAGTGTTTCCCTAACGAAGCATTTCTGTAGCATAAACGCAACTTTTGTACGGTTTTAAACTCGCTGAATCAAAATGCATGTCTTGTTTCTGGTCTCACTGTTCTCGGTGAGGTAATATTATGTTCCCAAATCATGTAACTATTTCGCAGCGTTGTGATAATTTTTTAATATCTTGTTCCACATTTTCGCTTTCAGCGCAAAACGTTTTAAACTTTCTAACCTAGGCAAGCTTGATCGTTCCAAACACAGCCATGCTTAATTTTCTTGAGTAGGTTTTCTGCTGTAATCTGATCGTTTCCCAATATTAGTGATTAAAAATAAAATGAATTGGCAAAATCTCGCAATGCTTTCACATTTAAACTATTCCCAAAAACCTTTTGAAAAATATGAGAGCAAAGCTTTACAAAATTTAGTTACTACAACACACAAGATTGCTTGCTTTTCCCACGCAAAGTTGAACATAAACTGTGTTTTGCATTACAGATTTAACAACTGATCAATGATCACTTGTATCCATCTCCAAGGCGGAATTGTAGATAGGTGCTTTTCCATCTGGGCCGTTACAACTACTTCATCAACATTGTTTCGAAAAAACTTTCGTCTTGTTTGCTACTGTTTTACGCTTCTTGAATTAGTGTGATGATATCCCCCACGCTTGTTTTGTTGCGTTTTGTTATATTCGAATTCTGCACTCCTTTTGGACTATCTCAGATGGTGTTCAGCGCCCATCTCAGCTTGCTTGCGCCGTGGGTTGCTGTGGCAGTGAAAACTGTACTGGTGGCAAGTCATTTCCAGACTTGGTATGTTCAGCTGTAATAAAGATTTTTCACCTTCACCAGACTTTTGTAGTTTTGTAGCTTTCAACAGAAGTTGATATCCTTAATTACCGTTTACGTTGTCTTCAAGTTTGATTGGAAACTCGTTCGTTGTCATGCCTATCATGGCAAACATCTTATTCTTTCATTCCTGAACAGTAGAACATTTTGAGTTTGCATACTCATTTACATATATCACGTCATACGATTGAATAATCATCGATGGAGATTTTAAGCTGGGTGCAACATGAAGGCTGAAAGTAGGATCACTAAAACCTGTTCGAGGATTGCACTAGCGAAAAACTCACTGTGAACATGCTATTACTTTTGAAATTGAAAGTGTGCAATGAAACCGACACATTTGATAAAATATGAATCAGTATTTCAGACATGGGTAAAAATTTTTAATGTAACAAATATACTGGGAATCACCATCAGCACGCAAGGGCTTGTGTGAAGGTAATGCTTTCGGAAAAAGAGCTTAACAAGTTATGCTTATCTTAGGCGATTCACGTGTATGATGTAAACTGCGACTGAGAGCCCGGTGTCAACAAAAACGTGAGAAAAAAAAATTTTAATTCCTCTGCATGCAGCTGGTTGACATTACTAATAACTAGCAATCTGAACTGAATATTGGAGACTGTCAACGGCTGAACTTAACTGTTCAGAGTGACCTTGTTTCAATATGTTGCATTATCGCCGACCAGTGACGCAACTGTAATCAACGACGTAAAAGGGTTTAATCGGAGGGCTCGCTACGCACCAAATTGGCCCGTATTTTGATCATAAACGCTCGCAATTGTTTGCTTCGGATTTGTCATCTGTCATGACATTACAGGCGCCAATGACGAATCCCAGTGACGTGAATATTAATCGGATGAAAACCTGAAATGCCTATAGGCACTCTAAAACGTGCTACAGAAAAGCCAAAGTTGATTTGAAAAATATCAGAAAAAGACTTGAAAAATATGAGAAACATGAAATATATTGGAGACATCACCAAATTTCAAATGACAGATGTGGCTTGGAGAAACTCCATTTGCACTGCCTCCCATCCCACTCACCCGCAAAATACAGATCCTAAGCTTCAGCTATTATGAAACTCTATCTATTACAGAGATGTTCTGATTCCTGAGCTTGCGTTGTGACATATTCTTTTCAGTCTTGAATTGTTTACTTGCTCTGCTCTTACCTTAGCCTTTCAACTATTCACTAGTAAGCTTTGCTTTCAAAGTTTGAAGACTGAGTATGCGTAATATTACGTGAAATCGATTTTATATTAAGAATTGGCCGATGGATTACTTGCTTATACCCATCGTGGAGAGTACGTACTTGAATTTAAATATGCCCAAATTCGAATCATCGCAGAAAGGTGAAAGTAGAGCACAGTCGGCTGATTCCTCGAAAGTATACAGAAAGCTTTGAAGTGCTAGCCCACCGTAAGAAAAATTAAAGGATAGCATCCTGATCAAGGAGGCAACTGGGTAACGTCAAGATGACTTTAGCTTTGCCAGCGTAATCCATCCATCACCAAGGCTCTAAAAAAGATAGAGAGTCACTTTGCAATTTCAATTTTGTTTGTTTGAAAAAATGTTGTTCAACCATCACAGACATCAGTGTTGTTAAGGGCCATTTTATGACCTAAAAACATTGGTTATTTGACTTTGTTTTTCAGAAAATAATATTTGTATGACAAAACAAAAATATTTATTCTTTCAATATCTTTCTGGTGCTTCCCTGTTGCTAGATTCTGTTCAACAAAAAGGTGCCTCTCGTGCAACAGCACACTTGGCAATAAAGCTCCTCACTAGATGTAGCTGTAAACTCCTCAAGGTCTTTACTAATCGCTTTTATCTTTGTAACACTGGACAATTTTAACTTTGGCATTGTGACTTCTGTCTCTGACTTCGCAAAATGACAGTTGACAAGCTCCGGATTAGAAGTAGAACGAAATCCACCGTGTCACAAAATGCTATATGATGTCATGTACTACATTATCTAAATGCTTGCAAAAGAACGGCGGATTTGCTAATACGCTCGCCGGGCGGTGCTTTTATCACATTGTTTGCGAAACATGTTCATAGCTCAACTTTACCATTGTATGTAAGAAAATGTAGCAGTGACTGAGGTTTTCAGTTTGGGTTGCTTAAGCAAAAATAAGATTGCTCGCATAGTGCCCACGTGTGTTCAATTTGCAGGATGCAGTTTAGACCTAACGATGTAGTACATTCACCTGATATGTTGAGATGGTTTCAATAGTTTACATATCCAATTAGTTCAAAATTTGCAAATATGACTTTAGGAATTAACATGGAAAGTATGACTATTTATGGCTTTATAACTTTCGTTATAGACTTCGTAGGGGTGCGATTTTTGTTTCAAACTTCATTTCATAACTTCATGAAGCACAGCAAAAAATATGACGTTTATGACTACAAATCGCCCTAGTGCTGATACTTCAAAGTAACAAAAAATCCATCATTCAAACAATCGCAAAATTTTTGAAGATCCAGCACTGTACACAAAAAGAAATTTTAGGTTAAAATACTTTCTGCACTTGTTTACCGCATGTATATCCAAAAGCGTTGGAAAACCAAAGGAATATGAAATATTAAAGAGTATATCTTACTGTGTCATGACGTTACCTCTTAGTAGAAACCAGAAGATATTTCTTTTACCTTCGGACCTGGTTCAGTAAAAAAAGTTAGTCTTAGAAAAAACATTTATAGCAGTGAAAAATGGTTTAGAGTTTTGAAATGCTGGTCTAGTCGGGCTGGTCCTTTCTGGTCGGGTCGAATTTCCGGGTTTGGGACGGCTTCGGGCTAGTTTGTAAAAATGTTTCGGACCGATTTCAAACCTGCCTACAAATTTTTTTCGCAACGACGGACGCTTTAGTCGCCCGTTAAAACCCTGCTCAGGAATCTTGGATAGTCAACTACACAGAAGCTGTTTTTTGTTGCTTTCACATACTTACCGTAGAACAATGTGAGAAACTATAGAAAAGTGTGCTTCCATGAGTTTTACTGATTTTCAGAGACAAAAGTGTACTGGTGCAAAGTTATTTCACAAAAATGTCCCTGAAAACCTATATATAGGATGTATGGTTACTACAATACCCAGGGTTTCCTGATGTGTAGACAATTTTGGAAACCTAAGATAAAATTACAATGCAATTCTAGATGCAAAACCTGTTTGCTAAGATATGACCACCAATACCTTATACGTGAAAAGTCTCCCAACACCGTGACTTGATCTGAAACAAACGGATCTAACATGTGCATGAAGTTTTCCACGCACAAACAAATAATCCCCTCTAAAAATCCCCTTTTAGATGGTATCCTGCATAAAATTTTGTGATATGTATGTTTTGCTACGCAAATACAATTTTGCTGCGAAAGTCAATTGCAATGGATATGTGGAAATAAAAATAGTTTGGTCCGGATATAACGGATTCCACGTGTCCCAGGAAGACGTATGCAAATTACGGGTAGCATTATACCCTATTTTTACTGACGCGCACTGCAAAATAAGATTTCTTGAGGGGGGTTTGTTGAAGCATTTGAAGTGCTCGCTTCACTAGTTCCAGAATTCAGAAAGATTAGAGCTTCGAATGACGAAATGAATGTAAACTTTCACCACCCTTTCCAACTCGGTCAAAAGGACATTGCACTGGCTTCTGCGCTACCGGGGATGTTATGCATAGAGACTATCTTTTCCTTGCTTGAACGGCTTCTGCCGTGGAACGAGCATGGCTTTGAGTTGGCCGTTAAATCACTCCTGACCATCCGCTAGCGTGGTGGCGCTCTTGCACTTCATCTGCACCCGCTGCCCTTCAACGATGTTGAGGAAGTCGTTGGGCGATGAACCGCTCACGTCACCTATTTCCCCGAAGCTTCACCAATTGAAGTTGTCGCTTCACTGGTCCCGAACTCGGAAAGGTTTGGGTCTCAAACGAAGAAATAAACGCGAATTTCCACCGCACGTGAAAACCCGGCCGAAGAAAAGTTTCTTTGGTGAAGGAACCGCTTCACGATCTACTTTATCAAATATTCAATAATAATGATCAATTATGAATTATTTAGTCATGTTTTCCTTGGTACGCCACCAATACCGGCAGTTGCGCTTATCTTGATTGACGCGGTAAATTTGGTTTTAGGGCCCAAATCAGGTTTCAAAAATAAATGTCGGGCTCGGGCCGGATTCGTGTTCAAGATGAGGCCCGCTTACACTCTGTGCTAGCAGTTACGGAACAACAGCATTTTATCTGACTTTTTTCAGCAGTTAGAGAACACAGGTTTTAGCTAATTGCCTAAAGTCGGCTATTTTTATAAAACAACATTTTATTTCAGGCGTGCTCTCATATGTGGCAGCTGATGTTTTGAATTATTAATACTAGTTGTCTGTTTTCAAAAGACCATGATTTCCTCTAACTTATCAACAGCAGCCTTTGCAGTAATCATTCTGCATATTGTGACGAAGTGCAAGTGACAAACTTTGATCTGCTCATTATCTTCAGTCTGTTCTTCGAGCACGATTTCACGTGTACCTTAAATCATCCTCTTTTTTTGACGTTTTGAGTAAATAATTACAAAACCAAACAAAAATTTGAAGTGAATATTCATTGCTTTACATCTATTTTCAGTGTAGAGTGATTTTTTCTTTTAACGTAGGCGTTCCGTGTTCACAAAATACATGACTTGTTGTACCTCTGCACTCAAATGTTTGTTTGAGTTCTTGCTCAATTGAAGTATCGTAAATATCCATGAGTGTTTTTGAATGAATATTTTTGTCACTCAAACGATTCTTTTATTTTAAACCTTACGTTTTACAGAGCAAAACAAGGAATAGCTGAATGTTATATAGCAGCTGCTGCAAATATCTTTTCATTTTTCAGCAGATGAAAAATTTATATTTAAGTACTCAAAAATTCTAACGAAATCTTTAATAAAAAATCGATATCACGTATCACTACGCATGCTTAATTCTGAACTCTGCAGGCAAAGCATAAGGGCCAAATTTCTGATAGCCTGTAGCAGTGGTCCTTAAAGTTTTAACACTTTAATACCCCTAAGTCAAATTTTCGTCAATGTGGATACCCCTTTTTGAAAAAGATGAAAATGTGAAATTCGGGCTCAAATCGAGGGGTTGCTACAACGTCAATGGGTATCAAGTCAAAGCCAATCTGGATGGATGCAAGTCCAAGTTCCTAGAATGATGACTTGAGTCCAAATTTGGATTTTACTTCCCAACACTGCTGAATACCTCCAACATCTAGTAACAATAGTCCCTGGGGGCATTGGGACAAATGTTATGATCCCCTCGTCTAAAGTAAGGGCACAGAAAGCAAGAAATTTCAGACTAAAATTAATAAATCACAACACAAGCTGCGGAAAGCAAAATCTGCTGAATACTTGTCCTCAAATAAAAACTTAAAACTTATATGACGCCAACAGTACAGAGATTGCGCGTTTATCAATACTTCAATAAAAACAAACGCACATTTCAGTGAACTGTTTTGAGTTTAAACGAAATTTGTCGGAAATTATGTTACACCTTGCAAGCTGCAATTAAGACTTCGAGAAACTAAAATAAGACTAGTGTACAGGTACACTACTAAGTGACCCTGACTGTCATTACATCATCAATCAAAACTTTTTTCTTTCTCGCAGATGCAGGAAATGTCGTGCATAGCTTTGATTCTGTTTCTGCAATGCGCTTCTTTCGTATACACAGCTTACAGGTGGTAGGCCTTCGCGGTTAGATCTAAAAATAATTACAAAAGCATTCAATGAGACCCCAGCTGATGTTGTTGGTAATGCTGCATGGAGGGGCCAGCACAGTACAATAATTGCGGATGCGACTGGCGAACTGGATGTCTCCGAACCCAGTTTTTGTCAGCAGCCAATCTTATTCTGTAGAGGTTCGTGTTAAGCCGTCCGTGTCCAGTATGCAATCGGTTAAGTTAAACCCATGCTTTGCCCGGCGTGTTGAAACCTGGTGGAGTGTTACTAAAAGTAGAGATGCATCGCTTCAGAGAATCTGGAACTGGAGTAATAGTAGTCATGGTTTGTACGGTTCTCCGTGATCGATCTAAATCTGTTTGTAATGGTAATGGTTTATTGTTTCATATGACTCAGCCAACAAGCAGAAACACAATAAAAGCCATCGCTTGCAGTAAACCAACCATTAGAGAACATTAGAGCAAATGAAAACACAATGACACAATAGCTGATCAGCGTGAACAAAGACGGGCGCTGTGTTGTATAGGATTGGCGAAAGACCGTAGCGGTCATCTGGTCAACCAACCCGGTTTATCACTTTTTGACAAGTGTTGAGAAACAACAGTTGGAGATCAAATAAGCATAATGAAACGAAAAACAAAAACAAAGAGAATCAGCGTAGAACATGGTGAAGAAAATTATAGGAGAAAGCGCATGCCTATTTACATAGATGGGTGGATCGAATTTATGTGAAGGAATTTGGTGTGGCTAGAATATTTTTAGCAATACAATGAAATTAAAAAACAGTAATAAAAAAATAGAAAAGTTACAAAAACTAATTAATGAGATATAAAAGAAAACAAAGCACAACAGAAAAAAACGAAAAAAACAAAAAGCGTACTTCATGCCGAAAAGCATAGAATGCGCACACATGAAATACGAAAGAGTAAATACACACAAAAAATAAAACAGAGTTACAGAATACTAAAATACACAGCATTTTGTTCTGTACAAGTGAAATGTTGCTAAAGTTCATAATTGGGAATGTAGCGCGCTGTACGTGCCGGGATTAATGTTGCAGGTGATTGGGACTTCGTGCTTTGAGATGGAGCTGTAGCATGCCATGTTTCTTAGAGTAGTGGAGGGCAGTATACCAGGAAGGAAAAGTCAATAAGGGTAGATCCTATGCAATCTGAGATTGTGCGCCTATCGTCCTTCAGCTGGGAGCCCAATTTATATTCATGAACACTTTAGCAGCAGGTTTTGCAGCAGTATTCTGCAGGAGCATATGCCAAAGCAGTTGTCGAGGTTCTGAGCACGTTGAATGAGCATCCCAAGGTAAGACCCGCGAGGGTTTTTTTCAAGGTAATTCGAGACGAGACTACTTTGTTTTTCAAATTCAGAATGTGGGCTTTGAAAGAGAGACTTCTGTCAAGAGTGATGCGGAAGAATGTCGAATACGCTGTTCGGACGTTATTTGAAATTTACTTGAAACTTTGTCACTTTCAATATTTTTATTTTTTAGGAAGTAAACGATTTTTTTTAAAATCCCACCATTTAACGTACCATTGCTGCAAAATCTACAGCCGGAAAAATGCATATTAAACTACTCTAGTTGCTTAAATTCTTCAATAATGTGCAACTATTGAATATTCCTTTGTGTACAGCTTTGCCATCGTCCTTAAACATGTGTAGCACGTATCGCGTTTGATGTTCAAATCATTAGTTTGTAGCCAGTGCAGTACTTTAAGTATTTTCGGCACGTATGTGTAGTTTGTTCACCAGATTTTGTCACTGCACATCGGTAAAGATTTTGAAAAATGACTCACTTTTCTGGGTTTACAAATTTGACCGCTGGGCATCAGTCGCGTAGCGTTACGCCATGAACTCTTCTCTAAAATCTCATTGTTACCGCTTTTACTTGAGATAACACTTATTTGGTCATTGCACAGGATGTGTAATTACAGGTGAGGATTGATAAAAAAAAACAATCTAAAAAAGCAAAGCCAATCGTTCTTTGAAATCGCCCGGATTTTGAGCACGGAGCGACGAAACTTATGCAAGACTGTGTTTGCATCCCTGATCTGGGTGTCAGTATTTTTGTTTTGCTTTCTATCACTTGTGAATGCATACGGAGGATATTTCAACACTTCGGCCTATTGCTCTAGACTGCCGGTTACTTGAAACGTGCACTGACATCGTTTTCTGGAAAAACATAAGTCGGCACTTGTAGAGCGGATGCGGAATGCGGAATGGTTTGACAACACTACGAGAATCCGTAAATTTATCCCCGACACCGGCACCCAAGCACACTCCTGGAATGACACGTCCGGGCACAGTGTGGATTCGGCTAACCGCCTCCGCACCGGTGTCGGACGTTTCCGCTCCTGTTTACACAAATGTGGCATGACCTCCTCTACGACCTGTGAGTGCTGCGCAGAAGTACAAACAGTCGACCATGTTTTCCTTCAATGTCCAATCCATCGAGTTCCTCATGGACTGCTCGGCCTGAGGGTTCTCGATGATGAGACAATTGAATAGTTGCACAAAACATGCACCGAGGTCAATGCGGCTAAGCAGTGGATTGAAAGAACTGGCTCTAACGGCGACGATGACGACGCTCGGATTTTCGATCGCGCTTGATCCTTCATCGCTGCAAACTGATCACGTGGATGTTGGAGGTTCTGTCCGGATGATGCAAGCAACGATATCTTGTCTGCGAAAAGCCAATGGTTATTCGTATTGCTTCCGACATATGCTACTAGTCCACTTTGCTGTGCCGTTCGATTTAGTTCATTCAGACCAGGGGTGCACACTGCACAAACTGCAGCCTTCATGAAAAATTTATGCAGCCATGGATATGTAATTTGAAAGGTTAGTTACGGCAGGCGTGCATTGGTGAAACTTTTTGTCTACTGTATGAAGATAGAAAGACGGCGAAACAGGCGTGTGGAAGCAGGCTAGGCTCAATATGCGGAAGACGAACAGAAGCGAAGCAAAAAAATAAAAACTCTTGAACTCACTGGCGGCCTGTAATTTCTAAAATAGACGTAACGCGATCGGCTATAGCGAAAAGTTTGGGCGCCCCTGATATAGACTACAATCTGGAGTGGTGACAGTACACACCACTTTTGGGAAACGACGACGAGAAAACCGGGCGCAGCGACGCAAACGGCCAAGCATGTAGGCAATGACTTGATGGTCAGTAGCAGGTGATTGCAAAATACCCAACGTTTTTCTCGAAGGAACCGTTCGTTGCTTTCTCGAGTTCCGCAAAACACACCTAGAGATATTTTCCATACTCCCAATATTTCTAGAAAGATTGATTGAGAGCCAAAATTAGATCCATGGTGCTGCAGCTAGAAAAAACGTCCCCCTGAGACTCCTCTAACATGTATATCCAATCGCCTCGCTGCATTTTTGTTCAAGGGACTTGGCGTAGCCCTACACCTTTCTGGGGAGCCTAAGGAGGGAATGCTCCTGTAGTAAGTGCATTCCCTCCTAAATCTCTTCTTGTGTATGGAGATTAACACGCTAGTTTGAATTGAAGCACACACATTCGCCTGAAAATCCAATATCTGTTCAATGTTTTATGCATTTCAAGTCGGATGTGATGACAACGTGCAGTTTCAAACTTGATAATCTTCACACCAAGAAAAACTTCAGTCGCAGTGATGGCGTTACGTAATCTTAACCTCAAACGCAGGTCGCTGTTGTGGAGAGGTATTGCTGGATGGTGGATATGTGCAAGTCTGAATCGCGGTAAAGTAATGAAAGTAAAGCACGACCGGGAAATTCCCCAAACATCTCAAAGTAAACGTAAAGCTTTTCTAACAATTGAAAAAAATTTTAAGATCATCATAGCAGTTAAATGAGCTATTTTTTAGAAATTTGGTAAATCCAACGTTGAAAATTTTCGACCTTTTGAAGCCCTCCCAGATGACAAATTGAAAAGCATATTACCTCGGAACAACGAAGTGTCTTTGTGAAAGCAGATGATTGTAGGCAAGAAAAACCTGCAACACTGTCTTTTCGACAAATTAAATTTAGTCTTGCATTCCCTTTAACCCTTTAGGTCCCGGGTTTACCCCCATTTTTGCAGAAATTTGCAATCCTATAACTCGCCAGACGATTGTGCTAGAGAGCTATCCAAACCATCCACGGATTCAACAAGTCTTGTAGTCAGAATCGAAAACAAACGTTTTTCGTTTTCGGAAGGGGATTTCTGGAGGTGACGTCACAAAGAAGACATGCTTTGGAAATTTTGGCCAGCTTTGGCTGGCCCTGGGCCCCAATCCATTGACGCATTCTTCTGGCTCAAAGTTTTGTTGAAAACTAGGTCAACATCCGCGTCTATAGAGCCCTTGATTGACTTGCTAGCATATCCGTAGCCAAAATTATGGGTCAAAAACCCAGTTTTTGGCCTAATTCATCACTTTTCAGAAAAGGCATAATTTGCCCTTTCAAGGCAAACTTTGACCAGCCACACTCGGCAGCAGATTGAGCTAAACAGCTGTTCAAACCCTGTAATGACTAGTGGCGTCGTGTAGTTTAGAATAAAAACAATTTTTTAAAATTTGGTTGGGGGGTTTTGGGCCAATGGAATCATGACAGGGGCATGTTTTTTGGTTAATTATATGACGTCATCATCCGATCCCACGCGCCAATACTTTGGCTCGCAGTATTTTTGGAGTCTAGGCCATAATACGCGTTTTTAGAGCCCTTGATTGAGTTTCTAGCGTTTCTGGTTCAAAAGTTAGGCCAAAAAACAGCTAATTGGTAAGGGGCTTTTCTCAATATTTTTGGGGGATTTCCCAAATTAATTTTAAGTTTTTTTGGCCCTAATCTTGGAACCAGGAACGCAAAAAACATTCGGACCCTTCAAAGTTCCGAAATGTAACCAAAAAACAGCTAAACTCAAAAAAAATTTTTGTCATTTGAACGGCTCCTGCGGGTCTTAAAGGGAGGTCGAGCAAAAATGCTGACGTCAGTAAAAAATAACATGAATATGCTATCATTATATAAGCATTAAAAAAATACAGACATCCTAAACTGAAACGTTTTTTTTTTAATTGCAAACTACATACCTTCACGAGTCTTTAGAGGGTTTGAACAGCTCTCTAGCTAAATCTGACGGCGAGTTATTGCATGGGGCAAAATTCCACCCAGAGTGGTTTTTGAGGGAGCAAGATTTTGGTCAATTTTTGGTTTATGAGCTATAATTTTCGCTCCCGTTATGCTAGAAAGTCATTCAAGGGCTCTAAAGACGCGGATTTTGGCTTAGTTTCCAAAAAAATCTTGAGACAAAATAATGGCCCAATGGGCTGTGGTCCAGGGCCAGGTAAAGGTGGCCAAAAAAAGCAAAAACACCCCCACTTGCAGCGTTCCCTCCAGCGAACCCCAAACCGAAAACGAAAATCGTTTTTTTTTCGATTTCAAGATGAAGACTTGCTGAATCCGAGGATGGTTTGGATAGTTCTCTAGCTCAATCGGGTGGCGAGTTACAGCGTTGCAAAACTTGCGCCAAAATTTTGGCGGGCGCTGGACTTAAAGGGGACTTGTACATGAATTTAAGATTTAACTCTTTGGATGTATTGCAGAATTCATCTTTCCCCATAAGCTAGATCCACAACATCTAATCTGGACAGCCAATGTATGCAATATGTTTGTGGCACATACATTTCCATACGAATTGGAAAAAAGTAACGCATTATTTCACCGTTCTGTGGGCATGTCTAACCTGCGATCGCTTTGCTAAAGGTTTTATGCTTCCATTTTATTGTGCTTCTCCTGAGAGCTTGAGAGCTTTTTTTCAGAACTGATATATGTCGCATGTGGCTGAGTCAGATTCTCGACAACCTCACTAAATTTAGCTACAGACATTTCACCGTTAAATTATTTTAACCATTAAACGACGGTATGAGTTTACTACTCTAACACACGGCATAGGTACAACTGCACCTTTATGTATATTCTCAAAAATTCTGAGCTTCAGATACAGTTGAGCTATTTCGGGATAGTTATTAGTGTGCACATTTAATTTTGGTCAGGTTTTGTGAAAAGATGGCTTTGCTCGTATTCAACACGGGTTTGGTGACTTTTTATCACGCACCATTTCACCACGTGACGATCAACCACTGACATTTAATTACTAGATAGTTAATCACTAAGACAGTTAATCACTTGAACGGTTTGGTGACATTTAATCACGTGACGATAAATAACTAACGTTTCATCACTTGATATTTCGTCATTGGATAGTTAATCACGTGAGAATCAATCACTAAACATTAAAAAAACAATTAAGCAATTAAAATTCGCCTGTGTTTTATTTGTACGACAAAAACGCAATACCACGCAAGTATACCAAAATGTCACTGAACGAGTATCGAGCTACTGCATTTTCGACTCGTCGTTTCAGCGTTAGATAACTTTTCGGTGCAAGTGGCTGCAAGCCGGATACACCTTTTAAAAATGCTGTAAGTTGCATCTGCATATCTTTTTCAAGTCCTTTCATAAAAGTCCATAATGTTGGGCGATGACACTGAAAAAGTGCCTGCATTCCGTAATGCCAACCTTCAAAAGAGTTCGTTGTTCCTGGAACCATAGCTAAAGCAGGTAAGCAGCGAATAGCCAATCTTAGTCTGTCATTCTTTTCGTAGTCTTCTTTCATACCAGTTTTGTTAACTTTTAGCATAACACTTTGTGTCAAATGAAAATAGCAACCCGTAACTGTTGCATTTGGAAATGCTGATCTAAAAGCATTTGTAGCTGCAATCTCAAAATCTAGCAGTATTCTTTCAGGAGCAGCAAGAGGAATCATTCTTTTTACTTCATTCAACATGCGATCATATGCAGCTTGCATCTTGTTCTGTACAAGGCAGTAAATGGCGGCAGGATTTATGCCAGGAGCGAGTTGGAAATGTATTGTGTACAATTGAAAAAATATTTATGGAACAAACTTGAATGTTCCGTCTGCTAGCCATAGTTTCGCTCTTGCCAATCCATCTAATAGTTCGTTTTTGCCTATCGTAATCATCTTGTCGTCGGCCGAACCACAGTCACAAAGAATCATATGTTGAAATTCATCTGGAATACTGAATGTCGCAACTTTCGGAGGTGAATAAGATATAGAGCCCGAATCAGACTGCAGCTTCTGACGCTTCCTATGTAACGTTCTTTTTAGAGACATTTTTTTTGGTAGTGCCAATAATACATCAGGCTGGAGTTGGGTACTTACTGAGCCTATGACAGCAGTCGCCGTAGCCGAAACTTCACCCATTTTATCTTTCATTTCAGCAACCGCTTGATGAGTTAAAATTATCTCTTTGTTACCACCGTGATAGTGTTGAGGATCACTATTGCTTGCAATTTCATCGTTTTTTGTGTTAACCTTGCTTGACATTTGCTGCTCTGGTAACATTTACAACGCCACTGAATATTCCCATTGACGTATTGGCGATGTCTTAAAAATTCATACTGCTTTTGAATTAACCACCGCTTGACTTTTGAGGTAACACCAAGCGATACTTTATTATCATCATTATTCATGTTAAAATCTTAACTAAAAAATTTAAATTTGAGACAGCTCTCAAAAGGCTTCACGTCCAAATGGCATGTGAATGAAGTGATCCGCTACCAAATCAAAGAAACTTGCCTATAGGAAGAAACCAGCCAGTTGCGGGGATTAAGTGCTTGAGTATTTAAGTACGTGCGCGTTGATCTGTCGAGTGATTAAGTTTCTAAGGGACTAAATGACTCGGTGTTTAATTGTCTGCGTGATTAACTACTGTATCTAGTGATTAAATGTTAGTGATGAACTGTCGCGTGATGGAATGACGCGTGGTGAAATGTCTGTACACATCAACACGGGTGTAACCAGCCAATAATTTGAACAGGCAACTTCTTTTCTGGAGAATTGTTTCATTTAGGTTAAGAAGTGTTGCTTTTGTAACAGATTAATGTTTTTTGGTCTTATTTTGGTTACACTACTGCATGACTCCTTTTGATACTACAGTTATATCAGTGGTGTGTTTAAAGGGAGATAAACGAGGCACTTGCCTCGGGCACCACGCTTTTCAGGTGGCTCTTCGAGGTGTTTCGCTCTCAAATATTTTTCATTTCGGTGAAAAACGTCTTGCGCACAAAGACCAGCCCGTGGTACATAAATCTATTGGAAACATAAATTTAGACTCTCGGCTGGGTCTTACTTGTAAATTGGTACTTCAACCTCCTTACCAGGCGCACGGTGTGTGCGGAAGAGCTGCAGGAAACGCACACAGAACGCAAAAAAAACAAACCGGGTCAAGTGAAAGCAGACATTGTACAAACTCAGTCGTGGCGATAAAACACCATTGTAGTTATAAAGCGCCAACAACAAAAACACCATATCAAAAGAATTATGCACTAATGTAAAATACTCCGCATTAGATGATAAGTAAGTAGCCTGCTTTCAAAAGTTTCTTACGGGATAGAGTTTGTTTTTACCACACATCACCAAACAGAGTGAAAATGTTTTTCTGCAATTTGGCCTGGACAATCTAAAATACATGCTTAGAGATTTCAACGAGCACCAGGTCTTGACAAAGTTGTAAAGAAAGTTGTCACTGTTTAACGACAAAAAAGTGACAATAGTACCTAGTCCGTCCTTTAAGGTTTAATCTTGTCCAGGTTTTTTAATTGATGAATATTGTTATTGTCAGGTTTGGACCCAATGCTGGAACTTCTAAAGATCGAGGTTCTCACCAGAATTTACTTTACTGCCAAGCATTCAGAGAATTCTACGCCTTATTTGTTTGCAGAAACATTATAACGATTACACTCATATATCCACTACACGTAACTGGAAAAATCGCTTTTTTGATAGTCTTGTGGTACAGTAATAATACAGTAATATAGTCCATTGACTATCATGAAATTTCCTGCCTAAAGAAAAAGACTATTTCACAAAACCTTAAAGCGACATAAAAGTCACTTAATATAGTATTTTCCATTTCTGTAAATAAAAACACACAGTTCAAATCTATCGCAGACATTAGATTTGATGTACCAAGGGGAAAAGAAAATTCACCATTAAAACAAAATCCAGGGTTTTTGAAAATCCTGGCAATTTACAGATAAAATATTTTAGCATAAAACATTTTTTTCAACGCTCAAATGAGCATATACAGTGCATCCAAATATGTAGGCAAGACTAGCATGTATAAAAATCGTAAGGAGTGTATTTTGTCTGGCTTATGCAGCTGTTGCCTATTTCAAATATTCGTTAAACACTTTTTCTGAAAATTTTAAACCCCTTCTTAGGTGGATAACGTTATCCCTAGGATGAAAAATATAAAGCCGTGAAATGTTTAACAGCTGCTTGTCGTTTTAGACGTCCCAAAACAACGAATGCATGTTAGTGATTTCTCGGTCCCCTCATTTTTTATTATACAACACTTAAAGAATGAAGGTTTTCATCAAGAAAGAATTAAAGGCTCTACGTTTGCTGTGAGCTGTCGAAGATATTGCCTGCCATGATCTGCTAACTTTGCGATGATTCGGATTTGAACTTATCCACATTACAACAATAGATTTCCACAAACGTGATGCCGTCGAATCAACCAGAAAAATATTTCAAATTGACATTGATTTGGCGTATTTTAAGCATGTTTAGTCATGAAAATTGCAAGCAAATGCACACGAGTGAAATGGTGAATAAGTAAACAAAGATTTTTAGAAAGCATGCAAATTGCAAACCCTAATCGACAAGTTTTGACTGCAATTCTGGCCTCACGAAGGCAAAACTAACGCCAATAACGAAACGACTCGCTTCGAGCAGAAAGATTAAGAGTCAACAGTCACGCAAAGGAAAAGAAAGCAATTTTTCATTTTCCTCGCCCTAGTCAGCTGAAAGCCTATGGGCAAAGTCAACGAGCTCTTTACTTATGTAGGCATTTTATTTTATGAGTTTGTCGCTTGCTCAGCCAGTTTTCAGCTCTTCGTCTTACTTTAGCACGTTTCTCACATTTCTGGAAAGCAGAATTAACAGCGATTTCCTTTCAAATATATGACGCAGGTCTTCGTTGACCATTTGCTGAAATCACGTGTCACGTTACTGCACATCATTTAATTGCTAACTTTTTGAATGACACCAGTTGGTAAAAACTTTTGACCAAAAATAGATGCAAGATAACTAAGCGTCCATTTCCTCCAATGACGAAAGCACTTGTCGGTTTCCAGTTCTGTTTTCTCAATGAAAACAGCGATGTCACACTTGCAACAAAGCAAAAATAGTGCAAATGATAATGCTTTAAATCAAGCTATTTGTGTAGAAACAAGTTATTTTCATGCCAAGAACGTTCGGTAACAAATTGTTTTCATGTCATGAATGCAAAAAAAATAAGAAAATTCGCTGGCTGGTCCTCAGTTCGCACAGTACATTAAAAAGCATTTAACGTAAATAAAAATCTTCAAGACCTCTCATTTTATGAAATCGTCTCGATTTGCGAAAATAACCTTCCAGGATGTGGAGATACTTGAGCTCAGATTGTGTTTAAGAATCCGCCCAATCTGAAAGCATGAACAGTAGGACCAACTTGCAAAGATTTACGTACGTCAACCCGAAAACTCAATCTCTCATGCGTCATCAATGAGTAAATGACGCCGCACATAAATTTTCGTTTGCTTTCACCATGATGTAGCAGAAAGCACCATATCGAAACCATCAAAAGCTGCATATAAGTTTCTGCGCACTAGTCAGCCCTGTTCGTTGCTGACTGCAGCTGATGATGCCTACCTAGTGGTGAAATAGATGCTCTATTGCGATCTCAGTGGCACATCCTTAACCGTGAACGGATTTTATTTGATAGAGAGTCACCAAAAATTATGATGTTGAAATGCAGTTACAGGATGTTTATTTCCAGAAAGTGTTGTGATTTTGTATAAAGTTTATTTTTCGTCTCATGAAATCTGTTGGGTGTACGCAGGCGTGATTCAAAATACAAAATCAGAAAATACAAATGGTGATTTTATGCATAGCAACCCTTTGTATAATTTCAGTTCTACTGCAGCTAACCAATCCACATCTTTTTTATCAATTTCAGGTCATTACACGTTGAAACGAATTTGTTCGTTTGAAAAAATGAATAAGATTATGTTTTTTTGCTTTGCGGTAATTTTGTTTGTTGCGGTTGCAAAAAGCTTTCTCTTCAAACCTCCTAGAAAGGGAAGGAACAGCATCGTGAGAGCTGCAAAAACAAGAAAAAAGCCAGTCATTCTTTTATTCTTGTCCTTGTTCAGTTGGAAAACATGTAAACGGCCTCTTGCACAGCAGATGCTCTCTTCCTCGGCAACGTGACAAGACAGTAGATTCAATGCATAACTGAAATAAACATTTTAGATTAACTTCTGTGCATTTGTGCCAAACCGGAAGCACGAAGGTAGCCATGATTTTGCGAAATTTTTCACAACGGTAGGTAGAATTTCAATCAATTGCAATAGAAAACGTGGGGCTACTCCTTCTTGATTTAGTTTGCAAGTCATCCCCACGACAAGCAAGCCGAAAATGTGCTTACTGCTCATGATGTTTTCACAAATATGGCAGTGGAAAAGCTTCTTTATTAACAATATGTACATTTTCATAATGATGTGCAACAAAACATATTTGAGTGTTCATCAAGGACAACCGCACATATCTTATTTCTTGCTAGTGCTTCAAGTTATTGTCATTCTTTGATACTTGATAGCGTTCGCGTAATTTCCGCTTCTCCAAACGAAAATTTACTACAGATGTTATATGCTGATTGCTGTGCATTTTCGGAGCTGTGTCTGGCGTAAACAAAACGGCAGATCAAAACTGGCTACTACCTCATCATGGGTGGATTAGACGCAAACGAAGCTTGAAAAATGAAGCAGAAAGTCTTAACGCAGAGGAATTTCTTCGCAGCCAAGAAGGTAAATTCTTCGTACGTAAGCCATAACTTGTGTCAATTTGCAACATATGCATTGTGGTCTTGCATACCGATCTTCTTACAAAATTTCTCAAAACTCGTATGCTTTGCATATTGTTTGTGATAAAAATACCAGGATTTCACAATCGCGTTATGACTTTTGATACAGACAATATATGAATTTTTTTTTAACTACAGAATTGTAAAATCAAAGAAAATGGCAAAAACGATGGCATCAGTGACATAACTGAATTTTCGAAACGATTTTTGCAATGTTCTGCAAATCAACATCTTTCAAGCAATAAATTTTAAATAAAAATGACAAATTCTTTGCGATTTGACCTCAAAGCAAATTGTTGTATGCTTTGTATCTCATCAAACACAGCAGATTTACAATGAAATTTTTTATGATGAGAGATCTTCAATTTTTTAAAGTTTGGGGGCAAAAATACTATATGTTTTTTTCAGACTGATGATGAAAAGAGCAACCGGAAGACCCTAACTCACATTCACTTACAGAATATATGGAAAGTTATATTTCCGTGCCTTTCAGCGCTATTCGGGTTTCGTTGTTTTTACTAAAATTGCTTTCGAGATTTCGAGGAATTGCAATTTTGAAGCTTGTTTTATTGAGTCATGTTCACTCTTTGCAGATATATGCATTAGCCAGACAGCAATTGGGAAAACATACACATTGCTGGGGACAAAAACAGCAGTAGTTTTAACTTCAAACCCATTTCAAAGCAAACTTTAATATTTTTGTTGCAGTTGTTTTTTAGTACCAAATAGCATTTCAGGTGTACTTTTTTTCTATGGCAAAAATACTTTGGAAGCTAGAGCTGTTGTAAACACAATACTAACATCGGCCATCCCAGGGCTACCTACTATAGTTGGGTTCGCTACATAGAATTAGTGCTTATCGACCCTTGAACTCGAACAGCTAGCATCGATCACGAAAGACATTTGAAACTTCAAGTAAATTTGTTGTTTCTATGGAGAACGACAAAAGATCTTCACGTTCAAACGTTTTCTGCCTATAAACTTTAATTGATTGTGAGAGATATAACGTTTTACATTTATTCGGTTTATCGACGTCCAACATTCCAAACACACTTAGAAAGTACGCAGTCAACTTGTTTACGCACAAAACAACACAACCGTTTTCTTTCATTCTTTAACTTTCGTTTGCTACAAACAAAATCAAACTGCAAGTAATCCCTGTCCAAAACCGCCAGTTCGTCAACAATGCGATTATCATCTCAGGGTCAAAATTAAAACAAAAACTGCGGAAAAAAAGAAAACCATTGAATGCTCTGTTTCACAGCTATGGTGTGAAACACATGCAGTCACGATGAAGTAGTCATTGTAAATCACGCAAATTCTTGCGCACTTACATCAAAATAACATCTGTTGCAATGTAGATTAGATTAAAACTGGCAGCTTAACGTATTTATTTAAAAAGTAATCGCAGGAAAATAGCCACACAGAAAGCTGACAGCTATGACAACTACCACCTGGACAACCACTGAACACGCTAGGTTCATTATTATAAAAAATATCTAAGCCCATCAAGCTGCTTTCATGACAAATATTTGATATTAAAAATCTATACAAGTACTGCTGACTTGTTCCAACCGGTGTTAGACGCTCGTGTCAAACGAGGTGCAGATCTGTTGGCAGCTCACCGTCTGACGGTGTACAACTTACACCTTCAAAAGCCAAAAGGACCTACACAAGTGTGAAGTTTTAAAAGGTCATACTGAATAAAGTTGAATGCGCTGGCGGAAAAAAGGCTGCAAGAAACATCCTTGAAGCAAGCGTATCGTATTCGTTCCGAGAGATCCAGAAAGGCACAGCGGACGCGGTGGTGAATTGACAGCTGTTCAAAATGGCAACTGTTTAATGTGTTGCAGTTGTATTGGCAAAATGTAGGTTCTTGGCAGAACCAGAAGGCGAAAGATGCCATTCAGGCAAATACAGTAGCTTAAAAGCTAACGCTTCAGAGGAAAGGAGAAATATTTCTACATACGTGGTACGTTAAGCCGCAAACACCCGCAGCTCTCACGCTGAAAAGTTCCAAATGTCAACTTTTGGTAGACTTTCGAGGATGAACTTAATCCCAGATACGGGAAATCCAACAGAGTGTTTTGGAAGACCACATTGAGACTTCCCAGCAATGAATGCAACTTTGCTAGATCCATCAAAAAAAATTTTTTATTGACGAATTAGGAGAACATTCTAGGTCAGTGGTTTTTAACCTGTGGCAAATTTACCACGGGGGTGAATTTCGTCTTCCAACGGGGTAAATTTACTGAAGCATTAATTGTAGCAAATGTAAATTTTTATAAATCATTCTAAAGAGCAGGAGTTTGCTAATTTCGTGTTTCAAATGTTGATTCATTGATTGATTGGTTTATTATTTCGTATGACTCAGCTAATGAACAAAAGCAAACAAAAAGTTATAGCGCAATAAGTAAACCAACTGTCAGAAAATAGCGCAAATGGAAACACAATGGCGAAATATGGCGTAGCTGATCAATGCAAACAGTGGCACTGTGTCACGTAGGATTGGTGAAGGATCATGGCGGTCATTTAATCAACCAACCCCGTTTAGCACTTTATCAACAGTGTTGAAAAACAACAGTCTGAGATTAAATTAGCACCGTTAAGAAAACAAATAAACACAGAACATGGTGAAGAAATTTTACAGATGAAAGTGCATACCTATGTACACAAATGAGTAGATCAAATTTAATTGAGAAAGTTTGATGTGGTTAAAAATATGTTTAAAAAGTAAAACTCATATTGATAAAATGCAAAAGAAAAATAAAACAAAACAGAAAAAGCTATGGTGTGTATTTTCATGCAAAAATTGGGATGGGCCAAAGAAAGAACAAGAGACAAAAAATCAAATATACATAAAAAATAAAAATTTTATAAATTGCTGTAATTCACAGTATTTTGTTTTAGATAAAGCAAAACGTTACTATATTTGATATATATGTATATTTTTCATGTAGAAGGAATGTTTCTCAAGTTTCCCTTTGAAGATAAAAGTGGCAAAAGACTTAATGCTTTCTGGTATTGAAGGCCACACTTCTGGGCCACCCAATGTAAGGAACATTTTCCTGAGGAAGAGTTAACTCAAGGTAAAAACAAGTTGCTAGAGGTTGATAGTCTTATGGGGTAAGAATGAATTGAGCTAATTGGAATAAAGTAGTCATCGAAATTGTTTGGCAGCAATTTGTTGTAATAAGAGTGCATGAATTCGCCTACTGATAAGGTATAACATTTGGGAAGGCATAAGATGTTCGACTGCTGGAAAGGTATTTCTAGAGATGCCGTGTTAGTTGGTCTTGCTAGTTTTATAGCTTTGTTTTGGTAGTTCAATGAGAGGCTGAATAGTTATGATTGAAGCACGTTCCCAATCGAGGATTGAGTAATTAAGTTAGGGGTGGGTTAATAAGTTACATGCAACTTTCATATCATATTGTGTAACATTTACGTTTCGATAGAACTTCACAAACTCTTGATAGTGGAGTTTTCACCTTTTGAACATGAGGTTTCCAATTTAGCTTCTTGTCAAGAGGAAAACCTAGGTATTTTAGGTTACCTTTGGGGGAAATGCTATTGTTATAATGCTGTGGAGGAAATGCTACAGTATGGTAATAAATGAGCACCACTGAGTGTACTGGGGTAGATCAGGTAATCATGTTTGATAGAAACGTGAAATATGTAAAAAAGTTTACGAACCACTGTTCTAGGTTGGCAGAGAGAGTAAGCCATTTCAAAGGGGTCTAGAAGTAAGTCACTTCTTCGATACTGGACACACAGAAGGTGCATGTGGGGGAGGAAAATACCATGACTGCAGCCGAAGTCTTTCTAGCTGTCAAAGCACTGAAGGCTGCGAAAGCTGCAGGGTGCGATGAAATTCGACCTGCATTAACACTAGTTTTACCATCATTTTACTACTTCACCACTTCCCAAGGAGTCGAAAACGACAGCAAAGGATTTATAGCCTCGTAAAAGGCAAACAATGTCCAAATTACTAAATTTTACAAAAATCTATCCACACTAGCTATTTCTATATGTTTTTGGAGTTTCCACAAAATGCATTGCAGTGCACTATTTCAAATGATCGAACGTGTATGACTATCTTTGACAGCTGGTCAACTAGTTGAATATATCCAGCGAGATGCTGTAAGACAGAAGCAGCTATTTACATAATTGTAATGTAAATAGTTGCTAATAGTGAAAGTGTTCTTGGCACAGTAATGTAAATCACAGAGATACCATCATGAAGCACATTTACTGAAATTTGAAAACAAAACTGCAAACACTTTTTCCTGTTTTCCAAACCTAAGTGCTTCAAACATGGGGGATTAAGCATTATTTTTCATAAGGCATTTTTGAAATGACAACAGAGCATGTGCCACAAATTGGTTTCTTGCAAGTGAAGCACATTCACCTTGTTGTATGCGGCTCCATGACATTTTCTGTGTTTTCGAGGAAGATCTCAATTGACGGTGGAGGAATTGGCTCAACATTTTAACCTGAACCATTTTTCATGTTCACGTCGTGTTTCAGTTGAAGAATGAACTTCCGTCTTCTGAATACTTTGCCAATCGAATACTGATTTCCTCTTTGTCTGGACTGATGCTAAGCTGGTGTGGACTGACCAATAGCAGCTACGGATACATCTTCACCTAGTTCATGTTTCTGTTCGTATTCATATGATTTGCCATCATCCGCACACTAGTCAAGGGCAATATCAGCAATATCCTTCGCTGTCATTCAAATGTGCGACATGACGGAAAAACAACAAAACACGTTCAGCAATATAAAATAACTTCACTAAAAGTACTGTGAAAACGACCACTACCTGCCTAATTGCACAACTGCATCTTCAATATTTGCAGTCCAACCTGAAAAGTGACATTGTAGTCCAAGCAAAAGCGTGTTTGCCACCAGATTGCAATCATCTCACTCTGCACATGAAATAATCGACTCATAGGTGTGAAAAAAGCACCACGAGTAACAAGTAATTAGTTTTGGCGATCTCCAAGCATTGCCTGTGGAAAATTACACCTAGGTAAACGGCGGGGTGCAAACATTAAAGTGATGAAACAACCGTCACAAAAATGAAACAGAATCGCATCAACCATATTTTTGAAATCTAGTAGCTTTTTAGGAAAAGTCAATAAATCTCAATAGCATAGGATTTGCAGTTTCTCAAAAATTGAATTTAAAAATCACGCTGTGTCGAAAACGAAACCTTCGCAAATCTAGAGTTAATGAAAGCCTTCATCAGGAAAATTTTTGAAAGACTTGCGTGCGTCAAGTCGACTTGTGTTCAAGACAAAAACATTGGCGGACTGGGAACATTATCTCCATACGCAAGAAGGTAGCAGATGAGAATGTAATAACTACAGTAGTATTACTCTCCATAGTGTCGGTGGACACGTTTCTGCCAAGTCCATAGGTGTAGGACCAGGCAAATGTTTGGGGGTGCAAAGGATTTTTGCGCAAATTTCTCCAAATTTGCCCGAAAAAAGCTCCAAAGAAAATGACCTCCAAAAAAGAACGACTGCATTTCATTTCATGTTGGGCGCATTTTTTCAAATCAAAGCACTTCAAGCACCATTTTCGCCCAAATGTTCTCCAAACTTCCACAAATTTCCCCTAACGTGACCGAAAAGACTTGTATAAAAACACGAGCTTCAAAAAAAACGTTTATTCTTTCATTTTGAGTGCCATTTTTGCAAAATCAAAGCACGTATAGCGATTTTGCCAAGGTTTTCACACATTTGTCCAAATTTCTATAGATTTTTCCAGGATCTTAAGGGATTTTGCCCGAATATTCACCAAATCAAAAGTTTTGGGGTGCGCTAGCACTCCCGCCTCCTACACCAGTGGCCAAGCCACTTCGAAAGAACGCTTCGAAATATTTGAAGGAAAACTGCAGAATGCACAATGCAGCTTTCTTGGCATACTCCCAAGACTCCCAATATTTAAGAGTATGCCAAAGATGTCCATTCATGTATTGTCAAGATGGCGTTAAAACACATAAACGGGCCCCTCAGACAAAACTTTGGGGAGTGTTGCGGTAGTAAGATGTCAACGCCATACTCTAACTGGCCGTCAAATCTTTGTATTCCTTGAACATTGTTCTGTTTCAAAGAAGCAGAAACGGAAAGATGCTCTTGTCGTTCACAGTGGCACAGCCAGGAATTTTGTTCGGGAGGGGCCAGTCACTGATATCGTCAGAGTTCGATCTTTAGCTATTTTGCACAAAGATCATTTCGACAACTCATCACAATTTCTGGTCTATTACCGCAGGATATCACGTCAAATATCTTCTTCTAATCGGCATCGAATAGTTGAAATTGTTACAAAGCACCAGAAAAAGTCTTAGGAAGTTTGTTTCGGGGGGCATGACCTCTTCGGCCTCATTCCTACTGCGCTACTGCTCGTTCGACGTGGTGTCTTTGTTGATTTGGCACTTGATGTCGTTCTCCATAGACTGGGGTTATGCTGGACACAGGGGTGACTCCAGATCAACAGCGTCACTCGGGATCATCACGCGATTTATACTGACCGACCCTGAAAGCAGCCGTTCGAGGTTTGATTCTCTAAAATTTCCGTTTGCTTTCATTCTGACAGGCACTATCGTTGCTCTGTGACGTTGGGTACGTAACAATAAATTAGACGTTCTCATGAGAAATAACCCATTGTTGTGTAACCCACATCACAGAATAATGATAACGCCAGTCACTATTCTGCGTACTAAACTTATTGATATTAACCTGAGTTACTGGAAAAATTATCGTTCGTTTAAAATTATTATTATCGATTAGGTTGTCCAATGCATGGGAATTCAAATTCAATGTTCTATGCAAATCTATTGTTTCCAAAAACATTCAGTCTGATATGAATCATATTTTTGAAAATACTTAGCTGCAGATGGCAGCTCGGGCTCTAATGGATGAGCCCGAGTAAATCTACAGTAAGCGTACTAGGCTAGCTCATATTAGTCCGAGTTACTGAAAAATTTATCGTTCGTTTGAAATTATTGTAGAATGGGAACTGCCCATTGGATTAGGGTTCAAATCCAGTGTTCTCAAAAAACAGTCAATCTGATATGAATTATATTTACAAAAATTTAATTGCGGAAGGCCGCTCGGGCTCTAACAACTGAGCAAGAGTAAAGAGAGAGCGAATGAAGTCGAGAGATCCCCTATTACGAACGAGGCTTTTTGATTCAGATCACCTGCAATATGAACGCGAAACGCCAAACATGGAATGAAAATGTGTAAATAGTGACAAGGCCCAAATGAAAGAGCCAGAGTTAACGCCTTTAATCAATGAAGTTGGAGGTGGCACAAATTTACAATGAAATCAAGTTCACGTTATGAAATATAAATCGCAATCGAAGAATCGGGTAGAGCCCGAAGAGCCCGAGTGCCGGAGTCGCCACGCCTGGAAAGGCAGATCAAGCCACATCAAGTGTTCAGTCAGCGACATCTGCCAAGGTTTGAAGATATGCTTAAATGCGACGCACCTGCATCTCCGCGGAAACAACAATCAGCAGATTTTCTGTACAGAAATGAGTTCCCCAGTATCAGCTGTAATTGCGAACATGGTAATGGAAGATGGAGAAACCCTAGCAGTAAACACTTTTATATCTGCCTCGATGCTGTAGCAACCATACGTCGACGACACATTTGTTCCTCTCAAACAATGTATGCTTATCGACTTGTTTAACCAAATCATTAGAGTTGAGAACTCCGTCAGTTCTACTACGGAAAAAGAAAATAAATAATCAATCGCTTTTCTGGATACATTGATAACCCGGATGGAGCATGGCCAGCTTACTGCTAGGCGTGGGCGTCAAAATTTTTCTAGGGGGTCCCAAAAGTGGTGAAGTTTATTTTTTCCCATTCGAAACTAAAAAATCTTTTCAAAATCCAGGGGAATCCATGCAGCCCATGCCCCCCCACATCCCGATGCCCATGGTATCGGAAGCTAACACACACTGGCAAATGCTTGTATTTTCGCTCTGAGCATCCTCCTACACATAAATGCGCGGTAGGAACAAGCTGCTGCCACGCGCCAACAAACTCTGTGACCAGGAAAGTGAGACACAGGAAGATATTGACCACCTTAGATCCACTCTTAAAAACAGATACCCAGACTGCTCTATAAAAAAAACTTGTAAACAAAACAACAAAGAATAACATAAAAGAAGACCACTCATACTACCTTATCTCCTCGGACTTACTGACAAATTCAAGCGATGCTTGACAACCCTTTTAAAATACACGTCGCATCAAAAACTGGTGAGAAAGCTGGGCAACCTTCTCACTTCAATCAAAGATCCCGTAAATGTAAAGTTTGGACAAGGCGTTGTTTATTGCATTCCATGCGGTGACTACAACAAACGATTCATCAGAGAAACCAAAAGAAGCATAGAAACACACCAAAAAGAACTTAAAGCGCATGTAAAAGATAAAGGTTTTAACAAAAGTGCCCTCACCCAAAACACGTTTAATTTAGAGTAGACCATAGAATGGACTGAGAAAATGCAAAAGTTCTAGACTTTGAAACAAACTATCACACACATCGGTTTGTTTGATCGTTTACATGAATAGCGATTAAAACAAAGAAAGGAAAAAATGGTTTGTTCCCTGGTATTTACCAGTTCATGCCATAATAGTGTAAAGTATATATGTACACTTTCCCCTCTGCTGCCCACCGCTTGGTTCTTATTAATGTTATTTTTAACGTCTTATCTTTTATTCAACGTTCCCAGCCTCCTGAGTTCTTATCACCACGTTGCCACATGGAGCGTGGTGATAACGCCTTTATGACCTCCGTGCTTGAGTCTCTCAGCACTCTTATGACGTCCGTGCTTGAGCCTCTCAGCATTTCGTGTTAGCCTTGACGAAGATAGTTGTACTAACTATCGACGCATTGGTCAGATTTCAACCTGTTTGTATGTTTTACGGCCAGTGTAGCCGGATCATACTATTGTGTTCTTTCTGAGACGTTGGTGCTCGTATCGGTGCAGTTAAATCTCAAGATTTCGCAGTGGGTTTTAGACTGCGACAAAGGTGTATGCTGTCACCACTCCTCTTAATAGTCTATATGAATTAGATAGACAGTCACAGCCGAATCGAGGGTAGTTGTTACTGTTAGAAGCTGCAGGATAACGCGTTTTATTTTTGCGGACTATTTGGTTCTGCATGCACCTTCACAACAGGGCCTCCAACATGCACTTGATCAGTTTTCTGATGCTGGCGGCAAAACAATCAAGAAGATCAATATTCAAAACTCCGAGGTGTTATGTCTCTCCAGAAATCCAAGCCAGTTTAAGCTGCAAGTGAGATGCAATACACTGCAGCAGGCCGAGCAGTTCAAGTTCTTCAAAGAAGTGATCACGAGCGTCAGAAAGCGGAACAGAGAGATTGATACACAGATTGGCAAAGCAAACACTGTTCTGCGTTATCTTTCGTTTAGTGCTGACAAAAATGGAGCCTCAAAACATTGCAAAAGTGTAACTTTTTCCTGATCCTCATCTGTGATCATGAATCGTGGGATATGATCATAAGAGCGCTATGCTAAGTCCAAGCGGCACATAGGGTTTTTTTGCGAAGGGTTCACGTCGTGATACCATGGGCAAAGTAGGCAGCTGTGAAATTCGTAAACTTTGTAAAGACTATTGGCGAGGCACGTCTTGCTGGTCTCAAACACGGGATTGTGGCCCTGTGGCTGACTAAGGTCTTGATGTTGTGATTACATTCCAATCGTACTTAGCCCCGTCTTGGTGTGAAGCCAGCAGAACAATAAAAGATCGCTGAAAACCGTGAGGAATTTTGTCCCAAATTGAGCTGCTGCCCACGCGACCCTCCTCAGATGAATGCGGTTTTGAAAACGAATGAATGAAAATTTTTATTGCAAAAACAGGTCGTTGCAAAGTTTTGATCTACTTAATTTTGAGACGGCTTCATGCATTCACCTGCCCAACATAGGCCTACTCGACTCTGTGACAGAATTTATCAAGTGACGCTTTTATCATATTATTGGGCAGAAAAGACAATTCAGTGATATAATCATAATTTCTATCAATTGCTGTGACGTCTACGCGCGCCACTGAAGTGACTCGGACGTGTTCAGCCACAACTCGTTAACTTATAGAGTTAGAGATCTGCCACTACTAACAACCATGTTCCATCCATAAAATGTGGGACAATGCAGAGCGCAGACGTAAAGCCCAAGCACGAGAATTGAGCACATTTCATAAAGTTGGAGAAATTGAGGAAATTCATAGTTCGTTCTAACGAGAGGAGAGCATTGTTTGCTTACAATGACCTTTATAAGCCGTTTCTACTGAATTATCGAGCGCAAGGAGCTTCGGGCAAAAATGAACAACCTACCCAAACACCATTGCGCGGAGCCTTCGACTTAAGACCGGCCCTGGATCTAAGCGAACCCTATAAACATGCGCAAAGTCGCCTAGTGTCCAACGAGAATAACTGGGGCAGTTTTGGTTTTGAAAATTTTGTGAGTCAGCGTGACGTCACGATATGGTCACTGTGACGTCGCCAGGAACTGAGAATTAAGGTGTCAGTGGCAATTTACTTTTTTTTCTTACAAAGTCAACTAGGCGAAAATATCGTTTATTTGGAGCCACTGATAAGCCATTTAGAGTTAGCGGATATCACGTTTTGGCAACAAATTGATGTTTTTGGAAATTTTCATGGTCCAAAAGTTGTAAAAGCACCCCTAGACTCATTGTCGTTGGAAAAGGGTTACAGCGAGTGCCTCAACCGCCCCTGGAGTATGAAATTTTATATTTTCCTAAGTAGATTGTTCTCTTAGTTTCGAGTTAGTAAATAATTACCAATGTTGACTCTTGGAAACCCTTGGAAAATGCATTATCGACCCCAGGAAAAAATCCTTCCGACGCCCATACCTCGACTTGTAAGGCATAAGTTTTCATCAACAGTCATTGATAAATCACAAACGTATACTTTTCAGCACAATGTGAAAAAATTTACAAAACCTTAATGAATTGGTTAACGTAATTTTGCCACGCAAGATTTTACGTTTGAATAAGGATAAATTTTAAATGTGAAGAAGTTGAAAGCCCAATCACATGTGCTTCACAGAGATGTGAAAACATACGTTATTTCCGCATATTTGTGATATCATATTTCTCACTGAATTTCAGGACCAAAATCAGCAATCACCGCTAAGCTTTTCAATATTGTTTTCATCAATTTGAAGTTCAGAAAAAAATGTGCATTCATTGTTTTATTTGTATTAAACAGTAGAGTTGCCAGATAACTTGAATTTTTTTCAATGAGATTTTGTTTTTTAAACAGATACGGTGGGCTACTTTCATGAATGTTCGCAGGTGGCTGTTTCCGCAGGGGGCAAAACAGTCATTTGCACCCCCTAGAAATTGTGACGAAGAACCAAAAGTTTTTAAAAATCTGAAGTCAGCATCTTGATTCCAATTATTTGATTTAATTCTTGCAATAACACTTTATTTACCGATTTGGCACTCACACTGCACAAGAGCCAGCTTCGCTGTTCTAGTGTGATGCAGTAATGCGCTTGCAGTTCACTCAGGTCCACTTCTTCGCCTGCAGACTCATGTGGCAAAACTTGCGAGCGCGTTGGTCAGCTGTTGCCCGTTGTTGCGCAAAAATAACATGGCAACGAATATTCAAGGGTTCAATTGAAGTTATGATCGTTGATGCATTTTTTCACATGTGACTGTTGACCTCTTGCATCTTTGGCAGGTGATCCAGCGAAACAGTGACTGCTGATAACGGTAAGACACATTGTTTTGTTCTGTGTGAAAAGATGTAGGGGTGAATCTGTAGCAATGCTTCTGCTTCCACAAGTTTGAAAAATCCATTATAGTGTGAGATTAGGAGTGTGACCAATGTGCTTGAGTTAATAGTTTAATCAAGCAACACTTATGCAAGCTTATTTTCACGCAGTATTAAACTATGTGGCTTGCTAGAGTACCTCAATGAAAGGCTCCTAAAAATACGTATTAATCGTTAAGGTTCAGTTCTGACTACTGAACGAGTACTAAGTGCAAAGCTACATTTGCTGTGGCGAGTTTTCTTAATTCATCTGCTCAGTTTTCACGGCGGCTTGGTGTTCTAATTTTTGTAAGTTCTTAAGTTGTCCGATCGTCGTATCGTGTCGTGTTAAGATAAAGGCCAATTTCTCATTGTTTGCAACGGTTTTGCAAGAGTGCCTAAGTTTCTTGTTTTTTCACCGCAGATGTTGATCTGGTTGTTGATTGTTCTTAAATTATGGCACATTGTGGAAAGTGCACGAACAAATGAGTGTTAGGCAGTTTTTGAAAAGAAAGCGAATTTCTGATAGCCGAAGTGTAGAAAACAATTCGGAAAAAAATTCAGACGTGAGTTGTGCCCAACAAGCAAAGGCTAATGAGAGCGCCTCAAAAGTAGTTGTTGATAGTTCAAGCCTATTTCACACTCAGTTGTATGGAGTTCGCAATGATGACGATAGTTATGCGCCAAATCAGGAAAAGCTGTAACGGATGACCGAAAGTACATCTTTGTGGCAAACTCGTATACAGCTCCACTCGAAAAAGAATTCGAAATAGATGCGTATGGAGCACGTGATTTCATGGAGCATTTCCTTTGTAGTGTAGAAACAGTAAAATGTTTTGTTAACGACCATTTGCATTGAAACGTCAGCAACCTGAAAAAGATCAGCAAAATGTCGACTTTGCCTCCCCTAGAAAATTTTTAACAACGCTCATGGCTACTTTTATCCTTTCAGCCAGCGTTCACGCATGGACAAGTCAGGCCAAGGTTAAAAGCCAGACCTCTTCCCAAACAAAACTAAAAAGCCAGAGAGTAGTCTTAAGACATATACACATGAAACATTCATAACCAAACACAAAATAGCTAATCAAACCACGAAACATTAACATAACACAATTCCAATCTTTAGAAGTATTTTCGTTCCCCGTAATTACACTGTCGCACATTTGTTTCTTATAAAAGACATGGATATTTTTGGGGAAGCAGCAAACACTTCGCAACATTCTTTGCACTCTGCGTAGTTATAGACCCTCGTCAGAAGAGATTCGTAATGAATATGCAGCTCAGACAAGGTTTTACCAGAGCCAAGCCTTTCCAACTGAAAAATTCAAGATTTTGCCTGTTTTTTTGTTTTCAAAAATTTCAAAAAAAATATGTGCGTTAAAAACAGCCAGAATTTCAAAACCTGGCCTCAAAAAAGTCCAATTCACAACTCTGAATCAGGTTAAGCTAACGACGTACGAAATTTAAAACTAAACAAAACGAATGTTGAGGACACAACCGTTCTTGGATAGTTTTCTTTTTACAACACAACTGTTTGAAGATGAAGCAAATCTACACATTATAGTGTTCATTTAGATTCTTTATTCTTGATTCATGTATGTTCAACGTTATCACCAGTTAAAAAATGAACCACTTAAAAACTATTCAAGAATCTTAAAGGTCACTGGAAAATACTCACGACTACAAGATGTTTTTCAAGAATCAAGGACGAAACGAGTTTTGACAGCAAATTCAAGAACAGTCCTTGCCGCTCAAGGACGTCTGGCAACCTTAATGAGATATCATACGGGAGATGTGGGATCTTGCACCAGGGTTGGCTCAATGAACGTAGGCTATTTTTTACGCCGTATAGTGAACGTGTGTTCTTGTGGTTTTGGTTGGGAGTTTGAGATGGCTTTCTTGCGGCCTGTATGTGTTATAGAGGAGCTACAGATGTTATATCGATTTGTTGTGTGGGCTAATTTTAATTTCGAAAGAAGAAAGCAAAATTCTCTTACTTGTGTTATTTTTTTGCAAATGACAGGGATCTTTTTCCGAAAGATTTTTTGCAAATGTGATATGCTCAAGGAAAGAATTTTAAAACTGCAAGTAGTAAAGATTTGAATTTGATACCGTGCACTTATTTTATTATGACACGCAATGGAAAAATTGCGTCGGAAGGGACCTTTGAACCATGTGAGAAAGGACCAATTACCCGGTGGTTCAAAGATCCCTTTGCATCAAACATAAAACAAGCCTTCTTTCAAAATAAGTAGAAGTGAAATAGGATTATTTTATCAAGAAGGCATCAATAAAGCTTTGAGCGATATGATGGAGCATCACGTCAATCTGCGAAAAGTTTGCACATGTAATAATATTGACTGAGTATCATACGTCGACACGTCCAAAAATCCAAAACTGAAGTCGTGGTTCTGTGAGAAAATATTCGCTGACTAATAGACAGGTGCGTTTGTAGGCATATCAATAGAATGTTGTTGATCAATTTTTCAAGCTATACGAAGCATCTGGGCGCATTATATACGAAGCAAACATCCAAGCACAATTATGCGAAGCATGTAAGTGAAAGGTTTCACGCACAGCTAAAGACAAGCCAAAGATGCTTACATGATCGTAAGGGGTCAACCATCCTCATCTAGCGATGCAAGTCATGTCATAAACGCATTACTTTCGGACAGTGACACAGGAAATGATTCCTCTTTGTCAGAGCTGTAAATTGGTGGTGTATTGAAGAGGTCTTGGACCAAAGTATTGAGGCGCGCTATTACTGCATTATAAAAAAGTTTGTTCCAGTGATGGTAAGTTTAAAATGATTCTAGAATTGGTGGTTAGTGGACCTGATGATGATGGTGTCTTTAAAGTTAAAATCCTTAAAAGATCAAACAAAATTTAAAACGGATTTGTGTTTCCAAACAGGGAAGATATTGCCTGTGCTAAAAGATCGGAATTGTTAGTATGCTATCATAATCATCATCTGTTGTAACCCACAAAATATCTTTCCGATGTTTTCAGATTTTATGCCGATTCATCTCAGCATATAATTTGAAGGTGCTTAAGGCTGAGAAACGGTTGCAACTTGTGGCAATCAACACATAATCAAATTCAATTCGCATCTCTGTAGATACATCGAAGCCCGCTTTATTTCGTTGCAGTTCGTTACACTGTACAAATTGAGTTGCAAGCAGAAATCCTCCTGTTTGTTGAAATCTCAGCACTTTTGGAAGAATTCGTTGTATTGCACCTAAATATGACAGGAGTCTTATATGTGGTTCAAAGGTCCCACACCAGCGGTCACTGATCCCACGCATGTGGGACCAAGGTCTCAATAAAATGTTTTTTACATCAAACCTTCACACACTTCTTGAAATTTAACTCCTACCGAATTTGTGTATGCGGATTGAGGGGCAGATGATTGATATTTATACTAAATTTTGGAGACTTGCTAGTTAAACTTTGCGACATATAACCTGAAATCCAAAAATGGCTCTTTGTTCCCACATCTCGCTTACTCTCGGTTAAATGGGACCATTGTATCGTTGAAGGAAAGTTAGATTAAAAACATGGACGATGGAAATACAGGCTCTCCACCAGCTTCTCATGACAGCGTGATATCTGGAAAAGACTTAAGGCCTTCATTTTATTGTTCCAGAACTTATTAATACTTGATTTCAATGTTAACATGAACAAACAAATTATTGAATGAATTTAGGCAAAGGTGTTCATTCCTTTCTGATGTCAAACAGTTCCAATGTCATGTGTAGAAACAACAAACAGAAGTTTTGTTTGAACTCGGCAGCAACAACGGAATGTCAATCTTACAGAACCCACCCACGGTTTTTGAGTCATTTATCTCAGACGCAAAGGTCAATCAAAGGTTCGCTGGGGCGCCTTTTTGATCAATCGTAAAAATTTGAAACTGAATAGAGCTTTTCCAGGTCTCCATTTTAAGTTATTTATATCAACATCAAAAGTCTCAATTTTCCAGACTTGTTCTATACCAAGACGCATCTGGTTAGAATGTTAAGGTATTTTCACAGCATGAACTGTGGTATTTCTGGACCTTTACAGTTCGGTCTGAAACTATGTCATTTACAGTAAAAGTGATTGAAAAGACGAATTCAATATAAAAACAAGTCTTTTGTACTTCAAATGCACCGCACCAGTTCGTGCCACACTCTTAGGGAGAGTTTTTCTCTTGCTCAGCCCTTTCTTCCTTTTTCCCTTGCGTCAACACATTTCGGAATATCAGGAAGCGTACACGAATTTCGGTCTGTCCGATTCGTTCTGAGCCATTTCGGTCGGAGCCGTTTCGGTCTGGCCGATTCGGTTTGGCCGTTTCGGTTATGGGACACTTCGGTCGCGACATTTCCATACATAAGGAACTGATGAAATTTGTTGATGTAAATGAATATCCAGGCAGGATAACCATTTATGCGTATAATACAAGACAAATCAAACTCGACAATTTGCTTTGCCAAAAGCACATTCAAACTCGGGTGTTATAATGATAAAATTCAGTGCAATAGAAATCCTGTCCAGAATTCCTTAAATATAATTAAAATATAACGTGTTTGGCACTTTTTGCTGCAAATTATAAGAAATATGTATTACTCGGCTACGAGACACGTACTTTGTGTTCTTATTGGTGCACATAAACCTGGTGCATTGATTTAATTATTTTAACGCTGTTACAGTGGAAACTGTCATATCATGAAGTATTTCTGTTATATTTTATATCGTTTGGTTTTCGTTGCGTTCACCAAAATTGGTCGCATCAAACTTTTTTATGAAGTAGTGGGATGTCTCTAGTGCACAGGTGCAAAGCAAAAACAAACTCGTATGCCTACTGCACTTCAAACGAATTTCCGTTCTCACGCATGCATTGACAGCGATTTCTTTTCCACAATACAAAATTGGACGCCTAGTT
>Ga0210059_1000426_pt1 | contig 52689 bp, 28 predicted proteins | sample Ectturendosymbi2_FD_188042 | JGI IMG/M metagenome (GOLD analysis project Ga0210059, IMG submission 188042) | Ecteinascidia turbinata endosymbiont from Florida, USA - Sample 2 (SPAdes) (version 2) | ecosystem: Host-associated > Tunicates > Ascidians > Unclassified | place: Key West, Florida... | reverse complement strand
ATGTTCATTTGGCCATCTAAGGAAAAATATAGCGACACATGTACGTTCAATAGAGCTGAAGCTTGACAGCGTTCGACCGTAAAAAGTTGTTTCAATGAAGTCATTTGAGAGAGTATGCCTGAGCGAGTTTGTCAACCGCGTTGCGCAATATGTGCACATGCTCACCGGTAGAATGCATAAATTTTTCAATTTTACTTGTTTACTGATATCGTTTGCACGGTATCTGCTTTAAAATCGACTATATATGAGCCTTCTCTAATAATTTTTATTGCGTTTTTTTAGATGAGTACTTTTTTCTGTAAAATTAAAAGACTAACTTCTGCTTGATCGTATTTTGCAAAAGTGAGAGATGAACGTGCATTTACATCGATTTAAAACAAGTTTCCGTGTTCCTGGAAAGTGCAAGCAGGGTTTATGAATTCATCTGAAAAGAATTATCACTTTAAGTAACTAATACAGCTGAAGGTCGGAGTTGGAGTCGGAGTCGGATAATCGAAATTGCCAGGAGTCGGAGTCGGATGACGGGACTTCCGACTCCACAGCCCTGGAAATAACTATGCTTTTATTGTAGGATACTGCTGCTAGCCCTACGCATAGCTCGTATCTGCAGTACAACCTTGCTTTGATCAGGTGCAGTGACGTAACTAGATGTTTGAGCCATGGGGAAACTTAGCTGAAGGGATCCCACTGGCTAACACTCAGAAAATAGTTGAGAAACAATAGCAAACCCGGTATTGAACAGGTATACAAAAACCCAAATCACTGGAAAACACTCCAAAAACGCAAAAAACAACAATCTACTGAAACCAAAAGAATAGTAAATACCTAAATACAAGCTAGGTAGGGGCCCGGTTTTTACATTTAGCTTGGCAAGAGGGGCGGGGGGGCGGGATGGGGCGGTTTGTCAGTTATGCCACTGATCAGGTGCATTTCAAACATGAACAGCCACAAGTTCTTTGATAGAATCACACGTCGCAATCGGTACGATTCAGAAAACGCAGGACGTAGTCAGGGTGCTGTGAGTATATCGACACAATAGTTGGCATGCGCCTTGGCCAACCGTCATATTGAGATTCACTTGTATGGAAACTCGTTGGAAGACTCTGGCGTTATCACCACGAAAGTTGAATGAAACTAAATTTCGTGAATAATAGTTAAGACATACATCTTTGACGAAGTTTAATCTAAATGATCATATACCGGCCATTGACTCCATGCGTACCACAGTTTTTGGAGGCCCCCTTGGATCTTGAGGCCCTAGGCTATAGCCTACAGGTAAATCCGACCCTGAGTCTACACGTACTCGCTACATTTACTGAGTAAGTTGTTTCACTTCATAAACATATTATTTTATTCTGAACTCCATCGATATCCGAACAAAAACAGTCACAATGGAACGAATGAAAAGGGCAGCGGTGCGCAATATTCCCTCTCAGGTGCGCCACTGCGTAGTAACACCAAAAATCATTACCAATTTTGGCAGACGTAGAACGCTTTCTGAGCATGTTGCACAGCTAAAATTCGGCAATAAACCTGGAAAAGTGTATATTGTATTTATTCGACTGTAAACCCCCGCTTACAATCAAGGACAATCGAGGGCGACTTACATTTTTTTCTTGAGCTTATCGAAAGGTCTAGATCAGGGGCTCAAAGACTCGGGCCGCATGTGGCACGCGAGGGGTTTTGTGCGGGCCGCAATGCTTTTTGGGAATTTTCAAACAATTCAAATTTACGTTATTTGGGTTATTCACCGGTATTTAAAAGTGCTCGGCTAGGGAGTGAACAAGTTCCTTTGAAACGACGCAGAGGCGGCTAGAAATAATTTGCCTTGAACTCATATGATACCTTGCTCAGGAAATAAGATGTAAAAGCTGTTTCTAGTAAAGTTCAGGTACTGCCATTGTTGCGTCAGAGTCATAATACCAACCTACTAGAAATTCTAACCGGAACGCCGTACCGGCAATAATTCTTTCACCGGAACGGCGTTCCGGGCCGTTCCGGCTTACTTTTACCTCTGATTTCAACATGGAGTTTGTCAAACCATCAAAGGTCAAATGATTTCCTAAACATCAGATCTGATGTCGTAACAAGAACAACATACTCTTTCTTAAGGTTTATCGCTGCTCTAAAAGCATGCAGAATGAGAACGACGTGGAAAAGCTCGCAACCCTGGCTATCTGAAAGCATTGTGACGCAACCGTGAATTAAACCACATGCGGGCACTGCATGGTTGCTGGAGACACAAGTGACGATTTAAAACGTCACTGAGGTTCATAATTGTTCTTTTTGCGAACCTTGGTGACTTTGATGAGATTTTGCAACTGGGTATCAGCGACTGGCATTCGACATTTTGTAAATCGTAATTATTAGTATCCGCTAACATTTGACATTTCGTAATTGTTACGTGACATTCCAACCCCGATCCACTCCCTGAAAATGCTGCGCCCGGGGACAGATGCTTCCCCTTCCTCCCTTTAGTATATTTGGCAGTATGCATAACTTGAAGCAAACTTATAATTCTGTGTCTTCAAGACACTTAAATTAGATAAGTCAGAGTTATCAAATAAAAGGAGGTTGTAAAGCTCAGTGTTGGTTAAATTAAAAAATGGTAGGCCTATAGTAGAAGACACACAGGCAGAACAAGTAAATGATACTGATGTCTTAGACTGTTGCTGGTTAGAATAGCATGGCGAATCATTAGGTGATTGGATATACTTATGACATGAAGAACAGTGAGCACAATGCAAACAGTTGGGCATATCACAAGTTTTGCACAAAGCCACGATTATTGAATAAATGGAGAAATAAATTAAGTACAACACACAAAGCAAGTGAAATGACATGTAGACCACTCACCATATCAAAAGGAAGGAATAAATTTTTCATCATTGGTGAATTTTCAAATTGATTGAGGTGCAGAAATTTAGTTGGGATTTCTAGGGTTGGCCATAGCGTTTTTGATATGTTCAACGTCCTTTTCACTTCGGATAGTAGTGACTTCACTGTCACTGCTTTGTCTGAGAAGAATTCTTTACATTGTTGGTCCAAATGTATTTCCAGTTAATTTTTTTTCTTTCTTCATTGGCGAAGGAAAATAAATGTTTATTTCTTTTTGTAAGGTGTTCATTGATGAAAACATGTTCAGGGGTAGGTTTCCCTGGAGCATTACTTTTCAATTTCCTTCTTTCTTTATAAATATTGTTTCTGGTTCGTCTAGAGACAAATCTAACAATAATGTTTGGGGTCTTGTTTGTTTTTGATTTACCCAGTCTGTGAGCAATGTCAATATCATGATGCGATATATTTTCATCTATTTTTTGAGCACTGTTAAAACTTTGCTTTCTGTCTCAGAATTGTTTGCATTGTCACTCATGGGTATTCCTTGTATTTCGAAGTTTTGTCTCCTGCCGTACTGTTCCGAATCATTAATATCTAATTCAAGGGAAGATATTTTATTCTCCAGTAACTGATTTTTTTGTCTTAGAGAGTTATTTTCTTCTTTAAGGCCTTTGATTTCCTTATGCAGCTGTTCCACGTTCATAGGTACTGCTTTGAGAGTGCTTGCCAGATTGGAAATTTGGTTTGGAATTGACTCAAACCTAGACGTTTTTGAGTCAAGCTGGCTTAGTTTTTCCAGCAACTCCTCAGATTTATCCATAGATGTTTGTGGAGAGAGTACAGGCCACTTTTCACAGCTCACAATATCCTTTGTTGCGTGATTTGCTTCTTTGTTGTTACTGCGGGTCCCGATATCCACGTTGTTCAGTACAACACAGCAGGCAAGTAAAGTGTTATATAATTAACTGACAGTTAACAACACAATTAGCAATACAATAACTAAACCTTATTCAAATAGAATAAAAAATTTGAAAACTTCGAAACTCCATGCTTCGATGGTTATTTAGTTTCTATCAGCCATGATACTAGCGTTAACTTTGCTTTTGTTTGGAAGACAAGTTCGTGAGTTATCCAGCTAGGTGTGTTTTTTGCACATGAAAGTTGTTTTGAAACCCGCATTTCGATTGAGTTTTCAATAGGAAACAATTATTGCTTTGAGTTTTTTCACGTTAAGTCAGAACAATAGAACATTTCATAACGTTACATTTCAGATTTTGTTGAAGCTTAGTTGGCATTTCGTAATTTCGTTCTTTGGGTATGCTTGAGGCACAATGGACCTTGTCCCCTTGTGCCTCTAGTCATGATTATGAGGCCTGCTTGGACAATTTTCAGTTTTTTTGTCGTTATTGGAATGCACCATACAGAGCATGTATGATCTATGGCCATTCCAGGTTTATGCTGTATTCAAAAGCACTTTATATAAAGGCGATTTTACTATAAGTTTCTCTTTAGTGTTGATTTGTTTTTTTTAACTCCTTGCCATCCGGTCTACAAGATATTGGTAGGCCTACTTTGCTCGGATGCTACGGACCTACAATATTTGCGGTAGAGTTGTCTGCACATGGAAATATGGCGCTTCTCACAACCATTATGCTGGACTCACAACCATTATGCTGCTCATGACTAATTTTTGAAAAAAGAACTTCAGCTGTAGGTAGTAGACATTGGTATAGGGTGAAAATGTAAAGCAAAGGGGGGTTGTGAGTCCACGCAACTCTCCTTTGCACGTGGTAGACCAAGGGAAAGGGTAAAAATTTCCCAATGCTTTACTTAGTAAATACCAAAAATATATTGTACGCCAAATTAAGCCCCTAGTACCAACCCTATGGCTAAAAGTCCTCCAGATGGGTGGGACGAGGTCCAAAAGTCCTAAAGTTGTATTGCAAAAACATGTTAACACTTTAAAATAGTAGCCTAATTAATAATGGACTGGTCCATTGTGCTCCATGTACGAACAAAAAAGTGCCCTTTTTAAAATGTGATTCTTTCTGAAGCAAACTGCTATCGTGTTTTAGGATGATTGTACATAAAGGATTGCTTTGTTGTGTAAATAAGTTGAATTTAATTGCACTTAAAATAGCAGTGGTAAAAAAAGTGAAGTGTGCCATACCTTACCCTACTGATGACCGGTCAACTCGGTCACCCCGATTCTTACGGAAGCTCACCTTTGAATTTTAAAGATCCAACTACACACACTCATTCACAAAGCTGGTCATATTGAACTGGTATCTGAAAGGAGTTTCGTTCAAAGTGAGGGAAGAGTATAAGAAATGCTTGGTTCACATCAGGCCCGCAACCAGAGGGGGGCAATTGCCCACCCCGAAATTTTCACAAACGTATGCAACAAGTTACATCATTTTACCCCCCTCCGAAAATATCAGTTGGTTGTGGCTCTGGTTTACATCATGGGCGTCGGAAGGATTTTTTCCAGGTGGGGGCAAAAGTGGTTTATTGTTTTACCCACTTGAAACTAAGAAAACACGTTTTTTTGATGAGGTTTTTAAAATCCAGGTGGCAAACCCTCCCCTGCCCCCCTTCCGACGCCCATGGTTTACATACATTGCCAGCAGAGCATGTTATATACCTTTCAGGGCACATCTTGCCCTCCGGCACGGAAGAATCACAGTGTGACTTTCTCGTAAATTGATCAAGAGCTTTCAGAATTCTGTTTGTATTTCGAATACGCTTATACAAATGTTGTGCGCCAAAAAATAGGAACTTATTCCATGCAATCAGAGGTTCTGCACGATTTCCGCTTCGGCACTATACAGCGCAATGCATACTTGGAATGTGTATTTCCGTCGGTCAACTCGGCTTCGCAAAGAAAAATGGACGATTGCCTTGGCGAGAAAACGCGATGACGCGGGCACACGTTAACCATGCTCAACCGTGACGCAATAAAAATTGTAGTCATCTTATAACTTAATAGAATTTATTGATCTTCATCTTTATCAAGCACGGACATTGTTTCTTTTTCTGCGAGAATTATAATGCGAAGTGCACTTTACCACAAAACGTTCCATCATTGCGTCAGGCTGGGGTTAACAAACCACCGACAAAAATTTTAAGCTGCAGTCACCAATTCATTGCAATACACTACTTATGGCAGGCCTATACAAATTTTAAATGTTATACAAAAGCACTATGTCATTTCGAATGCTCAGTTTAATCCAGTAAGGCGATTGGTTTCGAAAAGTTCTGTGCTTGCAACATGTAATAGCGAATCTAGAAAAACCTCGGCTGATTTCAAACAAATAGCGTGCCATCGTCATCAACACCAAGAAACGCTGTGCTTTCAGTGTGTTCGTCATCATCGTGCCTTGAGCATCTAAAAAAGGGACCGCTTTCAGCATTGTTCTCAGTAGAGTATGCCGCAGACTGTACGTTATCCAATCGCTGACCATCCTGGAACGCAGACGGAGGCAATGGTGCAATGTCACCGCACCTGTAGCTTTCTCGTTTATACTGTTTTTTGAGCAATGGTCTTGTTGAAGATGCTAGTGATGACGTGGAAATCGATACCGGGTGGTCTGATGGCGGTGTTTCCACAACTCTTTCGTTTTGATTCTCCTCAGGTGAATTTCCCCTTTCAATCATTTCGATAAACTGCAAGACACGGATAAAGTACAGTAGCATGGTTTGTGCAACAAGACAAATTAAACAAAATAATGCCCGTTTGCCCAAGTACATGACGAAATCTTCAAAATGAGGCCAGCCTTATTTAATCCCACTTTTTGTGACCTGCAAAATGTTTAAACCACTACTCGTACAAATGCAGTTCTTCAGCTGCGATTCACATTTGTTATTTTTGCAGGTTTGCTATAAAGCCTTAAGATTGAGTGACTTGCAACACAGAAACCCATGATATTTTCCAGTTTGCAGGCTTTCATCTAGCTGTAAGCTTAAGGTTACAAGACGCTACATTTTAAAGGTTTGGACGTACTATCGAGAAAATTACGTTGATGCAACCTGTGATCCATGCCATGTCACCAGGCCCGGCTCGTAGTCACGGGGGTGGGGTGCATTGGGGGAAGTGCCTCACCCAATTTTTTGGGCCCACAATTTTTTATACAGTTTGCTTTAAATATAATGCAAACAAAAATATTACCCCCTAAAATGTATATTGCCCCCATACCTTACAACCATACTACGGGCCTGCGTGTTACACCTCTTCATGGGCAAAAATAGCCTGCCAAATACAAATACTTATACTTAAAGTTTCGCCTCAATACGCAATAGTCTTCTGTAAACTTCGTCTCAATACGCAATAGTCTTCTGTAAACATACATTTAACCCTTCAGATCAATGAAATTTAGGTCGTTTGAAAAGTTGAAGGTAGACGTATGACAACTGATGTGTGTCATAACAATGCATGAATATTAATGTGAAAGCGTACTTAAACTTTTGATGTTGCAAATGGATGCAAATGACAAACACCATAAGGAGTTTGTTGCCATGGAATAAAGAATCAAATGCAGCCTTCTTTATATCACTGAACAGGAAGCGAACTCGATATTCAACTGAAGAGAATTCAAAATTCGAACAAGTTGCTTGCATTATAAAAAAAACTTAGATTATCATCATTAAGTTTCTGGAGGTCAAATTTTCTATCGAAGTTCTGTTCCTTTTAAAGCCGCTACATTTTTAACGCGACCTGTCAAGTTCAAAAACTATCTCTAAAACAAGAAGCATTTTGAAGGTTTCACTATAGTCTTGAAAATGTTTTGAAAAGCCTGTAGCAGTGGTGTAGGAATGAGGCGGTGGTGCAGGCGCAACCCCAAAAGTTTTGATTTATCAAAAATCTGGCAAAATCTATGAAAATCCTGGCAAAATCCTTGAAAATCTGGGCAAACTCCTTGAAAATACGGGCAAAAATGGCGCCCAACGTTGGCAGAATCACATAAAGACGTTTTTTGGAGGTCATCCCAAAGAAGGTCTTCAATGATCTGTGTGGGAGAAAACAATCGCACAAAAGTCGCCCCGAAAACTTGTCGGGCAAGTTTGGGGAAATTCGGGCAAAATCTTTCGCACCCATAAAAATTTACCTACTCCTACACCTATATGGCCTGTAGGCACGCAGCGAAGGTAGCAAGTCTGATGCCGTACACTCAGAACGATACTTGGAACCTTATGTTAATCATGTCTTCAACGGATTAATTGACATGGCAGAATTAAGTTCTGAAGTTGAAGAAAGCCAAGTCCTATAAATGTCAAAGGTCCTCACATGGTTACCTAACAAGAGGGGCGAATGACATGGAAGCTGTGAAATATGTACAGAACGCCATACGAAGAAAAGTGGAGAGATTTGGACGGCGAAAAATGCGTATTCGGCAATTAGGTCGCCATTCCTCCAAGCCTCACGTTTTAAGGTTCCAGGGTCAGATTACCTCAAGTGTCGTTTAATCAAGATAACGCTAAACAGGATAAAATTAAGATTTAGGTTTTTACAGGTGATAAAGAAATCGCAACGGGCGGCTCGCATCGTTTGTTGTGCAGCAGTGTCTTCGAACGGAAATTTTCTGCATTTGTACAGCGCATGAAGATTGCTTCACAGGTAGACATCCCATGAATAAAACCGGCAGTTTATTCTTTGTAGCAGCCCCACAATATCCTTTAAAAACTTTAGCCTTAAATTGTACAGCCTGGACCTGTCAAGAGGTAAGCTAGTGGCGTACCTAAGGCTTCCCGCGCCCGGGGGCAAAGTCAGTTTTGGCGCCCCCACCCAGACCTTTCGTGGCAGCTTAGATGCGAAAAGTGAGTTGGGAGTTAGGCTGAATCGGGCCCCGTATATAGTTGTTTATAGACCCGCCTTAAAATTGACGCCACGTATTTGCCGTCCTTGGAAATCATTAACTGTCGTAGAGTTAAGAATCTAATCATTTCGCGTGATGCTATCCCCACTTTGAATTTTAGGTCACAATTGAACACTCAAAACTGTTGTATTGTGACATTCCCAACTGCAGTAATGCATTCGCATTTTAGCAATTAGTGAAAAAAAGCAAAAACTAGGCAAAAAGCTTTCATCAGCAAAACTCCTCAAGAATCTTAATGACAGAATTTTAATGGGACAAAAATCGTCTGACAAACACAACATATAACTGACCAGGGTTGCACCGTTGCTTTTTAAAGCACGATTTGTCGGAGTCTGTTTAAGATTCTAAATGCAGCGTATTCGCTTGTTCCTATTTCTCTCATCAGGTCTTGTCACAATTACCGCTGGTGACAGCTATAGGGCAGGATGGCCAACCTATGGCGCATTCGCCACGTTTTGTGCATTGGATGATTCAAATGGTGCATCTTCGTGATAGTAATAAAGCAAGGTAGCAAACCTCAATATTTTATCAGCTTTTTGTTTCGTACAAATCCATTTTAAGTTGTCTGTTAGCATCTTGAAACAAGCTGGTCATGATGTTCAGGAAGAAAAAAACGAGCCACCTGAGGAAAGAGCTCTTTTTTGTGATAACAACTGGCTATCTGATTTGGAATTTTTAGTTAATGTTGATGACCATCTCAATCATCTGAATATCGAACTACAGGGCAAGAATAAATTGTTTCCTAACTTAATAAATCTTATCAATGCATTCAAGATGAAGTTAAAACTTTTCGCAATTAGAAAATGAAGCTGTGAGCCAGTTTCCGTATATAGAGTAGCAAATTGAAGGTGCTGTTGATATTTGCAATTGAGAAAATGCACTGAAAAGATACTGCAAGACTTTTTTGATATTGCTGAAGAAGACTGAATCTTTGCATTTGTAAACCCATTCTTACTTAGTGAACAACAGAATATGAAAATGTCAATAACACACAAGGGGGAAATCATTCACTTGAAAACAAATTCAATATTGAAAACGTAATTTGAAGGACTTTCCTTCAGTCCAGTCCCTGGTGTTTCTGATGTGATTCATTTCTGGCGATCCTTACCACGTGAAAATTTCCCAGAACTACGAAAATTGGCTCGAGTTATATTTTGTTTTGAAATAACGTTCACATGCGAAAGAGCATTTTGGTCCATGAAACTGATTAAAAGCAAAGCGAAGTCTCGCCTTACCGATTCAAATTTGAAAAATTATCTGCTGCTCAGTGTTCTCAGTAAACAGTTTACCTCCATTACATGAAATAACTGGTGAAATCGAAGCCAGCTCAGAACGAAACTCATTAAGTAAGTAAATGTGAAGTTTATTAGCTGATTTATCACATATTCCAATTGAATTTAACATCATTACCTGGAAAACCACTAACGATGTTAAATAGCTTCGTTACAAGGTAGCCCAGTTGGTATGATTCATTGGTAGGCTACTCAGGTTTGAAAAAATTGACGAATGGCTTGCAAAAGGATGGCCACCCCTGCTGTAGGAGTTCTAGACTTCTGGAGCATTCCCAGAGCAGAGCTTTGATTTTTATAAAGTAATATAGAACTGACCGAGAGACAGACAGAAAAATGCATATGAAAAACTGAAGGCAAATGATTTTACACAAAGCTACTAGACCAGGGGTATACAACCTTTTGCTACTGCCGGCCGCATTATACTTCTTTTGTATGAAGTACGGCCGCCAATGAATTTGAGTTATATTTATGAGATACATTTAATTAAAGAATAAGTTTTATCCGGTATATGTCATTTACTTGTGCCTAAAAGTATAATAAAATGTCAAATCGTGTCGACTGATTTTCTTGCCTTCCGTTTGTTTTGCATCAATATACGCCAGCACGGCCGCCAAATCTTATATTTTAAATTACATGTGGACGGCCGCAAATTTCATTTTCGTAGGCCGCATGCGATGCCGCACGGCCGCAGGTTGTGCACCGTTGTACTAGAGAAATATAAAAGTGCAAAATCCTAAAGCATTTCTTTGGATATAATACGCTGAAAAGTTAACCGAAAATAAAGAAAAGCCAGCGAGACTGCGATATAATCTTTTGCTTGTAATTATCAACTTGAAATAAAAAGCTTTTTTGCATTTTCTACTGAAAATTTGTCAATTATATCGTCAAAAAACTGATATAGGCTAATAAATGTGTCAATGTATTAACCCAAAGGAAATATCTATGGCCACTGACGCTCCGTGAGACGTTCTTTTTTGTGACCTAAATTTCGACAATCATGTCCATGGAGATGCTCCATTTATAGGTCGAATTAACATAAACGCATGTAGTAATAACTGAAAAGTTCACAATTATAACCAATATACTCAACGTTGTTGCAGAGTTCCAATTAGAATTTTGCAAATGTAGACAGCAGTCGGCACGTTTTCAACATCCCACAAAAAATCATCACAACTACAACTACCTTCAGAACCACATCAAATCCATTTCAACATGACGTTTTTCAAACCATCAAATCTCAAAAAAAACTTAAACATCAGATCTACTGTCATAACAACATACTGTAAGTTTCATCGCTGCTCTAACAGCATGCGCAGCAGCATACTGCATGCACTGTGAATGCTAGCTAGATTCCCGTCAATTGTGACGTAATTATAGAATGAGAGCGAAGCTGGAAAGTTCGCAATCCTGGAAACTTGAAAGCATTGTGACGCCACCGTCAGTCAAACCACATGCCGGCGCTGATTGCTGGAGACAGTAGCTCCACCTCAAAACGTCACCAGGGTTCATAAATATTCGCTTTGGGAACCATTGCGATCTTGATGAGATTTCGCAAGTGAGTAGCAGTCGTTGGCATTCGACATTTTCTTGAATCGTAATTAATTGCATCCATTGACATTTGACATTTCGTAATTGTTACTTAACATGCCGACCTCAATTTGGCGCCCCCAAAACGCTGCGCCCGGGGGCAGATGTCCCCCCTTGCCCCCCTCTTGTTACGCCACTGTGTACGAGCCGCGATTGCTTCTCGCGAAAGTCATTTTGTTGCAAATCTGGTAGGCCTACCGTGCGAGCAGTTGTAGTTATTGCGTTAAAGGATAATAGTTGTGGATTTAACGTTTGGTGGTTTCCTTTTTTGGAGAGGAAACAGTGAGTTCTTTATGTTGTGCATTAATATGGTTTTATCTTCTGTTGCAAAACAAAACCAACACTACAGGAGTCGCTCTACTGCTCTACGGCAAAACTGTCTGGAAGTAGACTGACAGAATTAGTATACTGTACCAAGTGTAAACAGCAGCTAGCAAAAATTAAAACTCTACCGAAGCAAGGGGTCAGGGAGGTGCCTGGTGGGGGTCCCAAGTAATATCGATGAGATATATATTGTTGGGCATGCAAAAGGAGCGGCGTACTCAAAACCTCGTAAAAGTGCATTTTGTTGTTAATAATACACGCAATACAAGATGAAAACAGCCATAACAAAGACAGAAAGGCCTGTCTTGTGTCTGCACGAAAACTTTTTCCAAACAGCAATCTTATCCTCAGTAGTGTTCAAGAGTTTAAGATGCCACAAGGGCGTGAAGCATCATGGTTTTTTGCCAAGTGGCTAAAATCTTGGGAGCTAGTCAAGCTTCATCTGGATCCAGCATTTATAATGTACTTGTATTTGGTCACAATCGCGTTACTGAACGATCTGTGTAGTCTGTTGCTACGCCCTTACGGATAAAAAGAACGTGGTGGTCAAGAAGATTGTTGAGTCAACAGTAGCTTATATATCTTAGCAATTTGGACGGTACCATATTTAATTAATATTTATGGGAAACGTTAACAATCGCCAATGTGCAACACAACTATGTTGAAAAGGCTATTTGCAAACATGCAAGACAATGCTATTCATACGGGTCATCGACATATGCAAGACCAAGGCTTATTGTTATGTTATGTTTTATTCCAATTTTGGTAATAACCTGCGCAAAGCATGAAGCCGTTGAAGATTGTGTTATTTCAGAAATGAAAGAAATCGGGGTTGAAAAACAAAAGAATCTTTTATTTAAACAGTTTTTTTGTTTTAAGTAAAATGTTAGGGACCCGATTTCTCTGATTCTAGGGGCACTATGATAATTCTCTGATTCTAGAGGCCGATGATAATTTTCTGATTCTAGGGACCCGATTTTCAATTCTAGGGACCCGATTCGGGTCGCTAAAACACCTTTAAAAACCCTGATTTAAAGCTTCTCAGTGATGGTCCTCTCTCTGCAAACAAACAGCACAATCATGGCTGTATACGGGTTAAAATGAAAGTTCCTTAGCTCTTTTTACTAGTGCAGCAAAACTGGGAAACATCGCTTTAGGTATAAATGGCGTAGTACGTAGTTTGGAGCAAAGAAGTCACGTTGAGTCTATGATGGGGCAAATTGGACAGCAACGCAATCCTGGCTGACATAACATGGCACACCACACATCGTTGATTCATAACTATAGATATGTCCTCTCTTGAACATAAGGACCCTGCTCAAAGCAACTGACCTGCTGCTGGTTAACTAGTATTTTTTGATCAGAGAAGTTAGAGATTGACGAGGATGAAGAAATCCAGCTGTTTCTTATTCCTGGTGGAGCAATGGAGCCTTCTCGAACAGATAGCGGCACAACGTGCTTGGCCATTATATCCTCTTGTCTCTGCTTCTGGCGATCAACGTTGGAAATTCCCAGCACGTAAAGACCATGGGACTCTTTGAGTGGATTCTGACTTGAGTGGGAGTTCGGTGCTGTAACGTCCACAGCGTACAAGGAGTTATCATCGCTTCCCATCGCCAGCGCAGCACATGCCGCGGAATGATCAGGGTTTTGTTTTTGTTGGAACGACGACGACAAACTTTTCCTGTTTTTTTTGGAGCAACATATTTCAGAACAGAAGCACTCGCTGCCATTACCGTCGTCAGAAGTACCCCCTATGTGGGGGACTTTGCCTGCAAATGATAACAAGCCGGTTTACAAGCGTCGTGTCCAAAAGAACGCACAGGTGGAAAAACAAATTTCAGGCAGATGATAACACTAGCTATTAACAAAGATATAATTATCACAAAAGATATTTGGGTTTACAGCATTTGTGCTTGCCGACAAGGTGTTGTTTTCATTGAAAAAAAAGAATTTTTATCCAGCATGCGAATGCAGAATGGCCACTAAAGTGTTTACTTCTGGTTTGGAAAAATCAGTTGAGGGCAGCAATCGAGTGTTATTCCAAAGGCAATCGGTTGTCAACAGACCTGTAGCGAAGAGTCGTTTTCCAAGGCTAGGTCCCTTGATCATTTGGGAATTTGCCCCAAACGATCAAGCCTTCTCAATTTATGACCGCTATGAAATTAATAAGCTTTCATCGACGCTGATTTGATTCTTCAGCATCCCCACCCAACTCGAAAGCCCCTAAGAGACCAGGTTGGCGACCGATCTGTTCTAAACTTACGAAAGCTCGTACTCCAGTTATCTTGTTCGCAGCAACACCACATATCCCTTGCAAGCCAATAAAAAGGGTTACTACGAAGTCTGAACAAAACAAATGAATACGTAAACGTCAGGCTATTTACCTTGTGGAACACACGGTTGACATTTGGATGGAGTTTCAGTGTGGTAATGACGAGGAACCGTTCCATATTTCGATGAATCGGTAGCATTAACATAAAATGCTGAGAACCGCTTATTGTTTTGCTCTGACCCACAAACGTCATGTGAATGCCAGAGGGAAGCGGAACTACGTTTGTCGGTCGTACAGTTGCAGCAACATAGTTTATCATTATACGAACACGATCTTGCGTACATCAAACTGCCAATATCGCTGCAAGCTCGTTCAATTCCCTCGTCACGATAGCTTACGCGATAATCTGCAATTTGAGAAATCGTTGTGTATTAACGCAATTTTGCGTATACAAAGAAAACAGCATGTGCGGCGTTATGTTCCAGCTACAAAAACAACTTTCGCTTTATGTTTGTCAGCAAGTGATGTTACCTGAAGGTGGTAGCCGGAAGTCGTATTTGTGAGATTGGCCTTCGTATTTTAGAGCTCTGTCATTACTTGGATGTGCATTTCCATCTGATCGCATCGATGCGCCAAGGCCTTTAAATTCAAATTAACAATATCAGAAACGTAGAAATCCTGAATGCATGGTTTGCTTACGACCGTGGGACAAAACACGTACGCGCAGCAGGCAAGTTAAAACATCAAATCTGTTTCATAGTGTATTGTATTTATTAGCATGCTACGGGCGGTAAATTGGTGACGGTGTGGTAAAATGAATAGAGCATGGTTACTCCTGTTTTCACTATTTTGCTTGACCTATGTATTCAATCTCAAAACGAGGCTGAAGAAGTGGCCTGTGAGCACTTTATGACTAACGTAGTACTCTGAATATTGGTGCTACCTTCAAATGTTTTTGCTGCGATTGGAGAGCGCCAGCGGCAAGTGCGCAAAGCTTCACACTGTGATCCCATGTCGAGCTCACTCTGTTACTGTTTGTTCGCGCTGCTGGTAGATGCTATTCTGGAGCACATCCATTTGTGGTGGCACGCATGCGAGGCCGCGCCGGTCGAACGACCATACGCTGTGTTTGACTTAGACCAGTGGTTTTCAACAAGGGTCGTGAACCATTGTTGGAGGAGGTCCCGAGTAGATAATTTTTGTGCACACAACTGTACTATATTTGCTTTGAGTTTTAGATGGGGGTCGTTGGGTTAGTGGGTTACTGTACAAAAAAGGTTGAAAACCACTGGCTTAGATTTTGCAAATTTCTCTTATCACAATTTAGACCATAGGGATACACAACCTTTTTGCTATGGCGGGTCGCGTTGGGTATATTTTTATAGCACAGCAACCAGTGAGTTCAAGATGTCATTGATTTTTTTTTGTATTACTTCTGTTCTTTCTTCCACCCACGAGCCTAGCCTGCTTTTATACTTCTGTTTGTTTGGCCATCTTTCTACTAAGCATGGCCGCAACCAGCTAATATTTTCCCGGGGGAAAGCATCATAACATGTTGTACCAGTAACTTTTTGTTGTACCTAACAACTAAACATGTTTTTGAAAATTTCGGGTGGTAATTGCCCGGTTAGCCTATTCTCATACAGGAGACAAAGGAGTGTTTAATTAATGCACAGTAGTGATAACTTGTTTTTTAGATTGCATGAGCACGGCCGCATTGATTTTAATTGAAGGCTGCAGTTTGTGCACCTCTGTTTTAGCCATTGGTTATTGAAAAATGTAGGCCTATGCATTTGTAAATCAAACACGCTTCGCTTTCCTCTAAGATATGTTTGTTCCGCAGAATAGTGAAATACAATGCTGATTTGAAATGCAAATGAATAACTTTACGAAGCTATACAAACATGGTTAATAAAAATAGTGGAACTATGAAATTTTGTAGCCAAAGCTTTGTGAAACCGACTATGAAACTAAAACCAGCAATCTGTGAACTGTTTTTAGTTTAATAGAAATATTTTCAAAGCTTAAACTCAATAAAAATTTACGGCACGTTTATTTTCTTGGGATGTAAAATGAATATGGAAAATAATTGTGTGGCAATTCAAGCACAGTCAGCATCACTAACTACCTACCACTTGCATCACTGCCACTAACGTATGAAACACGCCGCTGTGAAGTTAATACTTCTCTCTCAGCTTCATTGCCAGCAAGACTTTCATTTGGAGTAGCCAGGCCCTCACTTTCCGTGTTTACGCCTAAAAAGTGACAAAATATTGCGTAAAAAATCAGTGTTCTTGATCACCTTCAACAGCAGCTTAGGGCAGGAAACTAGATTCTTGAAGTAGCGTACGCATCAATTGCAGGGTTTGAGTTTGACTAACCAGACAAGCTATTAGTATGGTATAACCAATTTGTTTTGCAATATTGTTGGACACTGATTTTGCTTAAATTTTTTTTAAATGAGGCGCACACGGAATCCGTCACTACCACTGGTTTTCCAAAATGTTACTCACTTCTTGGCTTGAACACGAATCTTCGACGAATTCTCGGTACAAGCACGAAGAGTAAAACTACTGTTATAATCAAAATTCCACCAACAGCACCAATGACTGGTATGAGGCTGACGGTCAGACCATAATCTGTCGAGACAAAACAACATATTTAAAAGCTGTGAGAAGTATACATGTTAAATGCATGGCAGTGAACACACACACACTCTAAGAATGTTTTGTCTTACAAAATGGAAGGGTTAGTAGCAAGGTTACAAAATGTCCCCGCGCGCTTTTTATTGAAATTACCGCCATGATGCACCACAACATTTCAGTAAGTAAAGTCAAAGCAACAATAAAAAGTTGTTGTTCTGCAAACTACTACCCCGTCACGATGCTTGGATCATGCAAATTATAAGCACCAGCATGAATAACTTTTCTTGTGACCAAAAGCCCATTGTACAACTGTATCTTGATTTGTTTGATTCAGCCGATATTGTTGGCTAACAAGACACTTTAAGTGTAGTGTGCAGGAAACCATCTGACTAAAACAATTAATTAATCTGTGAGAAAACAGGACATCAAATAAAGTGCAACTGTTCGAAAGCTTTCTGATTAGCTTCGTATATAGATGAGTCACTTTATCTTGATAAAATAGGTGATGTTTGTACAGTGGTCCTATGACTTCAGCAACAGTTAACTGTTAACTTTCAAGACTCTATGCAGAACCGTAAATAGCTTGGGACACAAGGGGCCGAAGAGCTTTCTGAGATGGGTCCAAATGTCCAACACATTTTTCCAGGGAGGGCTAAAAATTTTCTAGGGGTTTCGGGTCTGGCTCTATGTCTTGCATTATTTTCGACGATAAACGTGAAGTCGATCGCTGCATGCGAAGCGCACAAAATGTCGTACCTGCTGTGTCTGAAGATTGCAAAGCACTCCCTGCAACATGTAAAAGCAAAGTGAAAGTCATTTGTGTTAAAGCTATTAAAACAATCGAAAACATCACTGAACAGAACTGCAAGGAGTTTTTGACACTGTTGTAATGGTAGAGTGCGAGTGCACTCGCTAATTACACAAAAACAATAGTTTGCTATAATGGCGAAAACACAAAAAATAACTTAGTGGAAAAACAACTTCCAACTTAACAGGCCGAGCAATATAAGGAAAAGAAAACGTTGGAGCTATATACCGCTGTAAAAAAGTTCTCATTGACGGTGGGAAAAAGACTGAAATAAGCTTACTCATGGTTTTGGCTCGAACAGAATGCGACGGCTTGCTCTGGCCCAGTTCATTGACTGAGCGAATTCTAATGGAGTATGTGGAATCGGGTTGAAGATTTTCGATGGTGCAAAACGCTTGGCGATTTCGTATGCTGACGTCGATCCATCGTTCTTTGTCATTTGTGTTGTATTTTTTATCGGAAAAGCTGCAGACGAGATCATAAAGCAGAGTTTGATCATAACCTGGCACAAGAGGCAATTAGTCTTCACAAAAGGCGACCTAGTCAAATCAATCCGCAAATTTCCCAAGTCCTGAAATCTGCAAGCAATACTTACGGGTGCAATGCTGAAGGACTGAAGCATGGACAGAGAAAACAACCTACAGACTAAAATGGATAAATCAAAAACAGTAACTACGGCAAGTAAAAACTGGAAAATAGGCCGTTCTAAAACAATTGCTTTCACCAGAACTGAAAAACTATCTGACTTAAATTACGGAGCAACAAAACAGCTGCGTAATTACGCCGCGATGACTCAACACAAGCGTTAGTAAAATGCGCAAGCCGAAAGGCGGTAGGCAGACGTACTGCAGGGATGCTAAACCTTGGTAAGTGCAAATGCAGCAAGAAAGGGGTCAAACAAATTGGCAAAGCAGAATAGAAAGAAACTTAATGAACATCGTTAAGGTGTACAAGAATTACTTCACGCGAAGGATGATCGTGCTTTGAATATTAACTAATGCGTTTTGTTTGCATTTTCACACGCATCCAGAGACTCAAACTGGGTTGTTCTGCAAAAGTAACAATGTAAGAGACGTAAGTAGGCTAAGTGATTTAATAGGAATGCCATGAAACACTGCATAGTGCCGCGACAAGGTCATTTGGTCGCTATAATCCCTCTTTATACATACTGTTTAATGCATATCACTCTACTCGCCATTAAATATCATAGTTTGCACATGTCAGCTTTTGCTTCAGAGAGAAAGTTTTTTTGCCTGGATTTGTGAAATAGTTGAGACAATAGATTTGTGTTTTCCATGGCAACCATAAAGTGCAGTGTTTGCAAGGCCCCGTCAAACCATTTGTTTTTTCGTCTTATTCAAAGCAAGGTGCTTCTTGGTGATTACAGTTGGTCTCATTGCGGTGAATGTTTGTATTAATCATTGCCTTCGTATTTTTTTTATAAAGTTAGGTGGGGAAACGATGTAGTCCAAACCCGTGGGTCAGCTTTCTTGTCACGTTTGAAGGCGCAGTTTTGATGCCATTGCTATCAAACCATTGCCATGTCCAAATTAAGTTGGTTTAGGCTGGAGAAGTAATCTTCTTTCCTTTGTTTGAATCGTCTCAATCTTACTGCCTCTGAATTATAGGTCATACTTGGGTTGTGCGATTTACTGTGGGTAAATGCTGAAGTTAAGTGTCTGTCAAATATAATGCGTCCATTAGACATTTCTGATGCGGTTATCCAAATTATATCATCGATGAATTGGCATAAGACGATTCAAAACATTGCCTCGAGTACATCTCAAATAACGCTTTTCTGAAGCATGTTTTACGAACGAGATACTTTGGTAACAACGTGTTTGTTTACTTTATTCATTTCTGCTCAACCTCAGCTCGAATACCTAGGCGTCTCACCGTACTGTACAAATGCGCGAAGATGAATGCTTTAATACTGCATGCCAGATATCAAGAACGATTTCATGATTTGTAATGGCAGGTGTGCCTTTCCTGCGTAACCTGATCTCCGAAAAACGAGGTTATTTTGTGCTAAAAAATATTCTCATTAAAAATACTACCTAAACACAACTGTACACAAAACTACAGCATTTTCGTCGTTTTACCTTTTAAACAAACTATTTTAAGCGTGCAAGGTTACCAATGCCAGTAGCGATTAACCATCAATTTGGCAATCTCAACTATATATTCCTTCTAGTATGTTGCTGCCAATCCATTGCTCAGCTACCAGTGATATAAATTCAATTTATGAGATAAAAGGATTTTTAATTTTTAACATCAAAGGCACTAGCAGTATTAGTGTTGGGAAGATGACATTTAGGCATTGACTAACTTTTCGTACTGTGCAGTACGAAAAATATTTACTCGTCAACGACATCTGGAAGGTAATGACTACGTTTAAACGTTTTCCGTGAAAGCATAACCCTTTTATCAAAGCGATGCACTGTGCGAGTTGTATCTGAATATGGCAAGAGCCAACACTTACGTTCTGTACTGAACAACGAAAGATTGCGGCTGTCCCCCATCGAAACCGGGGTGCCATGAAATGAAAAAAGCCGTGTCTGTTGCGTTTTCCACTTTAACATCATACGGGGGCTCTGGAGCACCTGCGGAATACATAAACAAAAATAGCCTCGTGTATACCAGGAAAATCATATTACAGCCAAAAATTGTTTTTGCAAAAGAAGCAAAATCCAACTTTTAACTGGTATTTATTATGACTTATTCTCGCACATCAGTCACAAAGAGTAAACAAAAATATTTGAATCTGCAGGAAAACACGTTATTTTCAGAAACATTTTGTAGATTAAGTGTTCACTTGTTTCAATGTTCCTTGCAAGCAGAAATTGAACTCAGAAACTGGTACCCCTCGTGGCCGCACAAGATCAAGAAATGGAGAAAATTTGTCGGAAAAGATCATTGTCGAACTTTTCGTTTTTGAATAACATTACCAAAATACAAAAACCGCTGTTTAGTCGCTGCTTAAGGACTACTACGTAGAGATACTTAAAATACGCTACCCTTCCTGCACAGGTCACTAATACTACTGTATGTCTTCAACCTTTTCAGGTAACATCTTTTTAGCAACGCGGTTGGTAATCGCAGGCGCACAAGGCCAAGTCGCATCCTCAACTTACCATGGCTTACTGGGGCGTTTCCAGGCCATAAGCGGACATTAAAACAATTAAGAAAGTTTTCTCAAACATTTCTGATCTTTAAAAAGTAACTTGTTGAATGTCGAAAAAATTTTAATAATAAAAAAACAAACACAGGTCCTCGCTGAAGAAACGCGTGGGGTAGGTACAGAAATGGCACTAAAAATACACGAAAAAAACGAAATTCCGCCAACAAACTTTTTTGGCAATCTGTACTAGAGTCATGTCGAAAATTGCAGAATTACATGGAAAAGAAGTACATAAGGGAAGGTAATGAAAAGTTGTTACTTTTCGGAGAAAAATCGTCCAGGGACGTACTTGCCAGTGACTCCCGACAGGACGTCAATCAGGATTAAAAAGCCGGATTAACTCAGCGCAACTTCCCCGCAAACATGGTACTTTGGCCATAGATCTCCAAGATTACCTTTCGCAGTCTCAGTCATTTTGTTGCACTGCAGGTGATCATGGGCATCCCTGCCCACATTAAGAAAACCCCCTTTTCTCAAAAAATAAAAACCTTTTTGCAGATTTTGATGCAACTGCTCGAAAGTACCATTTGAAAAAAATCAGCTACTGGACGAATGGGGTTGATACGTGCTTTTTACATCTTTGAACAATTTAGTTGAAATTTGACTTATCCTGCTCGACCTACGATTACCTGAGCAGGGTTAAGCCGAATTTGTAAAGCGCCTTGTAGTTGCAGGTGTTACATGCAAAACATTGTCGAACGGCAGCCATACGCTCCCTCGTGTTCCGGCGTCATTGTGACAAACTGAGTACATTTTTTCAGTATCTAGGGAATGGGGAGACCGATGTTTTTTAATGTTTTTTAACAAAGAAACGTGTGGAAACAAATCTTCGAAATTTCGTGGAGCTTCTTACCTACTCCAGGATCATGCGCTTGGATGTAATATGCCATATAAATCTTAACCCGCATATTCACATAAATATTTGTCTTTTACATGCCAAAGAAAATTTTAGACAGCCAGTTGAAGTAAAAACAGTTCAACAAAAATTTTGCGTTTTAAGATCTGCTGGGAAGAACCGAAATTTTGCCTACACAGACGTAACCTATGTGAGGAAATTTCGACCTGCTTACCTCGTGGAACAACGAGCATTTTCATTTGATCCTCCCCAATTGCATTTGAAACTGAACAGTAATACAAAGAAATGATATCTTCGTCGATGTGAGTACGTTTCGTGCTAATAAACATCCTACTCTTGTATACGTCATCCGCAAATGATGCTTCGTCCTTGACGTACCTTTAAAATGATTGCACATTGTCACCTCCATTATAAATCACTCTACAGGTTACTATTACATAGGAATAACCGTAAACGATAGCACCACCAAATTTTCACATAAAGTTCTAAGCAAGAAAAGTTGGTTACTGCAGGTAACCGAGCAATGCAACTATACCACAACAAATGTCATTTGCTGATGAACCACGTTCAAAAGCAAGAAACGCAGGAAGTCATGTCAGGGGCGTAACATGGTTAGATGGCGTCTGGGCAGGAAGCAAGTTAGGCGCCCCATGTTCGAACCTGAGGTCTTTCGGAAGCAATTGTACTGTACTGAAGAAAGTACTTGTGACATTGTTGGGACTTCGGCACCCCCATAATGAGTCAGTGACCGGCGTCCGGGGAATTGTGCCCACCTTCCCCCCTCGTTGCGCCCCTGTGTCATGTACTTACACTGACGAGGTCTAGCAACGCAATAGTAGCCGAACCCCTCCTAGCATCACTGAAAGTTGTGCTGTTGGGACTCACCTTCTTTCAGACACATCCGACCCGCCAAAGAGGATCTTTGATCCATTCTTGAATTTCCAATCAAATTCTACGTGCGGATTTCCAGCGGCGGTGCACACCAACGCAGCCGATATAGGTCCGCCGTTCGGAGGTTGTCTGGCAACTTTATGAGTTGACTTAGCACGATCGATTCTGGCACCAACTTGCGACAAAAAATAACGATCATTGAATAAAAGCATAACCAGCGCTTCAAAACATCTTAAATTTCGGATTTAACGATTTGTATAAAGAAACACCCACCCAACACAACCTGCAAAAACTAAATTAAATTATCATGCAGTTATTATTGCAGGTCATATTTAAACCTTAAATTCCATTTAGTGGTGCTCTGTTATTTTTGCTTCTAAAACAGGTTTCACAGGTGTATTTTCTTTTACGCAGGTGGCCTTCCAATTTTTATTTATTTCTACTCGTGTGTATACTTGCATCTCGGCTTTTGTTGTAGAATCCGGTGTTGTTATTTTTACACCTGTACTCTTTCAAACAACATTCCAGTTTTGGGTAATATCGGCACTTGCAATGCAACAGTGGCGTAGCCAGCCCAAAAATTTGGGGGGCTAAAATGTATGATTAGGCGAATAACACTATTTTGTTTGGAAAAACGCTTCTCAAAGCGCAAACTTACAATATTTTCCAAAACTTTTGGGGTGCCATGGCCCCTTTCGCTCCCCACTGGCTACGCCTATGCAGTGTAATAGCAGTTTTGATATCAATACTGATTTCAATCCGCTGTTACTGTACAATAATCACGTATCGCACCAAACCGTAGATTTCAATGTCAAACTGCTAAACAACGCAACATGATAAAAGCCGACAATGGATAAGACACTCACATTTCACTGACAAGCGAATGTTTTTCACTGCTATTTGTCCAACACCATTATATGCAGAACATCGGTAATTTCCTCGGTCGGTCGCCGTTACGTTTGTCAAATGCAAGGTGCTTCTGCGTTTCTGCGTGAAACTTTCATAGATCTTCCTTCCAGTTGTAGGAATCTGGGAAAAACGGAACTTAAAACAACTCATACAAATATTTTGTAACTTGCGAAGCAACTGTTTTCTTGGAAGTGTTCGTTTTTTCACGTTGGGTATAGTATATCAATAAAAAGATTGTTATAAATTTCTTCATCATAAGCAGGTGATCGGTGCACTGCTAAGGCATACACGCACAACGTTTTCTGACCTCTTTTGCCCATGTAACAACAGCATGCGTATGGGGATGAGTTTCGAAGTCACATGTAAAAGTTGCTTCTTCTCCCTCTTGTACTTCTGCAGGTCCAGAAAGTTTCACAATTTTCGCAGGGTCTACAACATTAAAATTTAAATTTTACACGCACTAGACGAGGCGACTTTGCATTCGTCTGTAGTTCAGTTTGGCGACGCGATTCTTTTACGATTACGCTATGAAGAAATTTCTAGTACAATGCTTAGGGTGCGTAAATATTTGAGATAGTTCTAGTTTCAGGCCGCTGACCACACTTAAAAAGTATTGCGGCATGTAATGCAGTACTAACGTAATTTTCAATTGACGTATTTCAATACAGCAGTTTTTGTTTAGCTGAATATTGCAGTGCTGAAACGAGCATGACTGTCTGAATATGTTTCAGCCAAATAAGTCCTAAACTTAAGAATAATTTAGTAAGCTTCATGAATTTCTTGGTCAAAGAATAACTCTTAAATTAGATCTGAAAGTACTGTAAAGTCCATTCACCGCATAGTTACAAGCAATAACACGTGACTGGTTTATCAACATGTCTACACCGAACATTATGAAGACAAACCGACCAGCAGCTTAGTGGAAAGAGTCATAGCTCCATAATGTTCACGATTTTTTCGAAAAAACTAGCGTTTTTCTACAAATGTTCACCACCGGTTTCGTATGTAGTCATAGAAGCAACAAAATCAAATCTAGTGAGCAGGAACACCATGAAATTTAAATTTACGACCTTCATATGGACTTGTTGTGTCACGAAAAAATGGCTTTGCGTACACACGTTTTTTACGTATTTAGAAGCCTACCCGCATACACAACGCTTTTGAAGCATAAGTATGAAACATCCTACAAAGCATGCGCGTAAAAGCGCGTAAAAAAGAGAAAAACTACTACATTAAATGATGAAGAGAAATGTTTGCATTCTCAACCCTAAAGCTAAACGTGGTGAAACCCTCTGGAAATAACGGAAGACACATTGCTCGAATTGCAAGTCAGCAATCGCCATAAACATAGCCAGACCTAATCCGGAAATACGCTCAATGCAACTTATAATAAAATTGGTGAAGTTGTATGAAGTTATAAAAATTATCTGAGTTTAAGGTATATTTATTTGATAGCGTTTTCTGGCGTTCCAAACTGCGTGGTAGTCTTAAACACTGTTACTTACACAACACCTCCACGACAACAATGACTTCAGTGGATCCCATTGAGTTCTTGACGTCGACTTTGTAAACACCCGAGTCACTCCTTCGCACATCGACGATTCTGAGAACACCTTCGACTGAGGACCATGAAATGCGCTCATTCACCAGGAGCGGGCGTTTCTCCCATCGAGCGGTGAAATAAGGATCAAATGCGTCACGATATCTTGGGGATTCGTTTAGTCCATTGCCCGAAAGCATCCTCCACCAGCGAAAAGACAGAGGTGTTGGATTTGCTTGTATGGGTACTAAAATTTCTAAAATCCCGCCTTCAGTACCGTTAAAGTGCATTTGGGAACGATCAGCTTGAGGAGCAAACTTGACATCCAACTTCGCAACTTCGTCAACTGATTGCTGAAGATCTGGATTTGTCGCTCTAATAAAAAACAACGACCAGACTAAATTCGCTTTAACTTGCTGTCTCCACAGCTACATGCAATAGACAATACGCAACAATAAATTGCTCATGTCTTGCGCAGTGGGAATAGTCCTTAAAAATTAAGTTTCTTTAAAATTTAAATTGCGTTTTTTTCTACATTTCCCATTTCAGAACTGTTTTGAAATGAACCAACTGTTCTACGCGTACTTCTTTAACCTTTTAAGCAAATCTAATGCAGTACCCCAACACAAGTAGTCAATGTGACAATTAACGGTTAAATTCATGACAATAAAATCTGGTCTCTACTCATGAATCGATTCATGTCTGGCTTATAAAATCCAACTACAAGATCTTCAGACCTAGGGTTTAACGTGCTCCAGTCCCCTATTAACAACTTGCACTTTAGCTCAATAAACAGGGATGTAAATATTTGTAAGCCCAGTTTTCGTATACATTCATTTCTTTATCCAGAAGATGTTAGTATATGTACTATGTATATGGTGATTCCAATTATAGTTGCTTGTATAATTTTAAACATTGTATAAGTTCAGCCTCCCCTACCTAACTCCTCACAGCACCCGACACATTTAATGTCAACACTACCCACTTGCATACTACAGACGAATGGTGGTACCGAGGTAAAGCTCGGAAAACCAGTCGGCTCGTTGTGGTGTATCCATAATTCTTTCCTCGCTGGCTGGTTGATGAAATGGAGCCATTCATTGCCCTTGCCATCGATGGTGTAATTAATAGCCCATCGCGATACCTACAGGGTTTACGTTTACGAATATCATTGGTTGAAGACAGATACCTCTAACATTTTTGCAAAACAAAGTTCAACAAGCTTTTTTAAATTCTAATTGATCAACCATGCATGAACGGTTAGTTATATTTAAATACATGGAGGTTTCGAAAAAACACTCAAAAAATAGCTCTTGAAACACTCAAAGGAAAATACACATTACACAAGCGAAAAAAATTGAAACCAAAACTTCCGTTGAAATGGAAAAACGTCGGCATAAATTATAGCGAAAATGTTTTACCCGTTATAAATGTTTCCAGAACTTCCGACATCTGACCACAACGACAAATCGCTGTAAGTGTTTTGTAATTCTAAGCACAATTCAGTGCATGGGAAGAGCTAAAGGAGCCTTCCACTGCTGGTGAGTGCATTTAGCTGAATGGAGCATTTAAAACAAGAAAATCGGTCTGATGTTAAAGTACAAATGTAACCAACAGGAAGATTTGATTTTTAACGGTTAGAGTTAACGTCGAGATGCCTAACTCACCAGGTTATTACTGGAGATGGAAAGCTCGACGCAGAATTACAAATCATCCTCACCATGTGACCGCTGCGAAGATTTGTAGGGAACATCTCCAAAGATACGTTGGAAGGCGGAAACATGACCTAAATTATGTGCCAAAATTCTGCTTTGTTATAAGGTGTCAGGTTATAGGGGATGTTAGTGCAAGACGTTTGATATCCAAAAATAGAACAAGCACAAGTTGCACCATTAAAATTTGTTACTTCACAAAAACTATAAAACCATGGCCTAAAAATCGTTTCTGGCGCATTACCAAACTAAGACTGATAGCAAGAAACAATACACATATACTACTAGTTTACAAGGTTTTTATCAAAGTGGGCGATATCGTCCTTAACGTTAGAGGTTGACATGGGAAGACATGTGGAAAACGAATGGAGTTACAGTGGAAAATTACAAAGGGCGAAAACGCTAAACCGATAATTTACTATTTGCAAACTTACAAACTTCATGATACGATTGCTTGGGTTAAGTATAGCATTAGAAATGGCATTACTGCGCTGTGTTTCGGCCACCTTCTTATAGTAGCCTCGTAAGATGTAACCGAGCGTCAAACGTGCATAACACAAATGCAGGATAGTTCACCGGAAATTGAAGAAGGTCGCTGAACTTCGTTAGGGTCGAGGATCGATGATGTAGTTCAGTGCCATGTAGCAGCCGAATATCGACTCAATTGGAAAAGCTAGAATGTGGGTTCTATATTTCCCACATCATATTTGGTTGAAAAAAGGTTTGACTATGGCTCTCATGCTCCCAAAGCTCAAAAACCGCTTATCTAAGCGAGATGATCTACGCGTTTTCCCCACTAAAATGTCTCCCTATATTACGAAGCTTTTGTGAATTTCACCCATCACACTGAATCGAAGGGGCCAAACCATGTGTACATTTCAATAAATTGTTACCTTGTGCTTAGTTTGCCGTGCAGGGCGTGAGGACGATAAAGACGTGTCCGAAGTGATAAGGGGGAAATGGGGCAAACTTATGAAACACTGGTCTAAATCAAATCGCCAACGTTGACCAATTTACAAAGTACCTTAAGCTGAACGCTGGTTCTTCTTGCATCTTCTAGAGCTTCATGCGTTATTCTGCATTCAAAACGTCGCCCATTGTCAGAACGCCTCAGTTTTATTTCTATTACGTTGCACGTTACATCATCGTCGATGCACTTTTGTGCTTGTTTTGATCTCACGTGGACAATATGATCCCTCTCGTCTTCAACCAGTTGATTATCGCTGTACCAGCGCAATCGAGGTTTGGGATTTCCTCCCTATAACACGAAAAATTCCGTTGTTGTGTGTTGTTTACCAAATAACAGAAATTTAACCTTTTAACTGTGCTGATACGCCTTTTGATGTACACACGAGACACTCCACTACAGCGGTATTTTTATTTGAAATTATCACCTCACTGACATTAATCCTGAAAAGATTCAGTCTTGAAGTTAAATTGACCAGACTACGTGCGTTTAAGCATGCCTGTACCAAGACCGGCCTATCCCCATCGCCCTTTGCTCGTGTCAAGCAGCTTGTGTTTTGCAAGCCTGCAGTGGCTTGAACATCCAAAGCGTGATCCAACAAGCAACCAGTTTGGATAAAATACAAGTCGCTTACTGAATCAGCGAACCGACTAAGCCCATCATCCAATGATGTTTGCGTAATTAGCGCATTAAATATTTGCTAAAAAATATTTAAATGACCGCAGAAGAAAACGTCGATTTATGAAATCGCAGCGACAGTCATGAAGCTACACAGTCGTGCAAGGCTAGCATTGATAAACCTGCTTCGCTTTTTCTTCATGAAAGCGTTTATTTAAACCTGCCTACAAGCTGTAGCCACCGCACACGACGCTATAGTTGTCACCGGTATATCTATGGGTTGTTAAAGGATGTTGCAAGCACCGACATCCAGTTGATATCCCTGCATTATTTAGGCATATCTGCTCGTGTTTCGATCGTTCATGTTTCGATCACACATAACTGTCCAAAGAAGCCACAATAGGTGGTGCAAACGCTCCAGCCCTTCCTCCAGAACGCTTCTCTTGGTTGCCTCGCAACAAAAAACGTCCTATGAAACAATCTGACGGCATTGGACGCTCGGATAAGTAGCGCAAAACTTAACTCAAACAAAACTGAGTATGTGAAAAGCCTTAGCTTGAAAATCCGAAATTTTTCCTTCGATTAATTACTGAAAGTGCGGTATTGCTTTAATCGCAAGCGCAGACCATGATTGGTTGACAATACCATGTGTACGTTAGGTTTAAAATACCAGGAAACTTAATCCATCCGACAGTCGAGAATCATGAACTCGGCAATTTGTAGCTTCCGTTTAAGTGATTTTTGTACCCTGCTTGCAGTCACAGTGCGATTTACAGGTTTCTCATGAGTTGCCAAATGTCTTGTCCACTCTATTGTCCGAATCGAAACAGACTTAAGATGCGTAAAAGGATCAGGTCTACGAGATGAAAACTAAAAGTTTAGATACAATCTACCAATGATTCCGAAACGAGCATTTAAAGTAATGGTTCAGTTTTTTCGGCCTATGGACCATCTTTTTTACAAAGTACAGTATATCCGATGGACCATACTTTGCTATGCTGATACCTCATGAACAACTAGTCGAAACTGTATTGCACATAGGTGGTCTTAGATAATTTATTGTACAGAAAAGGTTAAAATTTTCAGGAACGTTTATCAAGAATTTATGGAACTCTCTGAGAGTGTGTGGACCACTAACAACTTTCAGGTGGACCTCCAGTGGTCCACTGCACGGTCTCGGCGAAATAACAGACACGATTTGTTTTTTGACTTGCAAAGCTAATCTGCAAGTATGAAGAGATTTTCCGTTTTTTCTGCAAAACTTAAAATTTTATCATTTGTTGCAGAACTTGTGATTGCACCCTGAAATATTCAGGTTTTAATCGACGTTGTTCTATTGCAAAGAAATGGGAACAAAAAGTCCGATGTATAGCAAATTTGCGCAGCATTTTGGATAAACCTCTTGCCAGTGTAGTTGCGTTTTAACCAAAAGGATGAGGCTTAGAGACAAGATTAATTTCATCAGGGCAAAAGATTCAAAAGCGACTTTGATGTATCGATAACATGCTACACGGCTTTCAACCACAGAAGCATACAGCTCAGGTGACATAAGTAAAACTGATGAACAAAAACAACACCAACAGTTGTTTTATATCTATCATTACATGACAGGTGAACTCAAAGACAGTTCCTGGAAAAAAATTATTTTCGGGGAGCGAATGCTTCAAAAATGGAAGATCTGTAGATAGACATCTAATTACCAAGAATAAACATGTGTCGCAGACCCATCACGTCTGTGAGCCTTATATTCATATTGATTCCACGGTAGCGTACTTCTTACTAAGCGTGCGTACGTACGAACTTCTTTACTCCAAGACAAATACGTTCTGCGAGAATCAGAATGTCTTGGTTCTTTTCACTATCACCGAAATATTTACAAGCCTGTCGGAAGTGTTCACGGCTGAGGCATAGAGACCTCTGCGTCCCCCTTCGTGATCCTATGCCTATAGGCATCATGATCCTTCATGATAAAGATCCAAGGCATCAAGCACTATGCCAGCGCTTGAACCCAAAAAACATTCCCTGACACACAGTGGAGTTCCCGCTTCCAAGGAATAAGCAGTTCTCCTTTAAGGCTTACCGTCGATATGCACTTAAGTCGAACAATGTGGTCGGCTTTAAGGTTCCTCGCCACTGCTGTCGCCCCGTTAACTTCCAGACCGTACTTGTGGTCAAGGTGATAAATAAGGATGTCTGGCGGTGAGGGAGGATAGATAACGTTAATCCGGGTAGACACCTGCGCGCGACAAGGTTTCAATAAACGATGCTGTGCCAATGTCAATGCCAAAAATCTTTGTTTTGCCACGCACATGCAGTAACTGGCCGCCTCATCTGTTCGCAGAGGATTACGTAGTGGGTTCGTGTCAATTAAGGTTAGAAAACAAGATACAAAAATGCGCATTTACTGTGAGTACTTGCCTGTGACAACAATTTTTGGAAATTGCCAATTTTTGTATTCGGACTGATGAAAGAATTATTTACATTCCGCAATTCTCTATCGTGTTTACTTTACCAGCCGTCAAAACAAAACAATTAAATCCTACCTGGTTTTTAAATCGAAGTTGAGGGACAGCTGCAACGCAATCGTATCTCGTTTCTGAATCCTTTCTGGTTATGTGATTAAGAACAATCGAGTTCGTTGGAGGTTCGCGGTCATTTTCCGTTGATCTGCTGTTTCCTCGACCAGTTTTGACCAGCTGACGTCCGCGATACCTTTGCGTTTAACAGAGTTTATTTTATCTATTTGTGCTTGTATAACCGACAACCAGCTTCAAGTGAACTGAACAAGTGAATAAGTGAATAAGAAATAAAAAACTGAACGGACCATAGTTATTGACTTGGGGGTTTTCTATGGAGAAACATGCACTTTTGGATTACCTACTATTGTTGTGGCATACACAAAACTTCCATTAAACAGACATGCTCACTTTACGTTACGCTGATGAATAACAAAATTCACAATTACTGATGAAAAAAGATTTACTTACAATGTGCAAAACGTTTTGTACATCTTAATGGTTAGCTAAATTTTGTAAATCCATTTTAAGAGAACTTTAAAATACCCCTTGTCGCAGACAACTCAAGAGGATTGGCGCTTATGTCATTAGTGTTGTCTGAGACACGAAAACCTTTCAATACGTTGTGATCTTTGGATCGACTGCTATCAATATGCGAACCCCAACAACATGATAATCTCCAACTAATCCCATGGCCGCTGAGGCGACTATTCGAAAGAAAATTAGGATTAGGTTTTTAAGTCACTTTTCACTAACGCAAAATATTGCTGACATACAGGAGACAAAATTTTTTTATGTCACATTTCTAGCTGAAACAAGTACAACACAGCAAGGTATAAACAATCGCATCGCTGCGTGTCTTATAATCTCCAGCAATGCATCTACATGAAACCTTTACATCAGGAATTGGTATCATTGTATCGGTTATTACTTCCTAATCCGGTGCATCTCGAGTTGGTGCCCTACAAGTGAAGTGTCATTATATCCACCAAGACAAGCTAAAAAAGGAACTCTTTTAACATGCAAAAAGGTTAACGTTGCCACCAGCTTATAACTGTGATAAAGGTCCTGCACGCATTCACTTGCCAAGGATGCCGTAGAAAACGTTGAAAACCACTGCACTGATTTAGAATTACATCTGAGGGATGCTTGCAAAAAAAGTTCAGTCGTAGCACAGATTCGAGAATCAGTGGCTATAATTTCGAAAATGGAAGGGAAGTGAAGTGAAGTGAAAGTAGTTCACAAATCCATTCCATAGGATATTTCGTATGAACGCAACACTCCACTGAAACGCACTAACTCCATTTACAATTCTTTGTCAATCGCTATTACCAGGAAAGTATTGGGCTTGGGTTGCTGCTCGACGTTGTGCACTGCAAAGTGACTGTGCCATTTTCGAAGACTCCGTGTTCTGGTGTTTGCGACACGATAATCTCTTCAGGAGGATCTGCATTGTGAAGAAGTGTTATCATTGTCATGCCAAGTTTTTATTAAAGAACAAGTATCATGCAAATGATGAAACGTGACGTTTTTACTTACGCAGAACACTTATTGTTTCCGTGACTACCAAGGGCTTTTTAAGAACTGGACTTTCTGCTGAACAAGATACAACGGCCCCATCATCTTCTGGCTTCATTTTCTGGGTTAATTGGCTGTAGACCCTGTTGCCCAACGTCACTGTCTCGGTGGGTACAACAACGTTCCCCTGCATTAAAAATTATGATTGACTCACAGTACAAAAGAATCTTGAAAGGTTTCAATACCAGACATTGTATGGACAGAAAAGCACAAAATGATATTTAAATCGTGTACGATATGTAGTACGTATTTACAGTATCGTTGCAAGTGGGGAATCGGTTGTACCGGGGCCCTAATTGTATTTGGTGCCTTCTACTTGGTTTTAAAGAATAATGTTGGCAACGTGACTTCGTATTCCTCGAAACGTTATGGGAAATTTACAGATGTATAAAAAGAATGAAATGCATTTTAATCAAGACTTCAAAGACAGTTCCGGAACAAGACCTGATACTAATCGTCCTAAAGTTTGTCACAGCAAAAAAACGCCACCGATTTGATTGTGCTGTAGATGCCTTAACTTACTGGAGGGTGCCAACATTGGTCTGCTGCAAAGCCAACGATCATGATTTACCTCAGCACCCTAGCACAAGTGCAAACTGTTTGAAGCACATCCAAAGTTTACTATGGAAAAATCGAGATGGTGCTCAGAGATTGTAAATACATACTGGCCCACTGAAGCTGCGCGACTTGCTTTGATACGGCGTGCATAAGCAACCGCAATCCTTGGACTCGGGCTGATTTGACGCCGGACTGCTTTGGTGCTTTGTCATTTAAAGACGCCGGACTGCTTTGGTGCTTTGTCATTTCAGTGGCATAATCACCACGCATTTCGATTGAAATGAATAATGCGCGACACAAAGGAAACCGGTTAATGAAAAACGTCATGTTATCATCTGGCCCAGGGTAGACGAGTTTCAACTTTGCAAGATGCCTCTTAGCACATTAAATTACCTGAGGTAAGATCACACTGAGATTCTTTTGTTATCAAATATAAAGCAGTCCGGTGCCAAGCGAAATTTCTGACTCCACGGTTACAATTATTCCCATACTGTTTACAATTATTCCCGTGCTGTAGCTTGTGGGTATCTGACATCTAGGCAAAAAGATTTAATTTATACAGCACACAACAAAAAAGTAATCGCCAAACTGTATTCCTTTACTCTGAGACGCAAAATAACTGACGAACAATAATAGGGCAGAAATTTCGCAAAGGTCAGAAATTTCGCTTGACACCGGCAAGTCTGTGAAGTGTCAGGCAGGCATCGCCTTTCGTGATACACCCATTTCGGAACAAACATGGAATGTTTCGACAGCTGTCAGGGAAACGAAAACTTTAGCAAGGCACAGCAACCCAGTCGCCCTGCAAAATGTCAAGTGCGACGAGTCAATGACGAATTCCAACTACCAGAATGATGTCTTCATTCAACTTTTCGGAGAAACGTTAGCACGAGCGAGTCGCGCTTCCGCTGTATCTGCGAACACCGCAGCAGCATCCCGGTGGTGACAGATTAACATATACATGTCAGCTGTTAACTTCTGCACCGGCGAACAAACCTCTGTCAAACATGCTGCTTAGAAGAATTGCGTCTGTCTGCCGCACTCCTAAACCTCAGGGTGAGATAGCTATAATCAACCAATTTGACCGCAGATATTTTTTACCGTCGGCGGTACTGACGCCTGCAACGTGATTCTCGCGGAGACTGGCAAGACCCGTGCTTATTTTTTTATTTCTGACCAATTACACTGTCACATAAACGCACTTTCCACCTTGTGGTTATTTATGTGGCAGTTCGTCCAGGACTCTACGCGTAGAATTGCTGTGCCGAACGCCATTGCCGATGCCAAATCAGAGGCTATGCTTCTCCGCATGCATTGAAAGTTTATATTTGTTTCACGAAGGATCACAGCAGAGAATCGCATGAAAAACAGTACGACGCAAGTGTTGCTTTTAGGCACTGGCGGCGTCAGGTCACCATATCAGACAAGTGAACTCAACAAATATGGTTGCGCAATGTTACGAAACACAAGAAATTTTACGAAAACCAACCGTTGGTTCGAAGTCATTATCATATTTCAATGTACCCAGGAAAAGCTCGGAAAACATACGTGTTGGGGTAAAGCTCGAAAAACATACGTTGTAAACATACGGGTTGAGATTGTGGAATGACTTCACCCAACACCTTGTATGACGATGACCGATTGCGCTGCTTGTGCGTTGTCTTGGTGCCTGTTTTTCTCCAGCATTGCCTATGTGTATAGCAGTCTAAACTGTTCTTCGTGGGGCCTCCTTATGTTTTTTTCTGGTAATTCCTCCATCCCCCTCACCATGTCGACGATGTATGCAAGCCGAATACGTAATTAAAGAGTCAAAGTCACAATTTTTCTGCCTTTTTTAAAGGTTATGAAACATTCACATACCAAATTTCACGCTGATACCAGAGGGCGACCTTAAGTCACTATAGGTCAAAAAAAGTCAATTTATCATTCAGTTCTCTTTAACATTATTTACTTAAAGCTACAACATATTGACATGCTTTTGCAAGTTTAGTTGCAATCCTGACATAATACTGGATTTTTTGCGACTTCTGACCCAATAGTGTTGTGCCCACTACTGTACGATTGAAAGTACGCTATGGGCATGGCAGTACTTGAAGTACAGCAGTGCAGAACCTTCCGAGTGTCTGCAGGAGATCTATTGACACTGGATGTTTCTCTTGCGCGTTTGGATTGGTTTTCGTCTGCGGTTTATTACCTCAGCTTCGTATTTTTTTTCATTCCAACAGAACGCATGTCGGTTGGATTTCTAATATATGCTTTGTATTCCACGTTTCCATTGCGCAAGTCAAAGTCAAAATTAAGTTTTAGGCCTAATAATTAAATTTATTAAATACCAACCGTCCAATCTTCTGTAAAACGGTTGTCAGCCTTAAGCTAATAAAATATTTTGCAAAACATTTGAACTTTGATCAACTTCACATGCTATTGTAAGCATCCCCATCCCACGATTTTAGCCATTTACTTAAAAATCTGTCGTTAAAATGTCTTCATTTTTCTTCCCACTGCCGGGTTACTATGTGATGTTGAGTGAATACCGTCGGTTATAACTGGTGCGTTGTTTCAGTGTTCGGAGAGGTTGTCTGCGGTTATATCTTACGCTATAACTTATCATTTGCGTTATTGTGTTATAAGAGTACCCATGTGATAGGTTAGGCTCACCACAACTTGGCACCATGAGCCATGGAGTCGTTTGGTATCAGTCGTGAGCAAACCACTGAAAATCTTGATGGTAACTTGTAAGCAGCAGTGAAAAGTCAGAACAAACTGTGGCCAGTCGCGTTTAAGACGGTAAAAATCCACGAATGCGTATGAAAAAGCCAAGTACAATGAAAATCGAAGAAAACCTAAAGTCGCGAAGACGCGAAGAATTTTTCACATTTATTTAATCTGAATTTATTTCGAATCTAAATATATGAAAAAAACCTGACTTTTTGGATTCGAATACTGAAGGAGTTTACATGCATCCCTATTTGTAATAAGTGAGGAAAGTGTTCGTCTCCGCTTAATTTCAATGCTTGAAATCTCGGACGAACTGTGATGTGCAAGCACGTGTCTGCTCAATTCTTGGAACAAGAAAGCGTGTTGCTCGTCCCGTTGCATTTAAAGTGGTTTGCGGAATCGGCGAAACGCGAAAAATGTCTGAACCGACAAAGCACGCGCGCAGCAAGTGCAACTCCTGTTTGTTCCTTATTGTTGTCATTTATCATATCCCTGCCGCAACTGATAAGCACCTGGCATGCGGGATGCTCCCGGCGGGATGCATCTGGCATACTATGCACGAGTTGGACGTGACCGACTAGCGAAGATGAAAGCGTTTGCTTCGCAGCTCAATTCTGTAACATAGAAGTCAAAACACTGCCACGACTGCTATTTGACCGTGAGAAAACACTGAAGTTAATTGCAGAGCCCCTAACGCAAAGCCCTATGCATCGCCGGAGCAGCAAAAGTTTCTATTTACAACAAGTTTAGCGCCACAACAAAGGGACTGACGGGAGTTAAAAGGTGAAAATGTATTAGTTTTCAAAATTACTAACATCTGCCATAAGGCAATTTTTTTCTTCGGACAATGTTTACATGTAAGATGTAAAAAACAAAAACCTTCTCTAAAAATGCATGCGTTGCTGCATTGACACTTCAGTCGCCAGCTTCGTGTAACAAGAGTTTGAAGTGGTACGTAACCAGGTGCATGCACGTAGCAATACTTTAAGTCCATCTCTCAGCAGTACGCCATGGCAACATTGCAGCTGATGCCCATTTAGGTTAAAACAGCGCGTCTCACCCAGTGGTCCGCGCAGGGGCGGATCCAGTGGGGGGGCGATCGCCCCCCTAAAATCTAAGAGAAGTAAATTTATTCACCATGATTTTGTACAATTCAGAAAACAACATTCGCGATATAAAGACATTTTGTCGTCGATTGTTTTTGTCACAGCAGTTCTGTGAAGAACACTTCATCTCTCTCTTGGGGTAGCGAAGGTGTTGTGAGATCTGACTACCAAATATGACTGAGATCGCCCCCCCTAAACTTACTGACTGGACCCGCCCCTGGGTCCGCGGCCCAGTTATAGTCCGCGAAGGTTCGTTCAGGACCACGAAACACTTGCAATCTTTCCGGTATTTAACTAAAATATTTCAAGTTTATCCCGATTTTCTGTTGATTATACAGGGAAATATGGTATCAAATGAGCAAGCTCAAGTTTTCCATAAGTAGTGAATTGCGTGTGTTGTTTATATATTTTTAATTGCCTCGCTTGGCTTTGCCGCCTGAGTCATTTTCCGCTTGTACAGGAAAGTTTCTTTGCCATTTACCGTATGCATTTTAAATTACTCTGACGCAATACGCAACTGTTTCTTCGAACCGTTAGCACTATAAAAAGGCGAAACATCAACCGGATCATGGCAGCTGAATGAACAGAACAAACGACGTTCTAATCAAAATGACGCCAAACGACGAATGTTTCCACATATACGACGCGATTATATGCGCTTCACCACCCATTCCCGACGCTCGCGCGACTCCTTAGAGGCTTTGCTAGATGTTGGAAATGTTGACGTTGTTTGTTTAGAGGTTGGTGTGAGTAGTTCCTAAAACATTTAAATCTTTTATACAACTGCGAACACCATACAATGTTTTTCTTTGAACCTAGCATACACCCGTAGCAAAAAGTGTAAAACTATGACACAGCAACGCGTTCCCAGCATATTACTGGCTTCTGAGGACAGAAAATGCAGCTGTGTTACGTTACCAACAAGACTACGTCAATATACTCTTGGGCCAAAAAGACCACATTCGGTTGGAGAGCCATGAAGTGGACAGTTCTGGCATGGAACGTAGGGAGCGAAGTGCATAGGAAAGCCGTGCTACTTGCACCAGTACACTGCCGTAATGAAATCGGTTGAAGTTCGTAAACAGTTGTGAAGAACAGCGATAAAATGCGAAAATATTGTTTCTCTTGTATATTAAAACTGTGTTCCCCATTATAGCCAGTGGACACAAAGATAATGTTTAGCAAACCACAAACTACCAACTACCAAACTACCACTAAGCAAGATTTGTGATTTACACACTTTTAATTTGTTCCTAAAACACCCTGTTCCGAGTACTGGAGCATACACAAGTGAAAAAAAGCACGTGTCTTTTTACGATTTCGCTCATAAACAAATATTTACCAACATAAACAAATATTTACCAACAAAAATCTTTTAACCTGTCACAGTCCATGTGACCGCATACATTAAATTGGGGTTTTCTTACCAGCTTTTTCTGCACTTTCAACCTCTTCAATTTTCACGCAGTTTTGATAACGACGAGCATATCATATTTTTCTAACGAGCAAATCAAAAACAACTATTTAAATATTACCAGCTAAGTTTGACGTTGGGTTGAGCACTGATTTGCTACCAAAGCAGTCACTACGAAAGCAACCGCGTGTCCCACGACGCAAGCCGGCTGAGACGGGCGCCGGTTTACATTTTGACACTTCCAAGTTCACTGACCTTAAATTCAGTCCCGTCACCACGGGGCACTTTGGTGGGCTTATCCCCCCAGAAAAAGCTCCAAGACCCCCCATATTGAAGCGTGAAACACTGTAAATAAGTGGAGTTTTGGTTAATTTTATAATGTCAAGCCGCCCCGCACAAACGAAAAGCCCCCCCGCAGAACTGCAAAGCCCCCCTATTGAAACCTTTCTGGCGACCGTTCTGCTTAAATTTAAATACTGTTAGTCAAAATTCTAACTACGCAAAGTAACGACACAATCAATATCTTAAACTCATGAAGAAGCTGCTTTATTTTCTTTGTAAAATCGGTATTTTTTAAATGTTCAAGCACACTTGATTTCATCGGTCTTAATTTATCATTCAATGGAGCAAAACATGGTTACATTTGCGTTTCAGTCTAAAGTATTGTGGACTGAGGGATATTTGAAGGGTTTAGACAGTCTTTGTAATTGTCGATTAAATGGCACATTGCATCGGAGAATCTTTATACGGCAACAATCTAATGGAAACGTAGTGCAAGTACGCAAGCAGTTTTGATAAATGGAATTGCTACAAAATACGATGAAATACTTCAGCCTTCACGATTTTCTTTGTTCCTACCCTCCAAACAATATTTTTTTCCGCTTTGTCCAGTTCGCCGTTGAGAATGGAGATGGTTCAATAACCTCAAAGTCGATCCCGTCCTTTCACCTTTTACCAAGCAAGAACTTCGCCATCCACCAACGCCTTACCATTATCTCATCTACGCAGACCCGTAACCAGGGGGGGAAGCCCCACCTAGAAAAATTTTCGCCCTCCCTGGAAAAATGTGTTGGACATGGTTTAAAGCTATTGGACATAGTTCAAAAAAATTGAGCCCCTCTCAGAAAACCCTTCGACCTTCCTGGTGTCCCAAGCTGGTTACGGGCCTGCATCTACGTGTCATGATGTGTTACCTGGGAATGAGTGATCGAACCCCACAAGAAATTTAATTCTGAAATGTCAACACAACCATACTTGCAGCAACAAAGTCACAATAGAATTAAAAAACATACCAGCTTCCACTTCAAACTTGCCTCAGGGTTTCCACCGACACTGGTGCATGTTAGTGAAATGTTTTGACCAGCAATAGTTGAAGCACGATCATGACTAATTGTAGGCATTTCTGGTGGATCTAGAAAAGTTTATTTGAAGTCTCTACGTTGTTAATGCGTTTCATTTGCTGTTGGCTAGCTAAAGTTAGTTGAGAGTGAGAGAGAAACAATTTCACAGTGATCACACATTTTTTTAAAGAAACAAATTCTGTTCTGGATTGTTTAGCTGGGGTATTGTATGCTGTGTGTGTTAAAAACCGACTTCCAAGTAAAATTGAATCAAAACCTAGATAAAAATTAGCGAGGTACATGAGAAGTAGAAGTTTAACTCAATTCTTCTCTTTTAAGTAACTCCGTGTTGTACGCAGTAGAAAATTATTTCAAAGCACAGTAAGTTCAAAAATTAAAACTAAGAACTGCATCTGGATATGTACTTTACTACAGCAGGTAGGTAAATCCCATACAGGTCTAGGAAAAAGTAGAAAATTTGTGACATACAGTTATAGACATTGTTCACTGCCCACTCACACAGAACGTTGAGAACAGCAGTTCGCACCAAATCTTCGGCCAAAGCGGGATGAGCAGCAATGCATTGAATGAAAGTGCCATTCTGCAGTTTTGATGGCGTTAACTCTAACGAACTGCTTGTAAGGATCAGCTTTGAATCTAAAAATGGAATGATTATCAGAACAAAATGTCTCTCAAATTAGAGTTACTGCAGCGGTATTTCAGAAAGTTTTCACGACAGTGAGGTTGTCGAAAAAATTATTCATTCATTTACTTTCTTTAAACTGAAGTTTTCCTAAATAAGCAATGTTTGAAAAAATGATGCACATAGTGTCTGTTCTATTATGTTCATAAATTTCATAATGCCAGCTTAGGATAAATGGACATCCTCTACTTGTCTATTCAGACAGCAAAAAATATTGTACCTTAATATGGTCATCACGTATAAACGTCTCATAACCTGAAGCACATAATGACTTTTTATTGTAGAGCGAAGTGTAGTAGTAGACGATTGCTTGCGGCGTGAGATCACGAACTTAATAAACACCCATGGAAATCTTCAAAACATGCGCCTATAATGTGTCAACACTTTCGAAAGTGGTAATGATTGCTCATGCTTCCCATGCAAGACGCGGCGAAGCCACGAAAAGGTGCACATTAGATAGCGGGTTAAAGTCACACGTAGCCCGAAAGCATCCTATTGCACAGGCCTGCGTTACATAAACAAATATCTTCAAAAATGCTGGGAGTTGTGTGATAACAGTATAATGGAAGCGGAACTGCCAAGTTCGCGCGAAACCGTGTAGTCGTGCGTTTGCCCACAAGCGCCGCAACTTCGTCTCCTTTCTCACCGCAATTCCTATTACTCCCTTTGGGCTTAGCCAGATGTATCAGTTTGCATATTTTTGCTATCAACATATCCGAAAGCGAGGAAAGTAAGTTACAACACTGCACAGCACGGTTCCACTCTGTATTTCCCACTTGGCTAAAAATTCCCCCCTCCGTTGGGATTGGTATGAGCTGCGATTTTTGTTACGCCGCAGTAATTCGTTGAACTAAGCAACCACTTTAGTTTGAACTTTTCCTGTCAGTTTTTCATTTTTGGTTGTTTATAGCTTCGCCCAATGAGGTAATGGCTATCTTGACTACTACTATGTAATAGCTAAATTCTAACCTTGTCGGATGTACGTTTTGCGAACAAACTGAACTCACTTGGAACTTTATTTGTAGAAATTCCCGGAGACAGGTTTGTACGTCCAAGACGCCACCTCATTGATGGGGCAGGTTTACTTGCACCTGCTTCGCATCGGAGACTTAGCTTTTCGTCGCGCTTTACTGAAACGACTCCATTTTTTGTGGGTTGAATACTTAAGTTCTTCGGAGCAACTGCATTTGAGAGAGCAGCAATATATTTGAAAAAAGCGGAAAAATTAAAAATTTTGCATTAAAGATACTTTTAACGCATTTTCTTTGACACATTGTTATAAGTTACTTAAAGCAAAAGGCAAAAGACTACTGTCTTACCTAAAACGTTTAGAAACGCTTTTCTGGACCTTAGTTTTACGGAACTTCCCAGTGCTTGACAATCGTATACACCATCATTTTCAACTGACACGTTTTGAATTTGAAGATTATATACACCTGTAAATAAAAAAGCCAACACCATCTGTCTTGTGTGTCAGTAACGAAAGGAACCACGTTTCAAAAGAACAGAAAATCACAAGCCAACACCGAAATCGTATTCCTAGTAAGAAGCAGATTGCCAGTCTTTTTCACTAACCAAAAAACAAAAGTTTATGGCAAGGTGAAAATCCTACGTCAAAGCAGCAGTAAATTTAGGGTGGAATTAAAGCAAGCGGGCCAGACTTTTGCACGACACAGTTTTTTTTAACTGAACTGCCGATAATGAGTGAAAACACCTGAATTGCCGAAGCATAGGAGAGGGTCATGGCCAATTGGCTCCTACAATGATACGGAGTACTCAAAGTGCTCTCTTTTACTGTTTCCATTTATACTTTTAATCGGCCAAATTTAATAGGCAAACGCTTGCGCACATCAGCAGAGTACTAAAGTTCTACGTTAATTTTGCTCCGAAGACTTGTGGCAAGTTTTTCGTACGAAACATCTGCATCACAACCAGGTATTCGGATGACCAAAACTTACCTTTGGGCTGATTTGGTTGAATGGAGAAAACACTTCCCGCGATTTTTCGAGGCAACAGCAAATCTCCAAGAACAAAATAATTCCTTGACCATCTGAGGTTCGCCTGCATTTGGCATAGTTGATAGAAACTACGACTAATTTAACAATATTCACAACGTCAAGAACTGAAGCTCCTGATAGTATTTAAAAACTGACAACCACGAAAAGGTGATACAAATGAACAAAATTAATAAGACATGCACCTTTGTGTTTTCCACATGACATTGCATGATCTCTTCCGGAGATCCTTCTACAACGGTCAGATTTGATGGTTGACGAATAAACCTCGCAGTGGCCGAAGTCGCAACTAAATTTAAAAACAAAACTGCCATTAACACCAAGGAAAATATGGAACGAGAACGTCAGTGTGACTGAGCTTCTGTTTTTCTCTGGAGGATATTCAGACGAAAACATGCAATCTTCGGCTTTTCAAAAATATTTTGACATCTTCCATATGAAAACGGAAGTTCATGGATTTTTCCTTGGTGGTACCCTGTTTCGGAAGCATTTTCAACTAAGAATCCTTTTAAATGACAAGCTGATTTCACCCTTGCTGTTCTGTTCGGTCCATGATCTGAGTTTTTCTTGTCAGCTACCGAGATTCAATTAGCAAATAGACCCAAGGAAAGAGCTTGTCATTTTTAAAAACAAAACCTTCCGAAATAGCAGATCCACACTCCACAAGGCCACTCAGCCATGACAAAGCTTACCAGTAGGACCCCCTGAGTTCGCGTATGCTCAAACCCTGCGTCGCTTACAGGCTGCAACAGTTTGCGACTGTGGTGCGTTAAGTACCTGAAAATTTCAGAAATCAGAAAATTACAAACTTCCATGAAGTTTCTGTAATGCATTCAGTCGCATTTCCCAAAGAAACATGGTCACATTAATACTGCCTATTAAATCATTACATTTTAACTCTTTGCACACCAGACACGCGTGTCACGAACTGCATTCGTCCCTCGTGTAATCGACCCAATCGGCCGTAATTGTTATAATGGTCTCAGAAAGAAAAAAATCGTTTGCAGCGATGTTCAGTGGTAGAAGCGGTTTTGCCCAACTTCTCTTTTACTCCACAAAGGCGGCGTTTCATGAACTGCTTTAGTTTTTTTGATTAGAAAAGCCTGAATCACGCAAAACCACAACATCGCAATAGCAAACTATATTTCTGCTTGTTAGCATTGATTCCTACAAAGGCAAAAGCAAGCAAATGCGCAATGTTGTTCTAGGAGCGCTACAAATAAGCATCCTGTGGTTGCTTGGTGCTGAACTGTGATTAATCCACGTTTTATGACAACGGATTACTAGATATTATCTTGTTGCCAGACCTTTGTTCTTTTGTAGGAAAGTTACAGCTAGTTTAGTGAGCATTATGCGTCGATTAAAGTTAAAGCCGGTAACGGAAATGGGAAGTTCTGAGGGATTTACGGTTTAATCTCCGGATTAGTTCGTCCAGTGACGGTTGGAAAATCATATTCATCACGCTTTCCTCCAGAATCAGACGCGCATAATTGGTAGAAATGGTGAATCAATGACAATAACCTTTACCTCCATTTGATGTTTAAGGTTTAATCGTAAAATTGCTGTTCGAGGTTGTTTATTAGTCCTTAGAATTGATTAAATTTAGCCAATTCAGTGATGATCTTTTTAGTCATTTCTAACTAAAAAATGGAGTTCAGCTTTATTTTTCTACCATTTTTGTGTCAACAAAAATTTAAATTGGAGTGGCGAACGATCTGGCTTCCTCATTTGGCGGTTTGGCCACCAACAAGAAAAACCTGGTGACGCGCTTGGTCTGATGCTGACAGACAAGCGAATAGAAGCAACAGGTTACAAACAACATGCAGCCGTGCACTCTAAGGATCTTTTGAAGAGGCTAGAGCTATGGACCAACGTGCAAAAAATTACTGTGGATAGCGCAGGACCGCTGACGGAAATCAACTGCACGAATAATTCCAAGTTTCGTTACTTCCTACCGCGCACAATTTACTCCTGACATTAGGTTGCTTGACAAAAAATATGGCTTTTCTTTGTCTTGACACCCTGCGTCTTGATGTTCGAAAATTTGAGAAAAGCAAATAAAGTACGCGGTGATGGCAGTGGCTGGAAACCGTTCTTCTTATCGTTACTTCAAAGCAATCACTATACAGGCAAATAACCGCTTTGATAAATTGTATTTTAAAACTTCCATGTCAATATTTTGTTTGCCACTACTACCGTGCATTTTGGTGAAATACCTAATAGTAACGCAGCACGTTTGCAGTGCGCGTGGGAAAAAACCTGTAAACAGGAATTCCGTTTCGCTTAACTGATCCAGAACCAGTTTGAAAACGGAGGCACTGACACCAAGTTTAATTTATGAAACATAGTCCATTAGTGCGCAGTGGGATTTTTCGCAAATTAAAATATGCCGTGGTTCAACAACGATTCAGCAACGCTGCCCTACAGAAACATTTACAATAGAAATTGAGTTTGGTGCATTCCGTGTATAAGTAAATTTGGTCATACCTGCCATTAAGCAAGAAAGTCATAAAGTTCGGTGCTATTTTTTTACGTTTGATATAGCGTGATTTCTACGTGATTAGGTTTACTTCGTCGATAGCTGTTTTCTTCAGATTGGATCATTACTTCTAAAAATATTTTACGACGTTAACACAATATGAAAGAGTGAAAACATCCTGGACTTCCTGCACACTCCGACCACACAAATGTACCTCTTTCATTAACCCTCAAGATTGAAAGCCACTTGAGAACAGTGGCTTACGACGGGTCTGGGTGTTATAACACCCAAAGCAGTCGTTAACAGAATGCGGAAATGTAATTATCGTAGACTCGATAGGGTACCGAATAAACTATACTCTATTGAAAGACTAGTGGATGTTTTAATGTGCGCTTTTTTTCCGCAATTTTCTGCGCATATGTCAGTAAAATAGTTGTTATAGTACCTTACCAGTAAGCTACGTCTAAGACCGGCATGTTAGTTGTCATAATACTTCTAGTGTTTCGAACGAGTCAGCGATAATGTTAATATCTTTTCAAAGTCGGCGATGGCAAAATGCTCACCGACCATTAGTAAACAGAAGCTAGTAGACGTACAAATATAGCGTATGTTCAACTTTTGGTAAATGACGAAAACAGATGTTATGGATTCATAATTAAGTAGCACTTGAACTTCTTGCCTGAAAAATAGTTTCTCCCCGGAGACGGTTTTCGTCACTGTAGAAAATCAAGTAATACCCACAATACAAAACCGAAAACAATTCTTACCTCTCCAAAATAACATCAAGTTCAGTAGTCCAATGACTGCATCCCACGTTGAGATATCGACTCTCGAAGAGCGTCGCTTAGTCCAACGCGTCATTACGTTGTATTTCGCATCAATCCACAAAAACAGGTTTTCGATTTCGCAGCTAGACAGTAACGTTTAGAAGTCAAAAATCGCCTGCAGTGCATACAAATAAAAAAATTCTACCCATTAAGCTGTTTGCTATTAACCGCTTGGAAACCGAGAGAACGCCTGTCATGTTAAAATGTTGCAGTCACGACTTTGACCGCTGAGCTGAGGCTGCAAACATGTCATCTTCTTTGACAGGCTACTTAAATACAAAGAGACTGCACAAGTACGTTTGAGAGAGCTAGTTGTTTCCCACGTTGTCGTTTTCTTTCACTATTGAAGCTGTTGCACTGCGGACCCACGCAAGTAATTCCATCCTGTAACAACGCTTTGCAAACAGTGACAACTGGGATTGCATAATTTAAAAGTTTCTCCAAGATTTTTGTCATCACCAAACGCGCATATAACCGTGCAAGCTATTGCAGGTTTTACGTGTTTTCAATCTGAATCAAACCATGTTACAGTATTTTCACGTGATCGAAGCAACTTCGTCTTAGATAAGTATATGGGACGGCGCTTTTTATTTATTAAAATTGTCTTCTGCGCAGGCGTACTCTAAGTATCTGCAAGTTTAGGAACCCCATAACTCTTTCTGCCACAATGAACGCTACAAAACAGGAACTCCTGAGTTTCTCTACGGCGACCCACAACCCTCTATTTTGAACAACGATAAGACAGGGGTGCTCACTCAAACTCTTCAAGCATGTGGCCCATTTAATAAACAGAGGATCCGCGGCCTGGCGACCGTACTTCTCCAATGCGACAAGTGTAGCACATGCACAGACAGAAATAAACTTTTCATAACACAACGTTCGCTGAAATCATTGCGAAGACTGAGCCTGTTTGTTGTTAGAAAGCATAGGTATTCAAGGCTTAAGATAACATGATAATGTACAGATCAATTCATCTTCCACAATAAGTCTGCTTCAAGATTTGTTTTCATGGCAACAAGAGCCACCTGCCTGTCTCAGAATGTCTTCAAACCTGCATATTGTGCACAACGTGGTAGGCAATACGGAAATTTCTATGTCGCAATAATTTCCAACACATAATGACGAAAGAGCGTATTATGACGTTTGTAGCTCAAAAACTTCCGTGTTCGATTACAACTTGCAAAACGTACTCAATTTCAATAATACTCGGGGCTTGACGCGACAAATTATTCCGTGACCCACAGTTGTTGAGAAACCTTGTGCACCATGCGAAAGAAGTGCTTGATGTTGTGAACAAGATCTGTGGAATGTATACCTAATTCTGCTGCAAGTCGATTTCGGCCTTGAATTAGAAGCAAACAGTCTGAGCTAGCGCCTGCAGAATTCTGAAATATACATGGAAAAGTAAAATCAATCAATCATGAAAATCCTTTTACTTTTAGCAAGATAAAATCAATGTTAACTTTCAGCAAGATAAAAGCCATGTGCATTATATTTTCAAATCAATATTATTTTTCAAAACTATACCAAGCATCATCTTCAGCGTCAACTCATTTACGGTCATATCAATAACAAAATACCAATTCATTTACGCGCTTGTTAATAAAAACACTGCACTTCACAGAATAAATAGACAACTATGTATCTTTCTTTTTGCTTTCACCTTCGAATGCCATTGATCTTGCACCAGGTAGTGCAAGTGCACCTTTTTCCGAATCTCATGGGTTCAGCTGCACGCGATTCGCTGCAAAGCGCTCGTAAAGTTGAAATCGTTAAATTGTGACTTCCTTGATTAAAACGCCTTCTCCCAAACCTGTCAATTAGGATTTCGTATTCTGGCATTGCTCAAAGCCCAATCACACGTACTTGCCTGGAACGATCAGTGCAATTTCTCTTATCATTTGAGATAGCCGGCTTTTTTCCTTCATGGGCCTGTCCATAACGCCGCTAGTGGCCTTTGTCTGATGGCAATTGCAAAATATTCACTTGTCCAGACAGAGCGACGGCATTTACGGCAGTAAGTTAACCTCCACGATTTTAACGTCTGGTTGCCTTTGTGACTGATTCGAGGCAACTGTTTCCTTTAGCATTATCTCGCATTCTTTGGCTCGAGAACTGCAATTTAGCGTTGTGCTTCTAAACAAAAACTGTGTTGGTCTCAGGCTGTAGTGCGCAGCATGACACCGCAATTCGCTACAATTCCTGAACAATATCTGCAATTTCATGGTTTCTAAGAAGAAAACGTTGATACTATTTACTCGGCATATTTATGATGGAATAGAAAGGTGGTCGCTTGCAAGGCGTACAAACTTTGAATCTTAAACGCAACTTGCGTAAAACCTCATGAGCGATACTAATCATAACCAAACTGAACGAATTGCATGCAAACAATCGATGAATTATCCTCAACGCTGTAACGCTGATCGATGCCTTCATTTGATGAATGCAATAAATCTTTATTTCTAATCTCTTCAAACCACAATAATGACACTACCTATAGGTAAAGAAGCAATATCTGGGAAAAATACTATCTTAAATTTTAATTATTATTTGACCGATCACGTTTGCACACTTGTTATAACCACGTATTATTTCTTTTTTGCTTTTTTCTACCCCTTGCTTCACTTGTGCTTGAAAGTTGACAAGTTCACTTTGTTCGAAGTCTCAAACTCAAGCCGTTTGGAATAGAAAAATGTGTCAAGTTTCTGGTTTATTTCCATATGAGCAGCAGACCACCAACAATATATACGTCGTTTCAAACAATTGTCTCGCTGTATTGGGTAAAAACTGTTTACAAGCTTTTGATAGCCAAAGCGATGGTCGCGGTCTTAAACTGTGTCGCGCTCCTTCGACGATCGTTCAAAATAATTTACTGCTAGAAGAAAACACAATAACTGGCATGCCCTCTTCTGTTGAATTGAACGTCAGCACTGTGCACTATGTTGGAACAGCAGTGTTGCGTTGCATCGCTCACAGCTCGTAGTCTTCAAATATGAAAGCACAGCGGGTTGCTGTGCTTTTCTTTTCTGTCCCTCAATTGACGTCGAGTTTGACCTGAATAATCCGGCAGGGATGACGCAGCCACAATCAAAGGACTGTTGTCCGCTACTGTCTTGGCATAGTAAAAACGAGGAAGTGCTTTGGTGGATTAAGAACACCGTCAAATAAAATTAAAGTCCTCTGACGGTCTTCAACCTGCGTATTCAGTTACGGTTCAAGGGCCTAAATTCGAAAGAGTTTTGTTAATGAATTCCTTCTCAGCTCAGTGACTTTCACAGGATATTTGGTCTTAGCTGAGGTGATTGCAGCCATTTTGTTTTCACCTGTGCGTCACGCAAGCAAACAACAACAGATGTTTAGTGTCTACTTTTCATGTATTCATGATCATAAGGCTGTGAGGCGAACTCCTCAAGCGCCATTTGTGTGAAGAGTGAAATTTAAGTGGTGATGCAAGCTTGGATGTTCACTTTTGAACCCAAACAAGGTCGAGCCAATTCTTATTTATAGGATAGAGACCTGCAAATATTTTTGTCAGTACCAAGAGCTTGGGAAAACATAAGTCTTATTCTTGAAAAACACGGCTGCAGTAGATAGGTTCGGTGAAGGAACGCAGTGACTATCTTGCCGCCAAGTAATTTTCAAAAAAATACGTATGGCATCAGTATGTGGTATGTGCAGAGTCAGTTCCTGCACAACCTACTTGCTGTAAGTTTAACTTGTAAACCATAAATTGGCGATAAGCCTTAAATTTCTTACTAGACTTCGGTTAGCTGTGCTTTTCTGTAGAATACAGGAAAAAGCAAAATGATTGAAAAAGCGAAGTAGCACGTTTCACGAAAAATTGCTTCAAGGTCTACCTCTTTTGCTTTGAAACCAACGAGAGAGTTTGTTCTCCAAAAATTTCTCGTGTTAACTTTCTGGCGTGTCAATATCCAGCCATAGAGAGCCAATGCCAATGTTCGCATTCCATGAAAAGCTAAGAAGCAGAAAAATAATCATGTATAGTTTCAGGTGTAAATGTTAGCAAAGGTTTGTACAATGCCATATCAAAGTATAGAAGTCAAAACCGCATGAAGGAATGGCGATATAAATGCTGCTTTCCCATGGCGCGTTACGCAAACATACAAGTCCTTGGGGAAAGTCTTTTGCGTCCGCTTGTGCTCCATGAGGTTTGGTTTCATTCACATGACGAAATCGACACTGCAGCCGTTGTTTGGCGCAGCTGCAGCTTAATATTCTAACCGCAGGCCATTTGCGCAGTTTTGTTTTGTCAAAAATTGGGAAAGCAACAGAATTACAGTTGGTCTCATGCGCAGAAGTCTTTGTCAACCCGATAATTTTTAAAATAGGTCTTCTTTAGGATCGCAATGCCATTTATTTCGTAATTTAAAAGTGCTGCTATGTCAATAGCTTTGCTCAGACACGTTTTGTTTTTGAACAGCCTTTACTTTTGACCATCTACGGATACGCATTTGACATCACAACGTAACCCAGCATAATACAATAGAAGCAGCACGCAACAATCCAGCAAGTTTCTATTTGATTCTATTTTAAAAAGATTGTAGAACTGAAGATGCTTATTGTTACGTGAAATTGATTTCCTATTAAAAAAATTGTTGATGGATTGAAACCCTTCACCTATGCGATAGTAGTTACTTGAATCCAGCAAGTTAACACAAGTTTTGTCACAAAACAATTATGCCATTGCAATTTGCAAAGTCATTAAAATCTACGCTTGCAGTGCCTATCTTGAATGAAAACTAAAGAGTTAGAAAAAATTATTTTCAATAAGTAGGCAAGGCTTCAGAAGTGATCATGTTTTCAAACTGGATTTTTTATGTTTTGAAAGAAAATAACCTCAAAGATTTTACGCTTTTACCTGCCACCATAAGTTTATTTCTACTGGCCTTCAGAAAGGTTGAGTTTGTGCATTACTATGCTTGTGTGTCCAGAAAAGATGGCACTTGCGGAGCAGTCAATTGAAGATCTGCGAAGTAACTGCTACTCCATGGATTGAGAAAACAAATTAACCAATAGCTTCATCTTACATTTTGAAAAGGATGGAAGTCTCGGTGAAATTTGGTGAAGTTTTTGAAGAATTAGCAAAGGTAGTGGAATTGGCCCATATATGAGTTTTTCACTTTTCAGCTGCACGTCTTTGCTTGACTTGTGTCACGTATGTTGTACACGCATGCTAAAAACATGTAAAATCTAGCAAAACAAAGGTGGAAGTAGTCAAAGAAAAAACTGATGCACGATGACTTCTACAGTTCCAACGGAAGGCCAATGCAATCAATTTACTGTTTTTTTTCAGGCTGGGTCCGTTCGACGAGGTTACCCTCCGGGCATCCATGGGTTAGGAGTGTTCACTTATACAGCTGACATGCAGCTGACATGAAAACCTAGCGAATTGCAACCAAAACATAAGAGAGGAGAAAAACTTCAACCGCTGAGTAATTGTCGAAATATTTGGTTTCTATGCAATTTAGCTGTTGATCCGGCTCTGACTGCGCGTTGAATTAAACAAAAAACTTCCTTATTTGGTCCTCCCTCTTTTCGATAAGTCCTGAAGTGTTTTAGGATGCACGTTCTGACAGCTTGAAGCTCGCTTTGAAAAAATAGAAGCATTGCCAACGTTGGTCTGTGCAAATTGCTTTACATACAAGAGATTTGCTCTCATTGGAAACAGACAAGAAATCGCAAGCAGCTTTGCTTGCGATTTTCACAACTTCAAAGGCGTACGCAAGGGGTTTGGGGTTAAATCCCCATCTTGAGCTTGATATTTTACGAAAACTTTATTACCTGCGCAAAGGAGATTAACTGTTTTCGCATACTTTTTCCTTGTTAATCTGTCGACTTATTGCAAATACCGTGGAATAAATTTGCATGCAAATTTCAAGGAACATTGTAAATGGGCCAAAAAGTAATATTTACGTTTTGGTGGGAATTCGGGCTATTGTCTGCGTCCAAAAACCACCTCACCACTTTTTTCAATCCCTCCATCCACTACGCATGTTTAAGATTGTGTTCCGCGATAGTTCACATTATCCGAAACCATTGTCTTTATTTTGTCTGCTAAGGCTGCTGATCAGCTCAAGCACTGACTGCATTGGCTACATTAGCAATTTCTGTAGCATGGTAGAACTGTTGCACGAGCTCAAAAACAGCTTTTTTCAACATAAAAGCATTCAGGAATTTGATAATGTCTCAGGAGGGATAAAGGAAAACTAAACTTTTGCTGGACTTCTATACATAATAAAAGTTGAAAGTTTTCATGCCTACTTCATGCGCATTCTCCATTCTTGTGTAGTTTTGCAAGATTCGATCTTGCAAACCGGGGTGTGCGCCAGACGGTCCAGCCACACACTTTCTATGCTCGACGGCTCGTATTCGGCAAGACATCAGCCCAACATGATTTTGCAGCTGTGAATTGCTCGGACGCAGTGATGAGTGTGTTTTGCTACCCTGTTTTAATATGCAGCCTGATATTTTTGCAGTTATGAACTGCTGTGTGTCGTAGCGTTGATTGTATTTTCATCCGATATGCTAGCTTGGAGGGCTGATAGTTTATATTCAGCAAGGGCGTGCGCAAGGGGGTTGGGGTTAACCCCCCTTGAGCTTGATATTTTACGAAAACTGTATTACCTGCGCAAATGAGATTAACTGTTTTCGCATACTTTTTGCTTGTTTGTCGACGTAATGCAAATACCACAGAATGAATTTGCATGCAAATTTCAAGGAACATTGCAAATGGGCCAAAAAGTAATAATCAGATCTGGAGGAATCTTCGTCTGCGTCCAGAAACCATCTCAGCATTTTCTGCAGATCTTTCGTTCACTACGCATGTTTAAAATTGTGCTCCGCGATAGTTCACTTTATCCGAAACAATTGCCTTTATTTTGTCTGCTATGGCTGATCAGCGCAAGCGCTAAACGCATTGGCTACATTAGCAATTTATGTAGCATGATCTGTTGCATGAGCTCAAAAACAGCAGTTGTTAACATAGAAGCATTCAGGCATTTGATAATGTCTCAGCAGGGAAGAAGGAAAACTAAACATTTGCTGGACTTCCAGGCCCGTAACCAGTTTGGGACACCAGGGGGGGAGAAGAGCTTTCTA
>Ga0210059_1000425_pt1 | contig 52691 bp, 29 predicted proteins | sample Ectturendosymbi2_FD_188042 | JGI IMG/M metagenome (GOLD analysis project Ga0210059, IMG submission 188042) | Ecteinascidia turbinata endosymbiont from Florida, USA - Sample 2 (SPAdes) (version 2) | ecosystem: Host-associated > Tunicates > Ascidians > Unclassified | place: Key West, Florida... | reverse complement strand
AGACTGAAAAGTTAACAGTAATTCAGTTTTCTGGGTGGTTTGACATTCAGCCTTTAACATGCAGTTTTGCTTATTTAAGTGTGAGGGCTGGTTACTAACTCTGATTAAAGATTCAATATTACTTATTACAGAATACAAACTCATTTCACAGGCATGTTATGTCACTTTTAGTTACTAGCACATCACCCACATACTATAGCCACAAAAACAATAAAGCATTTAACATCTTTTTCACATACAGGTGAGGTGCATCGTGTACAGTAATTACTAATTCAAAGAAAGACAACCCACATCAACACAAGCATTTGTGAACAATAAATAATAGTTTGCCAAAACGTGTCACAACAAGAGTTTAAACGATTCATTTTACTTGCTTCATACGTTTAAGCCACTTTTGGAAGGTCCCTTCCTACTGTAGGACAGTGAATGTGCAACATGTCACATTTAATAAGTTGCGTTAATCGTTTGTACGCTAACATACTGTAACACTAACAGTAAAGCTACGGTGTTGTTATCTGACATCTGTACTCAACTGTAGTAGTGTTTTGTGAACTGTTAACCCAACACCACCGCAATTAAATTACTTGCAAGTTAACTAGCCTACCGCAAGACTCCGGATAGTTTCATACATACCTTATTTATTATTCAGATTGTCATTCTTACTCGTTAGATATCCCCGAATTAACCACTGTCGTCTGTCACAGCAGATGCATCAGCACAACCTCACCATAGCGACCGTTTTCACAACACACTGAACAGTACCCTGACGCTATCTTGGCGACAGGTAATCATTTGACCGTCACATGACCCGTGATGCTGACGTCAGTAGAGTTTCCAAAAAATTTAAACGGATCTGATTTGTAAAACCGGAGCAACGAAATAAGAGCACATAATCTACCAACTAACGCATTGCTTCAAAAAATATCAATTGCCTTGACATGTACAAATTTGTGATAAACGACAAAACATTCAAAACACCAGAGTACATTCGTTGTGGATGCAATCCGAGGATTTAGCAACGCTTGTTTAAATGTGTGCATGTGGAAGATATAAGAGATTCCACACGTGGCTCCCAAGGGGTACGAGGGCCCCGTTTGAGAAACCCTGACTTAGAAACAAGAGCTGCAAACGTCTGGGATCTCGTCCAAAGCGATCAATAAAACCTTGTTAAAATCGGACAATTAAGTAGACTTGTATATTGACACGACTACGGACAAACTTACTGCAATTAGAACACCACGCAGGTTTTGCGAAATTGACCAGATGAATTATGAAAACTCGCCACAGCAAATATAGCTTTGCACTCAGTATTCACTCAGATGTCAGAACTAAACCTTAACAATTAAGACGTATTCCCACAAGCCTGCATAGATGTATTCTACTGTAGCAAGCCACGTAATTTTATACTGCATGAAAAGAATCCTAAACAAGTGTAGTTTGACACTCAAACACATTGGTCACACTTCCCTAATAATGGATTTTTCAAAGTTATGGAAGAATTGCTATAGACTCACTCATGCTTCTTTCTACAAAGTATAAATGTACGTGGCTTACCGCTATCAGCATGTCGCTGTCTCGCTGCATTATTTGCCAAGATGTCTGCGTTTAACAGTCTCATGCAACAGAACGCCTACCACCGTAATACAAAGTGAACCTTTGCAGATTTGTTGCCATGTTATTGTTACGCAATAAGACCAACAGTAGAACAATCTGCTCGCGACTTTCGCCACCCGCCTGTGAAGGCAAAGGAGGGGGCATGAGTGAACTGCAAGCTCATCACCGCATGACACTACAACTGTGAACCTGACTCTTGTGCAGTGTGAGTTTCATACCCGCAAAAAGACTGTCATTGCAAGAATCAAATCAATTAATAGGAAGCAAGATGCCGACTTCAGTGTTTTTTCCAGAAATATTTGGTTCATAATCCCTATTTCCACGCGGGGGGCAAATGCCCGTTTTGCCCCATGCCCTGCGGACGCCCATGCGATCATTGACTATTTTATATCAGGCTCCATACACAAGGCCAGTTCATCCAATGAAACGAAGAAGCGTTTGACTAATTGTTATCAAAAGTTGATTTTTAGCATCTTTAGCGAGTAATTTGCAGTACAAAAATATTTTTGGCGATGATTTTCAATAAATCAAGTGTTATGTCAACATCTGTTTATGTCTGGTGTCCGCGCCTGCACACTGCACATATGTGTCGCGGCATAAAGACGTTAAAGCACAACATGAGGACCGCGTTGCGACTCACCAGGGCTGTAAAAATCTCTCACACACCAGCAAAACACGTCAACAGAGTTTGTACGTCGGGCCAGGCATTTCAGATCGGGCTTGAGTTTGTCAAAATGTTTCGGGCCGATTTCGGGTCTGCATACAAGGATGTAATGGGGTGGGAACGCGTTCCCACACCTTTTTGCGCTAATTCGCACTGCTAGTCAAAAGTCAACAGCGAAACAGGAAGATCCAGTGTGGAAATTCTAGTAGGCGAATGCTCACTTTATTCGAACTATTTAGTGCAGTCTTCCTGCTTATTTGGTGTGGGAACGCCGTTCCCACACCTCTTTTTTTTAGCACTACACCCCTGCCATACAAACTTTTTATAATATTAAGAGTAACAATTATTTTCTTTTGTGACGTAGATTTGTTGTGTTCACTGCGGTAACTTCTGCAAGTGAAGTGATTGCAACTTTTCTTCAGCTAATTCTATTCGCAAACACAGCTGTGTTCTTTTGTTTTCTGTTCGGATTAGTCTCACACTCTTTGTGAGAAGGGGACATCAAGTGAGGAAATTAACACGCGGCATTGCTTCAAAAAGCTCAATCGCTTACGCGATCCCAGGCTTGTTTCAGGAAAGGATGGCCTACAAACCGGCTTTTCATGCCTATAGCGCTATCCTAGATAGTTTATTTTATGCCTATGGCGCCATCGTGGATAGTTCCGTGAAAGCTTCTTCTTTTCCTGAGAAACATGACATTCCATAATATAATCCTTGACTAACAAGCTAAATTCGTGCTCGCCAATGTTTTGGTCAAGGTGACTACCCTTAGGGGTGTGACAAAACCGTGAACTTGCAGATATACTTGCATACTACGTTTTTTGTAACCCCACATGTGCGCATATCTTTAACTCACTTGGTAAATTTGGCTTTCGGGCCTAAATCGGTCTTCAAAAAGAAATGTCGGACTCGGGCCGGGCTCGGGCCGGGTTCGGGCTTCAGAATGAGGCCCTTTACAACTCTGCGTCAACTAAAACGCACCCAAATGGTTGCAATTGCTATGGTTCACAATTCGCGTGTTTGTTACTTTTTCAGACTGTTAAAAATCGAACGCAACGAAATCGTTGCATGAAAGGCTGTGAGATTTTAAACCAGAACCGTCACCAGAAAGTCTTCTACAAAGGGCTTTACATTTGCGCATGGGAACTTGACATTTTGAAAGTTTCATAAAATCTCCACTGATTTATAGTGTTTCATATTTCAGTTTGGAGGGGCTGAACCCATGAATGCTCTCCCGTGGCTAAGGGACTGGTTTAAACTTCCCTTATATACTGTCACTATTGAAATACGTGTTAAGAAATGAAAAGTTACAATCATCGAATCAAGTAAGACTGAACATAACACAGTAAACAATCAAAAGTTTTTTCCCGGCCTTGTTCATAACAATATCATCTATGAATTCATTAGAATTTATTTGCGTAAGTTTGTCACTTTTAATGCACCGAATGCTTCGTGTGGACAACCTATCCTGGAACACTGCGGCCCATAATTTATTTTAAATTCTTTTGAATCTTGAAAAAGACCTTTCTCCTGAGCAGTTAGTGAGCTCCGCGTGGTTGGATAAACTAAGAACCACTAATATAACTAATCTAAGGCATCAGACCCAAACACGCTTTTGTCATTTTCTTGCTGTTTCCCTTTGTCTCTTTGGGGTAGAGTTCTACGGTTGCCAGTTGACAAAGTGACTTTTGCTTGCTGTTCAAGCTCATCAAGATATTCTCTGATTTGCTTGGCATGGGAGCAGTACAAACTTGCGCAAGTACTCAATAGCCATAGGCGTAGCCAGGGGAGCCAGAGGGGCCATGCCCCCCAAAAAATTTTAGACAATATAGTCATTTTGTGCTTTGAGAGACGTTTTTCCAAACAAAATAGTAATATTCGCCTAAAATCAAGCATTTTGGGCCCCCCCAAATTTTTTGGCCCCTCCCAAATTTTTGGGCTGGCTACGCCACTGTCAATAGCAATCTGGTTTCTGAATGATTTTGTTAAAGAAAATTAAAGAATCATATCTAAAAATATCAAACGAGCCTCACGCAGAACCGTCGCCAGAAAGTTTTCAATAGGGAGGCTTTGCATTTGTACGAGGGGGATCTGTGTTTGTGCGTGGGACTTGACATTTTTAAATTTGACAAAAACTCCACTGATTTATAGTGAATCACGTTGCAATTTTGGGGTCTTGGAGCTTTGTGTGGGGGGATAAGCCCGCCAAAGCCCCCGTGGCGATGTGACCGGCTTAACATAGTAGAAACGCTAACAAAACTACAATATTGCTCAGAAGCAACTCTGTTTTTATTGTACACTAGGACACTGCTGCTAGCCCTATACATAGATCCTATCTGCAGTAGGCCTACAACCTGCTTTGATCAGATGCATTTCAAACAGGAACAGCCACAGGTTCATTCACCAGATTCACACGTAACAATCGGTACGATTCACCACATGCTGGAGGCAGTCAATGTGCTTTGCGTTTGAATAGTCGGCTTGTGGAAACTCGTTGGAAGATAGGGTTGACAAATCGGCTTTTCTGACTCCAAATTTCACACACTTGGCTTTTTTCAGAGGCAGTTTTGGCAGTTGGCGTCAAAAAGTATTGTTTGGTATTTTGGCTTTTTCTTATTTGGCATTTTTGGAGGCAGCTGGCACATACCATCAGACTGGTGTTTTGGCTTTTTAAATGTCTTGCTGAAAAGTGTTATTAGGCTTTTTTGGACAGTGCGTGGTGTATTTTCTGAAAAGGTATCTGGAAACCCATAAAATAATAAAGTTGTAGCATATCTGGCAACCCATAATGCCAAAGGTTCGAGTGGAAACACTGTAGAAAATGTGGAAAATAAAAATTTGAAATTGTTCCTGTAGAGTGTAGAGGTAATGCTACAACTTTATTCTTCTGAAATGTCCTACAACTAATAAAGAAATTTAAATTTTATGTTTATTTAACAATTTGGCTTTTTACCCGGTTTAGATTTTTTCAGACATGGTCTGGCGTTTTTTTTTCAGGAGATGTCTGGCAACCCTGTTGGAAGACTCCTCAACACGAAATCTGATTTATCATTAGATCATAATACCGGCAATTAACTCTATGCATACCATAGTTTGCTGGAGGTCCCCTTGGATCTTGAGGCCTTAGGCTTAAGGCTACGTAGTCCATTCGTAAATTCGGTCCCGCAGGGGACATTTAATTTTTTATCTGTTGAGACTCGGTTGTTGTTTTCCATCCGTTTTAAAATTGTCGCTGAGTATTGCTATTATGCTTTCTATCAAATGTGAAACAGGCAACAGTGGCACTTCCAACGTATTATTTTGGAATCAAATTCAAGAAAAAGAAACTGTATTATTGGCCTCACACAGGGGCGGATCCAGCCAGTAAGCTTAGGCGGGGCGATTTCAGTGATATTTGGTAGTCAAGTCTCATTACGGGTTCACTCTGTAAAAGAGATGAAGTATACTTCACAACACTGCTGTGACAAAACAGTGGACGGCAAAATGGCCTTATATCGCGAATGCTGTTTTTTGAATTGTTCAAAAATCATAGTAAAAAAAGTTACTTTCGTAGGTTTTAGGAGGGTGATCGCCCCAATCGCCCCCCGTGGATCCGCCCCTGGCCTTACATGAGTCCAGGCCTGCAACCAGAGGGGGGCAACCGGGCAATTTCTCCCGAAGAAATTTTAAAAAACATGTTTAGTTGTTAGGTAGCCTACAATTACAACTACAAGTTACAAACATTTTTCCCTCCCCTGAAAATATGAGCTGGTTGCCTCCCTGCATGAGTCGATTTACTAACACGTGTTGCATATCGCTAATAACTCAAGTTCAGGACTCTGTTTTTCGGGCACGCAACCAAATCAGTAAGCTTTTCAATTTCGCAGCTTGTCAACTTGAGTATGTTTTTATCCACGGCCCCCGAGGTGTTTCGCACGTATATTTTCCTCATTTTTGGTGAAAAACTTACTCAACACGCATATAATATACTCCGAAGCAGATCATAAGTAAGAAGGCTACTCTGCTTTTAAAGGGGCCCCAGCCCCCAACAACAACTGTAAGATGAAAGTGGCCTACTCTGCTTTCAAAGGAGCCCCAGTAGCCACTGTAATGTGTAGGCTAATTAAACTACTCTGCTTTCAAAGGGTCCCCAACAGCGATGGCCTGATGTGCAAATACTCAGCTTTCGAAAGGGGTACCCAGAATCCGCTACAATGTATTGTGGAGGCACTCTGCTTTGAAAGGGAACCAACAGCAACTGCAATGCGTAACCTAAGTACTCTGTTTTCAAAGGAGTTCTCAAGAGTCACTGTAATGGGTAGCCTAAGCATCCTGCTTCCAAAGGGACCACAACAGCAACCATGTGCGTCGGAAAGATTTTTTCCAGGGGAGGACCAGTTGGGGATTTTTCTAAAATTTTCCTATGGTGGAGCCAAAAGTGGTGAAATTTAGTTTTTCTGAATCGAAACTAAAAAAAAACTTTTTTTGCTGACATTTTCAAAATCCAGGAGGGCTTGGCCCCACTGCCGCCCTTTCCGACGCCCATGTCAGCGACTGTAATGTGTACGTATCCTACTTTCAAAGGGGCCCCCAGTAGCCACTTTGATGTGTAAGTAGCAAGTACTCTGCTTTCAAAAGGGCCCCCAACAGTATTTGCAATGTGCAAGTAGGGAAATGTGGGACCAATTTGACGATTTTGATATTTTTGCTTGTTTCAGAAAACTGGCTGACACATTCAAAGTCAGGTGATGAATTTCCTGTAATATGGATTGTTCTGCATAATTTAACATAAAAAGTTAAATCGTCAGACATGTTTCGCCAGTTTTATTTGCATTTGAATGCAAATTTCAACTTTGAACGAAATTTGCATTTGAAACTGAAACGTCACATTGGTCACCACCTATATGGGGACATTTGGGACGCTAAGGTTGGAACTAATGGAACATGAAGAACTTATGATTCTTTCAAGTAACCAACCCTTATCATGGCGCGCTTCTTGCTTTTACATTATAAGAAATAAAAGAAATGCAAATTGACAATGCGTTTATTGATTACAAAATCCAATAAAACTTATTTCGTTTCCTTTAGTCATTTTTCATGTTTCATTGGAAAGAGAAGTAGATAGGATCTCGGTTTAACCTACATGAAGTTCTTGTCAATAATTGCATCCAAAACATTAATACACAGTAGAAAGACAGTGTTTGAAAAGTGGTTTGCATTGCACACTGCGAAAATGTCAAATAAAATTTCAAAATTCCAGACAAGGTTTCTTTATACCACTAAGACTTCAATCATACCACTGAGCATGACTGATGCTACTGTATGTCATCTTTTTCTGGAAATTAGAATCCTTTCGTTTTTTCTCATCTCGTTATGAACCAAACTTCAAAGTCTCTATTTCCATCAGGTCCATATGTGCAACAAAATTTGGTGCCTGTTTTCCTTAAAATGAACTATTACCACAGCGTATGAACAGGTGTTTGAATTGTCCTGTTCAGTTAATTGAAGCCAATTTTCTTCAACAAAGGTTTCCCTTGAAAACTAATTTCTTCATCATCTTCAGTATTTGCATCAAGTAGAATTATATCCTCCTCAGTTTTACTTCTGGAGGATTAGTGTTTTTGACGTCGTGAAAACAACGTTTTTTTGAGGGGCAACTACAACCTTTTTTCCTAGTGTGTCAGTTAGTATGGTGGACTTGGACGTTTCTGCTGTTGCTGCGTTTTTTAGTAGAGGAAACGTTTGGGTACGGAGAAATAAAATTTAGGAACATTTCTGCTCCTAACGTTTTTCCAATGCCAGGCGCCTGTGTGAAGCTGCTTGCAGCCATCAGAATGCTACTTTTTCTGGCTGTAGTACAATGTCAGTCACGACTGAAGGGAGGACCATATCATGTGTGATTATATCTGGGTAAAAAGTGTGAGTGCAAGTGGCTCTGAATAAGGAAGTAATATTTTCAATTGTAAATGACCTTGCAAAGGCCTTCACAGATAATTCAGCAACTTCTTATATTAAAATGGGTCGTCCAGGATGTGAAGTAGGTGTCCCAAGTGTCCCCACTCCTATCTGTCCCAAACGCTCCCACGTAGCCATTTTGAAAATATTGACTGATCACTTGCAAGTTCTTCAAGTGATTACAGTACATTGTAATCTGCCCTGTGCACTCTGCAGTAGTCATACTTTCCCACATAATATGCAACTTTCATTTTAACCTCTTTGTTACCAGTCAAAATTGAAACGACACAGACTTCACTTTTTTACTAAAAACAATAAATCAAATTTTTTTTCCATTCAAACGTCACTGTAATTGTTGTCTGCAACGAAAACACATGTGAAAGACCTAACCAAGACCTCGGTTCCACAATGTGAAAATGAAAAATAGTAATCACAGAAAGGTGCTGTTTTCCCAAGTTTAAATTTGTGAAAGAGTCCCATGGGTCCCACATTTCCCCTTCTCTGCTTTCAAAGGAGCCCCTAACAGCCACTGTAATGCGTAAGTAGGCCTATTCTGTTTTTGAAGGGGACCCCAGCACACAAATATCCTTGCTCTAATTGTTTTTTTATTGCTGGAATACTAATTATCGCCAAATAAAATCAACCCAACAACCAAACAGCAGCTGTAATGTGCAAGTACTCTGCTTTCAAAGGGGCCCCAAACAGCAACTGTAAATCTGGAGAACTGGGGGGTGCTAGCTTTGCTATCGCCTTTTATGTGTTGCTAGCTTTGTTTCCCAACTTCAGTTGTGTAACATGAATACGCTTTTGCAGAGACCGAGTTTGCTACGAAAAGTTTAGGGGGACAAACTTTGTGTAATATGCATGCGTGGGCGTCGGAAGGATTTTTTTCCAGGGGGGGAATAGGGGGCCAAAAGTGGTGAAATTTTGTTTTTCCCACTCGAAACTACGAAAACAACTTTTTTTTGAAAATTTCAAAATCCAGGGTGTCTTTGGATCCCTGCCCCCCCTTCCCACGCCCATGTATGCATGTTATTGTGCATATCACGCAAATCTAATATTATTGTTTGCGTTTCGATGACGTCACCATGTTCACACTCAATCGTAATACCACCTTTTGAAATGAAATATTTTGGGGACCATGGCACAATCCCCTCCACGCTACGTCCATGGTTATAATGTCCATTTTTATTATTTATTCCCTGGCTTTGTGCTGGGGCTTTTCAACAGTACTGTAACTACGAAATTCGTACATCGACATTATTTTTATCACAAAATTTTGGGGGACGAAAGATATTGTGTACTCCGTTGTCCAAAATTCCCTCCCTCTGAAACTCGGTCCCTGCCCTTTTACATTTTTTGTGAGTAATGTCGTAGTCTCAGAAACGTATCCTCGAGTTGCCCGCAAATTCCCTTCCTAGGCTTGATCAAAGTCTCGTCACGATTAGGTGAGTCATCATACCCCCTTTTCAGCCTTGCCTTGGCCCCCGCCAACCCTAAAATCCAATACTGATGCATAAACAGTATTCAGTCGCAGCCATTTGTTGTAGCCTAAAGATCAATATTAGCTATGAGACCCGGGTCTCAGGGCCCCTGTGGTCAAGGGGCCCCCAACATGAAATCTGACATTCACTGCAGTTATAGCCTGCTTACGCACTATGATTGTTGCCCAACGTTCAATGCATTATAAAGACTATGAGTGAAACAGGAAAAATACATTACCGGCGCTCACATGCGAACGCCCAACGCTTTTGTTGGTCATCACTCCCATCGACCTCCGCATGGAGCACATGGCCTGACGATTCTGGTTGATGAGACAATTTAATGACTACTCAACACCTGCCCCGAGATTTAGTGCGGCCTAGTTGTGGGCATAAACAACTTGCTCGAACGACGAAGAAGGGAGATGAGTCGCGCGAAGCATGTATGCATCGCCTAATTAAGGAAACATGCATGATATCACTTTTTGAAACATTGCTATTATTCTGTGTATATATCTTTGTGTGATCAAACTGTTGTGGTGAATGATCGTTTTCGAAACTGAAACGAACAAAGAATGAACTCAGGTCATCAATATCATAGCAACGTTTAAATCATTTGTCACTGATGAGTATTGAGAGCAATCTATTACGGAAACAAAACTTTGACACGCTGGTACATGAATTTGCTTGCAAAAAAGCACACAAAGTACTATTATTGTTTGAGTGTCTAATACTGTGGGAAAAACTCCTGAGTTTACAATAGGAAAACGACACGACTTAAGTCAGTCTTATTTTCATTTTCGCATTGCATATCTACCTTTCAATTTGAGTTTGCAGAGTGTGTTGTTTCGCGTGATGAACACGAGTATTATGGGGACACCATGCGACATTGGTTTTTATTGAAAAGATGGGGGACCTCAACAAATTGTACCTCAGGGCCCCTAAAAACTTTATCTGGCACCGCTATAAAGATCTTAGGTTGGGGATTTAAATCTACCACAGAGGAACTATCAGAAAAAGTTTCACGAATTGCTTAATGCTGATAAGTAGCGGATACAACCTGAACCGCTTAGGCCAACTTGGTTGGCGTTGATCTGAACAGATGATGAAAAATGACCTTTAGAGTTTGTGTTTCGCAGCAGTACAGCTGCAGTGTTATTTTTTTATGAACGGATCTGTTATCAACATGGTCTGTTATGAGTGGTCGGTTATGAACAGGTCTGTTTTGAACGAACACCAAAGGACATAGACGAGTTATTGTGGACCATAACAGCTGTTTTCGAAAAGCTCATTCTCAGCTGAACTTCTGGCTGGCTTTGTTGAAAAGTGGGATTTGAAACCCCGCCTTGGTGTGGGAAACGGAGACTGGCTACTTCAAACAAATTGCTAAAGGAAACTACCACAAGAATTGACCGCTGGATGCAAGAAACGCACCGGGCCTACTGATCAACCCAAAGGATTGTTCAAAGATCAAGCAGCAACTTATATTTGCAGCATAATTATTCGGTGTCTTCATTAAAGCAAAACTATTTGAAAAAGATACAAACGTTTCTCACAGGAAACTCAGTATCCGAGCAAAACCTGTCGCGAAACGCATTCATTGCTTTTCAAACCTACCAACCAGGTGAGGAAGAAAGAAGCAAGTAAGGCAAAGGTATGACACATAAAATACGCAAAGCTCACTTCACAATTTTTTAAACGAATGCGCCAAATTTTCCCTAAATAGCATACAGAAATCACGGGTCATTTCCGTATTTGATCTTTCCGTTTTGGTACGTCTTTTTGCGCAAATTTGCATTTTTTGCAAAGCACAACGGTCATGCTTCGCCACCCAGTCTACATTAAATCTTCCTCTATTTACACGTAAAACAATTGTATGAATTCTTTTAATGTCATTTTAGTAAACCTAGGTGAAGCAGGTTGAATGCTGAGTTGAATTGTAAAAGTTCGGCAGTGGTTTTATTGCAGGCCAACAGAAACATTATAAAAACAAAAAATAATGGAATGGTTAAAGTACATTATGTAACAAATTAAACCATTGTTTCACTAACACATGTCAAACAGATGAACACATTTCCACTTGCCTACCTACAGTAAGCGTTTTGCTGGTGAACAGTGGCGTAGCCAGCCCAAAACTTTTCGGGGGCCAAAAAGTTTTTGGTGGTCCAAAATACTTGACTGTAGGCAAGCAACAGTATTTTTGTTTCGGACGCCGCTTCTCAAAGCGCACAATGACTAGATATACTAAAAATTTGTGGGGTGGCATGGCCACTGGGCCCCCCTGGCTACGCCTATGCTGATGAACAATCTCAAGTCAGAAATTTGCGCATATTTTGAGGTTTAAAAGAAATAAGGCGCATCAGTCTTGTCATGTGACTTGACATAGCGCGATACCGCAAACTCGTTTTCGTGCTAGGTAGTCATCTTCCAAAAATGACAGTTTCTTTTGGTAAGCCTAAAACACTATGGAATGCTTAAAAAGCGCCTTTGAAATAAGCACTCGTTTCTTTTCTATGCAAAAGAACTTTAACCTGCTGGAAAATTGCAGTCAAACGAATAATGCAATTAGGGATGCCGGGGAGCGGGGGAAATGACGGGAGCATTATCTCCTTGCCCTTTCATAAGGGCGGCAACGGGGGAATAGGTGCCTTTAAATACAAGGGTCATAGGTCATTTCACGGTTTGTAAAGTTCGACATGAAACAAATTTATTGCAGCTATTCGCGCACCCAGAAAATTCATAATGGTTTTCTATGATTTTTGTTATTATTTTTGAGGCCAACGTTGTTGCTGAACAGAAACAAGCGTAATTGGTAACGATTTATTTAATGAGATTCCATTGCCCTCAACTCTTTTACTGCCTCCATGCCCTACAGCTGCTCCGGCATCCCTGAATACAATATTCAAACCAGAAAAACTAAAAGGTGCAACACGTGCGAAATACATCGAGAGAAGACAAAAACATCAAACAGAAACAATAAATGCACACGAACTTGACAGCGGCTTCAATCCGTATACTTTTGATTGCAAGTCAGTGTTCAACAACAAAATGGAGGTCGAGCGGTTTACATTTTAGTTCGAATACATCAAGGGTGAACAACGTTTTCGCTATTACCGGCCAAATTACGTTTATTTTTATCAATCAGGCCGCCAGTGAGTTCAAGATATTTTGGCATTGTTTCTGTTCTGCTTTCACACTCTGAGCATAGCCTGCTTTCACACATCTGCTTGGCCGTCTTTCTACTAATTATCCTCATTGTAGAGATGGCACGCGCCAGCACTGTTGCAGCCCGGCCCGCCCGGAGCTAACAAGAAACCGCCCAGCCCAGCCCGTTTATATCAAACTACAACTTATTTTCCGGCCCGGACCGGCCTGTGGCCCGTAATATAAAGTAACCTCAGATGCAAAGTGACAACAAGTTTACAGTTCATTGTTCTTTGTACACTAAACCCATGTAGTCTTAAGTTAGTGACTATATAGGTCCGCTAGTGGACCTTCACTTTTGAAAACTTGTTCGTCCGTCACCTGTAACGTGACCCTAATGCATGACAAGAGTGCACTAGGCTGCACTTCACTTGCTAGTAACATACTAAATCTAAGCCAGGGGTCACCAACATGGTGCCCGCGGGAACCAGGTCGCCCGTACGGACCTCGTGGGTCGCCCACGGGCCTGTTCTGACACTAGCATAAACACGATCAGTGTCTTCACATTGATAAATATCTTTAATTTTTACTGTTATTAATGATAACATAATATGAAGATAAATTGCGCAAGTTTTTATTTGAAAAGTCTGTACATTAAACTGGCAGCCCTTAGCATGAATTTGCACCAAGATATAGCTCCGAGTTTTAAAAAGTTTAGTGACCCCTGACCTAAACCCTAACCTAAGCCTAACCCCTCATCCTAAGCCAAGAGTTCACAAACTGGGGTACATGTACCCCTAGGGATAGATTTTCCTATCTGAAAGGGTACATTTAAAGCTAGCAATAGAAGGGAAAAATTATGTTTACATATTCATTTCGAAATACTCGTACTTATACATAGCAAGGTCTACGTCAGTGAATATTTTCAAAATCATTGTGTGCTTATAATGGTAAATATATTTTTGTTATTTTCCTCAGCCTTTTTGTCATAAGAAATTGTAGAGGTACATGTTCATACAACGAAATGCTGAAGGGGTACATTGCCAGAGAAAGTTTGGGAATAGCCTACTTGTCCTAAACCTAAACCTCGGCGACCGAATATAAATGAAAGTGTCTGTTGCTTTGGTTGATTCATAACATGGTTCACTGATTTGCGTAGAAACAAGTGAAACGGAACGTTGGTATAATGGTAAAATGGAAAGAACAACAGCAAAAAGTTCGTTGTTAGATTTTGAAAGTTTGCAAAAAAAAAAAATCTTCGGCGAGCAGACTGCAGCGGCCCGGAATGACGTCACCGCTAAACAAATTGTTAGCGGGTTGTTTCAAAACCTTCAGCGGACGGCCCGAAGACTTGACTGTAAGCGGCCTGTGCCATCTCTACCTCATAGAGTAAACAAACAGTATTAATGCACGGCCGCCATAATTTATATTTTCTATTACACGTTCACGGCCGCATACATTTTTATCGAAGGCCACATGCGGCTGTACGGCAGCAGGTTGTGCCCCCTGGACTACATGGTTGCAATGCAGTTGTTCCCCATGATCTTCAAGGTATACTTGACGTGGTTATATCGCCTTTGTTTTTGCTTAAGGCGTTAAGGGCTTGTAGAGAAGTCGTGCCATTGTGTAGCCGAAGTTGGCTTTAGTGTTTTCTTCACTCAATAGACTCCATGATGCCCCTAATCCAGTTCATGAAGTACGAAACTCGTGTATAAACAGCTGGCTTTTTCTGTGCAGATCCACATCGTCCCCAACTGTACACTCCGTGCAAAACATACAAGCCATTGGGCCTTTGACAAAATAGCGGTCCTCCTGCAAAAAGTTACGGTTCACAGATTTGCATTATTTGGAATAAAATTCATTAGATAGATACAAAAAGAAATTCGGAGAGGTTGTAACCCTAATGAGGAAACCTTAAAACGCTAAATGAGTCGGTAAATCATGGGTGTAATGCAACCCAAAATTTGATTACGATTTCCTGGGACATGTGACATCCGTTATTTCCGGATCAAACTATTTTTGACTTCACGACGTCCATTTTTAATTACTATCACAACAAAATCGTATCTACGCAGCGAAACAAACTTACACAGCCTTCAAATTTTACATACTGCACCCCCCAAAAGGGGATTTTTAGAAGGGAATTTTTGTTTTCGCGTAGAAAATGTCATGCGCATTTTAGATCCGTTTTTTCTTCAGATCAAGTCATGGTGTAGGAAGACTATTCACATACGAGGCTTCGTGGTCATATTTGGCCAAAGACGTTTTGCACTTAAAATCACATTGAAATATTAAGGTATTAAAGGTACACAAAATTTGTTTCACATCAGGTAAAACTAGGTGGTATGGTACTCCAATTTTCTATATATAGGCTTTCAGGGACATTTTTGTAAATAATTCTGACAGCACTCCACTTGTCTCTGAAAATCAAGAAAAGTCACGGAAACACAGGTTTCTGATATTTTTCTAAGTACAAAAAATCAATAAAAAAGACGCCACTGGGTGGTGGAGCACCCAGGTTTCCTGAGCAGGGTTTTAATAAATTTGTTGAAATGCATATATATTTACGTTGAGACTAACGTTCAGGCAGCGGTGAAGGTTATTAGGTACACGAAGATCTTTACATATGAAATTGAAGTTTGACAGTGTACGTGAGAGCTAACGGATATATTCAGACGAAGAGATTTTTTATATTTTTGAATGTTGTGTCAAATTAAGTGTTATTCACCGAAATATTTTCAGTTGCTTGCTCTCATGCAGTAGATTGAAGCATATCGCAATAACAAATTTTAATCCACTAAGCTTTCAAACGCAGCCAGAACATCTTGCAAAAACTTTACTAGAAACGATTTTTCTGTTAAAATACAATTAATGTCTTTGAAAGCGCTTCATCGAAGTCTGCGCAAAATTGTTTTATTATTCACAAGGATCATCTTCCTTGCCAGCATGAAATCGATCGCGAATAAATGAACAATCATGAGCAAAAATATCCTCACCGGAATCTCCTTCGCACGGAGCGGCTTTATAAGCACCCGCGCACATCATGCAGCCCCGTACAACGCAGTTTCTCCAGTCAGGTCGATTGCATTGTTCATTCGTGATATGGGGGACTGAAACCTCTTTTAGTATGTTGGGGTATCCTGTGCCTGGGTGATGAAATGAAGAAAACGTTTTTGCATGCATGGAATTTTGAAATACGCGGATTTGCGCATTACTTTTATTGCTTTACCACAATGAATTGATGACTGGCGCAACACATTCAGTTCACTTTGACAAGCATTCTCGTTAAACTCTGAGATATCATTCGGCAGGCAAAGGCATTGCTGTAAGGATAGTCAGAGTACATAGTGATGTTCTTCGCAAAACTATTGCTATCAGATCTCCACCCTTCCGAATATTGAGGGTGCGTCTGGCTATAATCTCGTTCTTTGATTTTCTTTCAAGGGATGGTTCGGAAATTAAATTGCCCGGCTCGGGCATAAGCGGTGTATTAACCAATGTCTCTTTTGCGACAAAGCTGCTCAAGGCGTTTTTCGCGGTTGAATGAAAACAATCATTGCTCGAAATGCGGCCACACGGAACGCTGACTTCTTGGTCATCGCCCCTAATTTGTTAGAACACTTCAGGGAGTTCTCTTCATTATGAACATAGCAAGCATACAACTCACGCCATTACAACACAAAACACACGCAAGCCCCATTACAACTGTATGAGATTGCTGATTCGTCAAACGATGACGTGCAACAATCAGTTTTTATACGAACTACCAATGTTGTCAAGCCATTGTGGAATCTCTCTAATTTCCCATCATGCGTGAGGGTTACCTTGTGTCAGGCCCCATCCCAGGACAATGCATGGTCGATCCTTTTGCGGTGACTCGTAAGCGACTGGCATCGAAGCTGGAGTCACGTAGGCGGTGCTGTAAGCTGGCCTACAACACGTGATTGAAGCCGTGATTGAAACAAACTGGAAAGAGCACACCGCTAGTGGTTGATTTAAATAAGCTAAATAATTCTAGTCAAGCATTTACTTTGAGGCGTTTGGTTATTTAGCTAAGGTTGTGCGTACGGATAAAGAAGGATAGGTCGCTTTTTGTCGATAGCACCCTGCGTTTTTACTATAAGTAGACAATTGCATCACGACCCTCAAGTGAGTTTATTTTCATACTTTACAATTGCAACGTGTCTTTCAAACGAGTAATTGCAAGGTTGGAAAATTGTTTTACATTTAAAATGTTATCTACAGTTCTGAAATGAGTGAAGACTACTTAGCAGTTTTGATTATCGTTTTCAGCAGCCACAGCAGAAGTTTCAATAAGTGAAAACGGTGCACAGCAGTGCCTTTGCCCTCGGGGCGCAGCCTATCCCAGCAGAGAGACGCAAAACGTCGCACCTCCAGAAGTATTCAGGATGTATCAAATGCTGTGTGGTCTATCATATTGTAGGATACCTATCGCTTTCACTTGAATAGCTTGAATTACGATTGTGAAGATTAATTACACTGGAACAAGCAGTAGCTCGCACGTGATATATAGCTCCTAAAAGACTATGAGACCCTGGTGTCCATGATATATCGCAAAAAAAATTCGTCATTTCTACCATGCAGTTATCATTACCTTGAAACAAAGAAAACCTTGAAAATAATTAAAACTGACCAAAATTTCAAAAAAGCTTTGGGACACTTCAATATTATGAAAAAATTATATGTTTGACAGTCCGGAATCCTCTCCAGTGCAGAGCGGTCTAGGGATCATGGGTTCAGGGATGATTGGTGTGAACCTGGTTTCACAAAACCGTCAATCGTCTTGCAACGTATGAAAAAAGTAAAAGATTGTTTGAATTGGCGAATTAGCATTTGCTTTTAGCGATGGAACCAAGAAACAATTTTTAACTTCATTGATCTTCTCAAGACAGATCTATTTTGCTATTAAAACTTCTAGTTGCTTTCATATTCCGAGCAAAAAATCAAGTAAAATCCAACTACATGCTTACATATGTTCTGGAAGCATTATTTAAAATCAGATATGTTAGCTTGACCAAATATTTGCAAAACACCATTATGGTCGTGTGAAACCGAGAAATGAAAAAACTAGTTTGTAATGTTGCCTATAGCCTACACAAGCGTACACAATACGCTCAACGCGTTTTCACCTAAACACAAAACGATCAGCATTACTGAGTTCTTTTCAAAACGGAAATGACGAAAGCCAAGCTTGATATACATGTAATTTTATAAGGCAGAGGTTGGATGATGTGGCGAGGTATGATGTGCGCCCGGCACACGTGCTCCATGCCACGCGAGTTTTACGGGATCAAAACATTGTTAATCCACGTGCAAGTTGCGTTTGTATCTTTTAGCGATTGTAAAATTAAAGAAGCATCACGATCTTACCTTCGAAGACGCAACAGAGCAAGATCATTGAGTCTTGGACGACCTTCTGACTTGCACTGGTCGTTGCGACAGATCACGTTACTAACGTAAAAATCTTGTTGACCCACATCTCTGAGATAAGGCGATTTCTTGTATTTTCCAAGACTAACCATGAGGTCTCCATTAGGTCTGACTCGAGAAATAAAACATTAAAACGATAGCTGCAGTGATTGAACTAAATATTTTGCACATATGCTGGTCGTGTGCATGCTTCAGGCGTTTCGTATTCTTGGAAGCCGTGGCTAGAGTGCAATGTAAGTCGTTTCAAAAATTCGACATCAACCATCACGTGATGGATCCCTCGCGAAAATTGACCGCGCCCGCCAGAAGTGCAGCTCAATACCTTATGCAAAATCTATACTTAACCAAATTACAACGAAGCGATCACTCAAAATGCACTGGGTTGAGCTTACTCGGGCTACTAGCACAGCACCAGTGGCCATTTACTTTACGGAAGAGACAAGGAAGGGAAAAAACACTATTTTGAGAAATATCAAAAACTTGAAGATTTGGGGAATTCTTTTTGTTTCAACACGTTTTCTGGAAAGTTTGTAGGATTTTACCTCAAAAACATCATTTTGGTAGCAGAATTTTTGTTCTTGTTGTTGGACTGCATGCTTCCTGGTTCATACCGCAAGACTTATCAGGTGAACTCGAGCCTTGGCAACTGCTGTTGGAACTGTTGTGACGCCCTCATGTGAGTTCAGCTTCATTATACTCCCTTCGTACTCACTCTGAAGTGTCACTAGTGATCAGCAGCTATGGGGCGCCGTTCGTAAAAATATTATATATGACAGATTTAGCACAAAAACTGCTATCTCTGCGCATATTTAGCTATCTCTGCACGGAGATAGCTATCTCTGCACGCATTTAGCTATCTCTGCGCAGAGATAGCTATCTCTGCACGCACTTAGTGATATCTGTGCAGAGGCAGCTATCCCTGTGCGCATTTAGCTATCTCTGAACATGTATAGCTAAATCTGCATGCATATATAGCGCTGAAGCGTGTGAGAGGAAAACATGGTATCCTCTCTGAAGAAAAACTTGGTGTTCTATTTCAGTAATCCAGACAAACGCTAGGCTAATGCAAGGCATGAATGCTTTGGCGTCATATAAAGCTAGGTAGTTTCAGGTCTAAATTATACTGGTTTGATAATAACATTGGTTTGTGCAGACGATGGGCTACAGTAAACTTGTGGTGGTGGTGTCAGTGCTAGTGCCATTTTTTGCTTAAAATTTCAAAGAGCATCTCGTCAAGTCTGACCATCCCAACTGTTCTCACCAAATGCAGCTCACCGCCTCGCAGCGCCTTCAGGTGCACAAAGAGAATGCTCTCACAGAAAGAGTGCGTTGAAAGCGAAGTGCTTGCTTGAAGACGAGCAGCGTTTTGTAAAGAGAATAACGCTGTCATAGAAAAAGCGCATCGAAAGGAACTGCTCGATTAGGCGTTCTTGCCGGAAAATAACGTTGGCAACACACATCACTTTAGTAGCATTATCAAAGTAAACCCCTCTGCTTGAAGAATCAAAGATACAGTAGCCTAGCTTTTGCCAGGATCAGAGCGCCAAGGACTGTCCTTGAATTTGCCATCAAAACTGGTTATGTCCTTGATTCTTGAAAAACATTTTGCTGTCCTTGAGTATTTTTTGGCGTCTTTGAAAGTTCTTGAAAAGTTGTGAAATTGTTCATCATTGGACTATTGATTACATTTACATTATGTATTCAAGAATCAAGATTAAACAATGCAGTTGAACAGAATAACGTGTAGATTTGTTCTATCTTAAACAGTTGTGGGGTAAAAAATTAACTATTCAAGACCAGTGGTACACGATATACCTGTACAATGTACATGTAATAATTAATTTTCGTTATTATTAAATGTGGTTGATTGCCCATTGTTATTCAGCAATGTTTGTTTGAAAGAATATGCTACATCACTATATCTAAAAAGTATTCAAACTAGGCATGAAGTAAAATTTCAATAATCACAAAATAACAAAATGTCATTGCAAAAATTTCAAGTGATCTGACAACCGTACATGTGCAGCTGTAATAATCTCACTGTTACAAGAAACTAACCTTTCTAACAGTATACCACACAGGATAAAATGTCGGACAAAAGCAGTTAACCATCTTTCACGGTCACTAGAAATTTGAAAAATGCTAAAAATTATTTTATCGAAGTTAAAATTTATAAACTAATAGAATCAGTGATACCACACCAAACTCTGTTTCAACATCAACTTGGCTATGCGTAACCTACCATCTAACATGAAAAGTTCTTCACATAAAACGTGACAAACATCACTTTTATTTTTGAAACCTCTCCAAATACAAAACCTAAAGAGAAAAAAGTAAGGGCACATAGCATATTATACCCCCCACCTGAAAAAGTAGGAAGGACACGTCCCCCGTGTCCCCTACCAAATGGCGCCCATGATTTCATGTACACAAATTCAATTTGTTTGATAAGTAGAAAGTTTAATGCTAGACAGGACAAGGTTTATTGCTCGGTTCTAGTAAAAACCTGATGAAACGGTTATGCTGCGCATAAAACCTTGTCCACAGATTTCATTTGCCAAAAAATACTTAGCGGGAAGGTAAAACTACGTATGAAACTAAACAGTTATCGATGCAAGGTATAGTGTACAATGCAGATTTAAAAAAATTATCTGACTTTCTTGTTTCAAAAACACAAAAAGCAACTGGTAGTACCTGCAGGCCATGTGGGTGTAGAGGTAAATAACAACAGGATAACCACAGAAACAAGAAAAATATAAGGCAAAAAAGAAAGGAACAGATTCTTTTACGTAAACAGATCTAAGTTATTCAAAAGCTGTTACTAATTGTTTTTTAAACTCATGTTGAATTTTCGCCATCCTTTGTATAAAAGTTTCGCGTCTTTTAATGAATTACAAAAAATGGAAAAGATGTGCAACCAGCGCTTCTCATCCAGTGAAGCTCTCATAAGTGGGCCGTAGCCATGTACCTTTTGCTGAATTATTCCAATTTTGACTGGTGAAAATGGGAATTATTTTTTCGTTAGAAGTTATACATGAGCTTGTCTCCTAGCGAGCCTCGACTTAATCTGATCATATCCAATAAGCAAGGTCAAATTTCGCAACAAAAGCAAATTGTGTGTGTTCGTTGCGTGGCTTTCTTCCGAGAGATACAGATGGGTGCATTTTTTACAGATGGGTGCATGGGTGCAGATGGGTGCAGATACAGATGGGTGCATTGGTGCACGCGAGGGTGCATTTTTTTATTGTGGTCCCCTGAAACACCTTGCCGGTAAAAGTGGACGTGGTCCCCTGAAACACCCCTGAAACATATTGTGGTCCCCTGAAACACCTTGCCGGTAAAAGTGGACCATCTTATTGTGGTCCCTGAAACACCTTGCCGGTAAAAGTGGACGGCGAGGTCAAAAACGTTGAGAAGCACTGATTTCAATTAATGCGATAAAGTATTTTTGCCATATGCCAGTCAGCAACGTACCTGGTGCCGTTACAGTAATCCAATACGCAGTGAGCTGCAGTCAAAACCCATCGGTTATCGATGAGAGTCCCGCCACAAAAACTATCCTGAAGTATTCCACGCGTCAGGTATACCATCGCTTTGCGCAAATGTCCTGCTGGTCCTCCGCCGACGATGCGAGTCATCGGGGCTGCACGGTGTGCAAGGTCCCGCTGAGGCTGGAATTCGCAGCAGGGCGCTTGGGGATTATCAATGCAGCAAGAATCTGTGAGAAAGCGTTTTGAGCTGAGTTATCACCTCGTGAATTGAAGCGAAACGAAGTACATCAACCTGTTATTTTTAAAAAATGGAGTAAAGCTACTGAAATTAAACTTTGAAGAACGTATGTTTAGCCCAAAATCACCGGTCCAGAATGTAGGTGAAATAAAACATAACGAAGGAAACGCTGAACGTGGGAAGCATGAAGTACAAGCGATGCAATGTACGGCGGGTCTGAAAACTACATCTTGCAAAATAATCAAACAATAAGAGTAAATTATAGATTTTTCATATTCCCGCTCTTGAATTGCATGGTTGGGTGAGGTTTTAATGTCTTATGATGTTGTTGAGATCATAACGTTTGAGATTATGGAGTTCAGATTAAGTTTTGTTCTGACAGTATGAAAAACTAGACAATTTTTTCATTTCGCCAAGTCACTTACCTTCGTTTAACTAGAAGCAAATCGCGCAATTTGTTTCTCGTGTGTGGCGCGTACCGCAAAGTGCATGATGAACACCATTCATGCTCAAACTCGAGATGCTGTGCGTACAATTCAACATACTGCATTCGAGGCCTGGGTTTCTACTTGTTGGATTATGAAGACCTTTACGCTTAAGGCCCTTGAAAACTGTCTGTTACATTGACCACGACACCACGAAGATCGCACCGAACCACTTCGAACAGGCTGAAAACTTAAACTCTGATGTGCCTGGTAAGTAAGTGTTTTCTGCGTCCTTCATATACTGCAGGGAAATACCATGTCAATGTATTAAAGTACAAACGGAATTGAATTGACCCCAAGTGATGTGGTTTGAAGCAATGCATGAAATAAACTACAGTAGGTCATCTTTGCCATCATACTGTAAAATTTCGCAAGGTGAGGTGCATGGTGAGTACTGGTCTCTAATGCAGCGGAGTGATTCAGGCAGCGCACTTGCAAACGTTTTGCGGACCCTTAGAATCGTGCACTCCAGTGGCCGAAACCTCCAGAAAATACGAGTTTAAGTTTCTATAACTCATCATAACGGTTGCATTGTTAAAAACAGATTTAACTGGCCGTTTCACATGCAATCCACGCGTAGAGAATAATCGTAAGAAGAACTGTTGTTTTTTTCAAGTCGAAGAGTTGCTTTCGCTTTTGCGGGTTGGGAAAATATACGCGCTCCCACGCGGTATGGGTGCGTTGCAGCAATTTGCGGGTTCGTATGAACTTGTTCCTAAAATTACAGTTATGTGCTTTAGGAATTTGACAACAAAAATGTTTTTTTGCATTCTTATTTATATCGTACCCTCTGTTTGGCCGATAACCACGCATATTTCCATTAGTGTCTTCGTTATCAGTAACTTTTGTTTTGCGCGGGGATGTTAGCAGTAATATTTTGGGGCCGTAACTACACAGAACGTCATAGATCGTTTATCGACACGGTATGATTGAGGCACTCAGCTTCAAAAACTGCAGTTTGTCTCTGGATCGCACGTTTAAACGCAACCATCGATAGCGATCTTATAAGGAAAAAGATTTTTGCAAATTGCACATACATACGGTTGAAAACGCGATGAAAGCTAAAAGTCAACCCACCACAGCAATTGGCATTCTTAGTGATTGTATCTCTCCCAAACTAAACCAAAACAGGCAGGCATCGCCTTCATGCGTCCGTGCGCGCTTCAACCCTGGGTTGTGTGACAGTTTGGCCGTCACTCTTAAAAATCATCGATACGAAAAAAATTTTTCGTAGCCAGGGGTGATGGAACGAGGGAAGAATTGTTTCCTTATCGTTTCGCAGAAAACTATTGAACTTCGTGTGAGAGAGAAGAACGCACAAAAAGCATGTATACTATCTTCAATCATTCAGCGTTTTTGTGGTCATACCTCTAAATCAAAATGAACGGAGCAGTGCAAGATGTACACGAAGCAGACTGGACGTAACAAATAAACTGCGGGTCGCATTGTCTACTGTCACCCCAAGACGAAACCATCTCATTGCAGAAGAACAAGCTGAAGGCTCCCACTGATTCAGCGTTAAGGAAAGTTGCAGAAGATTTACACGCAATAAAAATTTGTTATTTCATTTTTGATGTATTGGCTGCAACATCTTGAAGGCCGGTCCGTGGTAAAAAGGTCTACCTTAAACTGGTCCGCAGAGCAAAACAAGTTTCCGATCAGTTAATTTAAATTGATATGTTGTTCATCAGTTGTATTTGGGTTTGGTTTTTGAAATAACGTGGTAATTATTGCGCATAAACACGGCTTAAGAGGATTCACTGCACCTCGGTTTTTGAGAGCACAAGTTTGCGATGGGTTTCGGATGCGTCTTTTGCGACTGATGTCATCGATTAGCTTGAGGAAAGTAACGATATCCTCCAACGACTGAGGCTGTTGTGTTGACGTGCTGGTTCGCTCAGAGCTAGATTGACTTCCGGCTGCAAGTAAAGAAAACAGCTCTTATCGTTAATCAACACACTTGCGCATGTGTAACACAAACGGGTGCGGCTTCAAGTGCAATGAGATTGTGTGGAGGTAGCTATAACATAAGATGCTTTTGATCATGCACAATATGTTGTGATTGTTGCTTCAAAGTCGAGTTTGGCTTTGTGGCAACGCGAATGCTTTAAGCAATTAATGGACGCCATCTTTTCCAGGGCCATTGCTCTGACAAAACAGCAGCACTGGCTCGCGCAAACAAGCATCATCATCATCATAAATCAGCGAGCAACAGTGGTGAGTTGGTAGCAGAGAAGTATTTCAGGGTAAGCGAATGCTTGAATTTGAATACCATGGATCAGACGGGTGACTTCTGGAAGTAAATATTGTCATTTACAGATAACGCAAATACTTTCCGAAGAAAAAGCTTTTCGTCCTCAACAATTCTCAGACATGGAATGTACACTTGGTAAAAAAATATTTGGTAAAAAATCTGAAGCAATTAACAGAAAAACTGCAGTAAACAAACAAACGGACCGCACTACCAATATCTTGGTCACATTATAAGTATTTCAAAAAGGTAAAATCACGTAATAAATGGTCATCAAAAAATGTTTTACAAATTTTCGAGCTAAAAGTTGTCAAAGTTTTGTACAATTGGAGCAAATGCGTTGGTTATGACAAGCAACAATTTGTTTTTTTCAAAACTATGAAAACGCTGCACAAGTACAGGATTGAAATATGTTGCGAAAATTTTTGGGAATTTCGCACGCAGTGACGTTACCAAGTGAGGATTTTTTGGTCAAAAACTATGCTGCACAAGACTGATGAATGAAATGTTTTGAAAAGTTTCAAAAGTTAGTGTTTAACAATTTACTGCTTGAAAGTGTACCAATCAATTTGAAAACTTTAACACCATCAATAACTTCACTTTCGTAACCTTGGGATACAGTTAAGTAAAAGCAGTGACTTTTGAATGTGAGAAACAGTGCAAGACTTGTGGAATTGATTTCTGCAGGTTTCTTTGATTTCAATCACACCTTCTCATTCTGGAACTATTTGAAGCAATTGTAACGAATTGCCATTTTTCAAAATTTGTCAAGGATTTCACGGAAGATAATTTTATTTTAAAGCACGTTTGCTGAGATTCAAAGTTTTCCTTTACCAAAAACTCTTTAAGTTTTCCATTGATTAAAACAATCATAAGGACTTTTAGCCAAATCCTGTAGCCTGGGTTGTTTGGCAAATCACAACCCCTGGGCTATAAAGGATGTAATATATTGATATGTAAAAGACGTTTTAAGAAAAAGTAACATATTTGTCACAATTCAGAGAACGCCGGAAGTTTTCAAGCAAACGTTTTGAAGAAATCGTCGTGGCACTTGTGCCGGGTACCATTCGTCAATTTTGTATTCCAGAACCACACGCAGAATGGAAATTAATTTGGAGAAGCGACATTAAAGCATCTTGTTCACGTTGATAAATATATCAGCGATTATGTTCTAATTTGATGTATGAAATCCTTATTGAGAGTCGTTGTTTGCTTCAAGTTTCTGCGAATAGCGTTGCAGCATGAAAAAATGTTGAAGATAGTATAACAAACAAAATGTCTTGGAAATCATCTAAGCTACACGTTTCTGTTTCACAGCCCGTTTCTTCTGCTTCGCAACTTTAAACTGTTCTCTCAGTGAAAGCACTCACGGAATATTTGGTAAAAGAGTAATGTTTAACAAATTTAATAAAGATTTATTTCGTTGAACTTTTACAAAAGTTCAGGACATTCAAAAATATTTAGAAAAATGACTTAATATTTTTTCTTATGTTGTCCAGCATATCTTTCTTTTCTTTGGAAAGACACAACAGCAACCATACATTTGTTGCATTTCCATACTACAATTATCAATCTCACGACATGCAAAGTAAAAACTTAAAAACTGATTATTGTTGCCGTTACGAAAATTATTCTTCATGTTACCTTGCGTCGGGCTTGGGTAAGATTGACCAACGTCGTCCTGCAAAACATGTTAAAATCCCTGTTTTTTCAGAGTGTTGCAATTCTTCAAAACTAAAACAGCCATTTGAATTGAGTCGCATGCGAATGATTGCAAATTGTTATAATTTTTCCGTGGGGCCTTCTTATGCTTTACTGGGGTTGGAGCTTAATGGAATCATTTTTAGCTATCGCTTGCTTAAAAAGTCTTGGTAACTTCTTTTGAATTGATGAAAAAAGACAAGAAAAAAGAACATACCACAGTACACGACTGTATGTTCATCACCGGTATTACGTGAATAATATTGGCAGTATTCTTTTCAGACGTTTTTATGACTCGTATGAAAATAGCGTAACTCACACATAACGACAAATTTTAAATGGTAACAAAAGCGGAAAATAACATTTTCCCTGCTTGAGAGTTTCGTGAAGTTTGTTCAACTGTGGAGAATACTAACCTGCAATCAAACAAATTTATTTTCCAAAGCTTTCAATCTTATTTATTTTAACAAATTTGTCTATTATTAATAGGATTCACATTCAACTCTTACCCCAAAATGTTTATTGTGAACAAAATTAAAACAAAATTTTAACACTACGTTTCACTAAATTTAACATAAAACCCGCAGGAAAAACCTGCAATGTATCTTTCACTTCTCTAAACTCCCTGTCCCCATTTTTTCAGTACCTTCGGTTGATAATTTTCTGGCTGTGGCAAACTAGAACTTACAACGTGAACAAACCAAAATCATCTTCGCAGCAAGGCAAGGTGCCATTGATTAAAAGTTGTTTGATCACGACAAACCATTACTTAAGCGACAATTTACCTGCGTTTGCGTAGGAATTGCTGGAATAAGTCTCGACGTGATTGTTGCAGCAGCAGGCCTCGTTGGACCCACGGTACTTGTTTCAACTCTTTGTTCAAATTGTTCAACCAAATTTCGCAACCACAAAGGTTCTGTGACTGCGCTGGAAGCTGAAGCTGCTACATTGCCTACAGTTGTAATTCCGCTCTCTGCAACAGTCGGAGAAACTCCACTAGCTGTAGCATGCGGCACCCAGGTCGGGGTGTGAGCTTCATAAACATGGAATGTTGTGAGGGTTGAGCTCCGTGGTAAGGTCGAAGGCAGTTCGAACCCTAAACCAGGAAGTTCTGATCCTATCACCGGCGCAACGACTTCCGGATTTGGAAATTGTGTTGAAAAGTCTCTACCACTGAAGTCTGGCGGAAGAGGAGGTTCCACGAGGTTGTCTTCCGGAAGAATATTGTCTGTATTGCGATGAATTGGGTTGTATCTATTTTCTGCAAATTCATAAACGTTTTGTTTTGTACATCTCTTCTGTGCGTGGACTTCCGTCATACATTTCAGGAGTTCACATACATCAATTTAATTTTAAAGTTACCATTGTTAGTACCAAGTTGCCTAAGATGATTAGACCTCAAAACAATTTTTGCGCTAGCGCTGATCAAGTCCCTAGCCACGGTGGGCCATTCGGGTGCAGTTCATCTCCATCTTTTGTGTCCTTTGTGCCCAGAAAAAAATTGTTTTAAACAAACAGTGAAAACAAAAATCTTCCCCCTAAAATATATTTTGTACCCCCAAACCTTGAAACCTGTCTAAGAGCCTGGCCCTATTGCGAAGAAGTTATTTTCACATCGAACAATAATGTGGAAGATTCACGATGCGTTAGCAGGCGGTTAGTTCCCTCCCATGGGCCGACGGAAAGATTGAACAATGCACAACGACGGAAAGAAATTAAACAAATCTAAAAAGCGCAACCAAATTTTGCAATTTTGTCAAATGCAATTTTGTCTTTTACAACGTTCTACTGTCCAAAAATAATTTTTCGGGCCCAGGTGAAATTTAGATATTTTAGGATATTAAAATTTTAGTATAAGATGTAGAAAACAAAACGATGATCCAGATTTGCTGTCGAACCCTAAAACTGTGGTAAAATTAGATCGTTACCGATTACGAAAGCATTTGATTCTGCGGCTCCCATCCTGAGACCCACGAGTCCTTCATGCGGAGCTTGCGGATAAAATCCAGTGCAGTCCGTGACTACCTTCGTTGAGTAACACTAACGGACGTGAAAATTCATTATTTAAGGGACTTACCCCTCGTACATTTTAATGGGTATTTTCTAAGCACAATGGAGTATATTATTTGTATTAAACAGCTTTTCATCATTTTCTCAAGTTTGTTGTAGAATATATGCGTTCAGTAGAAACTGCTTTGTAACGCAACGCCAGTTTTTCTTTCCTCTTATCCATTGGTGCGTAAACCATTTGTTTCAAAATATGCGTGCGCTCAAACGTAAACTTTTTTCACTTAAAATGTTTAGTTTTTTTGTGTCGCAAAGAAGTGTTGTTTTTGTACAGTACTGATCCATAACAAGAAAAAGGCTACAACCATTGGTTTATTAAATGAAATGTTCGAAACAGGGGTACCTTGCTCATCTTATTGCTGTCGTATTTTGCGAGCTATTAGATAAACTGCAAAGCAGCACTCTGGGTGAGGACTTTGGAGAGATACACCCAAAGGACTCTGTAAACAAATCTCGATAGAAGTGGGTTTCATTCTCCACTGTTTACTCATCGTTTCGCACTTTATTGACCTGATGCAAGTCAAACTCCCACTTTAAGGCGACAGCTCTCAGTTTAGCACACGACAGTAGACACTGGGTTTTCCCCTTATTGGCAATCGATGCCTCCCTATTGAAAATGGAGGTTCATCTTTTTCAATCTTTCGCTGGTGGTGGCCTCCGTTTTGTTGTTGCCCGCCATCAACCACAGCCTTACGACGTGTCTACTTTAGCGTCCGTAATTTTTTTGGCAGTGGCCATAGCTGATAGTGACCCGGAGAAATTTATTGCATTGATAGTTATGCAGTCTTGCAGAGAGTGCAGAGCCGCACTGAAAAACTAAAATTTCACCTGTTTCTGAAATTGGAGAAAGCAACTCATCTCTGGAAACAGGACGGCTCTCGTTGGTTGGACGCAAGTGTTGCGAAAGGCCACGTTCACTTGTCGGCTGAAAGCACTGTACCGTTTGGATGAGAGAACTATCCCAGCAGCAACCGATGGCCACGCAATCGCCAGGGCTGTTTATTGTCAAGCCACAAGGTCTGCGTGATTGGCCGGAGAAGTAGCATCTTTTCACGCTTTGTCCGTTGGTGTTGTTCCGGCTTGCGCTGAAATTGCGGTAGAAAAGAACAGTTCTTGAGCCAGGACCTTCCTCGCTCAGCACCCCAGATGCAATGAAAGCTGATGTTTTTTCAGTCGTCACCGGCCTTGTGTTGACATAAGCAGAGGGACTGGGTGTGATGGTTGGAGGAATTTTCGTGCGAGATTCGCGTCTTATCTTGGCCAAGAAAGCCAGGAGGTTGTTTCGCATAGACTTCCTAGAATTTCAGAAAAATTGCACTTTTGGTCACAGAAGTGCACGCACCTCTACAAAAAACAAGTCTTGAAAACAACTGAGAAATCGCCGGTGACAGAATGCTTAGCCAAAGAAAATTTCAACTTCACGGCATAATTACTACAGTGCTGAGAATAAAAAACGCGTTGTTTGCTTTTATTGGATCAGGAAAATCTTCGAGAATCGTTTTCCAAGCCGTGAGCACTATTAAGACTGTCAACCTTTGTGAGCAGCATAAATCTCAAAACTGCTGGTTTAGATTCTTTTCCTTATAACATTTATAAACTTGTCATAAGATGAAACTGAAATTAGAAACAAGGAAAATGTCCCATTAAAATAAAAACTGACTGCTTATAACATGAAAAAAATAATCCATAATGCATGTAAACGGTCACGTTTACAACAAAAGCGGTTTTGTTGAATTACATTTCTGAAAAACTTAACCAAAATGGTTTTGTAGTCAGTGGGATCGATAATGTAATTCTTGGGTTTTATTACTAATTTCTTGGCAAACATTCCTTGCTCACCATTCAGGTAATATAAACTCCCTTTCATGAAAAGAAATTGTAGTAAGTGATCAAAACTTATTCACGAAGAAAGCAGTTCATGTTTAATCTTTTATTTCATTATTTTCATTCTGTACTTGGCATTCGTTGGTTACAATTCATAAGATTTTGTAAGCGAGCTATTGATTACTGAAACCCCCGAGTCATACACTACGAGCCCAAATGTCTGCGGTCATCAAAAACTATCTCAACCGGATACGTGGTACAGTTGGTTCCCGGTCGGGTCATATCGCAGACTTGAAAACCAGTACTTGCGGCCTGTCCAGCCTCTGAATGGGTGGGTGAAGAGAAAGGTTCACTCGCGGTGCTGTCACTGACTCGCCACCGGTGCAGCATTCGCTGCGAAAGCAGCCACGTGGCCCACGGGGCAAGCAAGCAAAGATGGGCGTCGCGGATCACTCATCATGACATTCCGAAAGGAGTACAGAAACTCGTTTAAACGAAACCGAACAAAGTATGCTTCTTTAGTTCAATCGTGTTTTAACTGCGAACCAGTCAAGACGGGTAGGAATGGCGTAACGTAACGGAAAAATGGGGGTTATTTGCAAATGAATCCTTGACCTAAAATGAAAACACTCTGTATACATAGAAGTGATTTCAAAAACCTTCAAATCTGATCTGAGTAAAGATTAAAGGCCTGAACTACTCAGCTAGGTCTACGACCTGTCAAGCAAAACAAAAGCCGTACGAAGTTGTCGTTGTCCAGTAGTAAGTGGTTGTCGTCGCAGTGGTCCTTGTCGTTGGCGGCTCCGGGGTGTTCGCTAGCAGGGCGAAGAAGTGACTGAAAACAGTGTTCAAAGATTTAATAAAAATCACTTGCGACTTGGCAGGCAGTGGCAGACTTCGCTTTGGAAAATTCGTTCAACTCAGCGAGTCGCTGACGTCGTCTAGGATAAACACACCGTCATCATCACAGACGATCATTGACCAGAATCGAGTTTCAAAGCAACGGAAAAGCTGATCTCACTCCTCTTTGTCTGCGACTCTGAGGAACTTTGTTCATGTTTCAAACGTATCGTATGTATCACATGGGCTAATTACAAGCCCAAGACACAGGGTGGTACAGTGCAAAAACTTATAATTACGTGTAATGCACTTTGTATTAGCAGACATGTTCTTTCTTGAATGCTGCACCAGCGTATGCAAACAAGGTAGCGATTTACTCCTTATCTGACTTGATAAAACGTGGATCATTATGGTTTGATAAAGAGAAATTCGCTGAGTGACTAATTTCAGCTTTCCAGCCGGCACAAGTTTCGTTAAAAGTTTTTGATTTTACCACTTCGAATATCTATCTACCAATTGAAAGGTTGTTTGAGCGAGACAAAATGATCAGTGGATGATTTTTAATAACGGTTGTTGTACTGGTAAAAACGTTTCCTCAAAATCGCATAAAAAACAAATTTTGAAATCAATGCCTGTTCACAACAGTTCGTTTCTTTCCAGAATACGGTGGCCCTACTTCAAAAAATCTTGAAAGGTAAATGATTCTGCCCAGTTCTACCCAGAAGAAAATATGTATCATCAAATGCTCACTCTATCTATTTTCGGATTAAGCAAAACAGGAAAAAAGAGGATTTTCATGTGCACTGAATCCTGACTGAGCAATTGATGATTTTTTGTGCTCAGGGAATTCTTCTTGAGAGCAGCATTCTTCTTCAAAAAAGACAGATATATTTCTGGGCAGTGTCACGAAGTGTCGAAAAGACATTAAACAGTTTCAGGCAGCATTGAACGTAGAAGCACAAGATGTGGTTCGCGGTTTATGTAATCGATGCGCCATCACATTCCCTGAGGCAAAACGTACTTTATGCGAGTAAAATAAACAGGAGTGGTGCAGTTTGGTAAAATAAAAGATGAAGGCTTGACATGGCCAGGGTACTCGTGCAGTGATCGTCAGTTGAAGCGAATGTTTGACTGAACAAAAACACAAAACCTGATTGCCTATGAACTGGAATACATCAGGTCTAAACAAGGTTTTCAAATGAGGTGAATCATAGCACTACTGGATGGGTACCTTCTGAAATTTTTTCCAGCATTTTATGCATAAATCGGAGCGCGACAAAGTCAAACATTTTAACTGATTCATTTACATCGGAATTACATCTAATTACTTTTCGTATTTATTGAAAGATCTCCGTTCAAGCAAGTTCTAAATAGAGATGAAAAACCTTACATCATGAATTTCTCTTATACCATTGGTTTTCAATCAATCTTTACTATCTGCGGTATGTAATTTTTTTCTGTGTCACGAAATCGTGACGGATGGAAAAAGAAGGAATAACTAAATAACGTTCAGCAAAAGCATTTATTGGGCAAGCCATCAAAAATAATGAGCAAGGCTGCTGAATGCAGGCTGTCTCGTTGAATGGTATATGCAAAATAGTAGCACTAAGATGACATTGCACTGCTCTGAATAAAACTGATCAATCTCTAAATTTCGCGTCATTTTGTTTTAAACTTAAAAGTTTCAAACTTTCAGGGCGAATCAAGAAGTCGTTGATGCATTCCAAATATGCTGCATTTCTGCGTTACATTTAAAGGTGTAAAGAAAAAAACAATATAGCACCACAGATTTGACCGTGACGTTGAAATCGCCACACGTTTTGAGAATCATACGAACAATCTGATATACATCTGGAAAATTGGCAGGTGTGTGTCCCGAAAAATATGGCACAACTACTCTTACGTAAATGCAGCTGTGAATATATCTCCTCACATATAAAATATATTAAAATCATGAAGAAAAAATAGCGTAGCAAGATTTTACGTTCGTAGAAAGATAAACCTGAACTGACATTTTGACGATACTTTATCTCATCGAACTCAACTCACAAATTTGAAATAGTTCAGGTGTAACAAAAGATGATGCCCACTTTTCCAGAGGATAGCACCTGACGAAATGCGTTTGTAATAACTCCAGACTACCGTCTGTTGCGAGCTTGTGCAGTTTATGGCATTGTTAAAAATAGGTCGAAAAATATAAATACGTTCCAAAACCAGGCAAAAAACTCCCAGATGATGTGTTTGACTTAGAGCCGTACACATTCAACTAGGGCCGCAACCAGCTGATATTTTGGGGGGGGGGCAAAATGATTACAACTTGTTGTTTCGCCTAATAACTAAAAAGTTGTCGGCGCTTTCTAAATGTTTTTTAAAATTTCGAGTGGGTGCAATTTCCCGGTTATCCCCTGGTTGCTGGCCTGAATTAAACCCACAACAGTGGCTGTCAAGTGATGCTGAGAGGAAAAGTAGCAAAGAATGTGTATCAAAAGTAAATTGCAACGAGAACAAACTGCTTTGGACTACACACATGTACGCTTAGTTGTGTAAATACGGTCTCTCAACGATTACAGCAAAATTTCTGTCAGCAGATTCTTTAAGATTCTGGAACGTTAAACATGCGATAATTATATAATATTCGTTGTGCGTCGCAAACCTAAAAACGTACTTTAAAAGCAAATTTGTCTCGTATCCTTGGTACGTTGTTTGCTGGCTGGCTGAAACAGATCCTTGACGTGGGCTTATGTCGCTTCTGCTTGAGTCTGAAATAAGACATCCGTAATTTTGCCGCAGCTGCAGTCAAAGAAGGCCGCCACAGAGAACAGAGCAGTTTCAAATTGCCCACATAGAACAAGATTTGCTGTTAAATCGTCAACGCTCTACGCCCAAGCAAAATGCAGGGCACTGTGATATCAAATTTAAAGTCTAAACGGTAAACATCCTTGACAGCGAACCCATTATTGTTCAACTACAGTTGCCAGAATCACCAGTCAATGTTCATTGAGGAATTTGTTTTCTCCGAGCCTTCATTGTAGCGAGGCCCACAAGTAAAAGCCTACAAAGTTCATCTTTCGTTAACTTCATTCTCATCACTGGCCAGCTCCATCAATACCTAAGCATAAAAGTATTGCAACAATAAGGGTGGGGATCTATACGTAATGCTAGGCATAAACTCGGCTAACCTTTTCTTCCAGTAACAATGGCCATAAACCAACAGGATGCCGAGCCTGCGTTTACCTCGTAACAATGTTCAGGTCAAGGTGCTGTTGCTTGGCTGTCAAGCCAATTGAGCGCTTGGACCGAACGTGCAGTCTGTCATTAGCGAGGAATACAAAGAGATAAACAGAGCAGCGAAAGCTCCCATTACGCACAATACGATTTGTTTTTACGGCGTTCGTTGATTTTCAAAATCCGCAGATTAACTTATTTAAGTTCACCACTTTTGTTGCGGTGATAGCGGCGTATCTTGAATTTCTTCACGTTATGAAAAGGAGTGAAACCGGATTTTACATCTAATAACAGGTTGTTTCATTTTAATTGACCCGCGGAAGCCAGGGACAAACATTCTTTGACAGATTGCGCTCAACGATAAGGCTAGTATGTTCCCCTGCTTGATGCCTTGAACTGTTAATTTATAAGAGACTATTATCTTCTACTGTTAATTAACCGACTAATTACAGAGAAACCACATTCCTGAGATTGCGATGAATACAAATGTCACACCTGGAATTTCAAAAAAGCTGGAACTTGACCCTTTTTTTGAAGACGTAAACAGGTTTAGACAATTGGAGTATTTTTTCCGTGGTATGTTTTTGCAGAAACATCACCTAAATGTCTATGTGTCGGGAATGGGTCAAAACTGAGATCACAAAAACTCTTGCACGTGGCGAAGTTCTTAGCGATATTTTTATTTGGATTAAACCTTATGGGTTAAAAAATGCAAGAATTTGAATGCATCTCAGTGACTCTAAAAATATTTTGGAAGGAGAATCATAGTTGATGGTACTAACCGTTGAATAAAATGTGTACCTTCCGCCACCATGTAAAATGTGTCCACAAAGGAAAGCACATACAAGTGACGTTGGGAGCCATTTATTCACTGCTCGCCAACGTATCAATCATCTGCAACGTTTAGAATGTGGAACAGTTGTTAGTTTGCCAACAAAAATAAGAAAGCAAGGTGTATAATTTAGGTCCTTACGGACTTGGTGATTAACGAAAATGAAGACACCACCAAGGTCAAGAGAAAAATGCTGCGCAACAATTCCACCAACTTGTACTCTGTCCATAAAAGAGAATGTCAAAACCACGTGTTTAGTGTTTGATAGCAAATGGCGTATGTGAAACTTTTAGCATTTTCGTTGCATACGTTTCGCAAAACCTATTTACAAGTTTATTTGGGTAAATCAGGCATCCCCCTGCCGGTAGCTTTTTGCCACGTAAGTTTGAATGTCAAAGCATTACAATAAATCAACTTGGTTGATTATTCACCTGGTGGTAAAAATCATGCTTAAGACAGGTTTATTCAGATCATATATCCGGAGTGTTGCAAGCAAGTGTAGGCTCCATTCATCATTGCAACTCTCGCATGGATTTGCAATAGAAAAATACAGGCTACCTTCGAAAGCGGAACTCCTCATTTGCCGCAAATTGGAATTCAATCCTTTCAAACGACTTTTCTTCGTGCTCAGTTTTGGAAGTGGGAAGAATCACTTGCAGCCATAAGCGTCTATAGCAATTGCTGGAAAAGCTCAGCGCGACACCAGGACGTTTATCTTTGGCTGCCACACGTGATTGGGGTACAGTTCATAATCAAGCTCTCACTGCCTTTGGCATCGTTTCCAGTAGCAGGTAACAATAAGCGGATTAATACAGCACTGTAAGCAAGTGGAGTGGATTAAGTAGGTTGCAAAACATGACTTTCCTAAGGCATACTATGTGTGTTTGGAGCATTGAAGTACATGCTTGCTCTGCACGAACGAAGCTTACAGTCACTTAGAAACTTGGGTGATTACCGAAGTGCATGCGAAAGCAGGCTGGGGCGGCGTAAAAAAACAGCGGAAGTTGGTAACAGCAACCCAGCGCGTAGCAACCGGTCCTCGACATGAAGGCATGTCCACAAAGTTGTCGCTTCTGCAGGGCTACGTTACACGTCCTCGTTGGCTTCCATCGCACAAGTCCTGAAGAGAGACATACGGCAAAATCAACTTCGTAGATATGTGCATATGGCAAATGTGAGATGCCTTCGCAAGCAAGTAAAATCTTTCGACTTGCTTTGTTTACAAGAGGAGTGTCTCTAACCAACGGATATGACTTGTACTGTTGCAGTAGTGCAAATGTTTCAAGAATTTTAGTTACCCTGATCTGTGTACCTGAGCGTAAAAATCAATTCGTCGGTAAGGGAACCTTTATCGAGTTTGAATCATGATGCTTTCTTTACAAAATCGCAGACCTGGAAACAACTGTCCGTGCAAAGCATAAAAACGTGGGTTAACTTAAAATGCAAAGAATTGTGAGATTTTACGACCGGTGTTATAAAAGATGCACGAAGTCTTAGCTTGTTGTTTTCAAAAGTCGGATTCATCAACTTAGACAATATGCGATGACAGAAAGCAGAATTTTACCTTTACTTCAACAGAACACAGAACGTTTTCAGCCTTTGTTGTGAGCTTAAATCTATAGAGCTACCGTATTCATCGTAAAAATGTGATATATTCTCGGACTAGCTCTTCCAAATCAATGGAGATAGTGCGTTAAATTTTTCAAAAAGAATGGCAAGAGATTCTTTTATGGTTCAAATAAATAATATCCGGAAAGTTGGCGCTATCGAATCAATCAACAATTGTCTTGATAGGAAATCGATTTCACGGTTACTATATCACAGCCAGGGGTCCTCAATACGTCGATCGCGATCTACTAATCGATCTCAAAGGTACTGTGGCTAGATCGCATGACAACACCTTCGATGCCGGTGGACACCATGTCTGAGTAAATTCAGGTAATGACAAAAATGTACATAGTTTAACTGTGTTGTGTTGTGCAATATGGGCTCATGTGGTTATGCAGGGTACATCAACATACATTGCAAAAACAATTTCGCAATATATGTATTAATAAACATGTATTTTGCATTTTTGTAGTAGGTAGATCATTTGACTTGTCCATTTCATAAGTAGCTCGCATGCTGAAGAAGTGTGAGCACTCCTGCTTTTCGCAATACGCATCCTCAGTTCTGAAATCTTATTCAAATAGAATTATATTTGCGGAGGCTAATTACTTGAATATAAATATGTGAATGTCCGGATCATCGCCAAAATATGAAAGCGGATGCCAGTCGGCTGATTTCCCAGAAGCTTGCAGCAAACCGTGAGCTTTCAATAGTTGTCGTTTTATGGTTGAATCAGGAGATCACTTTAATTGTTCAGATCAGATCAGTTCAGTTCCGTTATACAGTACTCGGATTTGTAGTCCTTTCGGAGTGTCACGAGTGGTCTACGACGCCCACCTACGCTTGCTTCCGCTTCCCATGGGCCATGCGGTTGCTTTAATTAATTAATGAATGCTGCACTGGTACTGGCGAGTCAGTGGCAGCACGGCGTGTGAACTGTTTCCTTTCATGGTGAAAGGAAAGTTTCACCCCCATCAACGCCGAGCACGAGGCTGGACATGCCGCAAGTCCCGTTTTCCAAGACTTCGGTGTGATCCGGCCATGATTCGAGCCCAGCTTACCAGCTTTGGCGACGCGTGCTCACGGAGCACTGAAGCACAACTGTACCCATTAAGCTGGTTAACTTAAAATTTTGTTGTAAAAATGTAAAAGATCAACAGAGGGTACCCATAAAACATGAGGGTTTAGAAAAGCCTAGGTCGCCAGTTTCTTTCTCAGTTTTGTTTGGTCACGTTTCACTACTCACATGCGTCTTGTCGCACGTGTTTTGAAATGTAACAGGCTGCGCCTGCTCAGGCAAGCAGGGAGAAAACTGTCCTGAGGGTGATCTTGCCAAATGAGATCGACCGCCACCAATGGGCATTGCAACACATTAAATCGAGATAAACTGTTTAAACAGCATTGTCACGGTGTGGATGATCGATCACCTAAGTTCTTGACCTTTTTCCTTAAACAGTGAAATGACTTCACTGGAGCGAATGGAAAAAGACAAGCGCATTGCCACGCACACTGGCCTGAAAAAAACCCATCTGCAAAACTTTACAAAAATCTTAACTCTGAAATCAAAAAAGATCTGCAAAATACCCGCTTTTTGCCATTTGAACGTTTTTGCATTTTTGGCAAAAGCTGTCTGTGACAGAAAAAGTTGCCGTTAATAATAAAAACGTGGTGTTTTCTTTTCAAAGTGAGGCAATTTAAGGCTAGATTTGCAACGATCGCACAGCATTACCACGCACGATTTGCTGATGGTATCTTCGAAAAATATCGAATCAGTACTTCTAATCTTGCCAAATCGACACAATAGGACAGAATGTATTCGCAGATAACGCCACACATGACAAAAAACTCTTAGGAAACGGAGATGAAAACAACTTCGCTTGCCGTTCAAATTACAACTCTTTGGAAAGAAAAGGACAGAGAATTTTTCACCGGACATTTAAACTTAGTTTGTGCCGACCTGAAAGGAGCAAACATGTCAGTGCTACTAATTCTAAGGCACTGAACGACAAAGTTTTTCTGATAAGGAACGTATTGAATCAGAAGCATTTTTAAACTTTGACGGTTCTTACTAAAAAATAAATGCCTTTTTCGTTCCGGACTGACAAATGCAAAAACGAATCTTATCTTTCATGATTACAGTCAAGCACTGCTGAAAAAGCTTGAAAATAATTTTGTGTGATCTGCTTTCATGTGAAGTTTTATCAAGTTTGTATGAATGCTTTGCAGATTTGTTTGGGCTGCAAAAATTAGCGTGTCAGTTTGCTTTGTAATATTTCTCATAACGATGAGAATGCCATCCGTGTTCGCACTTGTGATGCATCCAAATCGTTACGCGGTTCATAAAACTTTCATAGGATTGCTTTCCAAATTTATGAGCTTTTTTCATTGATGTTAGCGATGTCCCCACGGTATTCCTTATTGTGATGGGCTCTGCTCACGTGAATGGTTGTTGCTAGATCTTCACAAAATTTGTTTTCTGTATGAAGCTGTACTTGTGTGTAGTAGATGAATAATGTCACCTTCAAGGGTTGCTCTGTCTAGAAAATCAATTTTCATCTAAAAGTGTATAACATGAAGCAGAACGTGAAAGCGGGATGTCGTCATTTTGATAAAACAAAAACGTTGAAGTATTCGCACGTAGTACCGGCACACCAAAATGGGTTTTTGAATAAATAATTTAACTATCACCTTTGTGGATGCTACTATAGCGTCTATAGTTTCTGAGACATCTTCTTTACGGTCGTTCTACTATCATGAAATCGACTTAGTTTTTCCTGGAAAATTAAGTGATGATATGCACGCAACAAGTTAATCTAGAAATGAACAAAATTTTGCTATACCTTGAACTGTGCAGAAAAGTAACATGAACGACACTTGAGCTGTATGTGCATTTGATCGCCGTCTGACAGGGAAGAGCCGCATAAACATGTCAACTAGCTTCTTCCGCTTTGCCTTTTCTGCGTTGAATCCCAGGTAAAACTTTCAAAAAAGAACAAAAACTGCGAATTTTCGCCTTTAAACGTGAGTGCCAAAAAACGTGAAAGTTGCTCACTGACGTATCAAAATATTCAGATGTTTTGCTGTGGCAAGACCACATCACTTTCATACAAGTTGAACCTAGGAAAAAGTTGATGCAGGTCAATCCATTCTGCTAGCTTTTCCAATTTTGCACCTGGAAGGATTTACAGATACACTGCAGTCAAAAACGCGATGGTCCAGCTGTGGTAACCCCGTAGCGTGTAATCGACGCAGGCAATGACGTATTAAGAGAATTGTGCGTTGTAGTATCGCGCAAACTTTCGTTCAAAGCACTACCTGGTACTGTCTGCGCAGCGAAGCACTGTTGGGCCTAAGCGAGTTTGAATGTTGAGCACGCTATATAGTCGGGTTTCTGCTGTCCAGCTCAAAACTGTGTTTGTTAGCGCAGAGGTGAAAATTTACCTTTTTGAATCCCGGGCAAATGTTTACAACAAGAGACTTGCTAACAACGCACTTATAGTAAGAAACGTTTGCGTGGTAAATTGTCAAAGACGTTTATCGCTTTCAAGTAACGGTCTGTGTTTTGGTCCATTGATAAAATTATATTGTCTATACGGGAGAGAACAATGCCGGAGACTGATAAAAATCAAAGTAATTTTTTTGAGAAAATCGATAAGGGTCAGACAGACAAATAAAACGATTTTGCATTTTTCAGGAAAGTCCAGTCCTTCATGTGCTAGAGCTGAAAGCTTGCAAACATGATGAACTAGCATGCAGTTTGCTACTGCCTAAAAAATGTTATAAAATGTACGTAATGTGAAGGTCGATAGGATTCTTACCTAGAGCACTTTGTCCAAAAGTTTGCTACAAGAATTATGGTTCAAAGTTACATCATGGTTATTTTAAAGATGTGTTTCACTTTTGTGTCGTGTTGCTTTGAATGAACTTAATACGCAAATTTTTACTGCAATCGGAACTAAAGTTTGGTTCTAACGCTAAGGCCAGATCTTGTTTTTGTCATTTTTGTTATCCGAATCTAGCAACCTAACTTCCGTGTATTGCAAGGATACTCTTACCAAGACAAACAACATAAACGTAAGCGTTTTAATTCTAACTACGCGTTGTGCTTAGATGACTAATATATTTCAATAAAAAAGTCGAAGGTTTTTAAGTACAAACTGATGACAATACCGTGCAAAGACAATTAATCCAATCGCCCGAACGACATCAAGTCGGATCGTTCCAAAATCTTCTATTTTACGGTAAATTTACCTTCATATAAAATGAGGGAATACGTGTCTTCATACGTGGAAACAATATAACAGGTATCGATCATTCTATTGCTATAACCCAAGGCTAACGTAGCGGCATAAGTAGCTGTTAACAAAAATGGAAAACGTCTGAGGACCAGTATTAAAGTGACAGGTAAGCGCAAACTTTATACATAACAGTCTACAATTAATGGAGAGGACCAAGAGCCGCAGAAATCACTGCACAAAAACATAGGTTTAGAGCGTTCTGAATGGTCGGTAAAACACAATGCATTTGACTGGCGATTTGGTCCTAGCAGTTCAAATGCGGACTCGCATCAATTGACTTGTTGATGCTGCACACGGTTCCGACAGACTTAAGTACCGCTAAGACACCGATCTTGAATGCAAAAAGCAGGATACTTAATCACAGTGATTAGAAAATGTCAGGTGAATATCCTCTTTAAATTACGCGAGTGGAGCCGTGACTTCTCAGTACTGTCGCTTAGCAACAAATAACATCACAATTTTTCTGTCGAAAGGCCTTTGTTATCTACACTTTAACCTTTAGCAGATTTTTTATCAATGTCGGAAGTAAAACTCGCTGATAGATGTGTTTGTCTTCAGTACATTTGAGATAGAAAGAAACACGATTGTATACTGGCTTCTTATTCAGCTGATGTGCGACGACCATCAACTGTTGCTTTGTGCTTCTTTATTTCGCCTCTCGTCAAATTAACATACGGAAAGATTTTAGCAAAAAGACGAAAGAGGGAGAAAGTTGCAAAAGTAAGAACTAAGGAAAACAGTGTAATTTAAACTTTTTTAGCAACGATAAATGACTTTATTTATACCACCCATAAACCCATTTCATTTTTCATAATAAGCGTTCGAAACCAACAAGTAAGGCCAAATACAAAACATGAAAACAAACTTACTTTGGTCTTGCGCATCAACTGAGCAAGCTGAGCTGTCAACACAAAACCTGCAATTGCTCTCCGCAAATGATCGCCTACTGTTTACGTCATGAGACAACTGCTGTCGATCTAGTGATGTACACTTAAGCTGCGTTACCGCTCTTAATCTTGTTCAAAGCGGTACGTCAGCGTCTGGCCAGGTGAGCTTCTAAAATATCTCGCCCGCCCATCAACACATATATACCCACTGCTCTGTCAGGCTTTTTTCGTAGGTTTTCAGTCGTCTTTGCAAGGTGTCGTCCTTACGGTGGCAAAGCTTTACGGATTGTGGCGGCTGGAACTAAACCCAGCCTTGAAAGTATATTACCAAGTCAGGGAGATGTGGACAAAATATCGATAAAAATTTTAAAGATCTTTCAGATAAAAATGGACGAAGTTATTACCTGCACGAAAAAAAGTGTATACCAACTGGCCAAAGTGGTCATTCATTCTGGTTTACAATTATCTTGTTGCTACCATGCGAGACACAACTGCGAGCATTGTTTTACATCTTTTTTCACAGATTGCGTTCAGGAAATTGTTGCGAAATGTTAACATAAATGAAAAATGTTAATGTAAATTAAAATTAAAAAAGCGAATTAATGTGTTTTCATCAGGTGAAGACTACATATACTGCATCTGATTTAACTACGCATCACGTCCAATCAATGACAAAATTCAAGAAACCGTGAACGTCAGATTGCTGCAACTGATGCAAAATCGTAAACATACAACTGCCGGCCACAATATCAATCTAGTTAATGGTCGACAAAAGAACTTCGGGGCACGTTGAACGCGTGTAAGAGTTCTTAACGAAGTTGTTTTGACATAAGCGATAAGGTAATGGTCGTCTGAATCTTGGGAAAAAAGGATGAGTTTTAAATGAGGCACATTCCGTAATTAAATGTGGACAGTAGTGGAGAATCTGACACCTTTTACAGTAATTTATATACAGTCAAAAACTTAAACTATACCCCATTTATTGAATGTGAAAACTCAGCAGTAAAAGGCGAGTAATTAGCTTATTTTGCTATGCTGTCATAAAGTGGTACGGGTACACCAAAAATTCTGACTATAACAAAAAAGGGTTGATTGTACATTATGAGGTGCTATTTAATTAATACAAATGTTTTTCCACCAGGCTTTCATGATAAGAAACTGCGAGAATGCGATTATACACTGTTAACTCTACACCCCTATGAGCGTTCATTGTGCAAATACAAGCAAGGTTTTATTGAAAGAGTGATATAATCGCTTTGGACGAGATCCCAGACGTTTGCTGCTCTTGTTCCTTTAATTCAGTGGTTCTCAAACTTTTCTGCACGTTGACCCCCAATTAAAACATACAATTTTCTGTAGACCCCGTGGCCTAGCCCAACAGTTTCTAATACAAGGAAAATATGTGTCAAAATAAATTTGACTACGTTTTCCGTGAAATGCATGATAAAATAATACACAATCCGAAAACATGCTTAGAACTTAGGGGCCTTTCAGTGACCCCCTTCGACCCCGTGGCTATTTATCGACCCCTTGGATGGTCCAATTGGCCCCTGGTGGTCGATATCGCCCACTTTGAGAACCACTGCTTTAATTAGTGACGCTGATAAGTCTTGCTTGCTAGAATAAAGTCATAGTATTTGGATTCGTTAGGGGCCATGGCAATGCTTTTTTGAAAAGCAGTATCTTGCTTTGAAAATCTGTAGATATCCTATTGTGATGATGATGATATATGTTGTCCCGGACTAGTGGTTCATGTCACAAGCACATTCGAATAACACAAGAGCACAAAGATGGGAATAATACAAGATACAAAAATGGTTGGCCATAGCGTATTACAGAATAGGTGTTAGTACCCAATGAACACTGGGATGAGCAAAGCACTTTAACAACGTCCCAACTACAGTATAACATCATTCACTCATCATCATACAGGGATTCGGCAGTGGGAAAAAATGAAGGTATTCTAACATCAAATTGTGAGGTAAACAGCTAATAGCAAAAAAGTAAAAAATAAATCGGATGGGGCTGCGCATTGCCGCACAGCGGCGCGCAAGTAGTTCCGATCAAATGTTCAAATGTTTTGCAACGCATTTAGCATAGGCCAACAGCCAATTGTTTTTAATGAATTAAAAGCAGGATTTGTCGGTTAGTGTTTTACCAATTATATGTCTTACTTTTTGTATGTTTGGCTTGCACACGGTTGTGCAAAATATCGTAATGCACTTGGCTGTTGCTGTCAACGGAGTGTGTTTTTTGGACTGCTGCCGTAACATCGGGCTTTTTGTCTGTGCTGTAGAAAGGGCAAAGCGTTTCGTGAATGTCCATTTGCATTGCATCGTTAGCAACCTGAAAAGGTCAGGCAAGATGTCGACGTTGCCGAGGTGTGATCCGCGCATGCGCACGCCGCATACGCGTCCACGTTATTTCGCCGTTTGCAGATTGCACGGCATAAGTTAATTTGACATCGCGTGAAGCAGCGTAGCCTACAGTGTGGAAATACGGAATTTTGTATGAAATTTAGCAAACTATAAACAGAATGTCGTGGAAATTAGGAACAAAACTCACGTGCGTGTATTCCAGCGCGTATTTATGCAGAATGGCGCCCATGGCAAAGTTCAAATGTGCGCCCGTTTTAACAATTTAAATCTTAGTTACAGGCACATTTTTATGAAAGATAAACCATGAAGAAAATAAATGTTTTAAAAAATATATGTTTCTTTTTGTTTTAAAACCTTTCAGCAAATAATTATAAGTTATATCTGTAAGGATCATAACATACTTCTATACTTATTTATTTTTATTATAAACAATATCAAAACATTCAACTAATGACGTTGTCATAATCTATACATATTGCTGGCTGACCTAATCGTAAATTTTACAAAAAATTGTACAGCATATTGCAACTGTAAACGACAATTTCTTTCAAAATGAAACATCTAATTTGGATGGTAACAGTAAGTCATTTTAATGCAAGTCATGCATGAGGTGTGTTCGAAAGACACAATTCCATCGAAACATCAATATATACAGCCTTTTCTTGTTTAAATTACACAACATGCCAATTAAAACACGTTTCGTGCTTTTATCGAAGCAAATTCGTCTATGATTTTAAAGTTAGTTTTCTGCTTCTTCCCTTTCTATACTCATCAAAGCTACAGTAGATCACATGATCTGCACTGATTCACTGAGGCTCGGAGGTAAGAAAGGATCAGCCTCAATTTACTGAAAGACCGCTCGCAGCATGCAACAGATACTGCCATCGTTAGTATTATCTGCAAAGTAATTCGAAAGACGCTTGATCACCGTATTCAACTGTGACTGTCTGTCAAGAGGTTTACAGGACACGATAATTTTAAGATGGCACGAAGCGATGCTATCATTTATAGAATAGAATCTCCTCGTATAATTGCTTGCCATCTACATCTGAACTGCACTCAACTCCTAAATTCTCACACTTAGATTTTAGTTTTTCAAAGGCAAATAGCAAGCAAAAATTAAAATAGAAAAATATAATATTGGTATAATAAGAGCATGAAATATGCACTATTATGTGCTCATACCAAGAGTTGTTTCGTACAAGAGCAAAACCACGTTTAAACGTGCGGAAGCCAAACCACTGGATAGAAAAAGCTAGCTTTAAACAAGACTAACAAATCTCTTCTGTCATGAGTTAACAGTTTTTTCTCAACTGGTACGGTAATGATATTAACTGCTGATGTTTCGAGGACTAACTAACATTTTCTTCCTTAGTCTCTTGACTGGGCACTGTGCTTAGCCTATTATCGGACGCTATTAGTGGCCATCGAAAAAGTTTCGTAAATTCGGAGTGGGTACCAGCACTTCAAGTAATTTGCAGATATGTGGGAATTTTTTAACAGCAGTTATTTGCGTAGAAGTTAGATTCTCCCAGCCACGGACTTAACTGGTCTCAACCAGATTTTCTCTTGCCTGAAACGCAACAGCATGAAATGACTTAGCAAAGATCTTGCGGAAATAAATTATATTTTACAATGCACATGTCAAAAATGCTAAAATGTTTGGCAAAATTGATATGTGACAGGCTGAAAATATGCTTGCTTGGATGAAAAAGCTATTATGTGACGGGCAAGAAAAACTGTTGGGCCTTTAACTTAAGTCAAAAATCATAAGGTATTACATGAAAGAATAATTTTGGGGGGCCAGAATATTTGCTTTTAGGCGAATAAAACCATTTTGTTTGGGATACCGCCTCTCAAGGCACAAAAAGACTATATGTTCTAAAAATTAGGGGGGGCATGAGGCCCCCTGGTTACGCTTATGCCGTCAGGGTCCGCCTTTTGAGAGTTTCTCACTTAGTTTTGCATTGTTTTGTTAAAAAGATTATTATTCACTCTTTCTAGAGTCACATTTAAACTCTGAAGCAAGTCAGATGTAACTTCAATGTATAGTTAAAGAATAATTTAAAAAAATTAATTTGTTTTCAGCGAATAATGTTTCTGTATAGCATGTGTAAAATATTAATATTATATATATAAGGGCCCCTTTCTGAGTTTGCCCCAGGCACCTAAATTCTAATACCCACCCTTGCATATAACAAAGAACAAATTTAACACAAAGGACCGCGGGACCTCCAAAAGCGCGAGGCCCGAGCAATTGCTACATTTGCGACCAGTGGTGCACGCAGAAAATTTCCGAAGGGGGAACCAAAGCATAGGCGTAGCCAGGGGGGGCAGAGGGGCCATGCCCCCCACAGATTTTTAGAAAATATAGTCATTTTGTGCTTTGAGAGGCGTTTTTCTAAACAAAATAGCGTTATTCGCCTAAAATTAAATATTTTGGTATACACTGCCGAATACTGTTTACATTTTTTCATTTTTAGGGTCTGAGGGGGGGCATGGCGCAGTGCCCCCCTCCGTACGCTAATGTTTCCTACTATTGTTAATCCGGCACTGGCCTGTTGTGCAAAAGCATCGTTGTTGCTTCAGATGAAAGCACTACTTGGAGAAAAAAATTACCTGCCCTGTATAAAACCTATGCTTGCGCAGGTTAGGTCCAAATCTGTGCTACACAGCTGCATAATTTTTATTGAAACATGTTTCCATTCCCAAGAACACCCTTTGGTTTTTGTATTTCGTGCATCCTTTTTTTGACATCAGTAAAATTTCCAATTCAAACATCACAAAAACAAAACTTGCGTAAAACAATATCTTTTCATCCACCAAAAAATAAAACAAAGATATTGAGTTTTTCAGACTTAGCGCATAAAGTGCAAGTTATGTTTTGGGAGAAAATTGACAACGTTGCTCGCGATTTCGCTGCAAAACTTTGAAGCGGTAATAATAGAAAGCATTGTCAAGTATTTCCAGACAGCTTGTGATAAGTTTTTTCTGCAACTCTTTTACGTAATAGACAGGCTTGTGACGCAATACAAGCACTAGTTAGCAGCTGCATAGATACCTGCAATACAGCAATACTTGCAGATGATGTAGAGTAGTGGTGAAGTTGAGAGCAAAAGTATCATCGGCTACTTATTTCGAGATTTTGCAAAGGGCATTTATTTTTTCGGAGAGAACAGTGTAGCACGATTTCGATTGCTTCAACATACACTGCTGCAAGCCAACGTTTACGGCATGGGTAAGTAGGCTACCAAATATTTTGTTAGTCCTGTTTTAATTACAGTTTTCCAGTGTTATTAACTCACAAGCCGGTTAGTAGTAAAGCAAAGAGAGATTAATGAAACATCCCTTAAGCCAATGTTATGTGTAATCTATCGGAACATGTCAAAGTTTTGATTTGAACTTACAAGCAAATTTATGTTTATGGTAAACCAGAACCATTTCTTCAAATAGCAATGTTTCACAACTAATCAGGCCAGCTGACTGTTTAGGTTTATGTGGGTAGTTGCAGCCAAATCACCTTGGATTTGACAGGTAACGTTGTATCAGGTTACTTTTATTTTTACACCACTTCAACTACGGTCTTCAACTTGAAATTTCGATTTTTGTGATTGTTATTACATAGGCCTACACATGCTTGCTTGCACGGTGGTAAAGAGTTTTAAGAAAAGACGCTGCCACGTTGTAACTATTTTTGAAACTTTGTAACTATTTTTGACACTGTAACTATTTTTTAAACTTGCTATACAGCCCATCATGGGATTGGATTTCAGAAAGTATAAATAAAAAGTACGCATTTGATAGAAAATCCGCTAAATGCAGATTCACTTTCATCTACAACACTGAACACGGATATTTTCCTTCAATGATTTTATTTACGCATTTAAACGAAACTTGATCTTTTCCAACATTACTTTTAAACTTTTGGCACGCAAACCATGCATCGAGATTCCATTTCGTTTCAGTTGCTCATTTGGATCAAGGATCGATGAAGCACGAGGTTGATGGGGGAAGTAAATCACGTGCCTGCACCGCATTTACTTCTGATCGGGCTGATGCTCTTTACTGGAGAAAGCGAGATGATCTGTTGAAAAGTCTTGAGTCATTCCATGTGCAGATCGAGTCGGGCGACGGTGAATGATGCTTTAAATGAAGCATTCAAAGAATCAAGATTATTGAATCTCCAGTTACAGGAGGAGCGAGAAAAGGTACAATGTTTAACTGATTATATAGAATATATTCATTAGAGATTGTCTCAAAGGGTTTTGGAAAATGCCTTGTGATAAAAAGTATTGATCATGCTGTTATGTTGAAGACTCTTTGTAAAGCACAGTATCTTTTCTTTAAGTTGCTTAAACTGTTTGATGAATTTTCTCGTAAATTTTACTGCACACAAGATTCCGAACAGGAAACGTTGGTGTTTTTTTCGTTTCATCGATGAAGGAAATTATTCAGATTTCAAAATATTTGGGTTGCTCAAAACATAAAAAAGGAAAAATTAGTTTCCGAGCACCGTTTCATTTCCGTAAAGCAAACAAATGCATTGTGCAAACTCGCCAAAACAAACCTTATTTGTGCAAACTCGAACCGAGTGAAAGTGTTAATAACTTGCGTAAATACATTTAAAAAAATTGTTCTCCTGTTCAGGAGCTCAGGGTTTTGAAATATGCAAACGTCCAGCGTTTTTCTTTTTCTGCATATTTCCATAGCAGCGGAAACCTCCATGACATTTTGTGAAACTTTCAAATAATCACGAGTAAAACCTGGACGAACAAAGAAATCAGAATGATAAATTTGTCAAAAAAGCAAGGCTTCTCAGGCATTTTATTGCAACAAACAACAAAACGGAAATCACGTTTTTAAATTTCTACGTTTGGAAGACTATTGTGGCCGAGAATAATTTTAAGAGAAAATATTCTCTAGCAGTTTTGCTGCGCATAGATTGCTTCAATGAGCAACAAATATTTAATACTTAAAATCATACATACCTGCTCAGGTAACCAGAAAAACCTGATTATACAAGTACCAGTTGGCAAAATTATTTCAAACGCTTTAGGAGCACAGGCGAATTTTTCAACTACTAAGCAATTATTCTCAAGCTCATCTGACCCGAAAAAATAAACTTATTGTATTTCGAAAGATGAATTTTGTCAAAAACAGTTCAAGCCAGTTTCAGTTTATATCTGCATCCCGACCAAGTGCGGAATACGTGGTCAGGAATGCAGGGACAGGAAGTGACGGCCGTAGCTGTTATTAAGTCACGGCCCTCACAAATTCACGCAAAACAACAAAATACACATAAAACATCACAATGAAAAAATGAAAATATTACTAGAGAAGTTGCAATAATATACCAACACCACAAGTTGGACAAATCAAAAAATACATTCTGAGTTTAATCAAATTAAATCCAGTTTACAACTTCAGCAATCCACATCCGTCAGCCTACATATCAGCCATGCCCACAGCAGGGCCACCGCAAATAGTATTTCTCAGAAAAATCAATATCGCAGCTCAAGGCCACCTATGCAAAACAAAAACAACAGCAGCAGCTCACAGTCATCCTCGTTACCACACAACAAATCTTGAACGTAGTAAAGATAGTTATGAGGCTATCAGTGGTTTTCACATAGATATATTTTGGAAACACTTTCACCGGTAAAAGTCCTTGGAAACACTACTCTCACACATGTGAGGCCTTCCTTGACAACATAACACAGCACTTACGCCTAGCCTACACATTTCATTAAACCATGATCAACAAAGAAACATTTATTCATTTATCTTCATACCTGCTTTTCCTCTAGGGAGTGTCGCGGGGGCAGCACCCTTAGGAGGACTCGAAATACCTCACGGTCAGGAGCAATTTCAGGTTGCCTAATTCTGCTAGCTCCACATCCAGACGGGACCAAGCAAGGTCGGAGATGTTGCCACTCCACCTGCTCCTTGGACACCCTCTGGGCCGCTTTCCCGTGGGTTTAGCCAGCAGGACTTGCAGTGAAAAACGAGAGGGATGTCCAACAAGCTTCAGTGCACGTAAACCTAGGCGAAACATCATAGTTCATATAAAAACAAAAACAAAATTGCAATGTTAAAGCAACAAGATCAGACAATAATCATTGCCCACTTCAAAAGCTATCCAGCACATACACAAAGCTTTTTGTTTTCAACCAGTTTTTTTAAGCAAATGTCAGTGCATGTGTGAAAACAAAACTAAGTGTAATTTTCTATTACGTAATCATAGTAAAGTTTTTGAAATTGGATAAATGTTGTTTTTAATAGCAATTGAGTGCAGTTCCAAATTTTTGGCCCTAAATAGGCCTATATGAATCTCAGAAACAAACAAATTTTCCTGCCAAAAATGTGGGAAGCCCGCAAGGTACCTTCAGTCAAAACGGAAAACTCATTTCACAGGTTAAGTATGAACAACCGAGGCTGACTATGAGCAGGGCCGTCGCCAGCGGGGGGGCCAGTGGTGCCCGGCCTCTCCATTTGAAATCGGTTCCCTCCCCATTTCACCTTTGGGCCTCCGGTTGCTGCATACATCCAATACTGTATTTTAAAATGGTTACCCCCTTCTGGTTTTTGGCCCCCCTGCTGCTAAATCCTATCGACGGGCCTGACTGTGAGCCATGCGGGTTGGCGCAGCTTGTCTTCAGTGAATTCCCCCATGGGACGCAGTTACGAAGCTTGCTCATTCATCAAAATTACAGATTGTTTATGCAAATATGGCATTGGAGACACCACCAGTGGTGTAACTGACGGGGGCATAGGGGCTGATCGACCCCTGGCAAGCTAAATGTAAAACGGGGCCCTCATTTAGTTTGTTCCCGTTTAATATTCTTTTGGTTTTCAATAGGTTGTTGCTTTTGCGTTTTTAAGAGTATTTTCCGATGATATTTGGTTTTAGTATAGCAATCCACAGCCGGATTCACCATCATTTCTCAAGTTTGTTCTGATTATTGGCTAGCGGTCCCCCTACAGCGGCCAGTGGGCCCCTTTCAGCAAAATTTCCCCTGCCCCCGGGTCATACATTTAGTTACGCCACTGGGGAGGGGTCTTCTTGCAACAACGTCAACGCAACGAGGACACCAGTTGATGATTTTGTGACGGAATTAGAAATGCACAGGAATCACCCGCCGGCCGACACCCTGTGTGTAGCAATGCAGGGGAGAGGCTGCGCTCGTCAAGAGGAACACCGCTGCGAGAAAAAAAGTCACTGTGTCGCAGTGTCGTGAGCGATACGAACGAATCGCTGAGAATCCCTGTTCGAGTTCGAGGGTTAGCATTACCTGCAGTTGGAACAATCGTCTTTGTTGACAACAATAACTTGATTAACAAAAGTGAGGCAAAAAGTATTTATGTCAAATAATGGCACTGAAGTTTGTCAACAAAAACGTGTGATAGTCTACTAAATAACTTGCAAATATAAAGAGATATCATCAATTGAAAGAGCCAATGCCAACTTTGAAAAGAAATACAACACTTACAATGAATAGATAACGTAACCATAAAGTGGAAATTCCTCCCCTGAACTCATAAAATTCCTCCCTGGGGAGGAACTGATCTCATGGTTTCGCGTGAAAATATTCCTTCTGAAATTTTGGTCACGATATTCAAACTGTTGAATTACGACACTGTAAATTGCGGTAATACATTCGAATTGCAGCAACTAGTGAAATAAAATGCGAAAACCACGCAAAAACTTCCCTGATCATCTGTAAAAATATGCTTAAATTTATAATACATAATTTTTTGGGTACAAACATTTTCTGATAACACAGGGTAAGATTGACCAGAGTTGCCCCTTTTTTTCTAAACCACGGGTTTTTCAGAATCATTCGAAGATGCCGAATCCAGCGCATCCGCTTGCTCCACTCCCTGGTCAGATCTGGTTACAATCACCGCTGATGCGAGCTGTAGGGACTAGAGGTTTCTGGTGCATGCACTCTCAGAGTTTTGAGTAATAAAACATCATAAAGGACTGACTGAGGGAGACTCACGAATACGAATCCGTCGAGAGATTGCCACCTCCGGACACACCAGATATTGAGAGGGCATACCAGGAATTTTGCGAGAGCCTACTTTGTGCGGCTAAACAATGTATCCGCCGTGGCCGCCGGAAGAACTATGTGCCATGCTGGGACAAAGAGTGCAAGACCCTCTATCGCTCCTTTATCCGAGCCCCAGTGGGGACTGCCTCTGACAGAGCCGCCTCGTCCCTACTCTCTCGATTACAACAGAAGAAGCAGGAGCGATGGGAGAAAGTCGTCCACTC
>Ga0210059_1000424_pt1 | contig 52718 bp, 27 predicted proteins | sample Ectturendosymbi2_FD_188042 | JGI IMG/M metagenome (GOLD analysis project Ga0210059, IMG submission 188042) | Ecteinascidia turbinata endosymbiont from Florida, USA - Sample 2 (SPAdes) (version 2) | ecosystem: Host-associated > Tunicates > Ascidians > Unclassified | place: Key West, Florida... | reverse complement strand
AGACATTTTTGGGGCAACTATAGCTGCAAACGATCATCCATAGATTCACCTATCACGTCCTGCAACAGAAAAGACATTCGTTAAAAAATGGGTTTTTTATCGAACAAAATATGGGTACGCATCTTTTTGGGTCACCCTGTACAACAACTCACGAGCTCATCATCAGATAATAATGCGTATGCAAGCATATTTCACCCTGCCTGCCTAGTTGTAAGCTAATCCGTCTACTAGAAATTGATGAATTTCACTTTAAAATGGTGTACGCGAGAAAAACCCAATCCACTTAAAATGAATTTGTTGTTGCTGGATGATTTACGGAGGATTTGCAGAGCACGCGCCTCACAAGTTGACTGTCGGGCTTCAATGCGCGGTCAGGTCATACTGAAGACTTAATAAATAATGCTTGTGCTTGCAGCCTTTTCAGCACTGTTCACGCGTGAACGGGTTTGTGCAAGGGAAAGTTTGACATGAGTTTCGCCATTAACTTATCTTCATTGCTACATTCATTGCACAAGTAGCTGCGTGCGGTCCATGGCAGAGTAAGTGGACTCGGGCGTCTGCAGACTATTTTCGTCCCACGAAGGGCGAGACAAAGCGAACATAATGAAACTTTTTTTGATGTTTTAAGCTGAAACTCATAGACGCAGAAAATCCGCAATTTTTTTATTCTAAAACTTTGAGTACAAGACTACAAAGTGACTAAAAAAACTATGCAAAGTTGGGTTCGTTCAATTCAAATCACTTACGAGTGTTAAAACCAGAACGTCGCATTAGTAATATACAGGCCGGTTTTGTAAACCACGCTTTTTTCGTTTATTTGCAAAATCACACGGCTCCTTTTCGGCCAATGGCTCGAAAACAATTCATGACTGAGCTTTGTCGTCTTCTCACACAGATTCGAAATCATATATTCCTGCGGATTGCTACAAATTGGAATATTCTTTGGTTTTCTTTGCTTGAGTTTAGAACTAGTGTGCATCTTCTGTCGTGTGCATCGTTAAAAAAATGTAAAATGCAAACTGAAAAAGGCTACGGCAGTACGGGCATGCCACGTTGTGTTCACGTGTTTCACCCAGCGAAGCATCCGGCGTCCTTGTAATTCTATACCGTTTTAGTGGAAAGGTCAGGCTAATGCTTGTGATTTATGGCTTTCAATATTACCGTATCCTGACTCTGTCAACGCGAGGAAAGCGCATATATCCACTTCCACAATTAACAGCTGTTTGAACCGCCAAATTTAATGTTACTCCTGTTCGATGCTACTAGATTTGCTAAAGCCATATGTTTACAGTAGGGTGAGTTGAAGGTGGTAGGTACGAAGGCGTAGTGAAATCACGTTACTGGGAATTTACTGTGGTACTTTTGTTTTTATTGGCGATACAGGCTGAAAAAAACTATAGCGATTTTTATGGGACTCTATAACTACGTCACTGTTCCTTCATTACTATATATATGCTTGAGTCTACGATTGCACCGATAAAAGTTAAAGCTGTTTTCTTTGCCGTTCTGTATCACGTTTGCATTGGCTTCATATGGACGCTAAAATTTAACCGGTTTTGTAGTGCGTATGAGAGAACGCATTAACTGCTTAACTGCGCACACTGTGATATTTGCTGTGCCAGTAATGCTGTCATGCTGAGAACCAATAAAAGCGTGCGTGAGTTTAACACCCTTGAGATTTGCTGTCGCATAAGTTTAGCACACATGTTTTCAGAAGCGGAGTTAAGGGGATTTTTTTATGCAAAAACGCCACTTTTGAATATACGGTTTTGCATCAACTGCCGATATTTTGGTGGGTGTATCAACACAGGGTCACAATCGTTACCTCGACGAGCTTTCAGTTTCAGTGGGCACATAGAACAGTGCACTGTGGGATATATGGCTGTGAATCACCTCATGTGTTTGGTACCAGCCCAGACGACGGGACTGTACCATAGCCTCAATGATATTCAACCCCTTTTGAATATTTCTTGCGTTTACGCTCTTGAACATTATTATTGTTTTCAACCGTAACAAGACAGTCAGTCAGTGTGGTTTTCCCCAAAAAATATAAAAACCCGCAACACCAATTGTCTCCCTGAATGGCGTATCAATGCCTCACTGAAAGATGACAGTGACGCTTACAGGCACGTGAAAACGCTTTACTCTGCAGCAAACAAGGGCAAATGCACTTTTGCTCAGTGTTCTAGTGCCGTTGAAAACACTGAGCGGCGGAAAATTCTCGAAAATACACAGCGATCAAATCACCAAAGGACAACGTGAAATGCACAGTACATGTCTGTATGATTGTGTTATTCGAGTACCCTTGTGATATGGACCATGAGTCTGGCGCAAAAATAAATATCATTATTAAATATTATAACGCAGTTACTTAGCAGCGTAAAACGCGCTGTAAGCAGAAAATCATTGCAAGTAAACAAGCACTGTGCAATCCCTACGTTAATTATTAAAGGTTAAACTTCCACTCTTGTTTTAAGATATTATGCTACATAGCTGGGAAATTGTACGCTTATATCGTTAATAGTGTTCGCTTTTAAATTAATATACGACACTAGAAAAATACGTTTATGATAATTACTTAGGTAATGTAGTACACGGTCACATTCCCAATTGAAACCATGACCACTTTGTCCGCGTGTTGCTTTAACGCTCTTCGGATTTTTAATAAGATTTCCAGGTGAAATGTCTTTGCGGTGTTCCTTTATTTGAGTGATTACACTGATTAGGTTTCGTTTTGTTTCTCCAATGTACATGTGCTCACATTCTCCGCATTGTATTTCTGTTCAATAGACTGCACGTCGACGTTTGCTGGAAGGCACGGTTTCTTTTCTCTTACGAGAAGGCTCTCAAGACTGAAAATTTATCCAACCAATTACGTGATTTTATGAAACCAAACACCTTGCTCCGAGCCAATGATCTATTTGCGATTGGACACAAAGTATAAATCATGGCACTTGTGATGGAAGTGTGATGCTGCAAAAGGCTTGTTTCCCACTCTACACAAACACTCACAAACAAACCAGCCAAAACCTTTTTTAATCTTTTTTTCTGGGAAATCTCACTTGAGAAAGATTTCAATTACACTTCTCATCCAATCTCACGGCCCGCACTATTGGCGATTTTTCAGGCACAGCAAAGATAAGAGTTTCGGCATTAACCACTAGACTAGCCAGTGTTGCAGTAGTGATCGCAGCTGTACTCGGCAACGACGAAGCAGGTTTTGAAAGAAAATCATCGTATAATTTATCAGATTTAACCTGAAATGATGAGTGTTGCAAAGTGCAAGATTTGAAACAAATAGATATGAATACAGTTTTACTTAGGTGGGAGGCACGATACTTTTTCTTCATAAATATTGTGGGTCTGTGCTCAAGTATACCTCCTATTCGGCAATGGGCATGTTACGAAAATGTTTGCAAATAGTCTTTGCCTGTTTTTGTGCTTTTCTCGCAGGAATGGAAATTGTTTACTTCGGGGCAGAGGTTTCTCGTACACTTCAGTACAATCGACTTTCAGCTGGTTGATGGAGAACTGCTGACCATCAGCGATCAGCTTCAAACGATAAGCGTTACTTCAGAAACTCGGAATGTAACTTCATCATCTCACGTCGTTACAGTAACCTACTTTTCCTCGCCACGTAAAGCATTGCAAAAGTCATGCGGATTTATTCTCTCATACATAGCTGTAGGTAAATACCTTCTTTGCATTTGTTTGGTACAGGTTAAGCTGTGCTGCCACGGAAAACATGCCCACACATTTCGTAGTTTTCTTCGTTTTGACTGAAATACGGCATGCTGTGTTTTCACAGGTTCTGTTAAAGCCCCATTGTTTAGATTTAAATGCATAACGCATCTTTCTGGAAACTAAGTAGTAGCCTAACTCCGACTGAAGTTTTCTTTCGAAGTTTGTGTAAGAAATGTAATGATTTGAGATGTACTACAAAAACATCTACGAGTAAAATTTTGCAAAAGTTCATTTTAATTTACATAAGTGCTACTGCTACTATTGAGATGTTTTATTTTTTCACCCACGACAATATTGTAAACAAGGTTCGGCCACCTTTCCGATTACTTGGCCACTTCAAGAGCTCAAGAAGGCACACTATAGGGCAGAAGAAGCAAGAATTCTAAAGACGGTTGTTTTAGTTGATTTTATGAGTTAGACACGAAGTTGACTAAAGACAATGCGCGGTAGGAGCACGGGCTGAGTAACGCAGTTTGCCAAAGAAACAGGCAAAGAACATTATTTTGGAGACCGCTCGAGGTAAGCGCACGGGATAACTTTGAATCTGCAAAAGGGATAACTTTGAATCTGCAAAAGCTGTTGCTCGATTACTCTTGACGCTTGGCTGAACAGTTGTCCGCATGTTATTTCACTTCATTTGCAACTCACATACGAGTCAGACCCATGCCAAAAGTTGGGTGGGAGTGGGATACAAATGCCCTGTAACTTACATTCAGCACCAAACACTACGAAAGACTAACGTTGGAACGTTTTTTTGCGCGCAAGTCAACTTGATGGCAGCATTTGCAATCGTGAACAAGTAAATCGTGAACAATAAACGCTAGCACCAGCGGCCTACACGTGGACAGACGCACTTAATCGGTGCGTACCAAAATGTTTAGAATCCAGGCGCCTAGCTTTTAAAATGCTTTTTAAAATGGTGCAGGATAACTGCAAAACAGTAGCGTAGTCAGCCCAAAATTTTTGGAGGGGCCAAATATTTTAAACTTTAAACCAGTGGTGCTCCAACTTTTTGGCTCGTGGGCCTCATTTGTCTTTCAGAAACCCCTCGCTGGCCACAAGAATTAATAATCTCAATAAAAATTCTCTTAAATGATTAAAGTGTTAAGTTTTCTTTCCAATGAAAATTGCTTCGCGGGCCACGGTTTGAGCACCACTGCTTTAAACGAACAACAGTATTTGGTTTGGGATATCGCTTATCGAAGCACAAAACGACAAGATACGCTAGAAATTTGGAGGTTATGGCCCTTTTGGCCCCACCCTGGCTACGCGTATGTTGCAAAAATTAAGTAGATCCGAGGTTGTTTACAAACAGGCATTAGTGTGACTAATTATTTCAAGATTATGGTAACAAGTATTTTATAATTTCATTAAGCTTAATTCTATGTTTTAAACAGACAAAGAAAGTATCAGGCCGCCAATTTCTACAACATCGGTTTACGATACGAAGCAAAACAAAGAAAATTTTCTTTGGACAGACATAATCACTGAGAATCCTGTCCTGTTTGGAGCCATATCAGCCTGCGCGTTGATTATTCTTATTGTCTGCATTGTCGTTATCCGATACAGATGCAGTAAATCAAGTAAGATAGATGCGATAGCATGATAACCTTGATTTTACGAACAGATCAAAACTAACAGATTTTCTGCGCACGACCAACTTTGGTTTTCTGCTGTTGTGTAAGCGCTTATAATTTTTGTTGACAACGTAATTAAAGTGCTCGTGCAGTGAAGACATTGATACGCCGTGAGCACAACCATTACTTCTTAGAAGCTTGTAACCTCGTAGAATGGTTGTCGAAGACTTTGAATGCAAGAAGCGACTGATTAAACCTTTAGCTGGACCTTTTGTAGTAGCCTACTCATAGCCTCACGTTGGTTTACGTGCATTACAAAGACTGACATTTTGTACATTGTGAATGCGTGTATTTGCAAAATGTTTCTGGAATGGCGTTGAAGTCATGGGCGTCGGAAGGATTTTTTCCAGGGGAGGCATTAGCGGATTTTTCTACAGGTAATCATAAAAAGTTTTCCAGGGGGGCAAAAAGTGATGAAATTTCATTTTTCCTTCCTGCAACTAAGAAAATGACCTTTTTTGCTAGATATGTAATAGAAAAATGTGAAATTTCAAAATCCAGGGGGGCTTGGCAGTTACCCATCTGCAAAGTTTGTTTAGACCAGTTATGTCTTATTATTTAGGCAACACACGTAAAGAACGCAACCCCACCAAATGCCGTCTCAACCTACCTCCGGATGGTAAAAGTTCCAGTAACTTGGACACAGAGTCAGGTAAGATAGCTATGTCGAAATTTTCCACTGTCGCTTAAAAGCGTATGCAAAACTTGACACAATCTTTCGAGGGAATTAATCTATTTGTTGCTTGTCGGGAAACAAATCTTTGTGAACACCCAAGTTAACAAATATTTGTGAAAAAACAAGTATTAACTTGCCGACGTCAAAGGTTGTGCTTTTTTTGACGAAATGGGTATCTTAAGTCGAATTGTCCAATCATGTCTTCCATGCGGAACGTGGGTTGCAGGCTTCTTGAGTGCATCAATCCATTGGCAGGATTCATAGACTTTCTTAAAAAACAGCAGTTGAAACTTCCAGGAACTGACAAATTTGCCTGAAGCAGCTGAACTAAAAGTGGAACTTTCTTATGGCTTTTTAAAACTTGCCATAGACAAGTCAGGATGAACTGAAAACCTGCACCCCAATTACAGTTGGTCAACAGCATATCAAATGCATTTTCTAAGAGTTTCGACAGGTGGTTTAAATCCTGTCAATAGTTTTGAAAAATTGCACAGAACCTGCTCACGTTGTTTTCTTCGTCTGGTCAGTGGTCGCACTGTTTTATTGTTTCGCACATGGTAAAGTTGCGCAGGATACACACGCAGTGCGTTTGTTATATAACCACTAACTAGGGACGCTGCGACATGGTATGCAAACTACGCGAACATTTCATTTGAAGCACTCTGTGTTGTGTGGTGCGCATACGAGAAACTAAATAGGACTGGTTAAATTACACAGGTTTCGGTGCTTCAGCGCTTCATCCAGTAGTTTAGCTACAAAACAAGCACTCAAGAAATACGATGAATTAGTTTTTTTATTTATCTGCAGAAATCCTTTTAGTTGTGCAATGTTTGTCTGCTTAGTCAAAATATGTAACGTCAGGTTATTTGCGTAAAACAAAACGTTTAGGATGGGTAAGAATGACGAAATGCTCTGGAATTGCTGAAGTCTTTGAAAGTTTAGCAGTGTTGAAATAAATTTCCACTCAGATTACCAAAAAGTTTGCAGAAACGTTTGGTGCAGATTCTCTCTAAATAGTGATTCAAAGATATAAGTAACTCAATAAACTTATGTTTGTCAGCGTGAAATGGTGAAGAATACCTAACCTAGCGACTTTCTAATAAAAACAAAGCACGCTGATCAGAAAAGAGGACGTGTATTTACCAACGTGAGGATCGTTTAGTCAAATGAAACAATTGAGTATCCCTATTGGTTTTCAATGGTTTCATCCGCTGTATTGTGCTAACATTGGCAAATATATGTGACCTCATCGGTAGTGTATAAATTAGGAACTGACCCCTGGAAAAAATTTGTCTCCAAAAACAAAACGCCATAAAAAATAAAAGCTAATGCCTCCGAGCTGTTGGTTCATCATCGCTGCGCATGTCAGAAAAAGCCTGATGGTTACTCCTCAAATCATTTTATTAATAGTATTCTTCGAAAAGGAATTCTTTCACAGCAAGGAATAAGACGTTGTGATGTTTGCCGAGTGTATATTTTGCCTACTGAGCAAGCATCTTCAGCTCTTCTTCAAATATAATTTTTTAAATATTTTTCTCCTTATTAATATTTACATTTGCAACTGATTTCTTGTAAAATCTCCAATTTAATTTCTGTTGAACACGAACTGGGTTCTCCTTTGATTTCTGCAAAACGTACGAAGTAAATTTGAGAATGATGCGAATTTGTCTTTGTCATTGGCTGAAAGCGTTTAAAATTTTATGAGGTAATAATTGCAATTCCACCGAATCAAAATTACTTGGTTAACAGAACGACCTCAGCCTCTGGGAGGAGATGAGCAATGTGACACCATCACTTCAACAACAATCAAGCCACGGTCAGCTTACTATCTTGCTCAACGTCAGCTGCGCTTGATGAAGGTGCTTCCTTTGCATGATCCTTGCTCTCATCTTTACATGTGCTAGCTATACGACCAAGACTAGGTGGTTGTTGCTTTCTTCGTCTTGCATAAAGAAGAAATTTACAATCGGTAAACGCAAGGTGGATTAAAACTCGTTTCATTTTAATTGCAGAAGCACGGTCCACAGGCAGCAAGTCAGACGTACACTACAACCTGTATAAACAACGATTTAATACACGAACAACGGGATCTCTTATTTGGAGCTTTAAGCGATGAAGCAGACAACGCATTATGACGAGATCCGAAAGCGGGAGGTCAAAATACGTTTTGTGATAGTTCAACAGCAATACACCTTTGCGTAAAGGAAGATTTTCATCGTATTTTAAAAGCTTTCAATCAACGAATTGGCTGTCAAAATGAAACTTTATCCTTTCTACCATAGACGATTTTAAGGTTCAAACGTTCGCACCAAACAATGACAATGATTGAGACAAATTCGGTTGCTGCCGACATGCTCAAAGTTTCAATCGAAAGAGCTTAGGTGAGATACGAGAGTTTACTTGTCCAGAATCATATGAAATTATAAGGAGTGGATGGCGTAAAGCGTTTGAAATAAAAATCAGATGGACTTGGATTTCAACGCTGACAAAACAATAAGTGTTGCAAAATTCGGAAAATGTTCCACTGGGTCATACTGTCGCCAACGCATTTTTCTTACAGTATTTATCTATAGGTGGGGCACAGGAGAGGCAATTCTTCCCAAAAGTCGGCATCAAGTATTTGAAAATTGGACAATATAGTGAACGTTCGGGAAAACATGCATGGACGAAATTGTCAAACGTTAGACAAACTTTCTTTGCACTGTCAACTCATTTTGGTTCCTTGCGACTATGTTAAAATAAACCTACAGTTAACACGACTTTGTAGTATAAAACCACATTTACAAAGTTGTTCAGTAAAAGTTTGTTTACTATTGCTTGTTAAATTGTTGAATAATTTTTCACTGTTTATCTGCGATCAGTATTTGCAACTCTTGTGCAACAAAACTGGCAACTGAATCTTGCGTTGACGCAGTTGACACTGTACTGTCTTTCAGTTGTTAAAAAGCAAAATACAGAGCCAAACTGCTTTGTTTGCTATTCATTAAAAAAGCAAACACTGCGATAGCTTACTTTCAGTAAATTGGAACAGATTTGGTTTTCACATGTAGTGCAACCAAAGTTCTAGTTCCCGTACGCTAATATTACAATTTGGCTTGCGCAATCTCGTAAATTAGTAGGTCTTTTGGAGTTTTGTGAAGACGTATGGTGAATAAAATTTTATTTGCCCTAACCAAGAGAAGCGCAATGTAAGCGGAGCTTTCAAGTAGCGGTGATAATATTTTAAATGTCTCGCATTAGGAAAAAGTTTGTGAAAACTTCACCACAAAGTGAAGAGCAAAACATGTCATCTTTTTTTCCGAAACGGAAACAGGAAGTTTCACAGCGCATTATCATCGTTCCCTTTTGTAACTCTTACGCTTTCCTGCTCGTTGCAGCCATTCTGTTTTCCGGGAAAACGAGACACGACCCACCCCAAAATGTAACGTCTAGTCACCGTATCAAGAGAGACCACAACACAAACTTTTAAGGTGGTACGCTGGAAGTTTAATCAGTAACAAGTGCTCTGATATGTCGTAATCAGTTACTTGCAGTTGTGCTTTTTCAATGTATGCCTTAAAAGTGAAAACTGCGTTACTGCGCTTTGCTCGTAGGCTATACACAGCTTTAAACCTATATGTGAAAAAGTTCCGAAGTGGTATTTTCACATTTGCTTCAACTTCTAACACTAGTATTATTTCTAGAGTTATGTTTTTTGAGAACTTCTATTGCGTTTTTGAAAACGGTATCTTGTGAAAAAATTAGCGTGAAGTGCTTGTTGTGTTTTTTAGTCGCAAGTCGTTGCGTTTCTACTTTCCTTCTGAATTAAAAAATCAAAACATGATTTTATTGCTTCTGCATGCCGATAACGTTGTTTTAATTCTTGAAAAGCAGATGCATTGCTTTTTCTACAGCGAGTAGCCTACCCTCGCCGTAAAAGCTTTTCATGCTGTTTGTGCTGCACAGCTTGCAACAGAAAGCACCAAGCAACTTGAGTCACCAGACTGTTTAGTTCTTCATTCTTCAGTTTAGGTAGCAGAAGTCTCAAAACGTACGGTTTAGGCAAATCTGTTCGCATTTTACATTGCAATGCGACGGATTTGCTTCGACAATTGGCGGCAGGCCGAAGCCTGAATGATGCTTTTTGTCGGGGCGGTTACGGTGAACGCTCTTGCCCAAGAAGCGCTACGGCGAGTCACTCAGTCGCCGTGGACCGAACACCCAACCTCCAGTTGGGAGGCGGACACTCCAACACTGAGCTAATCACCGCCCAGCAATATTTTATATTGCTTACACTTCGAGTGAGGGGCGACCCATCATGTGCATGTGATGCCACAAAGGGGTATCAGGACAGCTACCACCTGGTCCTAGGTTAATGCGTTTTTACACATCACATCACCTCACCTACGAGCTATGAAGTTCAGTTTGCACTATCGCGTTGCAGCACGTTGAGTTCTCGCGGCACGGCGGGGGAACCATTGTGCTGCGGTATTATTGCTACAACCTAGTGCAGAAATGTGAGTTGCAGCATTGCTGTTTCTGCCATGTTATTCATGATTCATAAGCTAAGGTAAAGCAATGCACGAAAGAAAACAGGTTTGCTGTAATGAATACGATGCAGTAATGTACATGAGAGAATTATGCTTTGAAAAGACTAACAAAAATTGAGGCTTGCACCCTAAAGCATATTACTTCAAGTGCAACCGGCAAAGATGTGATTTTTGCGAAGAGTTAACGTTGTGACACTTCGCGACAATGTTCGCAGCTGTGAAATCCGCAAAGCCCTGAATGTCGAACCACTTCTCCGGATCGAGAGATCCCAGCTACGTTGGTTCGGCAATGTGTCCAGAATGTCCCACGAAAAATTAGCGAAGCAAGTCAGGGGCGGATCCAGCCAGTAAGGTTGGGGGGGGCGATTTCAATATTATTTGGCAGTCAAGTCTCAACAGCTATGCTACTGCAAGAGAGATGAAGTATACATCACAACCCTGCTGTGACAAAACAATGGACGACAAAAATGGCCTTGCATCGCGAATGTTTTTACCGAATTTTATAAAATCGTGGTGAATACAGTTACTTTCGAAAGTTTTAGGGGGGAGCTATCGCCCCCTCTGGATTAGCCCCTGAGGCAAGTTCTATGGCTACACCCATAGGAAAGCGGCCAAGAGTTCACCCATGGACCAGGTGGAGTGACTGCATCTCCGAACATGCGCGGTCCCGTCTTGGTGTGGAGCCAGCAGAACTATCTGAGATTGCTGTTGACAGTGAGGTAATTCGACACCAAGGGCTGCGGCCCCTGCCACCTCCCCAGAGGAAAACCGGGCATGAAAATGAATGCGAAAGCTTTTGAAGATATTCAAAAATTTTGACATGACAGCAGCACCTCGTGTTGTTGAAATGGCCGTAACGGCAATAAACGTAAAGAATTGAATATATCCTAGATAGCAGTTGTCCTGGGTGGCGATTATTCTCGAACCACACAGCGCTACAAAATGCGGTGAGTTGCAATTCTCAGTTATATATCCAAAGCATCAAAGTGTCTACTAACCAATGGCATTGCTTTGTTTTTGAATTCGTTGCTTCACGATTTACTACAATATGCGAAAGTAATCAGTGCCTGAACTTGTTGGTCCGGTGGCATTGGTATTTCTTCAGCACACCAGCATCCAATAAAAAAATTCAGCAAATATGTCGGGCCAGTCGTCGTACACGGTTTGACAACTGGCATATTCGAAATATTATTGAGTCTGCAGATGTCTTTATGTTACCCTGCAATTCGTCACACGCTTGCTTGCCAAACCGCAAGCAACTTAAATTTCTTGAACAACAATGGGGTTTCGGGGAAATGTGATGGGATAGCAAAGGTATGGTGGTTCACAGCTGTAGAAAAATATTTTTGTTTCCTTGTTTACTACGAAAATCGATAAGTTTTGCAATTTAAACCGTAGCTTGAAACAAATCTTATCCATTTTTGACTCAATGACTAATAGGGTTAATGTTTCGAAGGTTGTTCTGTGACGTAGTAGTAGCGTGTCAGGGAATCACATCACCATGCAATCATCTGTGAACATGTTTCTCGAAGCAGCAACCAGCCAAGATGTATCTAAGCAATCTATAAAAATTCCCCAATAATCTGCATAGTAGAAAAAATTAGGAAGAATCTTATTTTTTCCATGTGTGAAAAGGGCAGTTGTCCGGTTTGCCTTCTCTGATGCTGAATTTACATCTGACTGGCGGAAATTAACCTCGATTTTTGAAATATACCTCTCACGCGAACAAAATCACCACACAAACCGTCTGACAGGCTTGCACAGACAGCAACATACACGATTACTCTGGATATAAAATTTACTGACTAATGGAACGTTATGACATCTTCCCGGGAACGAGTGCAAACGACAGCACAACACACGACGTTGTACGTTAAAGATAAAAAAAACGAGGTCAAAACCGACACTTATGTTTTCAGAAAATCTCAACGATTTGCTTCAGAAAGGTGGCTTCATTGGTGACTTGTGTTGGTGCAGTGGGAGAATACATCAGCGAGTGCGCTCGCTACGTATAGGCACAAACATGTTCCACGAATGTCTTCGCTAACAGCTTTCCGGTATAAGGATGACTAAGACTAAAAATTTAATTAGCATTGGCTGCAAAATCAATGAGCGCATAACAATAAATTAAAGGCACCTGTAAATTTTCTACTAACAGCATATAAGTTAAAATGCTACGCACGCTTCATACCATATTTGGATATAATGCTTCCACGGCAACTACAAAAACAGATAACAATTGGAGTACAAAAGTGCAGCTAAAATGGGGCATGAAACCCGAAACCACGCCAACCAGTTTTGTAGATCGGACAAAGCCATTCGCTCCACTCCACGCATAAGAGCGCTTCAAGAATCGACTACTTTAGCAATCAGCGCAAGCCCTTGCTTAAGCAAGCGTGCTACGTCACATTTAAGGGCCGAGGGGAGGAAGGTCGGTTTTCCTCTTCAACGCCTCAATCATCCACGTCCTGACCGGCTGGACCAGAACACCCCCGAGCAACATTTGAGTTGGGTGGTAGATGAGAAGAGGAATTGTTATCAAAGACAAGAATTCTGAGCCCTGGTAAATGACTTTGATCATGGGCACGCCTGAAAACACAAGAGAAGATCCAGACTCGTGTGAAATTCTGACGCGACGAAGCCACGTCGTCACACTTTACAGCAGCGGTTCCCAACCTTTTCCCTACTACGCCTCCATTAAGCAACTGTCCTCTGTTTCAAGCTCCCCTGACGTTAAATACGTTATAAAAACAATTGCATTTACTGGTAAATTTATTGATCAAACTTTCCATGTTCTTGAGTGCGTAAGGGCTCGCGCCCCCCTGGGGAGGCGCCCCCGGGTTAAGAACCACTGCTTTCACCGGAACGTTGTGACAAATTGTCAATGAATTTGATTACACGCAGGTTTTTTAAGGTTTCACCTTGGAAACCGCTAAAATATTTGAGATCGCAACTATTTTAACTACATACAGAGATTGTCGTAAAGCGAGGTTTTAGTGTATTTTGGTGATGGTCGCAAAGCGAGCATCTACTGTATTTTGAGAGACCGTTTCGGTCTCTCAAGACTGCCTAAAACACTTACTAGTAATTACACGTACTCCATTTATATTGCTTGTAACAAACGCGGCAAGGAAAAGTGAAAGACATTTGAATCCAGATTCTAAAACGTGGAAAGAATAAGCATAATTCAGTAGCGAGCGAACTGCTGAGAAATTAAGCTTGTTCTTAAACTTCTAACCAAAAATGTTCTATGGTGATCGATAAGACGTAAAGGAAAAACAACGCAAAAACCTAAGATTTGAATGAAATTACACTGGACGTTTCGAAAAACAACTATTTTCTTACATATATGTTTGTATAGAGCCATGGCTCGTGGCGCGGAACATTTTAAATATATTCAGCGCAGTCTCACTCAATGTTTTTCGTGATGCGAGCTCGTCAGTTGCGGCTAAACACAAAACTCACGTATGAGCTGCACAAGAAAGTTGTTGTACATATATCCGCGGCATCTGTTTAAGGTGTTTGCAGCAGCCAAGCAAAAGTGTATTGGAATTCTCCCAGATTTCTGGATCGAGGTTTTCGAGCGCAAACGCAGTTGATGTGAGACGAACACAGCGCATTGTTTCGAAAGCAAATTGAGAAGCATTTCCAACAGCGGCGGCCAGGTACAAAACTTAAACAGGGATTTTCAAAGTTACATACAACTTTTTGAGAATTTTAAACTTTTAAAAAATCTCTTTGAAAATTTTGCGTAACGAGCCGAAGATAAAAACTTGTTCGGATTTTTGTGAAACAGTTTGTCTTTTTACTGCTGAAGTTTTAGCGATCGCAGCGGAATGATAAAAACGGTGTTAAACAAACGAAAGTAACGCAAAAAGTGAATCACGCAGGCTTGCCAGGTTCAACATGACACTGCTAAACTACTTTGACAGGAGTTAACGTTGAAAAGGACAAATGCTGCGAAAACTTACCGAGAGTTAACGACTTGTGCGTTGAACAAAACATAGCAGCAACTGTGTCCTTAGGTTGAAAGCCGAGAAATTTGAACTTCGTTGTTACGAGAAAGACAGTAGTGAGAAATGTTGCTTGAATACAGAATACTGCAAAATACACCACTGGTAATCTCAGTAAAAGGCACAAGACTCACTGTCTGAGAGCAGGAGTTCAGCACCGCCACCGCCTTATTCGTGACGTTACAATAAAACAAGTCAAATTTCAACGTTTCTAATGCTGGTGACGGGCATTTTCCGTTCGTGCACCATCAAAAAGTGCTGCTGGCATATATTTCTTATTTTTTATAGATGACCCAAGTCGATTCAAACAGAAGCTGGCAACCTGCCACCTGCTATAAAAAAAGTTTAAACACATAATCAGAAAGAATTACTGTACAAAAAGAACTTCAACGTTGTGCAGTGAAGTGACCGATTTATGTGACGATGCTGGGCTACTTCTGTGCAGTGTTAGACAGAAATCGGACAATACCAATCAATCCCATACAAGCAAAACTTACTTTGCACAAAAAGGTTGCATATTCTCGGGTGCAACGAGATCTATCGGTTATGGTAAGGATAAAGCTACAGGAAAGTTAATAAAGGGCTAAGATAAGACTATAGAAAACCTTGGCAGGTTCCTTTATATTTACAACACTTACAAACTTTAGAGTTTGGTAACGTTTTTATTTTGCAGAACATCTGCTGTTGCAAATATTGTTATCTGGATCAATGAAGAGCGCAACTTTCATATACTCGAAATAAAACAGGTACACCGCTCGATAAAATGATTTCAAACAATATGGTTTATTACCGTGTAAACGCCGTGGAGACAGCTTACAGTATATCACATAAAGCATTGCTACTTTAAATCTTTTCAAAAGCAGCTGTGTGCATCCGCCGGCTGTCGCGAATGGCGCATTACTGCGGATTCACATCAATGGAGGGTTCACACACATTAAAAAAATAATTTTACATACTGTTTCAATACCTTTTCCAAACTAAATTTAAAGTTCAATACCATTACTTCTGTTCATTTTTCGAAATTCTTAATCATGAAACTCAATTTTTTTCAACTTTTCACATTGCATAACACTGCATAAATAATGAAGTGCTTTGCCTTCAGTAAAATTCTGCTCAGATACTTCAGATTTTTTTTTCCATTTAAAATTTCTATACTTTTCCAATACCTATTCAAGTAACTTCACTCCACAAGTGGAAGAAGCAAGGAATCAATCACAAATTTTTAATAGGAAATCGATTTCACGTAACACTACGCATCGCCAGTCCTATCATCTTATTCAAATAGGTTCTATTTGAATAAGATATTAGGACTGACGATGCGTAGTGTGACGTGAAATCGATTTCCTATTAAAAATTTGTGATTGATTCCTTGCTTCTTTCACTTGTGGAGTGAAGTTGCTTGAATACAGATATGCGCAAGTTTGAATCATCGCAAAAAGATGAAAGCAGAGCCCAGTCGGCTGATTCCTCTAAAGCCTAGAGAAAACGTAGAGCTTTTTATTTTCCAATACCTAATGTACATTTTGGCCAAATTTGATACTCTTTCAAGGTCTTGAAAAACAATTTTGAAATACTTTCAATACCGTGTGGGACCCTGTCAGTGACATTAAATAACAGTGCTAAGAAATGGATCCGAGTCACACATCTGCTTTCCATCGCGCAGCAGGGTTCAGATCTTCACTACAATGTACGAACATGTACAGCGCGTGCGTTATGGTAGCTTACCTGTTACTGCCACTGCAAACAGACTAAATTTGTCGATTTGCAACGTTGAATTGGAGAAAGTATCGCAGAAAGTTGTGTAGATGATCAACAGAAGAATAAAACTACCTATCGTCCCGAATGGTGGTTTCACTCTTTCAAGCCAGTCTTTTATGAACTGACGAACCACCTGCCGAAATAGTGCCTGCTTAAGATTCATCCTACAAAATAATGCGCGTTTCTTGATGTTAACAACACAAGAGATCAATTGGCTGCCTGGAGATGTTCGAAAACCGAACCCATGAACATAAGTTGGTTGTTTTTAACTAAAGTTGCCGACAGAACTGTAACGACAAAAATGCCGCAAAACTTGTACTATAATCAGGGTTTTTTTTAAAGCGTTTTAGGGACCCGATGCGGGTCCCTAGAATGGAAATTCGTGTGCCTAGAATCAGCGAAAATTGTCATCGGGTCTCCAGGATAATAGAAAATCGGGTCCCTAGAATCGGAGAAATCGGGTTCCTACAGGTCCATACTGGGTACCTAACGTTTTCCTTAAAAAAACCTGCTATACTATCAAAGTTAATGAATATAATGAAGCTTGGGACGGATAAACTTTGTGATCTAAGCCAGGGTTTTTTAAGGAAAATGTTAGGTACCCGGTATGGACCTGTAGTGACCCGATTTCTCTTATTCTAGGGACCCGGGGACCCTAATCAGGTCACTAAAACGCCTTAAAAAACCTGATCTAAGCAAAAAAAGTTGCGACCGACATGCGATTAACAACAGAGCAGATTTAAGGGAAGTCCTGAGCACGAACCTGTCCACAAAGAATAGGGACGACAACCGTCATGAACAAGCTTGAAAAAATGTCAACGAACGGGACCGTTGAAGAAGATCCCATCTAGGGAAATGAACAAAAATCATTATTTTTTCTGCTGCTGGTTTTGCAAAAAACGTGAAATCTGCGTGATACCCCTAAAAAAATAACTTACGAAAAGAAAGACCAAAAGTGGTGATACAACAATTCCCAGAAAGCTTCCAAATGCTGAATTAAAAATAGCGGCAGCATCATTCCCCCCGACTGCTTTGGTGAAAATAACCGCGGAAGAAACGGGCGGAGGCATGCAGCTTACAACTTGCAACCTGTCAAAAAGAGAAAAGATTTATGAAATAAAAAGTTTTATTCGACCGTTGCGTGAATAATGCAAGTGCGAAGCGAGTGTTGGTAAAGAAGGTTTTTCTTACTAATCTGTGCGGAACTGTTGCTCTTTCAACAAAACCCGACTACAATTTTAAACTGCTTTGCAATTACAGCTCTGCAATCGTCTCGCAGAATGGAGGAGAAATATCACACACACACACACACACAATCGGCGATTGGCCGGACCTTAGACTAAACCAAACAGGCGATCGAAAACAGCATGTGAGAAAGCAAAACGAAAGCGAAAGCTTCAAAATAAACGCGTTCAATGCGTTCTATCTTGAAAATAACCATTTATTCGAATTTCCCATTCCTGTCAAAGCCTTATCAACAAGAGCAATATCGGGGATTGAACGTGTAATTCGCCAACATTACAGACGGATGAATAAACGTTCATGATCCAACACCGTGCAACAAAGTTATTGAATTTGGAAATTTTAGCAACAGGTTTGTAACAAATTTATCCTTGAAGTATGCAGTTATTTCAGGTAGTCAATCAATCCCATAGCTCCATGCAGCAATCATCAGACAATCTATTCGGAACATTTAGTCATATGGGAAATATCCTGGTTGCGTTTGTCATAATAAATCAGCATGCAAGTTAACTCATTTATTGTATTCGCTTAAAATCAGACACTGCATATTTGAAACAACATTTTTCATCAATATCTTTGTGAAATGAGCGCAAGTCCGAAGGGGGTATCGCTGAGCGCGAAAAAAGTAACTAATTATTACAATGGAACATGCATACTGACCCCTGCAGAAGATAAGGATTTATTCCCGTGCCAGAAAGGAAGAAATGAAGTAATACCCACATCATGCATGGTGTAAACAACAGCGTGAAAGATTGAATAAATACATGAAGCTGAACCTGAATGAAAGCAGCAAGTAGATTTTCATCAGATCATGTTTAAATGCTTTTTCCAATATCAAGCATCACTTGCTATTGTACAAGACAGAAAGATCAACGGTACACATGATGCAACTAATCACGAAATGTGTAGAAAGCTTAAAGTAACTACTGGCATACCATCATCAGAGCTTTCTTCAACTCCTCAGTTTTTAATGACAAGCCACTATTGAAGAAAATGATTGATACAGCAATGTATTTGACGGTGACTTCCGGCATGAGAGGACCTGGAAAAATAGCAATAATGAGTACCTGCAAATTACTATCATATGAAATAATCAGTAGTTAGTACCTGTTGAAAAGAATCCTTGCAAAATATGAATCAGGCACTATGGTGCTTATTAAGTATACTGAACAGGCATCTTTAGCTCTTATTCAAATAGTATCAGAATGAAATCAATAAAAACAAAACGATATAAAATGATTGGTTTATTTTAATTGTGACTAATAACGTGCTCCAGGAAATGTAAGGAAGAGCATGCAAACTACAAGATAGCTGAATTTTTCTCCTAGAATGAATCCACTGTTGCACAAGCATATGGCTAAGGCAATATTAATCACATCCAGGAAGCTGTGTGGATATCCACGTATGGAACATTATCCATCAAAATATTCTGCCATGCAGCAAATTTTCATTACAGCACCGTATAAAATAAAGCAATTATGGACAGCAAACAAGATGACTGCAAAAAGGAGACTCTACGTAAACACAAATAGTGAAATATTGCAAAAAACATTTATTTGAAAAAGAAATTATGAGATCCCAGTTAAAACTGAGCAAACAACCACATTGAATATAAATTTTTACCTCCTTTTGCTCCGAATCCAGGATTGGCTCTGGCTAACAAAATAACAGTTATAATGCCTAAGACAAACCAATTCTTCAATATTTTTTCTCTTAAAGAGGCAAGGAGTCCTGGACTGGCAGCCATGTCTCTTGAATATGTCCGCCCTTTAGCCCAAATCATCTATGCCACTAAGGCAAATGAGGTGCTGAAAAAACAAAACAACAACCCTGCTGATGTAAACAAAAAAAATTGATTCTATCCATTGCCAGTGTCAAGTGGGAAACAAAACTGATATTATGTTTTTTAGTTTAATCATGCTTTTCAAAACGTCAAGATTGTAATGTAAAGAATATAGGTATTGACACAAAAAGGTTGTTTTAAACAGTCACATAAAAAGCAACCTGACATTACCTAGTGCATCAACGCATTTTTTCCAAACTGAACTGTTCAGTGATTTTGTAGATTACGGCAGAAAGGAAGAAGATAGCATTTCAATTTTTCAAACAGCTATAGTGTGGAAGTAACTGCCACCACAGCTACCATTTATTGACTACAAAAGGAAATTTTCCTGGCAGTTTTAATCAATCACAGTGACTTCCCAGCATATCATACAAAGAATTACAGAAGTCTGTTTTGGTACTACTCCAAAGGACCTTAATTTTTATCAAATTTTGTCAGTGTGTCCCTAATATTGTTCAGATGAAACATGTATATTTTTCAACTCTCAAAATCTTTACATTTATCAAATAGCTGATGTCCAACTCTAATTTCTGCAAATAAAGTTTCTGTGATATCTGCCATGCCTTAGATTTATAGCACAATCAAAGTTAGTTAATGTAAAACAAAGATTTAATCAACTTGTACTTTCAGCAACTAGCAATGAAAAACTTTGATTATATGAGGAACAAGATTTTGAAAGTACCAGTGAGAATTGAAACGGCCATTTGCATCATTTTCTAGTTCCTAGTTCCCTGGATGGCAGCTACAGTCACTTCATTGCTTGCAGGACATAGAATGTGGAAATATCACACTCTGCATGCTGAACACTTCAAAAATGTGAAACATTAACACTCATCCCAAATAGGGCAATTAGTTCAGCTAATTTCTATCCACAAGCAGGTTCCTTGACTGCTATACAGTATACATACTATAATGTTTCACCAATCTTACAATAACTTAGTCTCAGTTTGTTCCCAACTGCATTCAAAACCAGAAAACCATCAAAAACAAACCTACCTAAAATGACTTAAGTATTTATTAGACAAAACTACACTGTGATGAATTAGATACATACACCATATTGTCAGCAAAGATGCTGATGAATAGTTAGCATAAAAGGCACTGAATTTCAAATGATTGAACCTTGTTAGAGCATTCATTTTACAAGAAGAGCATTGGTTTTGAGTGGCTTGATTTCTATACAAACAAAACTATTCAGGAAACTCATCTCATATTGGTCACCATTTGAGGAAGTGAAAATGTGAGAGAGTAACAAACAATGTTAACTGTGAAACTTCTCAAAACTAAAAGCATAAGTGTTTCATTGTGCATTCTTTCATTAGGGTTATTTGGAGGTGGTTCACCAACTGAATAATATGTGAATAAAAACTGTATATAGGTCCGTCTTATTGTCTCTCTATCTTTCAGTATCATGACTGGTCCAGCCCTTGATGCACGGTGATGTTTTCCCCATTGTGTTCTGTTATGACAGCCTCCCCTAATTTTTGTTACTATGATATTTTCCCATTGTGTTCTGTATATTGCAGGCAGCCTCCTGTCTTATTAACTAAGTCATGATTTTTGGCTTTGAACAACAACTGTCCTATACACATTTGAAAATCTTAAAAATAATCTGTGAAGCCTCTTCCTGTGCCAAAAAAAAACTGCACTAATCAACTAAAAAATTAAAACATAAAAATTGTTTTCACATGGAGCTTTATAATTGCATTTGTAGTAAGTAGGAAAATTTGCGATCAAAAACTTAGTTAATTGCAAATGCACATGCAATGTATTGCTGCTTCCACCGCAATATGGCTTTTGTTTAGATAATTGCTTATATGTCAACTTCATTATCACAGTTGATTTGATAACTTCATCATCACACTTGCTTAACATTTACTGAGTTAAAACCTGTGCTTAACATTTTTTCATTGGAATGTTAAGCAAGAATGTTGCTGCAAAAATCATTACTGTTCGTGATATACTAAGGACAAGAATTTTTTTCTGATAAAAATATAAAATATACAATATATGAAAATGTTGAACATAACACATTTTAACAAAAAATTTCAAGTGGTTGATGAGGTTGACAACTTCAGTGCAACAGCATTATATTCCAAGCAGTCAGTTAGCTTAAGGGTTTCCCATTGAGAAAAGCTTTCAAAAAGCCACGCAGTTAGTTGAAAATTTATTTGAAATAACATTTTTTACAAACAACATAAAAATAAGCTAAATTGATTATGCCATTGATTATTTCAGCCATAATATGATCTCAAAAATCAACATGGAGTAGTTATATACAATATTGCATGTTTGTTTCACAGTATCATAAGGCCAAGACAATGTAGCCAATTCTGAAAATGAGATGGTGAGTCGTCATCTATTGCCATGTAAATAGAAAGGTTGCAAATAGCAGTCAAATTGCATAACACAGGAAAACATATGAAACTTCACAAAATTGTTTTTGACACAATTACAAACAAATATTGATGAAAACATGTTTAAGGCAATCAGCCAGTTTTTAGTATCAACCAAATCAAAAAAGTTACAGATGTTCAATCATCAAAAACTTTCAGATTGATGAATTTTCATATAGCAAATAACTTTCTCAGCACTATTGAAACTCCATGTCCATCTAAATGCAAATCATGTTTTCAATTTGCCTGCCATTGTTTGAGCATCTGTGTGCTTCTACACAGGTACAAACACACTATACATGGGTGTCCAACTGGGGTTATTCAACAAATATATCACACACCTTCATGAACAGACTGTGAGGGCAGTTGATTTTTACTGCAACCTCACGTATTTTCTAAAACTCATTTTGAACCAGGTATACTTGAACTCATTTCCACAGCAAACACACAAATCATTTTTTGTCAAGTATTCTTTGTTTTTTTACTATGCAACCCACATGATTGCTCATAAAAATTACATCTGGTTCTAAATCCCAAATTAGAAAATATGATGATCAGTTTGACAGTATGCTTTAGCAATAGACATACGAAACAGTTGCTGGGATAGTTTTTGAAAGTCAGTTGTGTTCGAGCAGTCAGTACTTGCCTGCAAAGCTCCTTACACATCTTTGCTAAAACTACATTCAACGACTCATAAGCCCATGTGGTTCATACACATTAATTATATGCTTAGTACTTATTAATATTTAAAAATAATGCACAGGTGTCACATGATCACAATACTTCACATGATGTGGTAGCATATGGAACATAATCAGATTTTAATAAAACGGTATCTTTGAAATGTTTAAACTGTGGCATAATTTTTCAGCATAGGCACTATCATTAACACATCAAGAGCCGGTTGTCTGGAAACTTGCCCAACCGCAGACTGCCGCCCCATGATATATTCGTGGACCGGTGCATGATATAATCGTACTTCACTTCAAATGCCAACTGTTGAGCCCCTGGTCGCATGTTTTCCTCTATAAAGTACGAATATTTCGTACAAGTCTCCAGCAACCAGAAAAATATTTATAATGTTCTTTGACGTATTGTGTGGTCAGGAGAGCATTTCAAAGCAACCATGGTACATTTTGTCTGCATCATGGCGGTTTTGCCTGCAGTCACGCACGTGTTTTGCAGAGTGCAGAAATAAGATTGGCCTGCTGTAGCCAAGTGGCTGATTGTCTCATCACATTGCATTCATTGGGAGCGGTTTCTAATGTAATGTGGATAAACAATCACTCAGAAATTTTCTTACTGAGTTAAAACCTATAATGTAGAGATTTGATGATTTTTGCTTGAGCATAAATATTTTTTTCGACAGCAAGTAACTGCTTCAGCCGTGTGTTCGACGCTGTTTCACAAACATTCACTCTTGGCAGATTTCAAATGACCCGTTTGTGTAAAGCATTTCTCAACATATGCCAGTGTGATGTGGGTAAAAAATTAGTGTGAGTTAGAACATCATGTAGAGAGTTGACGGTTTTAGCTGCTGCAAAATTGTTTTAGTTTCAACAGCAAGTAACTGCTAGAGACGCCTGTTCGGCTGCTTCAAAAACATTCGCACTTGGCAGTCTTCAAACGGCCTTTTAGTGCAAAGCCTTTGTGAGCCAGGAAGGGCAACACGAAAAATAACACCCGTTGATTTGCAAAAAAGCAGTAATGCAGTGATGGCGGCATGTGATCTTTTTGCTGCTTCCCAACAATACAAATCATTGGAGACTTAGAGTTCAACAGAGAACAATAAAAGTTGCTGCCAACAATAGCTCGCATTGCACCCTTGCCGCTCGTCCTTTCCCATCACAACAATGTCAAGCACCTGAACGTGCGTGCATAACTTTTTCATAAATCTCAAACCATATTTATGACCAGCTGATAAAAATGTTGTAGTTTTTTTCGTCTCGTCTCATGCACTACCATCTTGACATGCGGCAACTACAAGGTAATCACAACATGTTCTGTGATATTCACATTTTTTCTGCAACAACAACAGCATAAGCGTTACATTTCAGCATCCAAGAGCTGATAATTGTTGAATGCTCAGCCCACGTGCAAGTTAAATTTTGCGTTGTTTTTTTGTGCAAAGAAAATTTTGTGTTGCTTTTTCATTCGAATATAAAATTTTGCGTGCTTTTTCGTTATACAACGTGTACAATAATTTTTTTCGTAGTTCAGTTAGTTAGTGCAACAAAAACATCTATGAAGGTTTTATGTATCGAAACAAAAGTGCTGTACGTTTTAGTCAAATCAAAACCAAACTGAGTTATTTAGCGATCAGCAAAGCACAGCTGAACGCATGTGCGTTTTCGGACAGAGTCAAAAAGCAGAAATGCTGTCTAGGACCAGGTGATATAAAAACTGTTATAACTTTTCTTCTCTACAATTTTTTAATTCAAAACTTGGCAAGATGCTTTGTAACAGCTATAGCAACCGTTTCTGTGATTTTTACATTTTTCCCATGGTTGGAATAGGCGCAATAAACTTTCAAAGTCAAAAAACAGGCAATCCACCCTTGTTATAGGGTGTTTTTTCTCTCCAAAAGAAGTGAAAAAATTATTTGATGTCGATTTTCATAAACTACACAATATGACCAACGTTTTTGTGCAGAATTTGGGTTTCTATCGTGCAAGGTTTTCCAACCAGAGCTTTTTTAAAACAATGCCTTGCTCACTCAAGCGCCAGCGCAAAAACCATACCGGCGTTCTAGCATCAGACAGCAGCTACGAATATATCGCAGACCGGTGGTCAATTAGTTAACAATTTTATCATAATAGATCTGCAGTCAAAATGGTCTTGTTAAAAAAACTTGATGAAAACCAAGAAGGTTTTTCAAACCTAGAAAAAAGTCTAGGTTTGTGTGACCATTCGCTATTAATCATCAAGTTTACCACGGTAAACCTTGATCCACAAAATCTACACCTTAATGGAACATTGTTGAAGCCAAGCAGCTGTAGTTAGGGGAAATCTAGTTTGGGATCCAGTAGACATGGGGCAATCGTAATTGATTAGTTTTTTGAGTAATCATAATCGATTGAACTGACCAAAAATGAAATGCAATCATAATCGATTACATTGCTGATTTAATTGTAATGGAAGATTGTTTTTGTGATTAAACTTGGAAATATTCACCCTACACCACTGTGTGATGAACCGCGTTTGTAGTGGCTGGGTTTCCTCCTTTGTCATTGTTTGTTATGGTTATGTTTCATGTTTCAGGGTAGACTATTTGCCTGTTTGTGCTTTAAATCTAGATAGTCTGGGCAGGAGTGGGGAACTTATTTTGCTATCGCGGGCAGTATGAATTATATTATCGCTGGCGAGCTGCAAAACCAAATAATTTTATCCTAAAATTCTACCTTTAAGTAACTATAAGAGTGACTTCTCTTAACATACTATCTAAGTACCTGCTTATCATGGACCTTTGTTTTGACGCTATGTTGTACTTTAACACGGGTAATGAAAATTCTGATGCGGGCCAAATCTAATGTTCACGTGGGCTGCATTTTGCCCGCAAGCCACAGGTTCACACCCCTGGTCTAAGGGCAAGAATAGCCTCTGTAGCTAATTCTCACTTTGTTTCAGCTAGCCTTTATTCCTGTTGGCCATCAGAAGTAATGTGGTGGGTCTAGTCTAGTGAGACATATCAATAAAAATACGAGTTTTTTTTTAAAAACAGGTTGTGATTTCGGCAACAGAACAGTGGGACATTACAAGGATAGGTGTTGGTTGAATGTAAGTGCTAGAGTAGGCTATGTATACAATTAGTACAGCAGGATAATTTGTATATAATGAATTAACTTTTTTCCTGAGGAATAAGGTACTGTGATCCAAGTCAAAAATACCTTTCCACAACACTGATAACTATAAAGCATGTCAATCATGATCCACCAGATACTGGTAGAAAGAGTCAACGAAACCAATTAGGTTTTGTTGACCACTGACTTCTGGTCTAATGGACAGATTCGCAGCTATATATTTGCATGACTGTTCATTTCATTTCAAGTTACAAACTGCACAATGCTATGCTGGCTTGCAGATGATTGTAACCTGCAGTTAGGAGAAATAGTCATAAATAATAAATGAATTTTCAGTGTTGTTGGGTGAATGTTCAAGCCTGATAGATATCGTTTGACTGGTAAAAGATTTGAAGCGTTGATGTTTATCAACTGTAACAAAGATTTTAAACATTTGGTATTTTTGTTTAAGCAATATTCGAAGTGTTTGTTGCAGTAGAATAACTGATAGGAAGGAAGAGGGGTGATTTGACTCCCTTGACCAGCTAATGTAAAAACCAGGTCGCCACTTGGCTTATATTTCAGTTTTAGTATTCTTTTAATTGGTTTTTAGTAGGCTGTTGTCTTTTTATGATTTTCAAAATATTTTCCGACTGCGTTGATTTAAGGCTTTAGTATATATACTAAATGGCTATAGCCATCTGCACCCAGATTCACCACCATTTCTCAAGTTCTTTTTCTGAGTGTTGACAACTAGGTCCCTTAAAGAGAACATTGGGCCTCTTTCAGCTAAGTTTCCCCTTCTAGCTCAAACCTCTTGTTGACTGTACAAACATCTCAGTAAAAATTAAGGTGTGTTTTTTCTTTTTTTCCAGTGCTTGGTCCAGATTAGTAATTTTGTTTATTACATGGATTCATATCATATGTTGTCTGAAAACATACTTACATCAAACCATGCAAATGAGTTTTGTTTTTGTGTAATCGCTTTTACATGTAAACATGTAATTGCTATTGTAATCATGATTACTTTCAATGTAATTGTAATCAGATACATTGTAATTTTGCCTATTCATAATCGAGCAGGTGGCAAGTAATCATAATTGATTACATTTGTGATGTACCGTAATTACCCCATGTCTGGTATCCAGTCATTTGCAGTCAACTGTGACAATAGTTGTGTTTGCACTACAAATTTCAAACTGAATTATAAATGCAATCAGGCAAGTTTAATCACTATGTTGCAATTACTTTTGCTTACTAAATTATTCAAAATTATCATCTTAACATTGACACCATTCAGCCCAAAATTATATAACCAAGAATCACACCACTCTGCCAGATTTACCAAAAGATAAATGAGGTCCTGGCGGGCACCAGGTCGCACCCAACATCGTCCCTGCGGGCACCATGTTGGCAACCCCTGCACTAGATCATGATTCATCAAATTATCGTTTATCACAAGATTTTCATGAGCAAAAAATTAGAATTATAGTTCAAGCCTGGTTATAATGACTGACTAGTACATTTTCAGTTAATCTCTCTTATTCAAAATAGACCAATGTAGGTTTCCATTAAACCAAATTATTATTTCCAAATAGCTACAGTAAATACTTATACCATTGTCTACAATACTAGTAACCACTAACCTATACAAGTTCATGATCTAAAACAACATAAACACTTTGCACTACTGTAAAATTAAAAGATCACACCATGCATTGACACTGGCAGCACTATCGACACAGAAGTAATTAAATGATTTTAATCCAGAAGACCGACTGGTTAGTATGGTAGATAATGAAAGTGTTAGTATGGTAAGGTAATGAAAAGTGTTTGTTGTTTTAAACCATGAGCATAGGCCAATAGCCAGTGGTTACTGGTATTGTAGACAACTTTAGGGTTTTTTGTTGTCCTCGTTGCAAGTGTAGAGCAGCAGAGTTACAGTAGCTGACCGTTGTGTGGAACAAATAAGAATCTGTTCATTGATATAGTGCTTCTTTTCTAAGACATGTTAATGTAAAAATGTTGGCTAAAAACAATCAGTTATTAGGATTGAATCAATGATGAAAGAATCGAGGTTGTATACAGTACTATCATGATTGGTAGAATGCTATTCTCAACAGTAGAGCAATCAATCATTGATTTATTTATTTATTGTTTCATATTATGAGTAATAAATGACTTAGCTGATAAACAGAAACAGTGCAAAGAGCCCTTGCACAATAAGAAAACCATTTGTTAGTGAACATTAGAATAAATAAAAACACGAAGGCAAAATAACCGAACAATTTTAGCAAAGAGTGTCACTGTGTCGCATAGGATTGGTAAAGGACCACCATGAAGGTGATCTAGTCCAGGGATTCTCAAACTTTTTTGAGCGACAATTCCTTGGCGGATAGCCTGACAGTTAATGATACGTGTAAACGTCTCCTTACAAATCCCAAGAGGAATTTTTGTCTATGCGAAGAAATCATGCAAATGCACACAATTCATAAAAGTATCTATGCAGTAATAACAAAACCACGTAATGGAAACTGTGAGGTGAAAAAAAGTAACAAAAATTTAATTCAGTTTACAGAAATCATTAAGCACAACTAATGGGATGGACGCACCTAGTGATTTTTACACAGATCATCCACTTGTAAATTGATGCAAAACAGTGCAGGACGAAGGACATTCATAACATTTTTCAAAAAGGGTCGATTTTTTTACTTGATGATAATCAATTTTTAGAATGCCGCCTCACATAAATATCTTGTGCAAAAACTTAGAGTTTATGAATGGCTAGATCAGAAATCACTGAGCATGCAGTTCTTGTTCTTATCCGAAAATGACAAACTCTGTTTAGAAAATTCAGGTTGCAAACTTTTGTTTCTTAATAACTCCGCGAACTCATCCTGGGCAAGGCAGGCATGTGGCATCCTGGAATTTCAATTGTGTATGGTTTCTGGATCCAACTTTTCCAGAATCAAAGTACAAAATGCTTTTGAAACTGTGTAAAGAAGCATTTAACTTTATCTTAAAACAACTCAGTATGCTCTCAAAGCAGTAAGCCTAGCCCCTAGTTCTAGAATTATAAACCAAAGCATGCCTTTGTGTCAGAATGAATGCAATAAGGTTAATGATGGTCAGTTTGTGAGAACAATCATGACGCATCAATGCATAACATGTTGTGTTTGGTTGATTTTTATCATCTGGTAGCTCAGGCAAAGATCTTAGTAAACAACAGACAGCATGATATTGCCCATAAAAATGCAGTAGAAATACATTCACTGCAGGCATATTTTAATTTTCTTGCAATGTTTACAAAAATTATGATATCCGATTTGTCAAGACAATTTCTTTCGCGATCCCAAAATTACATTTTGCGGCCCCAAGTTGGCCTGCATAGTTTGAGAAGCCCTGATCTAGTCAACCAACCCAAACCTGATTGATTAATGGAGTGACTGCGGATACACCTGGCCTTACTCAATTCAAATAAAAGGGTCAGTTTGTCATTCAAACAGCGTGGGTCTCGTGGTGTAATGGTTAGACGTTATAGCTGCTATGGCAATGGTTTTCGGTTTGACTCTCAACTTGCCGACTTTAGTTTTTTTTCTTTACTTTTTTCAGGCTTACGTGTTGCCTTTACGGGTTAGTGTTGGGTTAGCATTAGGTTAGGGTTAGGTGAGCGTTAGCTTCGGGTTAGGGATAGGTTAGCGTTAGCCTTAGTTTAGGGTTAGGGTGAGGATTAGGGTTAGGTTTAGGTAGGCATACCATACATTCCTGTTTTAGCTGGGACAGTCCCGGTTTTAATGCTTTGTCCCAGCATCCCGGTCAGTCAGGCAAAATGTCCCGGTTACGCATTCAGTCAGCCAGCATAGTCCTGCACCTAATACATCAGCTCTCGTTGAAAGAATTTGTTCTATCATGAATAGCATATGGTCTGACAATAGAAGCAGAATGTGAAAGCACTTATGACCTGTAAATACAGTAGTACCCGCTTATAGCCCATGATCAATATGACTGGCCCATCCCAAAATCGTCTGGTCTGGAATTACTCCATCAGTTCCTGTTTTAAAAGAAACCGCTCAAAAACCCAAAACCCTGCTTAATAATCTAAATTTTCTAATGCACTTACTTAAAATTGAGTGAATGTTGAACCCACACTTTCTTGTCTTGCTTTCGATGGTTTCGCACTTTACGCTACTGATCTACTGTAGTTCAAATTCAACTGTTTCATCACAGATCGTTTATTTGTGCCGTAATCGATATGTAAGACAACTGTGGTATGTAGAATTTATTTTCAAAATGGCGAAGAGACGTGCAGACCTAGCCTTTCCTAAGAAACTTGAGTCTGCAAAGACAATACTCCAATAAGGGCATGAAACACATTTATCTGATAAGGCTCGTTGTTCTGAAGTGTCCCATTTTTCAAACACAAAAATATGGTATGCCTAGGTTTACTTTAGGGTTCATCTTTTACGTTTACTTCGTTTCTACCAGTACCAACCTACTGCACTCTCGTCGTGCGTTACTGTTGCGTCACAGGTGGCGTGTGAATAACTTCTCTAATTTCAATCCACAGGCGTAATCTATAGCCACTGCCTTAATTAATTCTGCTGTTGTAGCACGAACACGTGAACACAACTGATGAATTTCGATTAAGTTGAGATAAAATACATACCTTACGTTTCAGTCCAAAGGTAACTTACAGCAGTCATTCACAAGCAGGTGTTATTTCCCAAGGCAAGTCAGGACTAACGACAGTATGAGTATTGCAGTACTTACAACTACCGTGTCCGTAGTCGTGACACCGTTGTCCTTCTTCTCTTCTTGGACAAGTGTGACTTGAAACGCTCAGCTGATCGCTAGGAATACGTCATCAACAATCTTCGGCGGATCGTAGTAAACGGAGTCTGACAACACCAAATGTAAACAAATTGACTACATCGATGCATCACCAAGTACAGTATCAACAATAATAAGAAAACGAAAGATGAATGCAAAAATTTACTGACAAGTTTTTTGGTAAGTTTATAAAATGTACAAAAGCGTTTAGCTCTGCGCAATTTGCAATAACACATTGAAAAATTTACTCTTGAGCAACCATGCATATCTTTTCATCATGACATCGCAAGGTATCGGCCTCATTTCGCGCTGCATTCAAGATGTCTGGCGGGAAGCAGATGAAATCTTCGGTGTCCTTCACATTGCCTATTTCTTGCCAAATTTGCTTGGGAAAGGTACAACATTAAACTTTATTTTTTTACCAAAATGATTTCTTACGTTCCCATTCACTTTTTTTGTGTTTTGCGTACAAATCAAGACGCCTCTTTTTCTGCATAATAATCATAATAATGCAATCTCCTGTATCTATCTATTCTATGGTAACCGTAATAATGAAAAATCAAAATGAGCATTGGTTGTAAGCATGCGCCTTCATTGTTCTTATCATAAATCTATCTTGTTGGCTCAAAAACAAAGGTTGAAGCGGACTTGTTCTGTCAAACTCTTGAGAAAATGCAATTATTGAAAACCATCATATAAATGTCTTGTTTTTGTCTTATGGACTTGCTACTGTTCTACAAGTAGCGTCTTATATTTCAAAAGGTGTTTAATTTTTCCTATATGTATTATATCACTGTTGCATAATTAATAATTGTTAATCTTAGTAATGTCCAAAGACTTGTGAGGATGTTTGTAAGATTTTATGCATTGGTATACGTTATTTTATACGGCTGTTGGCAAAGTTCTGGATAAGAAATACTTGAAATTGTTTGCTACAAATTGAATCCAAAGTATCACACGCATCTACATGATTGTTTGGTTGATTAAGGTTATCAAATTACTGTGTTTTATTCTGGATACCAATCATAATTTTTTCTGTTTTGAATACATAGATCTGTGCGTATAGAGCAGTGGTACTTAACCTTTTATACCATGCCTCCCCTTAGTAATTGTCCTTTTTTTCAAGCCCTCCTGGCTTTAAATAGCTGTTGAAACAAATGTCTTTAATGGTGAATTCATTGATTAAACTTTCCATGTTTTAGGGCATGCAATTGCTCAAGCCCCTTGGAAATTTGTTGACGACCTCCTGGGGGTGCGCTGCCTGGTCAAGAATCACTGATATGAAGTGTAAAGAGTAAAAATCAGATTATCGTAGAAAGTCATATATTTCATGATTGTGGGTGACCTGTTGCAATTGCAGCTGACTGTCTGATACCTGGCACATTTTTTAGGCAAACCACCTGGTAACAATAATGTTAAACAAGTAGTTCCCAACCTTTTCACGATCTCGTACCACTTGGGCACTCTGTATGGTCATCGTGTACCACTTTTTCCAGAACAACTACTTTGATCGAATCTTTGTTTATTCAGAAGCATAATATACTTTAAAATAACAGTAAAAGACCACAACCAAATTAAATGATATTTTTGTTTTTGCTTACCTTCCAGCCACCAATTGGTCGATGCGTGGCGTAGGAATAGCCAGCTACACGAAAAATATTTATTTAGAAACCAAGCCCGATATGTAAACTAGAAAGCAGTGAATCCAGGTTTATATGAAAAAATGGAAGTTACTCGCGTACTACTTGGAAGACTTTCGCATACCACTGGTAGTACGCGTACCTACCACAGGTTGGGAACCCCTGTGTTAAACAGTTCTTTTTGTTAAGTCTAAGCATTGTTTGTTAATTGGAAATTAGTTTCCAGCTTGAATTTTATCAAACATTGTTTAAGTTTGCTATAATGTTTAGCATCTTTTTGATTTAGCAAAACCTTTATTAAAGCAAAGTCATATAAACTTCATTTTTGGTTGGTTAATTACACAGCATTATATCAGTGTGTGCAAGTATGTGATGTATATTATTAAAACAATAATTTACTCATCAAAACTCATATTTTGATGAGTTTCAATCCTTTGTAACTTATATTTTTAATGAGTCTGTTAGCGCATACGACAAGTGTTACCTAATGAAGTTGTTTAATGTTGTTTTTAGGTAAAAGAACCAGTCACATGCAGCAATCAACATGTATTTTGTAATTCATGCATGAACATTTGGTTGGATCGCAACAGTCAATGTCCAACATGTCGAGTTGATATAACACCACAGAGCCCTATAAAACCTGTATTAGGTGAGCAAGTATTAATATTGTCTTATTTGCAAATGAGTTTTGTGTGGAGGTCATTTAAAAATATATATATATGTTTAGGTAGCTCTAGTTTGACCTGTGTTTCTTATGTTGAAACAAGATTTATTCAAAATAAACATAACTTGCGATGGTATTTTGGTTAGTATATTATTTATCATAGACATACCATCAGTGATGAAAGAATTTGATGATGAAATATGTGGTTATGTAATGTGGTTCATGGCTATTGGTATAAGAAACCTGTGAAAACTTCAGTGCATTCACAATTAACTTTGTGTGCTACTGATGAACAAAATAAATGATGCAATTCTGAACTAAGAATCAAATGGCAAAATTATAAGTAGTTGTTACCAGGAATCTTGAGTTGGAAGAAATGGTGCACAAATGCCATTTAATTTTTGCGTCAAAACTATCTGTGTTCATAGCCATAATAACATGACCCTTTTTGTAAGGGAGTTTTAGCATTTTGCTTATAAGCTACATAACTTAGGTGAGCATCACTTAATGTATCTATTTTTAAGATGTAAACTACCGTATTTATTCAAGTATAGCGTGCAAAATTGTATACCAAAAACACCAACGCAAAGTTCGGTGTGCATTATAAACGAGGTCTTAGATTTTTATGCCTTTACACCAGAGGGTACATGAGTTCAGGTGTGCAGAACAAACAAGTCATACGCAAGAGAACGTGCAAGTACGGTATATTTTGTATAGCCTGTTTCAGCATAGCGCAGGTTTGCAAAAACCTGGTCGCGCACTCGCACTGCGCTACTAAAAATTTGGTCAAAAAAAAGAACTTTAAGACTCCGTTACAAACTGGTAGCGCGTACTTTTCACTCCCGCTGTATCTGTGTTGCACGATGTTGGCTAGCTTGGGCAAGCGGCTGTGCTTTTCTATAATTCGATGAGTTGCTGCACGATGCATCACCTGGATGCAGAATGCGGCCCTAATTCTTTTCGTATACCAGAGCTTCTGCCAAATCGGACAACGCTTGCTAAAACCAGCGTGTTAGCGTTTTACCACGTGGTATCTGTGGATACAATGCCCCATAGATAACATCCCTGTTTGCAGTTTCAACGCTACTCAGATTCCATGATATAATAATACAAAATGTTGCAACATAAAGGACGACATCGACATTGCAGCATAAATGTTGTGTTCAGTTTGAGTCTAAGCTGAAAAAAAGTGAAAAAAAAATTAATGCCAATTTTCAATCAAAAAATTAACGGTGCGTGTTATACACGAGCGAGTGCGCATTATACTTAAATAGATACGGTATCACTCCAAATACTTACACTAAAGTTCAAACAGGTTGATATGGTTATAGAACCATGGCTCGAAGTAACTATAAGGTGAAGAATAGATAGTTTGTTACACAGCTTTGTGCTGTAGCAGTTTTTATGTCGTAGTTAAAAGTTGTCATTAGAACCTTCACTTCCGCGTCGGTTTTACCTTTACGACCTGTGTGAGCCATTTATTTACCATCACTTTGCAACTCTGTAACTCGCCAGCTGATTGTGCTAGAGAGCTGCTCAAACCATCAAAAGATGCAACAAGTCTTCTGGTTTGCATTTTAAAAAATTGAAAAGTTTTGGCTTTCAGTTTTTTTGTGCGTGACATAAGTGGGTTAAGTTTAGGCTTTTTTGGCCCAGGTTACCTGACCTTGGATGCTAACCGCTATAGAGGAATTTTTTGACTCAAATTTTTATTGGAAAGTAAGCTATACCCTGAGGCTTGCAAGCCCTGGATTGGCTTTCTAGAGTTTCTGGTTCAAAAGTTGTGGCCTAAAAACAAAAAAATAATTTATTAATCCCCTAATTAATCAACTGATTAATTATTGATTATTTGGTTGATCAATATATTGATTAATTGGCAGCTAGGTGTCAACAAAGGAGAATCATTTTTGTTATTATAGCATGTGGTTTAACTACCAGAGCTCTTTGGTCTGTAAACCTTTAACTTTGATGCAGGTGCGCAATTTGCAATGATTGCATCACACCTGGTTTTGACCAGTATCAATGCATTGCATGGATTTTGTCATCCACCTCTTTCATACTAAACAATACTTCTGTTTAAATGGTTGTTGCAGGACAGATTGATTTACACGACAACAGATTGATTTACACCACAAACGTTTGTTCTTAACATTTTGGTGTCTGGCAGCTTTCAGGGATTTTCGCGAAAAAAATACTGAAACGCACATGGCTTTGCCCAGGAATTTCTCCGTTCAAAAGCTCAAAAGACGCGGCAAGTCTTTTAGCTTGCACTCGAAAAAAATTTTTTGGTTGGGGGTTGAATATTTTTGTGAGTGACATCATAAGTGGAAGACTTTTAGGCCACCTTGGCCCACTTCACCTGGCCCTGGGCTCAAAACATTAGATGGTAGTATTTTGCTGAAGTTTCTATTTGTAAACTAGGTTACAATCTGAGTCTTTTGATACTTGTGATGACATGCTGGGGTTTCGGGTTCATAAGTTATGATCTAAAGTAATAAAATTATTTGACTAATTAGATAATTAATTAATTTGTTTATTTTAGATCATAACTTTTAACCAGAAACGTTAGAAAGTCAATCAAAGGCTCAAAAGACTCGGACTGGAGCCTAGTTTCTAATACAAATTTCAGCAAAATACATTGGCCTAGCGGTTGGGCCCTAGGCCAGGTAACATGAGCCAAAATGGCTGAAAAACTACTTCACTTATGACGTTACTCACAAAAAATCTGCAACCCCCAACCAAAAAAAAAAAAAAAGGCCAATCCGTTTGAGCCCTTGAACAGCTCTCTAGCGCAATCAGCACAGGAGCTATGGCGTTGGTAAGGCAACTGAAAACTGCTGGTTTTAGGCTGAAATCTAGGTACGAATATATCGTACGCCGGCTCTCAAAGTGTTAAGGAGACAGTTTGTTTAAACATTACTTCAGTAATTCAGTGATGGAAATGAGGCAAATTTAATCAAACAAAATGTATGCCAAACATCATTTATTTTCAAAAACTTTAAATTGTTGATGGTTTAAGGTCTTTGAGCATGCTGTAAAGAATGCATTTTTGTATTTGATAAAATGGGTTCATGTTCATCCTTTGAAACTGAAATCACGGACAAATTGCGTCAAATGTTGCTTGTCTTATTTTTGGGTGGAAGCTAGAGCTCAGTGCAGCTCGTAATTTGTTATCCGCTCCCATCCCCACCCGCAAAATACAAACCCTTCTTACACTTGCAGGAATTTGAGAAATCTTGCCTGCTCCCACGTGACACCAGACTTCTAACCTGCATACCTTCCCAACCCATGCCCATCCTACACCACACTATTTTCATCCCGAACCTGCACCTGTCACTGTGTGTTTGAAAACCACTAAAATGTTATGCAATGTGTTTCATCGCTAATGGCAATTTACTCAGTGGTTCATTTCAAAGCCAACAAAAGCCCTTAAAAACACTAAAGAAAAATGTGAATCCGTTTGGTCAACCTTCACTTAGCTTTAAAGGCACTGTTGAAAAAGAGTATGTTGTTCATTGACAAACTCTTTAAATTTGCTCTCCTGCTATTCATGACATGAGCAGACATACTAAATACTTGTTCACTAGCAGTGCTAGTTGCCGTCACACAGAATGTATTTCCTGCAATACCATTAAGAATTGGAAACTCCAACATGTGGTCTTCCCACCATTAAACAATGTCTGTACACCTTTGTACCACAAGCTCTCTGTAGTATTAAATTTCTTCCTTATGTCACTTTCACACGCACTGGAGTCATCATTCAGTTAACATCACAAGGAATTTCCCACGCCTGTCTTGCATCAGCACACATAGCTCTGTGGGTTCAAGCACTAGCCTTGCAAATGCGGCTACCTGCAATCCATGTGATTTAATCTGTCCCATGCAGGACTCGTGTGGAAGCTCAGCGAATGCTTTCAACACCATTTGCACAACACACTTTACACATCTTTAAAGTGAATGCAATTAAGTGATACTAATCTACAAATAAACACAATATTTCTATGCAAATATCCATTTATAATATTGCGATCAAAAGTCATTTAATTAACTGACTGTTTTCTTCATGAATGATTTTGGGTTTGGGATTCCAGAATCCTATTCAATAAAACTGCTTATGTGTTTAATTGATATGCCTTTTTCTGGAATTGGGATTCCTTTTTTTGCCTACTCTCAGCCCTGTATAAATGAATTGGGTCTTAAAACTTTTAACTCGGATATCTGCCAGCAGTGTTCTGCGCAATGGACCTGTAAGAGATGGTTGCAGTTCAAACAGTATGTCAGGGTTCCCACGTAGTATTGAAAGTATTTAATTTCAAACTCAATTTTCAAGACCTTGAAAAAGTATTGAATTTGGCCAAAACGTACAATCATTGAAAAAGTATGGAAATTCTAAACGGAAAATAAATCAGTTAGTATCTGAGCAGAATTTTACTGATGGTAGAGCAGTTCATTATTTGTGCAGTGTTGTGCAATGTGTAAAATTGAGTTTCATGATGCAGTAATGGTATTTAACATTTAAAATTTAGTATTGAAGAAGTATGGAAAATGATTTTTAAAATTGTGTGGGAATCCTGGTATGTGGCGCTTTGTGTAATGCCCAACTATGAACACATTTGTTACCGTGACATGTGGACTTAAGGGCTTAGTGAAAGCAGCCACAAATACTAGGCAATGTGGTTCAACATCCAATTATAATAATTGCAAACTTCATTGACATGACTGCAGTGAGTTCAGCTGCCTTCGATGTGCTCAGTAAAGGCAACTGCAGTAGACTGCTCAATAACAGGCGATTTTTATGGCCTGGCCAACCGACAACAAGTGCTAAAAGTTGGCATTGTAATTTTAGGAACACTGAAGTCATAAATAGATATGTTATTTGAATTTTTCTCAGCATATTTTTCTTAATGATTTTATATGTGGATATAGTCATAGACATATTTAACTTAAGAATGACAATAAAAGTTCATAGTGTGAAATTTCTCAATTTTCACTCAGCCAAAGCTCTGTCACATTTTATTAGTGTTTGTGTATATGACAGAACATGTATGAGATGATCTTTTTGTTTTGAGAAATTCTAAAGGAAGCCCAAGCAAGGCTTCACAGAGTTGACAAGTTACCTAATTAGCAGTAGACCACACTGCACACCCTCTGGAGAGTCCCAAAGAATGACGAAGCCAATTATGTTAGGACCAGGATCAAATGCAGGGGCTGCCAGAGTGAAGAAATATTTTCCACTTACCTACCAGTCCGTCATACCCAGATTAATTGCCTTGCATGACTGAAGAGCTCAGTTTTCTCTTCTTGATCCATAGCTGAATCTCTGTCAAGCATCACCACAATGGGCTAGCATGTGCTAAAAGGCATTGCTCTTTACCAAAACTTCAGGTCATCTGAAATGCAGCCCCATCACTAATTGCAGTTTAGTATCAAATGCAAGACATGTTACTAGCTCAGCAATGTGAAAACAAGGCTTTTCTATCATCTTGAATTAATTGACTTTTCTGTCAAATTTACTTTACTTACCTTGTTGTAAACTAATTCACAAGAAAGGTCATATACTGAATTTACTTTAAAAAACAGTAGTTAGCTTTACCAAATGGAAATGTGCAACATTTGATATTTCGTTGAGTTTGGTACTGACTTTCTATGCAATAGGCTATATTCAGTTTTTGGCGGTAAACAGCATTTTGCCAGAAGTTAGTCTACTTGGCTAATTGAATGTGGTATTTAGCAGCTGTGTGTGAATTTCAAAAAATTCCAGATATAAAAATTATCTGAAGTTAAGAGTTTTTATTGCAAAGGTCACTGAGAATAAAAAATGAATTCTCACAAATTTGTAAAAAAATGACAAACATAAGTGAAATTATTTTGGATGATTAGAAAAAAATGAAATTCAGCAAATGAAAAGCTAAAAGTGATTCAGAACTAAATCACAAGCCCTTGTCAATGACCAGCAGACCTTGGTTTGGTCAATGGCCAAAAAAATTTTAACCTTCATAATTACATGGAAATAGTCATTAAATTACTAGCAATAATAAATTAAATCGCTCCTAAGTCATTAAACCCACCTAGATATATTTTAGGTGAGTCAGCAAGTCTTATTAGGTAATAGGTATCCAATTTTTCTGTACAATTTCAAGCCGGTTCATGAATAAATTACTAGTATTGCATATGAACGCTATTTAGTAAACGCCTATGCTCGTGGCCCCCGGAGAACCACTCAGTGGTCCCAAGGGAGCTGAGGGCCCTGGTTGAGAAACCCTACATTAGGTACTACATAATCAAACCTTTGCCACTGAACTTGTCTGTTGTTTGTAAAAGTTATTTATAAATGCAGTCTTGCTTGTGCATTCTGCCGATGCTCTGAATCATGTGGCATGTTGCTTCAAGCTTAAATGGGTATGTTGCTTTGCGTAATGAAAATTACTGCCAGTTAGATTTGAAGTCACAGTGAATGCAATTATTTGAGAAAGACATCTAGTTGTTAATTGTTGCAGCTTTTGCTGTGATTCATTCACTTTAGTCTTGAGTTTGTTTGCTTTCTCTGCTCTTGTTTTAGCCTTTCAATGTTTCACTTGTTAGCAATTAGCATTGCTTTCAGATTTCAGGACTGGTGATATGCAGTATTCCATGAAATTGATTTCCTACTAAATTTGCTGGTAGATTCTTTTTGCTTATCTCACATGTGGAAAGTAGTTGCTTGAATACAGTCATGTGCAACTTTGAATCATTGCAAAAAGTTTAAAAAAGCAGACCCCAGTTGGCTGATTGGCAAACAGAGCTTTTAATAGTCAATAAAACCCTACTCAAGGCCGAAAACCTATTGGTTACTACTTGAAAATGTACCATTTTTGAAGGCACTACTTAAGCAAGCAAAATGATACTTCAACAGACTTCACAAAGTAAAGGAAATCAAACACGATAAATGACTCAGAGCAAATAAGTGCTTTTCAGTATACTGAGCAAAATTAAGAGAAACTAAACACATCTACTGCATGCCAAACATCAGACACATACACTATATATGTTTTTAGAAAAATGTCAGAAATAGCATTTTTTTAGTTTGATGGGTAAGTGTTGTTGTTTAAATTATTATATTAACAATCAGTTGCTCGGACTCTTGTGAATGGTTTTGAAGGGATGAAAGCGATATTTTACAATTTGCTTTGACTTGTTTTAAACATCTAAGTATTGCCAAACAGTCTTAAATTATCGAAAGCTTCTGATTGAAAAAAATCTGTTGAAGACTTTGGAGAGAAGTTTATAAATCAGTCCTGAATTTTCCTTTGGGGAAGATACTTTTGGATTTGCAAATATGTCTTCATTAAACAAGGTCGCCAAATGCTTTATGAGCTGCTTACCTTCCACTCTTTCACAAGCATATATTGGATTTTACTCAGACGTTTTAAAACTTTTCCCAGGCAACATGTAGAGCTGATTGTTGATAGCTTGTATGACATATGCTAAGCTAAATTATGGTGTTCAAAGTAAAAGGTATGTGAATTCTATTGCATGTACATGGAAGTTTCTGTTTGAATGTATGCAGCACCACTCTGGTGCACAGGAACATACTTGGATTGTCAATAGAATGTTGCTAGGAAGTTTACAGATCATTTCCTGTGCTGCAGTACATGTGCATGTACAAAACTTTCATTGATCAGTTTAAGTCATAATAATGTCATTTTCAGACCTTAATGTGCTGCTAAAAGTTGTAATGCTTAAAATTTAGTACCTACTAACTACATGTCTATGAAAAAGTAGTTGCAGCACTTGGATTGAAAAATCTGATTTGATACACTGTAGAATGGCTAACCTTAACTAGTACTTTCACAGTTAAAACACTTGGTTGTGGGTTTTTAGTACTGCATGTTTCATTTTTCCAAAACCCAGTTTTTTTCAACTGTGTAGTAAATACCATTTGTCTACAACTGCTTTTTCCTTACATTTTGTTGTTAATTTGATATTTGTGGGCGTTTGTGTCAGTTTGAATTAAAGTGCTTTTGTGTAGTTTTTTTCAAACAAGTCACAGAATGCAATTACCACTGTTCCATTACTGCATTTGTGTTGGTAGGTGGAGAACTTTCAGCTACATATGAGACAGCAGTTAGTCAATCAACATCTCGTGAACTTCGCCGGGCAAGATATGTGTTGGTTCAAAAGGAATATGAGGTTCTCATTTTTTTCATTTTTTGCAGTATTACTGCGTTTGCACTTAGGTGGTAACTACATGCATTGCATATTATATGAAATATGCATGTTAGAAGATAATTACTTCTTGGTAATGATCTGTAGCAAACCTCTATGACAGAGGAAGGTTAGTTCAAGATTTTCTGAGTTGTGCAATTATCACTAAAACTCACTTGACATCCTCTAGTACAGTACTTCAGTGCCTTTTTTGTGACGAGCCAAATGTTAAGCATGAAGTAATATGCATAGCATTGGTTAACACACTTGATGAAATCACTTTTTACACAACTACTATTCATACTTTCTTTTCATAATCACAAAATGAACTTCCACAACTAAGACAATTAAATGCAAACATATGTTCAAAAAGGTCCAAATTAAAAAAAATAGTCCTAAACAGGTATTGTAGCTACCAGCTAATTGACAAATCCCAACTGCTAGCTAGGGCATTGCATGTCCAGACCAACATGTGCAAGCATTGTGATATCGTAATGACAATATTTATAGTAGCAATTGGTTGCTACAAGACTTCTTGCTTTAGAAACAAAATCATGCAGTAGTGTACTCAGTATGACTAGGAATTCATGAAATTTCTGCATAAATGGCAAACCATGTAAATCAAACAGCAACCCACTTTTGAGTTGTAACTGAGGAGTGGAAAAACACTGCTTTAGCAAGTCCCAATGAGAGGTGCGGCCAATACGTTGATGGCATGTCCACCTACAATGACTGCCAGAGTGTAGAAGTGCTAGTTTACCATAACTAAACTTCCATGGGTGAAAAGCTCAGTCCACTTGTAAAGAAACTTTTATTCATAGCTGGATCCCTGTCACGCATGATCATCTGAGCCACTTGCAAATGAGAATAATGATGGGTAAGGTTATTCAAGTATACAAAAAACTGTCAAAGTCCTGATCTGCTGCCATCACTGGTTGCAGTCAGTGTCATGCTCAGGACTTCAGTAACTTCTTTGTGGAATAAGATGTTATTAGCATTTTTTTCTATATTGGTTTCAAATTATTTTGTGTAAAAATCTTTCTTCATTGTTTGTTTTGTACAAGGAACACACTGCTAAAAATTGAAATATTCTGATTGGTGTATATGCTCATTTTTTCTATTTTTTATTTATTAAATTGCGTAAACTTTATCAGCTTGTTGGTTGGCTGTAACCAATTGCATTGGAAGCTTCCTCAATGTACTTGTTAATTAGAGTTTGTAACTTCATGAAAACTGTTAGCATCTCCCAAACTGAAAAAGAGTTAGTGGCCTTTCATCTGTATTGTGTTTGAAGCCAAGTTTTGAATTACAGCTTCAAAAATATTAGAAATATATCTTCAGGATGAACTATTTCATTTGGACAAAATAATTGAAGAACAAAGAAAGGAAATTTCCAACTTGAAAGAAAAACTTACTGCTTTGGCCAAACAACCTGCTGACTGCGAGAGTGCCCAAAGTACTTCCTCAGAAACGTTATCCTGTCATAATAATATAAAAGATGTGGATTCTATGTTGGACATGACAAAGAAGCTTCAAGAAGCTACAAGAACATTTAGTAAAACAAAGAAAGAGCTAGCTGAAGCTAGAAAGGTAATGTGAAGTTACATCAGTGATTCTCAACATGATCCAGGTGGACCACTGGTGGCCCACCTGGAATTTCTAGTTGTCCACGGAGAGTTCCAGGACTAAGATTTGAAAATACTCTTGAGTTCACTGACATATGTCCAATAGAGTTTCGTCTAGTTCATCATGAGGTGTCAGCATATCAAAGTGGTCCATCGAATATTTTTAAAAGATGGCCCATGGGCCAAAAATTGGGTCAATTGGGTTATTGGGCTTACTATCAACTTTTAAGTCTGTTTTATTTTTGACTTTTTTTATTTTGTTTTTTAAAACTTATTTTGCATTTTCACTATGTTACTTCATTTCTCTATTTTGTTTTTGGCATTTTTACTTCCGCTTGTTGTCGTGAAATCTTTTGCGTTATTTTTTGTTTCTTTTCTACAACAAGAAGCTGTAATGAATTGAACCAGAGAACAAGAAAGCATTCAAACCTGGCAGCTCTACAATAGGCTGTTTTTATACCGAAGTAATGTTTTTGTCGTTTAATTTCGTAGTCAGTCTCAAAGTTTTTCCCAGATTTATGCTATGGATTTTTTTTCATAAAGCTCAGTAAATTTGCGGACATCTGCTCTGTGGCAATTTCATTTCTCTTGTGTTTTTTGGAAACATCTTAGCATTTACACTAATTCCAGGTTGTTGCAGTCGAAGCTCCTGTTTTCCAATCCATCGGATCTGTTAACGTTGCATAGGTTTCCTGCAGAACTTCCGTGTGATTTCTGTAAATGCAGTGCGTGCCATTAGAAACATGAAGGTGTTATTACTATCCATTCAACATTTTAACTTCAGAAATATGATGTTTGTTTTATTTATTGTGATGTGATGAAAATAAATAAACATTACAGAAATGTGATGTTTATTTATTTTTGAGCTAATAGCATTGATCTAGTGCAATTACTTCAAGCTCTTTCAAAATTGCTACCACTGGCATAGTTAAATGTTGTTTGCAAAACAGCGTGGGCTTATAATTTATTCGCATGGATTCTTCTCTGCACGAGCTAGTTGGATCTTCGTTGGTGAAGACATATTCAAGCCTTGTTTCAGGTAAATCAATTGCTTACAAAGAAGAACCATGATTTCAAACTTGAAAATCAACGCATGCGTGAAGAAGTTTCAATCCGATCACCAATGAAGTAAGTTCAATTGTTAATATGTGCGGGTGTGGTTGGGTGGTTAAACCGTTTTTGAGGTATGTTAAGGAAAATGAGAAATTCCTTGCACCATTCAAATTTGTGATAGATTTCTTTGAGGTGATGTCTTCATTCCCTGCGAAAGTGGGATTAAATTTTGTCAAGACTTGTACCTGCCAGTATAAATAGCCGCACAGCGAATTTTACTAAAGGCATTGCTTACTATGGAAGTTTCGTTTTATTGGAGAATTACCTCATGATTTAGGCGCGGATTTGATGTGCAGTATTTTTGATGACACATGCAGCTAAAATGTAATTTTTAGAAAATAGAGGCAAATTGTTTCACGAAATATTATCGTTTGCTAACTATCAAGAGATGCGTAATGGTTTAAAGTGAAGCCCTTTAGCATTTAGAAACGTGCAATCGTGCAGCAGCTAAAAATACAAAGTTTAAGTTCTTTCCTGAGCGATAACAACTATGCGATTGCTCAGTATTTTTGTTTCGCTACGAAGGAATCAAACCGCGTGCAACTTACCTGTTGTGCGTTTTTTGCAGATTCGGTCGCTTGACTGTAGCGACATTGCAGTCACGACTGGATGCTTCCGAAAAGCAAGTGATTCAGCTTCAGAAAGCTTTGGAACGAAACGATCAGTACACGGAGCAGCTGGAGACTGAACTAAAGATGCTGAAATTGCGCGTGGCTACAAACCAAGCAAACTATCCCGATCAAGAGCGCGGTGATCCTGACGGCTTGATCGTGGGCAGCAGCATAATCAACGATACAGAGTCAAGCTCCGGTTTGACCAACTGCGTGCAGTATTCTCTTTTCGCCGATGGTGCAAACAAACCCGAAGGTGATGGAATTACGGCTCCATCTGCGAAATTACATCACCTTCAGTTAGTTACACCGGCTGGAAACAGTCAGTTTTTTGCGAGATCCGATACACCATCGATTGACATCGATGACAACTCTGTACCTTCCTCCAGCAGCTTGAACATAGATAGTCTGATGGATGAATTTGTAGCGCCAGCAAGATCACCTTCTCATGATGCGAAGGTGTCATTTAGCAGAAGATTGCAGTTTGATGATAACATGTTACAGGATGAGAATACCGTCAGCAGCTCATACGAGTTTGAAAGTAAGTTGCTGGCAATTGCTACATCTGCGTCGACTCTGAGTGAAGAGTTAATTTTTCTTGCTAGCAATGCGGATTTTGACTTGTTTGCGCACAATTATCAAGCTCCCTTACACGTACGTCGAGGTTTTCTTTTGGTGTCACTCATTCATGGCTGCTTGGTACTGCTCCATCATCCTATACGTTTTTTGAGATTAAGCACAAGCAGTTAGTTGGTCATCAGTTTGTTAGTGCGCAGAATTAAAACGTAACGTTAGAAGAATTGGGTGGTTTAATTGAATATTATTAGAATGTCATAGGTTCCCAGTGCGCCTGTGGTTGTGTCGCATATTCAAGATTGTTGAATCGGTGCTACATCACTAATATACCAGGAGTTACTATGGTAGAATTGATAACAAACGTAAATTAGGCGATGAGAGTTATTACCCTCATGGTTTAGGTCAGGGTCTGTAACATGCGGCCTGCGAATGCATTTTGTATGGTTCCCGATGCTTTTTGAAATTTCCAAATAATTCACAATTGATTTATTTATTTTATTCGCCGCTGCTTAGCGTCAGGCCAGCGAGTCAATAATTTTCTTTTATCGAAAGTAAAGATGGCTAGGAATGATATCTCGCCTATCTCTCACCTAGTTTTTTTCGGTCATAAACCGAATTTTTTTTAATGACCGAAAAAGATTAAGTCAGTTCGGTCATAATGCCCGAAAATATAGACTAGTGAATATTGTTACGGCGAGTTTTAATACTATTATGGGACAAATGACCGAAATGTCTCAGCGAAAAAAAGTCTCTCACGATGTACTTTGCAGGAAATAGCTCAAAAAACGTTTCTAGTGAGGTTCTGCTACTGCCTTTGTAATAAAAGATCTCATAAAGCAGTCATCTGGTTACTTAAGGCCTTATTTTCCTCTTGGGACCATTTGAGTTTGAGATGTCTTAAGATGTAAGAATCATTTTTATATCATAGTTATTTTATTGGTACAACAGTACAAAATAAAAAAGCAATGAGATAGACTTGTGGATTGAAAAAGTCGTCAGGATAACCGATATGCAACACAGCTTTAATTGTTTGATATAGCACTGCAGAATGAGTTCACTTACTGTAAATAAGATCAGAAGAATTTGACTCGACCTTAATGTTAAGGGAAGCCCACGTTTTAGACGAGTAGGGTCAAAAGGACTTAATCATTTCCGTTTGTATAACTTTGAGGTTGAAGCGTTCTTTTTCCCTCTGGTCAATTTAATAGATCTGCAAATCAGAGGACATGACTTTGAAAAAAACGATGCGGTCACACGTCACATTGCTTAAAATACTAATTGTAAAAAACTGGAATAGTGTGTGATGAGTATCTCTTTGCGGAACAGGTTTTGTTGACAAATAAGCCAAATTTCATTTTAGTTCTGTTTAAACCAATGCAATAATTCAAAGGTATCATAGAAAAAAGCAAGGGCGGTTGTCAGTTAACCGTTTATACGATCGATTTTGTCAAAAACATATCACGGTTATCGTCAGAGTCCCTTCAAAAGATGCTCCAATTTCGCTTGTCTGACAATCTGGGGATTTGTTGGCTTCGGGTTCTCACGGTCACAGCAAATCCAGGAAAATATAGTTGTCATTGAAAGACATGGAAAAAGTTTGAAATTCGTGAGTCCTGGATTTTTGTTTGATAAAAAAACATCCTGGAAAAAATCTGGAAGAAAAACTGTTAGGCGTAACTGATTATTCATTGTGGTTATATACAGGCCCGTAACCGGGGGGCGGAGTCCCTCTAGAATTTTTTTGCCCCTCCTGGAAAAATGTGTTGGACATAGTTTAAAAATATTGGACATAGTTCAAAAAATTTGGGCCCCTCGGAAAACTCTTCGCCCCTGCTGGTGTCCCAAGCTGGTTGTGGGCCTGGTTATATACGAACTTGATATAAGTCACATGAGGGTCTCTGGCGTATGAAGTTGTTTTTGTAGTGGGGAGCTATGGCAGTACAGTGTTGTTTTACCAGTTTCTGAAGACTGCTGCGAAATTATCAGTGCAAATATTTCACTCAACGTTTTTAGTACAAATACTATTATTGAAAGAAGTAATGCATTTCATACAAATGGAGAGAATGCCCACTATCATTATTTATTGTCTCAAGTAAAAAAATCATCGCAAATTGTATGAAAACAATTTAGAAAAGTCACGAAACGTTTTTCATTAAAAGTCATGGATTTTGATATTATTGAATTTTAGTGGGAACCCTGCTACTGCTACCTGAGCCAAATCTACTGCATTCGCTACTTTTCTTTTTTAGCGTTTTGCGAATCAGGTTTACTGCTCTGTAGGCCAAGCAGCACACCTTTCCCGTTGTTGTGAAAAGGCAACTTTTCAACAGCAAATCTTTGCTTTACAGCTAAGTTTAAGTCAATATGAAGCTGTGGTTAGCTGAATTCTGTAACAATCTGAGTGCAGCCGACAATAGTATAGTTTGTGGCTTTGTGACCTGATTCTTACCTGGCTTTCCTGTAGCATAATCGATGAGTTTTGGCACTGTTGGTGGAGTTCAGCAAGATGTGATAAAACCTCTTTAAAGACGCTTATTTGCGAATTAGAAATGCTTTAAATATTAGAAGTAACTAAATATGCTGCAGATAATACTTATATTTTTAATAGAAGGATCCATCCCCGCTTGAACTGACCGTTCATCGTCAAAAAATCCAACACGTTCCTTTTAACTTTGTAAGTTGTTGTTTCAAGATGTATGTGAGCCATGTCTGGATCTATCGGTGAACGCCCTGGATGTTCAGTCCGATTCTTTAGACGGTTCGCTCATGTTTAACGACGTTGCGTCCGAAACGAACTGTAGCATTTCTGGCGGGTCATCGCTGAAAAGGAGCAGCTCTGATCGTGCAGGGTACTACGCGCCCAGCCCATCCTCTGGTAAGAGTGTCTTGGCTGTAGTGCTGAGATGTCGCAGTCGCTGAGTAACGCGAATATCTGTTTGTTTGAGCTCTTTACTTGTCGCGTCCGTCGATGGCGATGCAACTTACAACCGTAAGCATCGTTATTAATGCACGTGAGTGTTGTGTGCCCAAGGAAATGTTTAAAACAATTCTTGTTTGTATTCAGCTTTAGTTGGCAGCAATCATTGCGAATAGCCATGCCTTCTCTGGTGTTACTACACGTCTGACCGCATGATTGCAATATGTTTCGATTTATCTTAACCGTTTGTCAAGTGCGCTTTCAATAAAAGCAAAGTGTTTGTCCTCAAAGGGCTCAAAACGAAAATTAACGCTGGCGGAGCATGCATCACCATGTCAGAACTCAATGACGAAGAGAGAAGCAAGTTCGTTCGACCGAGTTCCGCACCCAGCCGAACCTTCCTTTTAAGCGGATCTAAGTTTTCCGCACTTCGGCCTATAGGCCCGGACCATGACACACCGACAAATGACGGATTTCAACCTGTGAAATGGTAAAGCATGTCATTGCACAACTTTTCTAAGCAACACCGAATGTCTTGTCTTAATTGTATTGACTGTCGGCTTTCAGTATCTCGCCCCTGCTGCCAACGAACCATGCCAGCCAAGACGCCACACAAAGGTACTTCTAACCTGTTCCATTCGTCACGACTTACTGCTCGCAACCAAGTTTATCGTGACTGTTAAACATCTGCGTGAAAACTGTTTGTAACACTTTTAGCCACACCATTTTTTTCCTTTTATCTCGTTCATCGCTTTCTTCCTGAATGCATGGCCTCAAGAGACAGTTTCCAGGCGGTGTCAGAAGTTAACATCCAGATAAAAGCTACCAAATGCTTTAGGATGTGTAGCCCTTTTAGTTACAGCAAACACAGTTTTTTTAAGGAAATTGTTAGGAACCCACTTTGGATCTGTAGGGACCCGAGTTATCTGATTCTAGGGACCCGATGATAATTTTCTCTGATTCTAGGGCCCGATATAAAATTCTAAGGACCCGAATTGGGTCCCTAAAACGCCTTAAAAACCCTGGTAAACACAAGGTTTGTGGTAAATTGGAAAAGTAAAATGATTATTTTGCGTTCTATGTTGTATGCAACGATTTATCAAAATCTTAGGCAAACAAGTTTGACCTCCGTATAAGCTACGTTTTCACGATTATTTAAGCGATGAAATTTTCCTGCCGTTGTATTTTGCGAATTAACTACTTCCAGCTAAATGCTCTGCGGGCCTACCACGACGCGTATACTTTTTAAAGGCTAGCCTGATTTTTACTTGGAAGCATTTTTTTTCACTACAACACGGTTCAAAGCTAAAGCGATGTGACCTTCTTACAGAAGTGTATCACAAAGAAGAATTAGCTTGATTCACTTTGCTGTAACATGTATAAAAATTTAACAGTAATTAAGATAACTCTGATTTTTTTAAATCTGTGCTTAATTTAAAGCGATTGTTCATCGGTCGAGCAAACCCAAAATTAGGTTTGTTGAAATGTTTTCACCAGTTATCGAAAATCTTGTGCTTCAGCTTCCTAAAACTTAAGTTTAACGTTTTCAACACTATTGCGTAGGTCGGCTCGCACCGAAGCGGTTTCTTCCCACTCATGCAGCCGGCTTGCCGAAGAACAAAGGTCCAAAGATATTTTGTCCAGAGTAAACATCTTGAAGCGGAAAAACACCCACGTAAAAGTGGGTTATTGACTCTCTGCTCGGTGTCTGTCGTTGCACGTGATTAAGGAATTGACGTTTGTTAACAGGTTTTATCGCCCGCCGCAACGGTTCCCACCACTCCGGGGGACGGACGCCGAAAGCAAAAATTCTCATTTAAACGAACTGGAGAAATGCTTTTCGAGAGTCCTGTGAAGTCTCCGAAACTATAGTCTCGGATGCAATGCAGTTTCAATTCGTCAAGTCTTGTAATGAATTTCAGTTGATCACAATTGGCATATATACTACCTCGTAGCGTAAGCGCTTTCAAAACCGAAGTAAACCTGTTGGCGTTATCAACTCTTCGTACAACCTTTGTCAAACGTGTCGGTCGGATTACGTTTCAGCGTCGTGGCAATTTTAGTATTCCGTTAAAATAAGTCAGCTGGAGAGAAAAGGACAGACATCGGCGTAGTGGCGCAACTGCGGGGTCGCTAGAGGCATGCGAGGACGGCAAGAACAGAGAAGAACATGAGTAGCGGAAATGTGAGTTACAATTGAAAAGTTACGTTTCTTTAGTGTAATGTATAAATCTCGAAACTATAGCAGTTTCACAATTTTTTAACTGAAGCATCAAGTGCAAGCCAAAGTCCTCGGTTTACACGAAGCAATTGTGATTGTGCGACATGTACTGAAGTTGGATAAGTGGTGCGGTTCAAAGAGTAGGTTTAGGATTGATTGGCTCATTTTTAATGTACACCAGCTGGGGTTTGAAAATATGGTAACGATACAGTTGCGTACAAGGATAACCTTGTTGAACTAAGAGTATTTTTCGAAAACATGACAGAAGGAAAGGCTGTGGAAATGTTGCATGGAACCAAATAAACGGTTGTCGCTGCGAAAGGGCTCGAGTTTGAAAGACTTTTGATCTCAATCATTTCACGCCAATCCAAGCGCATGGCCAGAAATTTAGTAGGGTGGGAAGGAAACAGCAACTGAGTCTCAACATCTGAACATTACATGCTCCATGTTTTCTAATCATCATCCATAAAATATGTATTTGTCGGCGTTTTTTCGGAACAACTATCCAGATTTACGTCGGCATATCTTTTATTGAGTTGACCAAATTTCGACAGTTTTTAAAGTTTGATTTTAATACAGTTATAAAAGTTGCAATAACTTTAGACTAATAAGAGGTGGGGCTGATGAGTTCTTGACAAGATTGCTTTTTAGCTTGCCTGCAAATTCATGAGAAACCAATGCTGAGAGCGCTAAGGTTCGACATCTTTGTGATTGAACCTCCACAATACATGTTAATCATCATAAAAAATCGAGAATGAATGCTGTTTTTGCTAAACAGTGACTAAGAAGAATTTAAAATTTAATTGTTTCATATCCAAGATCATGTGCGTCCGCAGGGGGGTGGCAAAACGGGCATTTGCCCCCTCCCTGGAAATTGGAACTAAGAACAAAAATTTTATGGAAAGCCTGAAGTTAGCAGCTAAGTTCCGATTAATTCTTGCAATGACAGTTTACTTGCCAGACTGCTGAACACAGACATCTGGGCAGGTGACGTAACGCAGCGAAACAGTGACACTGCTGATAGCGGTAAGCTACGTATCTTTCTATACTGTGTGAAAAGAAGCATGAGTAAATCTGTAGCAGTGCTTCCACAAGTTTGAAAAATCCATTGTAGTGTGAGACTGATCAACGTGCCCGAGTGAATAGTTTAATCAAACGATTCTTATGCAGACTTCTTTTCACAGTTTGAAAATGCATGGCTTGTTAGAATACGTCTATGCACACTTGTGGGAATACGACTTTATCGTTAAGGCTTAGTTCTGACTTCTTAGTGAGCACTAAGCGCAAAGCTCTATTTGTTGTGGCGTGTTTTCGTAATTCATCTGCTCAGTTTTGTTCAAACCTGCGTGGTGTTCTAACTTTAGTAAGTTTTCCGATAGTCTTGTCAACATATAGCTCTACTTCTCATTGCTTGAAACAGTTTTGCGAGAGCGTCTAACTTCCTTATTTTTTCAGCGCTCATGTTGTTCTGGCCGTTGATTATTCTTAAATTATGACTTATTTGTAGAAACTGCTCGAAAAAATGGATAATAAGCTGTTCAGGAAAAAAAAGCATTTCTGATAGCCGAAGAGTAAAAAACATTTCAGACACACGATTGAGAATTGAGGTTCAACCAGCACAGACTAGTGGAGTAGAAAGGGTAAAGCGTTTTGTGGACGTCCGCGTGCATTGCATCGTCAGCAACCTGAAAAAGGATAAGCAAAATTTCGACGTTGCCCCCCCCCCTGGAAAAATTTCTGCGGACGCCCATGGCCAAGATATGAGATTCAAGGCATAAAATATTATGGTATTCATACATTTTTGTGACTCAAATCACGAAATAGCACAAATGCAACAAGAGGAAAGAGGACAACAGCGCTGTTGAAAATGGCTAGTTTTTTCTGTGCATTGCCGCACTTCTTTCAGCCCTACACCCCTGTGTAAGCGCATAGGAAACAGAGAATACAATCTCCGGTCATAAATGTAATTTTATGCTCGTGAACAACCCTAACAACAAAAATGCTTCTCTTTATACAACTAAATAACTCAAAATGTCCGAGCAGTATAGGCCTACTTGGTGATAAACTTTATCGGAAGCCTCAAATAGAAATTGTTAACACAATTTTCTAAATCATGTGGAATCTTGTTTAAATTAAAACACTACACCAGCTATGTCCAACCCAAAAGGCGCACTGAGCGAAAAATTTTGTCACTACCTTAACCGGGGCTGCACTTTAATGATATATTAATGTGGGCCGCAGAGAGAATGGTTTACTTTGATTTTAGCAAAATGAATTTATTTTAAGCTAATACTGAAAGCGTTCGAATTTTAACTGCAATGGTAGTAGACGTGACAAAGTGGTATTGAGGACTACCTGCATCAAAAACGTCAAATTCACGATTATAAAGAATGACAAGTTGGGAATATGTAGATAACTTTTTTCTACAGTGAAAACCTAAATTGGGCCGCACAAAACCTTCGACTGGGCCGCATGCGGCCCGCGGGTTGGACATAGTTGCACTACACCAATGTTTCTGTGCGCAGATCTGTTTATTTTTTTATAATCTAACTTACCGTATTTACTCGATTGTAAGCCGCGGCTTATAAAGTTTTTTTTTTCATCATGTTTGCGGCTTAAATTCAAGGGCGGCTTACATTCAAGGGCGGCTTACATTTTTCTTTTTTACATTTTTTTCATTTTTTCAGCTTCGTCTGGTTTTTGTGATAAGCTAAGGATAC
>Ga0210059_1000423_pt1 | contig 52764 bp, 33 predicted proteins | sample Ectturendosymbi2_FD_188042 | JGI IMG/M metagenome (GOLD analysis project Ga0210059, IMG submission 188042) | Ecteinascidia turbinata endosymbiont from Florida, USA - Sample 2 (SPAdes) (version 2) | ecosystem: Host-associated > Tunicates > Ascidians > Unclassified | place: Key West, Florida... | reverse complement strand
AGCTTGCTACAAACCAGGTACCAGTATTACCGTTGATGAACAGGTATTTCCAACCAAAACCTGTTGTAGCTCTAGTGCGGCCAAGCACTGGTTGAAACAACTGGCTCAAAAGACGAAGAAGAAGGCCTGTGGTAGCCAGTACATGGTAAATAAGCAATCAAATTTGGAATCAGAAACTGGTGGATAGAGTTCTTTTGCAACAGATGGAACCGTATATGGAAACGGGAAGAAATATGACTAGATACAACTTCTTCACCTCCTTGGAATTGGTACAACAGCTGGAAAAGAAGAAAACCACAATTGTTGGCACAATGAATAAAACAACAAGAGAGATTCCGCCATCTCTAAAGGTGATTCAGGAGTTTCATTTGAGCAAGCTATTCAAAACCAGTGACTGTAGCGACCTTGGCCATTTATCAATGCAAGCCAAAAAAATCTTGTGTATCCTCAGTTCCATGCACTTATCATCCAGTATTGCCACAAGTGAGAAACGCAAACCAAAATCTGTACTTTATTATCACCACACTAAGTATGGAGTGGACAATGCATATCAGATGGCTTGGCTGTATTCCGTGAAAGCATGTACTCTTCGCTGGCCTCTTGATTTTTTTACAATATTGTACTCTAGATATGGCTTGCAACAATGCATATGTTTTGCACACGATGCGTACAAACGAAAAAGTGACAAGGAGAGACCTAAGTCTGCTACTACTACAACCTGAAAAAGAAGAGGAATAATTGAAATTGAAAAATTATTCAAAGATCTGTGGGTTCTGTCTTTATTGGGTCACCCTGTATTTCAAAATTTGCTCTAGCTAGACGACAGCAGAGGAAGCAATGTCTTATTGCAGCAAACTTATTACACAACAAAAAAGCTAAATCTTGCCAGAAATGTTGCAAAATGATTTGCGGGAAATGCAAGCTGCAATAGAGTCTTTGTGTGAAAACTGCGCAAATGTCCAGCAGAAGGCCCCAAAACGAAAAGATTATATTTTCAGCTATATATTGTATTTTCACATTATTTGTAGCTTTTGTTGCATCTTTTAATGTTTTACTTAGTTCCGTTTGTTGCTTGGATTGCAGCGCTATTGCTGAATACAAAAATGCTAATAACAAATTACTAAGCCGCGCATCCTGTATCGCATTCCCACTACTGTGAGCATTGCGGTCAACATGACCGCTCCTGGTTGTTTTGCACGTGACGAAATCTTGGCGGTTCTAGTGTTAATCCCAGTCTTTAGAGCAGTGGTTCTCAACGTTTTTTCACATTCCTCCCTTACAAACTGAAACACTGTAAATTCCTCCCCAAAAAGCTTAAAAATGATAATTGCAAAAATTCCACACTACCTACTGTGAAGAAGCAGACGATTATATCAACCAAGCAAACTCTTTTGTAACATCAGTCACTGTAGTTAAAGCAGCCTGTACCTGCAAGTTAGTGCGACTGCTACCTGACAGGCGCATGGTCCGCTTGATCATGGAGTTGGTTGGTAATCACACCTTCACCCTCACCACCGCTAACGGCAAACGGAGTAGGTTACGACGCCTCAAGAATTGCGTCCAGGTACAGCAGGGATTCGTCCTGGTACCCCTTCTCTTCAGCATCTACACCTCTGACGTGTCAACCACCGTCTCCATAACGTATGCACCAGCGACCTAGCAATTATGCATGCTGATGGAGACTGACAAACAGTGGAAAGTGTGCTAAGCAAAGACATGGCAACCGTAGGTGAATACCTCCAGACCTGGAAGTTAAAGCTCAGTGCTACAAAAGCAGTGTTGGCAGTCTTCCATCTCAACAACAAGGAAGCTAAACGTGAGCTGAAAGTCAACCACAACAATGAAACCCTGCTCTTCTGGTCAGAGCCCATATACCTCGGAGCACTAGCGTACGGAGGGGGGTGGGCACTGTGCCATGGCCCTCCCCTCAGACCCTAAAATAAAAAATGTATAAACAGTTTTCGGCAGTGTATACCAAATGTTTAATTTTAGGCAAATAACACTATTTTGTTTAGAAAAACGCCACTCAAAGCACAAAATGACTACTATATTTTCTACAAATTTGGGGTGAGGCACGGCCCCTTTGGCTCTGCCCTGGCTATGCCTATGCTTTGTCCCTCCCCTAGGAAATTTTCTGCGTACCCCACTGCCTCGGAGTAACGTTGAACCGGACACTTACGTAACGCCGACACCTCGAGTCACTTCGCAAAAAGTTGACATCACGCATTGCACTCTTCAGGGGTCTTTCTGGCTCTGGTTGGGGTGCTGGTGCAACAAGATTGCGAACAGCCACCTTAGCCCTGGTCCATTCAACAGTAGTGTACTGCGCTTCTGTCTGGTGCCGCAGTGCTCACACCTGCCTCATTGAATCTGTCATCAACGACGCCTTGTGAACTGTGACTGGATACCTGCGATCTAAACCAGCGGACAACCTTCTTATCCTCGCAGGCATCCAACCTGCTGAGTTTCGTCGCAATGGACCAATACTGTCTCTAGCACGCCGTGCGATGGAGCCTAGACATCTGTTCCACACAGCGCTCGCCTGTCCCTCGAATGGGAATGCAAGGCATCTCAAACCGAGACACCCATTTATAACCCCTACACAACAACTCATTTGTTCATCTGACGAAAATAACAAGAACAATTAACCGCCTCCAAACTGGTGTCGGACGTTTCCGCTCCTGTTTGCACAAATGGAGTATGGCCGCTTCTGAGAATTGTCAGTGTGGCGCAGAAAATAAAATCGTTGACCATGTTTTCTTCCAATGTCAAATCCATCGACCTCATCATGGACTGCACGGCCAGACGGTTTTAGATGATGAGACGATCGATTGGCTGCTCAACACCAGCCGCGAGATCTAGCGCGGCCAAACGCTAGTATCCAGCTTACTAGCGTTTATGGATCCAAAATTATGGCTCAAAACCCAAATTTTGGCAAAAATAAAAAAATTACAAGAAAGGGATGATTTGCCCAATCAAGGCAAATTTTGATGAGCCATAACAAAGCAGCAGATTGAGCTAGAGAGCTGTTCAAACCCTCTAAAGACTCGGAAAGTCTTGTAGTTTATAACAAAAAAAGATTTAAGTTTCGTATTTCGTTTTTTTTATCATTGACGTCATAATTGGGGTAGGTTGTGCGATTTTTGATGACGTCATCGGCCAATCCAATGAGCCGATTTCGTGGTTCAAAGTTTTCTTTGGAAGTAGGCTATAATACGAGTGTTTTTGCACTTGATTTGCATCTAACGTTTCTGATGCCAAATTTATGGCCAAAAAAACGCAAATTAATTGATTATTTCCTATGGTATTAGACGGGATTTCCCTAATTAATTTGCGTTTTTTCGGCCATAACTTGCGAACCAGAAACGCTAGAAAGTCAATCAAAACCTCAAAAGACTTGTATTACAGCCTCGTTTCCAATAAAAGTCGAGTCAAAAAATGGCTAGTTGGGTTAGCGTCCAGGGCCTGATCACGAAATCCAAATATGCATAAACCTACACACATTATGACGTCATCGACAATAAACACAAAATTCAAATATTTTCAATCTTTTTTAATCGAACTGCAAAACTTTCCGCATATTTAGACGGTTTGAACAGCTCTCAGCTCAATCGGCTGGCGAGTTATGGCCTTTAGCCAAAATGGCCAAGGTTACCACAGTATGTGCAGGCCTTGATTAGTTACCAAAATTTTGGTTTTTGAACCATAATTTTGGCTCCAAAAATGTTAGAAAGCCAATCAAGGCCTATGAGACTCGGATTATAGCCTAGTTTCCAAAACAAATTTGAGCCAAAAACTGGATTGTTGGTATGGCGCCCAGGGCCAGGTAACCTCAGCAAAAATGTGCGAAAACCTGAACCCGTTATGACGTCACCCACAAAAATAGCCAAACCCAAAGCTAAATAAATTTTTAAAATCTAAACTAGAAGTCTTCCCGAATCCGTGGAGGGTTTGAACAGCTCTCTAGCTCTATCAGCCGGGAAGTTATGACTGGACAAAGATCAATCGATGAGGCACACCACTGCTTTAAATATGAAAAAGTTATGCAGATTTCGGTAGAACCGCGCGAGAGAAGACATCAAAAATTCAGCTACTGGAAGAAGCAGCTCATGAGCTGTAATTATTACTGCAAATGAGATGAAAAATGATTTTGCCCAACTGGGCAGGTTATCTGTGCAGGCAAAATAATTTCAACTGACTTCAAACTCAGATATCACAAAATGTAAAATTCACCTTTCGCTCAACAGCATTTCAAAAGAAAACGGATATTATAAAAGCTCGAATTCGCAATCAGATGCTGAAATGTGGATATGTGCAGTCAGAATCATCGCAAAGTTAAGAAAGCAGTGCGTGGCAGGCTGATTCCTCCAGTTTATCAGCCAAACCTGGGGTTTTTATTCTCTGAGATTCGGAGAGGCTATCCCTGCAAACGCAGCTTTCGAGAAGTGTTGGAATTGCACTGACGCAAGAGTTAAAATTTTGTTGGTAGTTCTAATGAACCGCTTTATCGTTACGAACTTGGTAATTGACGGCCGCCGTTAGTGCGCTGGACGGGAGTTCCTTGCCGTAATGTTTGCGAGGCTGGGTGACTCATTCACTGCGCTCCTCGCCGCCAGCCGCTTTGGTTTTGGAGTTAGTTGGCTTTTGGCTCTCGCGTTAGCAGCTTTGTGGACTTGTTACTGTAGTCTGCGCACTTTCTCTGACCTTGCTTTAGTCTTCACCATTTCACTTGCAAATTTTTGCTTGCAATTTGCTGGACTGATGATGCGTCGTTGACCCGAAATCGAGTCCCTAGTAAAACACTTTGGGATCAGATTCGGCTGTGCCACCCTTGTGGTGTCTTGATGCTGTTTACATCCAATGTAAAGTTTCATGATCGTCCCTTGTTGCGTGCTACGCATAAAATGCGAACTTTCCACCCATGCATTTTCTTACCGAGGTACGCATTCCACATATTGCGAAATTGTTAGGAAAACCCTTGATTTGTATCGGTATCAGTTTCAGTGAAAGCAATTACTTAGGAGCGACGTATTTTCCAGCGTTTGGAAAAATTCATTTGAATTTTAGCCTCGAGTTTATTTGCTATCTGTGTTCTTGCTTTAGCCTTTCAGCTTTTCACCCGTAAGCATTGCTTGCAGATTCCAGGACTGAGGACGCGCGGTCTTACGAGAAAACGGTTTCCTATTAAAGAAATTTGCGTAGGATTCAGCTCAGTCGCTTTGGTGAGGACTAATTACTTGAATGCTTTTGACATTTTGATATTTTGTTGCAGCTGCTCAAGCCTGCAAAGGAATCGTACAATCAAACATTTGCATCAAGTTTTATCAAAAAGCGCAGAGATCTGTAAGTGGTCTTGTACAATTTCCATACTAATATACTTTACCTTTTATTACACTTTATTGCCAGTACTACTCGAAATTGATAAAAATGTATGAATACAGCATGGCTTGGAGATTCTAGGACCAAAACATTACTTGTAAGAATCAGAAAAACATTATTTGGAAGAATTTGCAATAACATCACAAATAACGTTGCAAATAGAGATTTAATGCCACGTAAATCAGCAATGAATATACAGTACACTAATGGTCTACAAAAGCTTTTTAAACAAATTTTGTTTTTGTTAACACGCAAAACACCTACCCGTGCGTGAAATCATTGTTGACAGAAAAAAACGTTCTGATTAAACCTGAGATTTGCGTCGACGCAACAAAAATGTTTGTCAGTTGAACTATTTTTATGGAACTTTTAACAAATATTTCAATCCAAGTTCACATATATTTATGCGCCAATAGTTCAGCGTTGAAGTGCAAAAATCTCAAATTGTGGGTGTTGGATTCACGGCAACTGAGTGAAATACAACGGTGCTCTATAAACAAAATCGTTCACTTGAACCCCCAGGAAAGAAACAAACATTAAACTTGGGCCTGCCGCCAATGCTGTCACCCAAATCAATATAAAAGTAGAGTCATATATTGCTGGCAGTAATTAACATACAGCACTGTTTATGTTTTTAATATTTATCGTAAACATATCGCTTGATTTTTTCAAGCATAGAATGAAAATCTATGAGATAATCAAAAATTGCATCATTTTTGTATTTTCTTGCAATCGCTACGTTTCAAAACTGTGCATATGAATTGAGAGCCCCAGAACCTTTTTACAAATCTTCCCTGTTTTACGTGTTTGTTGTGCAGTTTACTACTTGCATTGGTGGTAAATAAAATCACATTACGTATGCATACCAGGTGTATTTCGCTTATTGGTGGCTTTCGTGCTGTGCAGGTCGTGGGTAAGCAGGATATCAATGTGGTTACCTTGGTGAGAGGCAGTGCCATTGGTTTGTGAGAAATAAGTTCGCAATTTTCAATTTTGTTCAAATATAGCCTATTTTGTGATAATTTTCCTAAAGTCACGCTTTCAAAAACGATTTTGATGTCTTCAGTTCCTTACTGGAATAAACATTTCCAATGCATCAATGATGGAGAAAGCGACTCAAGACCTATACAAACTGACAGAAGCAGGACCAACAGCCAGTCAAGCGAATGACTTAATTCGCACCTTCACTTTAGCAGTGTCAACTTTTCGTGCCGTAAAAGAAACGGTAAGACGTAGTTATATTTAACTTTTAAGGTTTGGACTGCCTCTTGGCAATTATCTCATTTTTCGAACTTATATTTTTAAGCGATTACGATGAATTGAGAAATGCAGGCGCATTGTATTTTTCAAATTTGTTGTGAAATGCGTGAATCCAGTGGGGTACTCACGCTCGACCTGGCAAGTGGCCATGTCTGCGTCAGGACAAACGTTTGCAAGACTCTACCACAGGGGTAGGAAAACTACTGACCGCGGGCCGCATGTGGCCCTCGTATGCACAATGCACATATTTGATATTTTTTTGTACTGATCGAGTATCAAAATACGGTATTAAAAAACACAAAAAAACATGCAATAAGATATCATCATGTTAATAAAATAAGCTACGCTTGAACAGTAAAACATGAATATATGAAACATCACAAATAATAAAATATGTTATATTTAACTTTTATATAAAAAGTTATCCTTCCCTGGATACTGACAGAACAATGTGGTCCTCAATGAAAGAGGTTTTCCCACTTCTGCTCTGCGCAATAATAGCAGCGTGTATTGTCGAAGATCACATCATGATGTTGCTTCGCACGCCTTCATAGGCGCTTGATGATAAGTTTGGTTATGTGTTGATGCCCAGGACGCTACAGCCAGTGATGGGATTCGACCGGTTCGCAAGAACTTGTTCTTGGAATTTCTTTAATCTCGAGAACCGGTTGTTGGCTTTACGTCAGGGGTTCTCAATGTTTCCCCATGAACATCTTCACTTATAACTTATGTTGGCAAACCTATCATAGACCTGTTACTAACCTTTAAAATAGTGAAAAACAAGACTAAAATTTGGGAAAATAAATAAAATCAATAATGTCCCTTGCTAGACTGTATCAGTTGGCCACACAAAGATCAACCTTTGCTCTTATATCGGGGCAACCAGCATGGCTTGCCCCTGGTGACTATGGTAATGAGACAACCTGCTGCTAGTGAGTCCTGGAGTGAGAGAAGCTGTTCTGAAAAAATTGAATTCCACCACTGGCTGCAGCACAGCATTCGTTTTGTAGGGTTGGTCTCCTACCGTTGCACGTCTGTTGTCTACTTTGCCGAAACCAGATATTTTCGTGATGTTATAAGATATTTCATGTTGTCCACCGTCTGACACCAGGTTAATGTATACTGAGCAACAATAACAATAACAAGCCTCAATATCGTGGTTATGTTATCTGATTTCGAAAGTCGGTTGCTGAAGAAAAAAATTACAACACTCTCCGATATCATACAAGAAATGTAACAAAGCGTCTCTTGCTTCAGGGAGAGGAGTTCGTTCTGAACCTACAAAATAGAAGTAAAAGCTGACTCATCTGAAACATTGAAATATTGTAAGAAAGCTGGCAAAATCAATTAATGTTGAATTGATTTTACTTCAGGTTCGACTTCCTGTGCTCTCCAATGTCATTTCGATTGTAAATAGCATCATTCAGTCAACAAAAACAGGAAAGAGCTCTACAGCAATCGTACTTTCGTGAGTATCTCGTTGAATTCTATTACATTTCACAGAAAATGACGGTAATTCAGCTTAGTAATCTAGTTTACAACATATGACCCTGCAAAGTTTTAAAAATACTGTGTGAGAGTTTTTGTTGTATTTATAATAAGTTTGTACTGAGATCTCTCGTTATGTCTTTCAGTTTTGAATATTTTTAGAGAAAAGGCATGAAACAATGTATGGTAAACTTCTTGCCTTTGTCTCTTGAAATATAGGCAGTCAAACAAGGACCCATTTTTGACACTTTTCTGGCTTTTAAACTTAAGCAAGTTATTCCAGAATTTCCTGCTGTAATCATTTAATTGTTGGTATCAGACGTTCGTTCCAAAAGTTCTCAAGGACATGAAACACTGTTATGAAATGCCTACAAAACTCTTTCTCAATTTTTGCGGGTTTGACTTCTTCTGACAATAATAGACTGCATTGTTTGGCATTGGCGGGTCCAGGTGCGAACACTGTGGGGCAACTGCCTTCCCAAACCTATGTGGCGCCCCTTTCATATAAATGCGCCATTTTTTGCAGCGTATCGAAGTAGAAACAGAGATTTAAAATTATTCCCTATCAGTGGTACTTAAACTTTTCCAGTCGCACTCTTTTGGCGTTAGTCATTAATACTCGCGTCTCACACAAACTCAAAATCAAACAGAAAATAACAGAACTACAATGAATTTACCATTATCCTGCTTAAAGAAACTGTTTTTTGGAAAGCATTAGTTAATTCCAGGCATTGTTGAAGACAACGTTCATCGCAAGTAGGCTTCATATTGCAGTTTGTTCAGAGAATTTCACTTGACCGCCTTGTTTTCATTAGGACGTTTATAGCGAAATGACAATAAATTCACAAATGATAAAAACAACGCATTCAAAGCGTTTCAACAATATGTCTCTGCCATCCTCGCGTCCCCCTTGCGAACCTTTCACGTCCCCCTGATTACGAACATGCAGTTTCTTTCGAAATGAAACAAGGCTTTAGCACTCTATTGAACTGCAACATTTACGGGCCGGAATTTTACCCAGCCTCTATTATGGAACGTTATCAGCAATGTTATCCTTTCATAATAATGCTAGTGTTTCTTTGTTTTCCTTCGAGCGTGAGAAATACTCGATTCGGATTCAGCCTTGATTCGGGAACTACAAACGCAATCGCATTCGATAACAAGCATGGTTCTCGATTTGCCGCTGGTCTGTGTAAAATTGCGGTTTCTTTTTGTTGCAAGTTAATTTTTAATAACTGATGGCAGCACTGAAAGGTAAAGCAGTAGACAAAATTGGAATGCAATATGGAAAGCATATAATTGACGCAAGATCCTCGAAAACGCATAGGAAGTTTCTGCAGGCAACTGGTCATGTGTCTACAGATTTTGCAGAGATAAGCGTCGCCTTACCCGGGTCGTGAAACTGAAAATATAAAGGAACTCTTGAACGTACAGTATCCAATATCATTCCAAAGTTGATACACTACAGTATTGGTGCTACGATTACATGGAAAACCGGGACTTTCCTTGTTTGGTTTGAAGCGGTAATTGTGTTCTCAGTGCTATTTTTAAAATATATATCACGAAATAGCACAAGTGCTCCTGTTGCAGTGAACATTTACGTTCTAACATAAAGGTGGAATACAATAGTGAAATGACAAACTGTATATGGTCTGTAAAGTTCGCATCCTATGCCCAGCGTGTTTGCTATTCAGTTCCATCACATTACATCAGGTAAACAGCACATCGATAAACAGATTAAATATTTAGGTTGGTGAATTTTGTGGAGATGTTAGGTGAAAAGTGCAAAAATATTTGCAAGCAAATATATCACAAGCAAAAAGACTTAGATTATACTGTATATGCAGTACAAATTATTAGACATTGGGCTGTCCGTGTCCTGCTTTTATTGAACAGTGCCACAACGTTTTTCAAGGCCTGGACTAGAGGTATTGATTCTTTTTCGACATCAGTCAGGAGTCCGCAGAAAATGCTGTCGTCCCAAGCGGTTTAAAAGTCTTGCTTGAAATTCTGCGGTTAGAGCCTATGTATTTTAGTGTGACATGCTTTAAGGCCAAAGTTGAAGCTATCATGCGTTTATGAGCCCGTTTTACAGGATAACCAGCAGAGATACATAAAGTGGGATCAATGTCATAGAAAATGCCTTTTATTTATGTTTTGTTTTTGAATTGCCGTTTCAACAACAAATATGCTTTCCATGTGCTTTAGATGTAACTTTCGAAGCTTTGTCTGGAAACACGATTGTTATTTACCTATTCACCCGACTCTTATCATGTAACTTGAGTTGTCACTTGTTAGTGTAAGAAGAACCTTTCCAGTTATGCATTAGTCTTCTTCACCATTTCACCTGCAAACTTTTGCTTGCAATTTGCTGGACTGAGGATGCGTCGTTGACGCGAAATCGATTTCCTAGTAAAACACTTTGGGATCAGGTTCGGCTGTGTCATCCTTGTGGTGTCTTGATGCTAAAATGTGGTTATATGCAGTCAGAATCATCGCAAAGTTATGAAAACAGTGCGTGGCAGTCTTATTCCTCAAAGGCTCAATAGCCATACCTCGAGGATTTACCTCTTACCAGGTCTGGAAAACGCTTCAAACTTTAGCGTTTCTGATCTACAGATAGCCAAAGCAATGTTAAACACTAGCTTGCATTAACAGCGTCAAACACTATGCTGTAGTCAGTGGTATAACTAAACGTTCTAGCAGGGGAGAAAACTTAGCCGAAGGGGGCCACTGGTCACCTGAGCGGGGCAACTAGCCAACGAGAAAGAAGTTGAGACATGATAATGAACCCGGGCATTGATGATTGCATTGTATAACGTCTTCGTTGCCGTATGCAACGCAGTAGGCTTAAGCATGCACGGCAGTAACAAGGAACACACAAATACATGAAAGAACACGAAAAGAGATGTGGCAGTAGTAGAAAAACACGCTTGGTCGCGCTAGCACAAATACTTTGATGAAACATAAGCACCTGTAAAGGTCGCACGGATGGATGGCGCCATAATGGTTGTTATAATATAGTGCTGCGAATCTGCGATGAATTCCAAATAGGCCGACTTGTAAAATGCATGGGGGAGTAGGAGGTTGCGAATAACCAGGGGTCGTTTAGGCTGCTGACCTCCCTAGGGTGAAGCTACTTATATTGTAAAGGGAAAATTTTATATCAGTAAGCAAAAGTCTGCTGCTCTGAGTATAAGATTCAAATGCGCAATTACATGGTTTTCCATATAGACCCGTTCATTCCCTCTTTCGTGATATGGTGGATTATCCAAAATCAGAATATCAGCCACAAGTTGTAGATTAATTGTTTATAGAACTGTATTAATGGACTAATTACCTACAACATCCTCTGTCTTATTCAAATAGAATGTCTATACTAAAAGCAGAAATCAACCGAAAAAAACTCCGAAAAACATAGAAAACAACAACCCAATGAAAACCAAAAGGAATAGTCAATACCAGAATATAAGTTAAGTGGGGACCCGGGTTTTACATTTAGTTTGCAAGGGGGCAGTTTGCACCCCTGCCTCCGATCAGTTACGCACACCATTGGTTCTAGGGTAAATCTTTTAAATAAATTTTGTAGACATAAGAAATTGTTTGGGACAACAACAGTGTTCGTATTTACTGTCTACCTTGTGAAAAACCGGGGCGCATTTTTGACTCGCTTCAAAATTTTTCGAATTATTGATATACGGCAATTTTAAACCGTAGTGATTTCCTGAAAGATGAATTAGTTCAACCAACAAAAATAGCCTCTTTCTTGCCTTCGTAAGGCAACCACTTTTGTGTTATACCCAACTAAACGATCGTAAAAGAGAATCTTGGGTATTTCAACAATTGGAGACATTTTAGAGCCCCCCACTACATGACTGACCCAAAAACATATGGTCTGGATTTACCATTATAGCCTACATGGATATACAAGCAACGGGATTGCATTCTGGAATTTGTATGGAAGAAAATGCTGTCATCTCTGAAGCACTTTCTTAAAAAAGCAACTCACCAAAAATTCTTACATTCAACAGATCTCATTACATCACGAATGAAATGAACGGGTAAGATCAGAAACTAGATAAATCCCGACATAGTTTTTGAACATGAGGTTGAACCTGGCAACATTCAGGACTAAGCAAATTCCATAGATTGTCATATACAATATTGTTTCAAGTAAAATGAAAAAGTCCAAGATTATCTAAAGAACAAGAGAGCTGCGTTTAAACCAAATGTTCTCAAACTTTTCTGCACGTTCACCCCCAATTAAAGTATAAAATTTTCTGTAGACCCCATGGCCTAGTCCAAATGTTGCTAATACAAGGAAAGTATGTGTCAAAATAAATATCGGTACTTTTTACTTGAAAGGCATGATAAAATAATACACAATCCCAAAATTTGCTTAGAACTATAGATGCCGTTTGCATTCTTTGCACAGCAAATAACAATAATTTTGAATTGGAGGTTTCATTGTTCCAGTAGACCCTGCAGTTATTCAGTGGCCCCCATTCGACCACGTAACTATTTATCGATCCCTTGGATGGTCCAGTTGAACCCTGGGAGTCGATATCGACCACCTTGAGAACCACTGGTTTAAACAAACAACGTGCTATTCTTCAAAGAGCTTCGGATATGAAATGTGTTCATGAACACTTTCGATTAAAAGTCACAAATCACATTTCATCTAATTTGATTCCACATTCTTTGAAACTGTCTCAGATGAAAAATACGCTGATGGCACAAAACACTTTTGCGTTTTGTTCCTATTGAACATATCTCAAAATTATACTGTAGGACCAAGTTTTTGAAAGGTTAAGGAACTGCTGTAAATGTAAATTTTAAAAATCCACTAAACACAAGCTATGACACACACTTGCAGCAGCTAACAAAGTAAAGAAAAATCATGCTGATGTAAGAATATATAGCGCTGTTCTGAAAAACATATCTGTGTTTATACCTTGGCCAGGCCAAGCATGAAAAAGGATCTGCGTCAGGATGTTTCCGCATTTGCAGAAAGTGTGCAGTTCAATTCCACTATTCCTAGAAACAATACGATAACGATGGACCACCCCAATTTGCAATTGAAGGTAAAATATTTTTACTTTTAAAACACTCGTTCCGTTTGTTTCTGCGAGCTTTGAAATGAAAACATATGCTATTAACACCTTGTTGATTTTCTTTCAGCTTATGAAACCTATGAAAAAGAATTTTCATGACGACTTGATCTACAAAACATCGTCTTACATGAATGAAATTAGCACGTACAAACCAACAACCATCACATTGATAGGAAAGTTGCTAGACTTGATATTTCCAGGAAACCAGAGAGTGAAGCGTGCAGCTGTTCCTACTACAGGAAACTCAAGCTCTGGTGCACAGACAGTGCAATTCATTTTTTACAGAGATTCGGTGTTGTTCCCTGGTAAAAACGTACCGGTTGAGGTAGGCAGGCAATGTGTGTAGTATCATTTATAAAATTTGTCATAACTTCCTGTCACCGACATGAGGAAACTTTCGTTGTAGATTTGGTAAGGCTTTCATTGTGGGTGCAATGAACGTTGCTAGTAATTTGTGTTTTCTTGCTATGCAGGTAAACGTTTACTGCCATTCATATGCGTAAACAAAAAAAAATGCTTTACGTGATGTTGTAACAGTTGCACGCAATATCATTCCCAAGATGTTTCCTCATTCAAATATTCGCCATTTTCGTATGACCTGATCTCTTGTTTACGATCTTGAGGTGAAAAAAACTTTTCGCTGGTCGTTTCATTTTGGTTCCACTTCAAAGGTTATCACTGTGCAAACCTCACCTCCCATCAACACGACTTTCGACTATTCCATTGTTATAGACTACCCCAATCCATGCGCGACATTCAACAAAACGGATCCAAACAGTCTACAGGTATATGTTAATGGTTGTGATTTAACGCCTAAATCCACAAATAGTTTCTATACACCAGGACGACGGGTTGTGCATGTCTGATAACTGAATTTTGACTCGATGTTGTTTTTCAAATTTTCCGTGTGTTGTTGAAAACGTTTTCCTGAAAACTTCCTGAAAAACAAACCTGTACGTTATGTCAAACTTTGACGTAGTTCGCGAAAACGTGCAGGATTTGAAGAAGAAGAATGTTTGGTGCAGTGGTTTTCAAACGAAAAGGCCTACTTTCTATTTTTCTTCACAAAAGATATATTCACAGCTACAGTTTTACTTATCGGGTCCTGTTAATAAATTCCGGAATTTTTGTGTAGCTCTTTCCTTGTTGTTTACTGAAAATAGCCATTATAATTTTTCGCAGCATTTTTTTCATGTTGGATTTGTGTCAATTCTGGTTTTCCAAACTTTTAATTGAACGATATTTTTCGTGCAACAGGGTGGTACATGGTGACAGTACGAAACCCACAAATGGTACACGATCCGAAAAAGTCTATAAGTTTACGCGGTGGTTTCATTATCTGAAACAGTGCAGATGTCAACCCTTCCGTTATAAAACTCAGCGCATTAAATTAGATGAAATTTTGAAAGATTTTACCTCAGATTTTTTAATTAACAATACTAACTTGGGTACTTTCTACTAGGATGACTTGGATACGTTTGCATCAACTATGATGAGTTGATTTGAAGCAGAGACAATTTTCGAACATGGTGTTAGTTTTTCATTGCCAAGTTGAGAGAACTTAACTGCACTTTGTTCTGCGTAAAAATGAACTTTTAGCGTTTTGCTGTTTATAGGTATGTCTTATATCTCCAATGTGCGTCTCATGGAATGGTTCATTTTGGGTTTCTGGGTCTTCTGGATTGTGTTGGCTTGTTGGTACCTCTTCCCGAAACATCATTTGCAGATGCAACTCCTTGGGAACGTTTGGAATGATTGCTGTAATTCGAACCATTTTATATTGGCCATATTTACCTTTAAAAGTGCTAATGTCTAGTAAATGTCATTTTCGCTAGCTTCTTGAAAAGCACCGCAATTATCAACGAAATGTTTGGTTAGTCACTCTAACGTGCAGTATTTTGAAAGGTTCACAACACTAGCATTTCCTTTTCCTGAGGTGAGTTGATTCACAAGAAATTTGGCTTTCCTTCTATTGTTTGCGCAGAAGGTTTAAATTAACATGTTTTTTTTTATCTGAAACCACTTTCATCACAAAAAGCAAGACGTCAGTGAACGTAAATGAAATTCATTTCCAGTGGACTTGCACTTGATGACTGCCAAAACATTGCACCACCAGTGCCGGATTAAGACAGCGCGGGGCCTGTAGCATTTCAAGAGCGCGGGGCCCCAAGTTAAAAAAAGACCTCAACACCTGCTAAATCATAAAGTGTGTGGGCAAGAATTCCGTGTTACTAGCTTTACTCTCTGCATGCTCTCTCCAGTTTGCATCGTGACAAAACAGTCCGAGTTTATCGTACTGACCGCCAGTGTTGCCAGATGGTTATGAACTAAATCTGCCAAATGGTGTCACAAAAAACTTCTAGATTCTGCTAACAATCTTGTCACAAACATTCAGGTAAAATCTGCTAAAGGCAGTGATATTCTGTTAAAAATATGTTATTTTTAAGATGATTAAAAGAAACCTATAAAGTTATACAATATATTAATTTTTCGTCTTGCACTCGCTTTCAATGAGTATGGGCTAAAAATGCCGGTCTTGACCAACACACGGACCACAATTTTATTTCAATCAACGGTTTGAGCAACATAACTGCAGCTTATCTTTTTTTTTTGTATGACACACAGTTCTTCACGATCTCTTTCATATGGTTGCATGTTTTTTATACAGTGGAACAGGGATCGGCAACCTACGGCCCGCGGGCCGGATCCAGCCCGACAAGCAAAACCATCCGGCCGCAGACCCTATCTAGTATACGTATGGCCCGCCTAGTGGTATTACACTTTTATGAATCTGCCCTCCGTGCAACTTCTTGTATTGCATACTTATGCGGAACTACTTATGAGAAACGGCACAGTGCTTCACGTGCACTGTACGCGCAACCGTTGCCAGAAAGTCTTCACTAGGGGGTCTTTATGTTTGTGTGCGCGGCTTTACGTTAGTGCGGGGTTGATATCGAAAGTTGCATATAATCTCCACTAATTTATAGTGTTTCATACTGGATTTGGGGGGGCTTGGCACTTTGTTTGGGGACTAAATCCATCAAAGATCCCCATGGCGACGGGACTGACTGTATCTCGTATTTCCGTTTTCTTTATGAACTGTGAAAATCAGGAGCTAAATTGATTATAATTCCATAAAATCCCAAATTCTAACAACATCATGAACAGTAAAGGGAACGGATTTGTTGGTGGAATACTAGTACGACCCGCAATATCTTGCAGAGTATGTTTTTGGCCAGCGACTAGGGAAAGGTTGCCGGCCCCTGCAGGAGAACAATGCTCAGTGATGAACAATCTGAGCATAGCTTAACGCCTTCAGCCCTATAGCTTCGCCCAATCTGAGCATAGCTTCGCCAAATCTGACCATAACTTCGCCTTCAATCTGACCATAGCTTCGACTTGAGCCCCACAACTTCCCAAGTTTGGTCTTTGCAACTTAAAACTTTGTGTTACATTAGGGAGCTGCAAAGCGTTCTTTCGTCTTATCTGAGTGCTTTTGCTACTAGTTATGACTTTTAAGCTCAAAATGTTCTCTATGATTGCATTATTGCAAACTTCGCAAAAGGCTTTTCGTGAATCAGAAGAATTGGAAGTAGGCACTACCAGCCAACTTTTAGTTCTGAATCTTGCAAACACATATGTCGAAATTTTGGCAGCTTTGGTTTACTAAGAAGTTTTTCACCAGACACTACTACATTCTAGCAAAACTGAGTGACTTGGAAATATCGTGCTGTGGGATAAAAGCATGTTCCACCAGTGTTATTTTTCAACCTGACGCACTCTTTACTAAGCGCACAAGCAAATCATTTAGGCTTCACCAAGCCATCTGATAACTTGTTATTATGATACAATTATCTGCTTGAAGCAGCTTCGTTGCATCGTAATAAAAATTCCAAATAATTGCAGGCAGGGGCCTGTGCTTTGTCTTGGTGTCATCCAATAATAACGTCGTAAAGAAGAGAAGTATATTTTTTGATGAAGGTGTAAAAGTTTTTACCTTGAAAAGCTGTTGAAATAGGTTTTTGGTCAGGAATTTTTTACCTGCTAAGCCTGCCAAACGGTTGGTAAAATCCTGCTAGAAACTGGCAAACTGCAAGATTGAAAATTTCACAGCTAACAGTGAGAAAATCCTGCTAGATTTAGCACTAAATCAGCTAAAATGGCAACACTGCTGACCGCAATCTTATGTGTTTTGTTACGTAACTGTACAAAAAGAATCAAACAAAAATTTCTAGACACAGACAGCGTTCAATTGAAAACCTTCGCTTACTACTTATAGCAAATTTATCAAAATACTGGCTTCTTAGACTGAAAACAATCTTGTATATAATGTAATAGATAAGATTTATTACAGAAGACCGCGGGGCCCCCAAAAGCGCGGGGCCCGTAGCAATTGCTACATTTGCTACTATTGTTAATCCGGCACTGTGCACCATAACACCTTTTCAATTATTACTTGTGTAAAATCTCTGACCATTGTTTTCTTGATGTCCTGGCGTTTAAAAGCACATAATTTAATCTCTTTCATTTCCAGTGGAAACATGTCGACATCCAGACCTTCGACCTTCCACCAGAGAGTGAGATTTCGTGCGCCCTGACAACGATTCTTTATCTGCTAATAACTTTTCTTTATGCTTGCATCAAGTAAGAGAAATCACCAAACAAAATCTCGCCTTTTCTCGACCTTTATGTTATTTTGGCAGGGAAGTCGACTTTTTGTTAAAGTAATGTGAACTTGTCATAAACTTTCTCAATTGATTGACAATGGAAAGTGTTTTATTCTTGGTGTGCTCATTTCCACACGTTTCTACTTAGTGCTAACCAACTAGAGATATAAATCAACTTTTCGTTATTGGTTCAAGAAAGCAAGCACGAGACCTGCAATTTTACCATTCAAAAGATAACTCTCATTTTACAACGGAGAACACTTCTATAGAGACGAAGATTTACGAACTATCCGTAATCTCACCAAAAGTCATACGCGATATCCCGACGTCTGAGTAATTCTCACTTTCACTCTAAGAGACGCTATTGAATTATCACCACGCAAATTATCACTGTACAGTAGAACTATTATATTTGATATGGTTATAACGGCAAACCGTGTGTACATCCCAAACGCAAGATCATAAATATCACCAAAACGAAAATATTGTCTAGCTGCTTGCAGTTATTTTCGCACGTTAAGATTGATGGCCGTTAGGCCTCCTGGAGCAGTCGCTTACATCGGTGGATTCATGAAATAATTCGCGCATTTCTGAACATTACCAACATCATTGACCATTTAAAAAGAAAATGTAACTAAGCTATCACTCTCACGCAAAGTTACAATGCGGTTTTCAAACTCTCGACATACATGCGCAAGTTTGGCATTCGCTGAGTGTAATCACCTCTAAATCACCTGAGAACAATGGGATACTTCCACTATAGTTTTACTTTACTGGTAAATTTCCCAAACGTCCTGACATTCAACGAAGCAAAAAGTTAACCATTTGACACAATTTGCGGCATCTTGTTGCTGCTGGAACCAAGCTTGCTTGTTTGCGCAGCGGCGTGTTGATAAGTGCAATCTGAGCTGATGCGAATCAAGACATAATCATTCATGCACAAACACAGACAAAAAAAAACAAAGAAAATATTGCAACACAATACAGTACACGCTGGCTTGATATCATTCAAAAATATTCAATTTAACAGTTTCTCATGACCGTCAACCTTTACTTTTCTATGATACGTTTTCCTTCTACTACAATTTCTATAGTTTGGTAAATATTGTCGAAATTGCTTGTCACAGTGAGTTGTGACAAATTTTCAACTCTGCGTCAAAGTACAGCCTATTTTCTTCTGATGAAAAAATTTGTGGTCTATTTTTTCAAAATTCTTGCACTCAAAATTTGGAGCAGGTAGACAAAAATTTATTTCAGGCGTGAAAGCAGTATCAAACTATTTTCATTGACAGATCACTGCGACGACACAAACCCTCCCTCGCCATCATGTCCAGCGCATTTTGTCTTGCTGCAAGCAACCTACTCTTAGGAGCTGGATGTGAACAAGTCACTCATCATGGAGCTTGCAATTTCTTAACGTTTTTGTGGCATTGGATGTTTCTTAGCGCATGGTTCTGGTTCTGCGCCATGGCAAACAACTTGAAGCATTTTGTGGAGAAGGTAAGGCAGATGTTCCACAGATTCTTCAAAGCTCGGCTTACGTGTTATTTTTTGTTGGTCCTTCACTTATTCGCTCAATTAAAGCAATGTTTGAAAATTGTTGTGTTAAATGTAGTTGCCAAGGCCAATTTAACACACATCAATAATATCCTTTTCCACTTCAAAACACAGAATTTTCTTATCAGGTAGTCTGAACACCCATTCGAGCTTCTATGTCAGTTATCATTGCAACTCCGTTCGATTGTTTCCAGGTATAAGTGATTTGTTTTAAGTCACTGCAAACGTGGTGCATTGTTTCACCAACAAAACATGATGACAAAGACGTTCAAGGAGTGACTATTTGTCTTTCAAATGTGGGAAAGGTTCCCCTTTGGCACAAACGTGCATTATTTGTCAAAACGCGGTACAAAGCAACTCTGCAACTGAGCTGAAGTGTTTTGCAAGAAAACATAAGCAATTATTACAAAATTGTGTACAACTTCTATGTTAAATTTGTGTGGTTTACATATAATTTGACACAAACACAAACGCAAATTAATTTCAGTGACTCATTGACACTTCTACCTGTATGTTGGATAAGACGTGGCGCAGCATTTATTTTCAATGTCCAACTACTTTTTCTTAATATTGTGATCGATTTTGTAAAGAAGCATCTGGGAAATATGTTGGTTTTTCAAGACTTTCTGTGCAACAGGAAGTTTTAATTGAAAAGGGAACAAAGATTTATGTAGACAAACCGCTTATAAATATCACAAGCAATGTCACTGAGCGATGAAATCGGAATAACATTTTCAGGAAAACAATTTTGATTATCAGGCATTATCAAAGCAAACAATTTTTTAATCAGGCAACATTAAACCAAATAATTTTTGGCTGACAAGTCAACCCGCCCATCTCCCATGTTTCAGGCAGCCAAAGGTTCATGATTTTTATAGGAATAGGCTGATTCTAAGATCATCAACGAACCACGCAATGATTTTGAAAGGTTTCATTGCAGTCACAAAAATAGTAGTCTCTAAGGTTTTCAACTTAACGCAGGTGTTTTTCATTCGATAACCTTTTCCAAAATCATTGTAAATCAACGCTCTCATTCGTACGTTCTTATGTAAGCGTGTTTCAGTAACCTGCATACAATTTCTATTGCAGAATGGAGATTCATACACAAGGTGGAGTGTTATTCCTGAGCTTATACTTGGCTATTTTGTATCATTTCTAATTGTTCTGATAAACACCTTGGCAGCATCGTTTGTGCCAAATAATTCTGGTCAGGAATGGCGTAAGTTTTCTTTATTACAGCTCAGCATTACACTATAAATGTATTAGGAGTTTCTTGAAAAGAAAATAAAGTAATTTTAATTTCAGTGTTAAAGTGAGCTCTGTTTTGAAATATTTTAGTGCTTGTGTTACGATGGTTATATTTTATCTTGTGAATCCTGGAGCTTTTTCTAAAACATTTTTTCTCAAGTAAATTAGCGTTAAAATAAGGGAAAATTATTTTGCAACATTTTCATACTGACCTTCATTTTCAAAATGTTTGTTGTTTTAAATTATTATGAATTATGCAAGTATAATTTTTAAAAACTATTTAAGAAGCTTTCATCACGAAAATGTCTCATAAAACACCAATGTCACTTGGTTGGCGTCTCTCGTTTTTGCAGCATTTCTAACAAATTTCCATCATTGCACGATACGCCTTAGATAAGTCTTCCGCAAAAATCAGTTAAACAGTTTGTTTAAGCGGGAAAATTAATTTTCCTCAAAACGCCATTGTCAGTTGTACGCAAAAAAACGCCATATCATAAAAGAAATGAGGTAAATTGAAAAGTAGTGAAAATCGACGGGTCGGCAGTTTAGCACGCAAAACTTTCCAAAAGTAGACCTTACAACACACTGTGCACTGCCAAACTATCGCCAGTGTTGAAGTGCAGCACTGTAACACTGCCAAAAATCGAAAAACAAGTTACAGCCCTGCAACCAACAGATAAGAAAATGACAAAACATGTGGAGCGAGAAATCATGCACCAAGAAGAACTTAATTGGGCAAAACACAACTACTCTGTAAGGGGCAAAATCATTTTTGCAGATAATTTTCGCGTCGATTTTATGAAAACATTCATCTTCACACTCATCGAGACGAATAGCTTTAGGTTGTTCCACAAACATATTTTTAATGCATTGCGAAATAGGTTGTCTTGCCGTCAAATCATGGCACTTGTGAAAACGTTTCAACAGGGCTGCATGATCATTGTCGGCATTAGCGCCAAACGAATTCCAGATATTGCTGTGTTCATTCCAGGCAGTAGGAGAATTTATTTAACCTTTTTTCTACATAGTTCTAGTTACAAAGCGAGTAAGTTGCAGCAATTGAATTTTTACTTGAACTTAAAAGTTTTTCTTATGCCAATGTCTTTGACTTTGGGTGGATGTAGTCCGGTTTCCACCTAGATGCTAATGATATCATATCTTTCACCATGTCTTGGGAGAAACTGGAATGTAGACTTGCCCTCATTTGTGCCACAGCTGGCTGATAGTCAACGTCGCGTTCATTCAGCTTCAGCAATCTGATGGCTTCCCGAAAAATAATTCATTTAAATGTTGAGCGCGGGTGAAGTGACTGTCCACAAATGAAATACTTATGTTTTTGAGGTTGTTTTGAAATAATAGCTGTAATTCTTTCAGATTATTTGTTTGAATCGGAATACAGAGAACGTCACGCTTGCTTCTTGCGGGAATTTTCTCTACATGTTGGATTAATCATTCCAGTCTGCATACTAGCTTTTGTGACCTTACTGATGCTCCTTCTCACGAGGATTGACTTAAGTAACCGCAAAAAGATGGTACGTTGTTCATTGACAAGATAAATTTGCAGGTGTGAACGCCCAATATTTGATTCTACGACGTATGCTCCAACAAATGCAAGTAACATGAATAACCTATCGCAAACACAGCTGTTACTGTTAATAGTAACTAAAATAAAACAATCGGCGATTGTACTCCACACATTATTACACATTTGCGATCACCTGTGACTTTTCGATCTTCAATTTTATCAACTGGACAGTCAAGACCATTTAAATGCAATAGGTATAGCAGATCTCCTCGACTATTTGACTTAATGCAAACCTTTGTAGATTCATTGCAATCACGATCACGAATCGTCACAGTCGTTTATTAGAGAAAAAAAGCAAATCACGTTCGGGCGATGTTTTTTTATAAACACAGCTAATTTTTTCCTTTGTATTCGCGCAGCAACAATCTCGTCCGCTCCTGAAAGAAGTTCCTCATGTTTGGTGGATTTGCATCTTGCTCGTCATTTTCACATTCTCTGCTTGGTTGTTCGTGCCTTTGATGATTAACGCCAATACAGCAACCAAAAGATCGACTTTCAGTTGGATGTTTGCTATCATCAACTTGATCGAGGTATGCCTATCGCGTTAGCTTGGAACATATCCTGTAAGGTACTGACACAAAAAAACAAGTCGCAGCTTTTTTTATTCTGTTCTTCTTTTAAATTGTTTAGTTAACTGTTCCACACCAATTTTTCTTGCATTTTATTAAAAACGGCATGTTTTCATAGTGAAAATTGTATATAACTAATTATTTCTGAAATTCATTTACTAGTTGTCTATTTTTTCATTCATCAGTGAAAATGCCTAAAGACACTTTTAAAAATAACATGCAGTTTTTTGATATTGCATCATTTATTTCATTGTTGAGAGTACTTTGAATGTGAAACAAAGTTGTTGCCGCTCTTGAACGGCCTTTCACGCTAAGATAGAACAGTGATTTATATCTCAAACATCCAGATAACAGTACGTCTGCCGGTTGAAGTTGTTATTGTAATACTCCACTAAGATTACGTTTTCAGAAATCCTTTCCTGAGCAGGAAAAGTAATTGTTGTTTCTGCACTAAAGGTAGAACACGAATAATTGATACTTTTGCTGACAACGTTATTGCACTGAATTTTGTGTTATGATTCTCAACATCGGCAAAATTGCCCGAATCATTTTCTGTGCTCTGAACAGGGAATAGTATTTCTCTACTTGGCCTGTTTGCATCGCAAGAGTGACGCAAACAGCATCCGGAAATGTTGTTGCTGCGAAACTACGAAGAGCGAAGTCTTCTTTTTAAAATCACCGAGGAGTCAGAAAAATGGTGAGGAAAACGAGGAGAGTCATGCATTAAAATAAAAAGCAGCAAAGGAAACTTCGACGAAAAGCGTCTCTGAGTAAAGAAATGGTTCAGAACTTCAATATTCAGTGCACAGCCCTACTGTTGTTACTCAGTATATAAGACATTTTTGAGGTTGTTTTGAAAACTATATTGAACTATTCTAATGATTGCACGGCCATTACCACCATGCATAATTTAAAAATTAAATAAGTATTTGACTTCAGAAAAATAAATAATAAATTTTCTTTGCAATATCATTTCACAACATTAAACCTGTCTCTCTTTCGCTCTATGAATTTGTCACAAGATGAACCAACATATCTACCCTTAGACAAAAAACAAGTTGAGAATATTCCTCTTATAGGAACTCACTTGAAAAAAAAAGTGAAGTCTAAACTTCCTAATGTTTTTATTACTTTGCATAAAAATGGGAAACAACTGATAATACAAAAGGCCGACTCAGTGGCGTAGCCAGCCCAAAAATTTGGTGGGTGAAAAATTTTGGTGGGGGCCAAAATGTTTGATTTTCGGCGAATAACACTATTTTGTTTGGAAAAACGCGTCTCAAGACACAAAATGACTATATTTTCTAAAATTTGGGGGGGGGGTGAAAATTTGGGCCCTTTGCCCCCCCCCTGGCTACGCCTATGGGCTGACTTCCATTCGTGAAAAGTTTCTTTGCGTTGCTTAGTTATACTACCCAAGAAAAATGATATGCCATGAATCCTGTACTTTGTGTTGTTAAAAAAGATTTTGCAGTTGTGTATTCGTACAGTACGTTGTGTATTTGTATTTGTAAATACATTTCTGTTCTAACTTATGTCTCTTTCTTTGCAATTGTTTTTAATTCAAGTTTCTAATGAAACGTATCGTTTCAGCAAGTAACATGGAAGTCCAAGTTTGAGTGATATCAAGATGAAAACTAGCAGCTGCTCCATGAAAATGTGTAAGCAACCCAAGACAGTATGGTAGACCTGCAACATGTTTGAGCGACTACAAATTGAACAATACGTAAAGAAACAACATATTCCTTGTGCAATTTCGAGTGATAAAGGAAAGACTAATTTTGTCTTTGAAACGCTGCTATTTGTCGATTACACAATTTGACTAATCAACAGCATACGCGTAGGTTCACCTAATTCCATCTACAATAAATGTTTATCGAATGCCCTCAGCACAGTGAAGATGCAGCGTACACTGTACATTTTAGAGTTACATTAAACGTACCACACGAAGTTTCTGACAAAGTTAATGAGCGTTTAACTAATTAATATAAATCCACTTAAAACAATATTTAATGATATTCAACTGCTAGCGACCTGGACTAGCCTGTGCGTTGTGGCAGTTGGATGCCATCAAAGACTCAGTGAAACGTTCTTGACCAGCATTTTGTTTGTATGGTACCCAATTAGTGATGGGTAAATTAAACTGATGCTTGACCTACTACATATTCTTCAGTGAAGATTTATGCTTTTATTCTGTGTGAACAAGGTTTCAATCGCGTTTTCCTCGTTTTTAGCTAGTTTCACTGATATTTCAACGCGTGAAATAAATGGCTAGATTTAACTTTGAAATGAAGGTCCTGATTTCGTCATTCAGTTTCTGAAACAGGTAAATATTTTATAAATTGCATGAAGCTTTGCTTCAGAAACTGTCTCAGCAATCACTGCAAAAACCTTATGTCAATCAATAGAGTTTGATGTATTCCTTTTTCCGATGGAATTTCCTCTGAAACGTCCCAAACTGCCAATTTTAGCGGTTCACACAATCCTGTGATATTTCCGGTTTCAAACAAACACAAAAATATGGCATTTTGCGCGGCTTTTCTGCTCATGAAAGTTCACTGAGGCTCGTTCTTCATACAACCACGATAAGCTTCCAAGAAACCGGACAAGAACCAAGTAGTTTGCCTACTGTATTGCTTTTCCAAAATGTCTAAAATGTGGTTGATTGAGGACGTTTTTCAAATAAATTTCATTCTACTAGATAACAAAAGGGCTGTATCAGTCGTGATTATCTACAGAAAAATCGTGCCTTACTGCACCACATATGGAAAACGTGACAGTGCTAATAAGGTTTACAACCTGATAGGGAATGGTCAGTTTCAGTGACACGTGAATTAAGAAATCTTTGAAAAAGTGTTTTCCTATGGCCCATCTGTTTTTCTAATTCAGCACTTCGAATAGATGCATGAAATACGTCAATGCAAAGACAGCTAAGCCAGTATCCTAGTTTACGTTTTTCCGAAAATCACCCAGAAAAATCATCTACTAGAACTAATTTCTCGAAAGACCATGTCAAAATCAAAACCTAAGACCCACGTTGATCTTTTACAGGACATTAAGGGTTCTTCACAAAGAGATACCTGTAAATATGGGCACTTTTCATATTGCCGCGTCCTTAGTTTCAGTTTGGGTTTTGTTCAGATGTTTACGGTGGTGTTTTGATGTGCTGAGAGCGCATATGAGTATGATTTTGACCAAACTTTTTAATTCCACAACAATCCATAACTCGCCAGCCGATTGAGCTAGACAGCTGTTCAAACCCTCAGTGCCTTCACCAAGTCTTCTTGAGAAAAAAAACAACAAACATTTTTTGTCTTTGGTTTGGGGTTCTCTGCGAGGGACGGACTTTCCAGCGTTTCTGCTTCAAAGATTATGGCAAAATAAGGAGAAATTAATTAGGGAAATCCCCAAAGATTACTCAGCAATTCCTGAATAAATTGGGGTCTTTTGGCACCAGAAGCGCTAGGAAGTCGATCAAGGGCTCTAAACACTCATATTCCAGCCTAAAATCCAAACAAACTTTGAGCCATAATATCGGCTCGCTATCTGGGCGATGACGTCATAAAAGAAAAACCAAAAAAAAGCAAAACATACCTTAACCTTGACGACACCCACCCAAAACCCCAAACTCAAATCTCAAAAGTTTTTTTCAGTGCAAACGAGAAGACTTCACGAGTCTTTCGAGGAATAGTTCTCTAACATAAGCTGCTGGCGAGTAATCGGTTAACGAAGAAGTCGTTATTGGGAGACTTATGCTTTTTCTGCAATTTTTGGATTTTTGTGGAAAATGGGGTTTTTGAGCCATAATTCTGGTTCTAGACATGCTAGAAGGTCAATCAAGGGCTCTAAAGACGGGGATAGTCACCTAGTTTCCAACACAATTTTGAGTCAAAAAATAGCTCATTGGATTGGCGTCCAGGGCCAGTCATATTTGGTCAAAAATTCAAAAATAACCCCACTTTGTGACGTCTGCCCAAGAGAACCCCTAACCCAAATGAAATAATTTTTGTTTTAATCAAAACGCAAAGACTTGGCGAATCCGTAGAGGGTTTAAACAGCTCTCTAGCTGAATCGGCTGGCGAGTTATGGCCTTGCAATTTTGGGCAAAAATGTGTTACTCGTTGGCCTAAAAAGATTTTAAACTGGAAATAATTTATATGAACGCTTTTGTGCTGTTCTAGAAGTCAAAAACGTACCGATCAATCGACGAAACTTACTTATAGAAAAATTGACCAATATGAAAGCATGTGAAAGCACGGATTCCGCAAAGGGCAGCCAAAAAATTTCCCAAACAAAAGCGTCAACATTGTCACAGAGACACTTCAACAACAGGACTGTGACGTTATGTAGCTTATGATTTGCAATCTTTTATTCAGCAGACGCTGCTCAGAGAAAAACACAAGGGTTGCGTCTGTAAAATGTACGTAGCCTATTAAAACGAAAGAGTCGTATTTGCAACATTTCATTTCACTTTGTTGGAAATGACATGGAAACGTTAAACATGGAGATAAATTCTCTGAAATGAACAAGAACCTTGGAAGATTTTCAGATGTAGCCTACAATTTTTCAGCCAGAATGCGGTGTTCGATCTACAGTTTGGTCTAAATATATCAATCAACGCAACTAGCGCATGTAATGATCCTTTGTTACACAGTAATTTCAACGTGCTGAAAATGTCGTTTGAAATTCCCTCCAGTTAAAACCGTATATTATCAGGCAATGTGAAAGATTTTCTGCTCCTACAAAGTTAAAACTAGGGCAAACCCACTTGATCCCTGTTTTTTATGAGACAGAAAGGACCAAAACATCCTCCACCCGGAAACGTTGAGACAAACAGTGATAGCGCAACACTGTAGCAGACACATAATAATGGTCTGTACATATTAAGCGTTGATCTGATTAAAAGAAACAAAGTCCAAGCATCAAACAACAAGGACAAGAGCTACAGACTTCCAGTACAAAGGCTGTGATCAGTCAAGCATGAAAAACGTGACATGCAAAACATTGCTTTTAACAGTCTGACAAAGAAGAGAAATTTTCAGACAATTATGTTATGACAGAATTCCAGAAACAGACTGTCCTATTAAAAATTTGCTGATCGATACCTTGCTTACACCCATCGTGGAAAGTACATACTTGAATATATTTTAAGAATCGTCCTTGACTTCTACTTGCACAAGTAAGTCATATCATTACATTGTATGAGTTTCACAAAATGATTTTGAAAGGTGGACATCGTTGCAACATGTGGTGCTACAGTACTTAGATATCTGAAGCATCCAAGAACCTGGTTGCTAATTAGAAAAGTGGTTTTTGATGAGGTTGAAAAGTAAATCAATACTATGAAACTAGGAATTTGCCAGTCGGAGCTGCGAATACGGAGAATGAGGATCCTAAACTATCAGAATCCAAAATGCCAATTTAACCGGATAATAAGAGTTGGTTTTTACCTTTCAAAAAACATTAGCAGTGAATCCATTCGTGTGTATAGCACGTGCAAAAATTACTTCCCTTATTCTGTTCACAGCATGTTACATGCGGTTCACAGCTGGAAGCAAGAGAGTAACAAAAAGCGAAGAAAAGAGAGAAGTATAACGTCGCAATATGGTCGCTTTTTTCATTGTGTGTTACTCTAGCATTGTATGTTACCGTGCTTCCCCGATAATAAGACGTACCAGATAATAAGACCTGGCGTGATTTTCGAGGATGATTTTAATATAAGCCCTGCCCTTAAAATAAGCCCTAGCTGACTGGTGGGAAATTGAGTTAAGCGCAAACTCCGCTGGAATTGTGGAAACCGATGACCAACAAGACATTCCACATGAGGATGATATGATTGTTTTTGAAAATATTGTTAACGAGTTTCTGAATAACAAACATGTTAATGATAAGTAAATGTTGATAGTTTTTCGTAATTTCTGTTTATTTAGAAATCTCCTAATTTTTACTTTGTAACTTCATTTTTTGATATATCAAAATAAGACATCCCCGAAAACAAGCCCTAGTGTAAATTTCGGAGTGAAAATTAATATAAGTGGTGTGTTATTTTCGGGGAAACACGGTAAGAGCAACTCAAGTAAATAGGTATTGCAAGCTATCCGAAATAAAGTTCCGACTAAATAATGCTGACGCCCCAGGTTGGTGGTGCAACAAGGTTGTACGACAGCATTTGCTAAACAAACATCCAGGAATACCTGCCACGTCAGCATCTTCATGCAGATTTTTATGCTGGGTTTACTGCCACAAATGTGAGATTTCTTGTTGCGTTCTTTCATTTTATACCCTCTCAGGTACTACTCGTTCACGTAAACCCAAGGGTTTTCAAACAGTATGCAGCATTGAACATAGATGATAAATAACGGTTTTATGGGTTCAGAAGGTTTTCATTGTTTTTCTGCAAATTCCTTCGATCAGCAATTTTTCGAGGCCTTCGCGGACGGTCGCTTTTCACTTATTTTTGTGGTGTAGAGCAGAGTTTATTTGCCGTCTGCTTTCCAAATTATCCGCATAAAATGTGAACAGAAACTTTGAATCTCGACCATCAAAATTTTATCTGCACAAAACAAAGATGGAAAGATTGATGCTGGTTGAAACGTTCGATACTGTTACCTTCTTTGCACGTCTTGAAGCAGTGCGGGTTTGCTTTCATTTAGTTAATACCTGGTGTCATCGAATTCCACTACACCAGCGCTTGCACGACGTATCTGTAAAGGAATGGAAACGATGTTCCAACAGCCATCAAAAGCAGCAACCTTGTTTTGTCGTTTAGTGTAAATAGAGAAGTTGTTGTCGTCATAATTTTCATGCCAATTGTTTTATACGCGCACAGGTTTTGGTTTGTTTGCGTCTTCAAGAATCGCGTCGCTCGCTTGCTGAATTTGTTTCGTTTGCCATCGAAGTTGAGAAAATTTTAATGTAAAAATGTCAAAAGAAGACTTTGATTCTACACTTTCTGGAACCAACTAGGATCTAATAAGGTCCCTTTGAGTTTCATAAAGTTTAGTCCAGCGCACCTTTGTCACATGTAAACACTTTACACAAGCTTTACAAAGAAAAAGGCAGTTTGCACAGTAAAATAAAAAATTTCTCGTCTGTCTCAGACAAGTACCTTTCAGTCAGATGTTTGAGAAATTTTCAATCCACTGCCCAGTAACTGCAGTGGAACAGCAATTGAGCAAAGGCTAATATAGCCTATGGAAAATGTTTGCTAACGTGTTGTTTCCAATTCTGTAAAGTTGACAAGGGTGTTATAAGTAACTTTAACATCTTTAAATTTGTGCTTGTCATTGAAGGATTATGTTGCTGTCTTGAGACGCATATCAAGCAATGTGCAGTGCTGTTACATAAAACAAAAGTACTTCCTTTGAAGAAACAATCGACGTGCAGAACATTTGCTGCTTCAGCTATTGTTTTCTCAAGCACTCGTACAATAAGCAGAGGTGCTTTATTTCCGTGATTGTGCCTGTTCTTGCTGCATTCCGCAACATAGTTATTTTGTGTAAAATAAGGTAGTGAACTTTCAACATATTTAGCAACTTGTCTTTTGTTAATGTGACAAATTTTCAAAAAATTTAATTGAGTTGTGAAAACATAATAAAATTGATAACATTGTTATTAAAAACAAAATATTTCTTTCAAAATGTTATTTCTATCCTTTATAGAAAGTGAAAGTGACATCATCCCCGATGTTCTGTATTTTGGAACAATCCTAGGTTTATTACTGTTTTTAACTAAGTATATAAAAAACAGATCGTTTTTTAATTCAAATTGCAGTAATGCAAAATTCGTCCACGCATTTGCAATTGTTTGCACGAATTTATATGGATTAGAAATAATGTTTTAGCTCAAAACAGTAAACGCAGTTTTGTAAGATTCACATCCAAATATCTTTGAAGTTACGAAATAATGAATCATATGCGCTTGTATATCAATGCAGCGAACTGGATTTTAAAATCGCATCCTACAAAGATGTTATAAAATCAAGGCTACGAGTTCATTCGGCATGTATAGCTACCAATATGCCAGTGATTCTCAAATAAGGGTACGCGTCCCCTTGGGGTACGCAAAGGTTCTCCACGGGGTACACGAATATTTTTAAGTGTCTGCATAATCAATAATTTAACGTACAAACACCATAATTACTGGTATATTTCTTATTGTTGTGATAATTACCCCACTCAAGTGATACTTGATAGAAAATGTATTGTCCAAATAATACATCACTACAAAATATTGAGAATCGCTGCACTATGCGGAAGCGCGTAATCTCATGACCGGATAGATTGCACCACTTTGAAAGTACATTGCAACGTTGCAAATGACTAAGATGTCATTTGAAGTGAAGCGAACCGATTGGAAGGTAATGGAAACAAGATCTCTTGTATTACTTCACTGAGCTGAGCTTTCAAATGGCTGGCAAAAAAGCTTGTAGCTAGATCTAGAGTAAACTACAAAATTGATATTTTCACAAACAAAAGTCACAAAGCAGCTTGAAACAAGGGCAGCAACTGCATAGAATCCTAGCAAAGATGAGACTCGGAGATTGTGGCAAGTGTCGTTTTCATCTCGGCTTGGTAGCCATTATCGCCAGTTCAGTTTTTTTTAGATGTTTTCTCGTTTCTTACTGTTTGCCGTCCGAAGTACTGGCCATTGCTTTTTTCATGCAATCTAGTGGTCCAGTATAGGAGAAAGAGCAACACAGTTATGGCGAGATGAAGACGCTTTGCAGCAGATGAACCCATTCCGCTTTTATGTAATACTCCTGATGACATATCTGATTGCGAGAACGGGGGGTCCGAATTTAACGCCTTATGTATTTCTGAGTAAGACTCCAATTCTTTTTCAAGATGAACTGGAGGAGGATTTTCCAGGAAGCGTCAATTCTTGCACTTGCTTACCTGAACATCCTCCTGAAAGACCTTAGATTCAAAATAAACTTGAAACAATCGAAGCTTCTCAGGAAATCGGTGATACTGATGTGGCAATAAATCTAAATCAGAACGAACAAAATCAGAATAGTGAGTTGGTACCTGATACTTCACAAAGTGAACTTCATTCTGTATAATACTGTCCGCTCCAGATGGAACGAAGTGGCTTCAAATAACTCTGTGACTTGAACAGCTGGTAGACGTCCACAACAGAACATTTTGAGCGAAGTTTCTGTGCCTTTACCTGTCGCAAAGAGAAATGTATTTGCTGCTGGTCTTGCAAGTGCATGGCATATTTTCGTTATAGCTTTATTCTCAAACATATTGCAAAATACACAGTTACACAAGCCCGTCGCCAGCTGCGAAATCAGACGTTGGAGCTTTCATCGTCGTCATTATGTATGCACGAGGCGTTACAGACAAAAGGGATTTACCTTTAAATGATATTTAAATTGAATAATGGAGTGCGCCATCGTGCAAGAGTGCTATGTCCAGATACCAATCCTATGAAGTTCTCCAGTTCTTTCATTTTTAATTAGAATTGCTCTGTTTGCGAAAGTTTGGAACCACTTTGCAAATAACTGCTATGCATGTTGCCAACCTGGAGCATTTATCACAACCGACGAACACCTTTTCACTGGTAAAGCCATAGGCCCTTTCACCCAATCTATGGCAACAAGCCAGACAAAATTTGGGCGAAAATAATGGTTGGTTGTGGTCAACGAAAGCAAGTGCTTGATAAACGGAATTCCTTTTATTTGAAATGACGAAGCACTTTCCGCAAAAGAACAGTTTTTTGATCGTGTTGTGATGCAACCCATGCGCCCTTATCTTAAACAACGGAATAAGTATAACAACTGATAATAATTATTTCAGTTCCGTGAAATTAGCCAATCAACTAAATGAAAAGCAAACTAGTCTTCTGGGAATAAAAACAAAATGGACATCTGCTCCAATCAGCGATCACCTGTCCACCTCGTGGAAATGCACGGCATCCCAAATCGAGACGTCCATTTGTACCAACCGCACAACTCATCACTGATAGCAACAACTTACGTGCGGCGCACTGAGTGGATCACCGATAGAATGCTAAGTGGTTGGAGAACACTTGGCGACTTCGTATTTGCATCCCCGACATCGGCACCCACTCTGCTGGAATGGCCCTGCCAAGAAACAGCGTGTGTTCGGCAAAACCTCCTCCGCACCGGTGTCGGACGTTTCCTCTCTTGCTTACACAAATGGTCCATCCTGCGGCTCGTGAGTGTGTCGCAGAAGAACAGGCAGATGACTATGCTGTCCTCCACTGACCAATCCATCGACCTCCCTATGGAGCTCATGGCCTGACGGTTCTGGATGACGAGAACAGTGTTGCCAACTCTTTTTACAACGAATATACCAATTCTAGTCTAAAAATATACCAAATATATACCAAATGTATGTCTGTAACAAAAACTAACAATCTTATGCTTATTTTTCAATGTCTTTTTATTGTTTCTCGTAGATGATTAACAGTTGCTGTTGAGTGGTGCCATGATCATAGAGAGGCTACACGCTCAATTTCTACTTTAACTTTAGCAGTGTCAGATTTATTAACCATTGGAAAATTGATCCCTCCAACACAGTACATTTTCATTTCTTTTGTGGTCTAGCATGTTATTATCCTCTATAGTAGCTGGCAATTTTTTTTTTGCACAGGTAGCAGAAGGGATACACAGCACCAGCAGAATATTGCTTTGCAAGCCACGCAAGCTCCATCAGTCACTCTTTGCTAAATCTTCTGACACTCTCGTACGCAGCTTCCCCACATTTGAATGTATTGTCTGACAAAAAGCGCATACCTGGAGCTAAGTTCAGTTTTTTCAGAACTTCTCAGGTCTTCCAATCTCGCTTTCCGTTTACCCAAAGTGCATGCTTACTCCAATGTTAAGCAAAATCACTAAACGTTTTTTATATAGCCACAACACCACTATCGGTTTCTATATTTCCGCTCTGTAATCAACCAAATAAATTGGTTTAAAATCTCAACTAAGCCCTCTGACAAAAATATACCAAATATGTACCATATTTTTCATATATACCAAATCAAAAATGTTTATACCAAGCACTTCGAAAATATTTAAATTATGCAAGTTTTGTAATATATATACACCAGTTGGCAACACTGTACGAGAGCATCGATTGGCTGCTTAACACCTGACCCAAAATCAAGTACGGCGTAGCAGTGGATTACAAGAACTGGCATAAGCCATGAAATCAGGAGATAAGTGCCATTGTCTTTGAGAAAGATGAAAGAAGAACTTCATTCATGCAAAGAAGAACTTCATTTCTTGCAAAAGAAGAACTTCATTCTTGCAATCTGGCCATACCACCAAAACTGTGTACCAGGGAAGATGAATGAAGGTGTGCTGCTAGCATAACGCGCAAAGACGTTACAAAAGCTGATAATGTAAAGAAAACATCTGAAACTGTTCCCTCATAAAATGAAATGAAATACGGAGTCGACATACTTGCGAAATGGCTGCCATATATACTTGCAGAACCGGCACACGAAGGTGGCCAATAGGCTGCATAGTTTTCAAAACACACTGGATTTGGCAGCTGTCCATGTCTGCGTTCTCTGCAAAGAGATCGTCAATGATAATTACGTTTCTCACGGAGACTTTGGCCGCACGTAGGTGAAGTAGTTTGTTGAGCCATAAGCGCAGAAGCGAAATCACCTTCCAGGCCGAGCATCATTTACCATCAGCAACGAAAATCAAGAACCAAAAATTTGCCAAATGAAGATTTTGTGCAAAAGAAACCGCTCTGCTGGAGTATGCGATCAGTGTAAGAAATCTTTAATGCTCTTTCGCTTGTACGTAGCTTGTGGGTTTTTACCGAAACGAAAATTGACTGTCAACATGTTCGTATCGGACATTCGTTTACATGCTTGGGATCCTTGCAGAACTGTGAAATGAGATTTTTTGCACCGACTACAAATCCCTTAAAATTTTATTTTAGGCAAATTCCCCACGCTCAAAATCACACGTACAGGTATTTCATTGCTGGAACATTACAACTGAAAAAGTTCATGAAGCTCAACTTGACTATACAGCGCACTTTTTGCAGACACGTACTAGAGCTGTGCAAGTTCCGCTTAAGGTTTGTGTTGTTTCACAATATCGAAAGTAGTCAAATAAGTACCGTTGGGCATTTTAATTAGTAAGGAGTCACGGTAATCCCAGAGTTAATAACCCTGAAAGGATTCCTTGAAGCGACGTGCTTTGTTTGTAACTGAGCAGAGATTAGCATGCGAATCAACAATTATTTAAAGATTAGTTTTTGTAAGAGAGAAGAAAATGCGTACACAGCAGCAGCAATTCTGATTTTCTTTGGTGTTTCAGATGTCACAAGTTGCTTTTTGGAAGAAACTGAACAGTGTTGTAAAAACATTTTCTGTTGTCAGGTTATCACATATAATTACTTTCAACATATGGCAACAATTGATATCTAGATAATTTTAAATGTGTCATTTTCTTTAATTATTTGTCTACATACATACACTTACAAAAGAGTATATGCATCTTTCGAGTAGTTCGAGAAAAGTATTTCTTGGTTGTTTGTTCAAAACCACTGCAAATCGATGTTATTAACATGGCCATCCTTTACAAAGGTGTGTAAAAGTTGGTAAAATGACACATAGCAACGAAAAATGAAACACGACCAACACTATTATTTTGCGCCATCTACGCTGTTGAAAGCACCTTGCTATTGTGAGGTAGTTTATACAATCAAAGTTGTATCGTGTAATGTTCACTTTTCAGCGTCTTCTCTGCGTTTTTTTTTGCATAATTACAGTATGGAAATATTCAAGCGTCTGGTGATTAAATTAAATGTTTGTAAAACCCTTCATATTCTTTTGTTGAGGTGATAAAACTTTGACTTTCATAAGAAATAAAAGAAATGGTTTTACTGTAATCGTCCATAGGTAATCCATTGCTTTCCTTTGAAAGTAAAAGTTACAAAATCGGCACTGAATGCAAATAAACGCAGCAAGAAGTACTTTCTGTGAAAGAAAAAAATGAAAAACAGTTAATCTGTCGTTTTCTGTTTTTTGGAGTGACATTTGTTGATGTTTGGTTTGTTTTGGTGGATCTGAAACAGAGTCGCTTTCATGAACGACAGGAAAGCTGAAAAGTTGTAAAAATAGCGTAGTTAATAAGCTTCTTGAGAACATAACACAGAATTGATGCAAATACAAAGGTAAAAAAATTATTTTTATAATATTAAATATTTTTGAGTTGCGTTCTGCTACAGCAAAGTTGCTAATAAGGTATATCGCTGTGAAACACATGCCACGTGTGTAGTTTCCGTTTTTCTACAGGCATACTTAATTTTGAATGGTGCAGTTTGAAACAACTTAGCATGGTTTTATCGAAAACATACTAACAACAAAACAAACAACTTGTTTGTTTATGCTTTCAAATTTTCTTGCGAGTGAAATCAAAGCTGAACAACAACACAAGGCCAGCTACCTGTTCCTGCTCGTGATAGATAGCAGCAGCAAGTTTTGCGATCTTGCTAAGCGATTACTCATAAGACAAATTACGTACAACGAATTCCTGTTCTCATTAATAAGGTTGAAAGCACGACTCCAATCGCAGGATCTGTTGCAAGCTAAGCTGTGGCTGCAGAGGACAAGAACAAAACTGCTGAACTTTAAATCGCTTGGTTGCCAAATTTGAGACGACAATAGCTCATATTCTTTCCATCTCCTTTGGCTGAGAAAATAGTTTAATGAGTTGTTCAAAACTTGCCTTTCGTGAAAAACAAAACAGCAACATTGGTGGATGTCGTATAATATGCGAGTGCAGATAACTATTGGCTTCCATGTTTCATCCGAAATAATTCATAACAAACGCTACATGTTTGACCGGACACTGTTTAGCTTTTGGTTTATATTATGCGCACCTGTCGATAGGATTCTTTTTAGGAAATACAACAACTATCTTGGGTTATACATAGTGCGTGATTTTGCCTATCTAGCGAATGCTCTCAGTTCTCCTTCTCAAAGGTGCATAGAAACCTTCATATTATACAAATTCATTTTTTTTGCAAATTTTTGGGCCTTGCAGTCCCAGAGCAGATGGTGTGCGTAATTAACGTATGATCTCCTAGGAAAAATAAACCAAAACAGGAAAAGAGGCAAAAGGACCACTATCTTCTACTTTAAAGGTATTTATTCGTAAACCTTTCCAATGTCCATTTTTATTAAATATGTTACCTAACACCTGGTTGCTTGTCCAGTGCGATTTTCATCATCAAAGGCAATTTTTATAAATGCTGTTAAGCGTAAATTAGTAATTTGTTTGAGGGCAAACATTGCTTACGTTTCAGCAGGCATTTGCAGTTTGCAGGAAAATGCATAACACAGCACGACATCTGACAGCGACGACAAGGCACAGACGTTTTGTTCCTTTGCTCATTCATCTTGTTTGAGAGACTGATACGATCAAAACAGAGAAGTCAGTTGGTGGCAAAGTACATGATGTATAAAAGTCGCGTAAAATATTGCATAGTCATTTCGTCGAGTTATGTGAAGCCAGGTAAACTGGGAAAGGACGAACTTAACCATAAAAGAGATTAATTTTTTGGCTTATAAAATTTTGTTATTTTTAAAGCTGCAGCTTCTGATTGCTCAAAATCGGTTTTACTCGGAAAATTTTTGCAAGTTGAAAAAAAGAATCAAACTTTCAAACTAATAGAAGCTCATTGGAGTTACTGTTTTTAACGCTAAGTTCCTGAAGTCAACGCTATTTTTGTTATTGGAGTGATTTTTAACGGTTAAATGTAGCACATTTAATTTACTTCTAATGATGCTCGAATATAAAGATAAAAGTTCTATAATTGTAGAAAAGTGTGTACAAATACTGTAACTCAGTAACTTTAATAAATATTTTGAGGCATCAGGAGTCATCTTACGCGTTACAGTAGAAATGTGACGAGTAATAAACTGAAGAAAAACTGAGAAATTCTAACAATGGTTTTCAATTAAGCAACCCTGCGAGTTTTAGTAAAGTTTGAAGTTTTTTTGCATCTCTTCGTCAACCAGGGATGTAGGTTTCGATACCATACATTGAATAGTAGTTGTGGCAAATCTATAAGCTACTTTTTCACAGTATTATGTGGTGTGAGTCGGTTTCGCGTGTGATTTAATGCTGAGCGAATTCTACAATAGTGGCGGTTACCCGCATCTATTAACACTTTGAAGAGCAACGTTACCCCAAATGACCTCAAACCAATCATTCAGTTATGCGCTTTAAAAGTTCCGATTCGAAGCAGGTCTGCATGAAAAGGTTCCCATTAATTTTCTTAGGTCGAACAATTTGTGTTGATTTTTATGGTCGCACGATGCTTGTGTATTTTTTTTTAATTTTCAGTTATGTACGCAAGAGTTTTGGTTGCAATATACTGTTGGTGTTTATCTGAATATAATCTAGGAAAATATCTGAAATAGTAATCATATGAAATGCCATCTTGTGGGTTTATTAACTGCATACTACAACCGAGATTAATTTTTGCTTGTACGTATGCTGCATCTTATTTCGATACGGAGTTTTCTTGTCGGCTGTAAACTACTGCTAAACGTTAATAAGGTCAGGGTTAAGAAAATGGGGAAAAGCAGCCCATATTTCCAAGTCATGGGATGTTCATTCTATTTCTTTTGAAAATATTATACACAGAACATTGAAGCAACAAGTATATTTAAACATTGAATGCATTAATAACTTTACAACATTCATTAGGTCATGCAAGCTTTTACAGGAGTCATTTCAAGAATGTCAATGTCAATGTCAATGGTTTATTGTTTCATATGACTCAGCCAACAAGAATGGTTTGCAAGAAACACGTAAACAACTTCAAATTTGTTATTATTGCACAAACTACCTACAGGCAATCGCTGTATGTTAGAAAAGTAAAAATGAAGTTTCAAGAAGTCTTTCACATTTTATGAGAAGTTTATCAACACAGAAAGTTTGCTAATATAGCAAGAACGCTCACTAGTTTGTTGAGGAGACTTTGTGTAGTTTAAAATTGTTCTTGGTTAAATTTCCAGCAAATGCTTTATTTACAAATCCCATCAGTGTTGAAGACGGTTGTTTTCATCATTTTGAAACAAATTTCAAATAAAATTGAATTTTTAGCGCAAAGAGCACCAAGTTTCAAAAAAATACTTGTATAGTCATAGAAAAATCCTCCGCGTTTCAAACAATGTGGAAGAAGAAAGACTCCCATGCTTATATTTTTGCTGATATCTCATTGAATTAATGGCACCAAGCAGATGCAAAAGCGTCTGCTTCAGCCTTAAAGAAAACCCATTACTTTGTGAAATACGGAAATGTTATGCTCGTAATTAATCGGTAAGTGTACCGACATTGTGAATAACATTTGTAAAATTTTAATTTAAACGAATGTATGATGGCCTTTTTCAAGCAATTCGATCACCAAAAATAGCAAAAGATCAACTCGAAGTTATATGTTAACATAATCCACGTTGAAAGAATTGGAACATACAGACGTTTTTTGAAGTTAAAATTTTGCACATGTACAGAATCTGACACTTAATTTCTGAAAGTTGAAACGAACAATCTACATCGAGTAAATTAAATAAATCTTACAAAAAAGAAAAATCTTCAATGTCACCTATTCAGTGTCCTACGACATTTAATGCCCTGTTACATGAATATTGCTAGCGTACGCAAATGTAGCGATTTGTTAGTTTGTGATTATTTGGATTTGTTAAAATCTTTTGTTTGGCAACTTCAATAGACATCTTCTCTATGTGAAAATGCTTTTGATGAAGCTGAGTCTTGTGACTGTTCTTATAGCTACAGTTGGATATATACTTGGAATTGCTAAAGGTAAAGAACCGAGCTTCTATTGTTCACTTGTGCAGTAATATCTCAGTCAAATGTATGCCCAAATCAATTACATACATTGATAAGCAATGCGCACCTGCAATGAAAAAAAGTATCAAAAGTCATGATAGAAAACCCGCAAATCACTGCAGCGAAATTTCCTTGTTGCTTCAAGTGTTTACATTCGGTGGTTTTTCTTTCATCAATTTGCTTCATTGTGATATAGCGCCTTGCGAAATATTCATCAAACGAAAAATCAGGAAATAGTAATAAAACGCGGTGCGATTTTTAGAAAATTTCAGGGAGTTCAGCTGTAGGGTAAACGTGTTATATGTCTTCAGTGTGTCCCCTTCGAATAACCTATAGAGACTTATCTACGCCCGTATCGAACCAATTGTCGACCCATTGCACCCGCAGGAGCAGGCGATCTTTCGACACGGGAAGTTGACCGTAGATCAGGTCACTCTGCTGACACAGGATATCGAGAATAGCTTTTCGGCTAAGAAGAAGGCCGGAGCTGTTTTCCTCGATCTCACAGCAGCCTACGACATTGTATGGCATCGCCACCTCACCAGCAACCTGCTGCGATTGCTGCCTGATAAACACATGGTCTGCATGATCATGGAGATGGTTGGCAATCGCAGCTTCACCCTTACCACCGGGCACGGCATACGGAGCAGGTTACGACGCCTCAAGAACGGCGTCCCACAAGGATTCGTCATGGAACCCCTTCTCTTCAAAATCTACATCTCTGACCTGTTAACCACCATCACTAGAAAGTATGCACATGCTGACGACCTAGCAATCATGCATGCTGATAGAGACTGGTAAGCAGCGGAAGGGGTGCTGATCGAGGACATGGCAACCGAAGATGAAAACCTCCAGATTTGGAAGCTAAAGCTCAACACTAAAACGGTGTCGGCAGCCTTCCAATTGAACAACAAGGAAGCCAAACGCGAGCTAAATGTCAACCCACGACAACAAAATCCTGCGCTTTTGCTCCAAAATCCGATACCTCGGGGTAACTTTGGATAGGTCGCTCACGCATCCCCGACACCTCGAGGCACTTCGCAAAAAGTTGACATCACGCATTACACTCTTGAGACGGCTCGCTGGCTCCGGTTGGGGTGCTGGAGCAACAACACGGCGAATCGCCCTCCTTGCCCTGGTGCATTCAACAGCAGAGTAGTGTGCTCCAGTAATCAACAGAAGAGTATTGCGACTCATTGATCCTGTCATCAACGACACCATTGCGAATTGTCACTGGGTGCCTGCGTCCTACACCACAGCGGACAACCTTCCTATTCTCGCAGGCATCCAACCTCCTGAGCTTCGTCGCAATGGAGCTATTACACTTTCTCTTGCACGCCGTGCCATGAAGCTTGGACACCTGTCCACTAAGCGCTCACCTGTCCACCGAGTTCGAACGCACGGCGCCTCAAATCGAGACACCCATTTGTACCGCCGCACAACAACTCATCAGTCATCTGACCAGTGCCGGATTAAGGTAGCGCGGGGCCTGTAGCATTTTCAGAGCGCGGGGCCCTAGGTTAAAAAAAACACCTCAACACCTGCTAAATCAATACGTGTGTGGGCAAGGCATCCGTGCTACTAGCTTCACTCTCTGCCTGCTCTCTCCAGTTCGCATCGTGATATGCCAGTCTGAGTGTATCGTGCTGACCGCCAGTGTTGCTAGATGGTTGTGACCTAAATCTGCAAAACGGTGTCACGAAAATCTGCTAGATTCCACTCAAAGTTTTGTCACAAATTTGCTAAAAGCAGTCAAATTCTGTTAAAAAATCTGCTACTTTAAAGATGATTAAAAGATACCTATATTAATTTTTCGTCTTGCGCTCGCTCCCAATGAGCATGGGCTGAAAATGCCGGTCTTGGCCACCACACTTTTCGGCCCACAATTTATTTTCATTCAACAGTTTGAGCAGCTTAATTGCAGCTTACCTCGTATTTTGTATGATACACAGTTCTTAAACAATCTTTTTCAACTGGTTGCATGTTTTCATACAGTAGAAACATTGCTCATTGATATACAATCTGAGCATAGCTTCAGACCTACAACTTTCTAAGTCTGGTCTTTGTTTCTCAAAACTTTGTGCTACATTAGGGAGCATGCAAAAAGTTCTTTAATCTTATCTGAGTGCTACCTGTTATGCTTTTCAAGCTCACAATGTTTCGCTATGATTGCATTATTGCAAACTTCGCAAAAGGCTTTTCTTGAATCAGCAGGATAGGCACTGACAGGGGCGTAATGAGGTTAAATGGCACTCGGGACAAGAAGCAAGTTTCGCGCCCCAATGTTCGAACCTGAGGTGTTTCAGAAGCAAAATCACTGTATTGAAGAAAGTACTTGTGAGTTTCTTTATGTGACGTTCTTAATTAGGTAACGCCAGGACAATGCACAATCAGCTGCCTGCAAGTGCAATGATTAGGAATTTTTATTGTGATGCAACGTATAATTGTATTGTATCATAGTAACAAGATATTAGATGGCTTGGTGAAGCCTAAATGATTTGCTTGTGTGCTTAGTGACCGCGTTATGTTAAAAGACAACATTGGTAGAATATGTTTTTATCCCATGACACATGTGATATTTCCAAGTGGTTCAGTTACGCTCGTAAGTAGTAATGTCTCGCAAAAAAAAACTTCCTAGTAAACCAAAGCTGCCAAAAGTTTTGACATATATGTTTGCAAGATTCAGAACGTGGCCCAGTGCCCAGGGGCGTAACGAGGGGGCATGGGTGGCACAGTTCCCCGGGAGACGAAATACTATTGGAGCGCCGAATTGATGAAAGTGTAAAAGTTTTCATCTTGAAAAAGTGTTGAAACATATTTCTGATCAGGAATTAACTTGCCAAACCTGCCAAATGGTTGGTAAAATACTGTTAGAAAATCAAGTGAATGCTAGATTGAAAATTATACAGCAAACAGTGAGAAAATCCTGCTAGACTTAGCAGCATTTCAGCTGAAATGGCAACACTGCTGATCGGAATCCCATGTCTTTTGTTACGTGACTGTGCACAGAAAATCAAACAATAAATTCTGGATACAAAGAGCGCTCAATTGAAAATCTTCGCTTACTACTTGCGGAAAATTTAGCAAAAAATTTACTGACTTCCTAGACTGAAAGAAATCTGTTTAATGTAATAATATTTATTGCAGAAGGCCACGGGGCCCCCAAAAGCGCAGGTCCCGTAGCAATTGCTACATTTGCTACTATTGTTAATCCGGCTCTGAATCTGACAACAACAACATGCGTGCGCTACACGGGGGAATCACCAATGCAATGCGAAGTGGTTGAACAATTTTACAAGACTGTATATTCACTCCCGACACCTGCACCCACCCTTCGGGAATGATTCTCCCAGAAACAGTCTGGGTCTGACTTACTGCCTCCGTACCAGTGTCGGACGTTTCCACTCCTGCTTGCACAAATTGGGTATGGCTTACTCTGCAGCCTGTGAGTGTGGCACAGAAGAACAAACCGTCGACCATGTTGTCCTCCAAAGTCCAATCCATCGAGCTCCTCATGGACTGCACGGCCTGACGGTTTTCGACGATGAGACATTCGAATGGCTGCTCAACGCGTGCCCCGAGATATAATGCGGCCAAGCAGTGGATTGAAAGAACTGGCTTAAACGACGAATAAGATTTTGATGCGGGTAGTTGCATGATTCGATTCAATGAAACAAGTCGAATTAGACTACGTGGCTACGAAAATGATGAAAACCACATCTCGGATCATATTTTATGAAAATGCCTTTGTAACTCCACCAGAGATATATTTTGTGCGAAGTGACTTGATTCGGATTTATTTTCTCGGTTAGATTTTCTGATCAACTAGATTAACAAAATTTTATGTTGACCTGATTAATTCCGTTAGTGTTAGGATTTTTTAAATTCTATCTAGAGAAGTTGTGAACAAATTCAGAGTGTGGTATGACTGAACGTGACTGAAAGATAATTGAGTGAAAGTAACTGAAAGACATTGTTTCTCTACTTGAAATCTTCTGGGGGAAATTTCGAAAACTAGGCTTGATTCAGAACATTTTACTTGTCTTCGAATGGAAACTGGATGGAGAAGTTTTTCGTTGGTCTTCTTGACTATAATAAAGTGGTGAATGTGGCTTGACCACAATACTGCCTTGGCATTTGAGTAAAAATTATTCTTCTGCTAAATGTCAGCAAATCACTAAAGTCGGTAGTAAGCACTGATTCCTGCAGCGTTGGAAAATTTAGGGCATATACTTTGTTGACAGACCGTTTAACAGGAAATATCTTGTGACGGTGCATCGCGTCACATGCATAGAGCGCGCAATCTGGAAGTGCTTCAAAAGGGCAGGTGCGGCTGCGCATAGCAGAAATAGACAGACCTGGTCGAGAAAGGAATCTTATTGTTGCTTGCTCCTTGCACTAACGCACTTGGCGTTCTTTCTGTTGCGTGTCAGCATCTCCCATAAGAACCCCAACAAAAATCTGACCTTTGTAGCAGTCCTTGCCTAAACTGTAGGCCTATAAATGGGAGAATTTTGGTGTTATGTCAATTTTTTATAATCAAAAGATCATGCAACGTGCGTGCACTCTTGTTGAGAAGTATCAAAGTTTGAATTAATCGACATTTTCAGGGGGCTCAGAGCAGCGTAAAATTTTGTAGTAAAGTATTGGGAGGGCAGCCATACTCGTAGAGCTGCAAATATCTAAACGCCAGCCGAATTATGGCGATGTTCGTGAATCTGCAAATCAAGCAAATATATGGTACCACGGGGCAGGTAAAATAGCAACATTTGTGCAACTTAACGTCAAATTTGGAAAGAAAAAAGAAAACATTTTGACGGTGAAATATTCCACACAAAGAAAAACATATGACATTTCAAATGTTTTACTTTGTTTTTGCGGAAAAACGTTTAAAAGTATTTTGTAAAAATTGCGAAAGTAATGATCCACTTTGCATGGAAAACGTAAGTCACAATTGGCGTCAAAGCTACAAATCAGACGAGGAGCATTTTTTTCAGAGCAAATGGCTACCAATCTTCAAACTCGTAACATGCTTTTCCGTACGTCTATGAAGCAGCTGTAGCATCAAGAAATCTTGTTCATTGCGCATTAGAATAAAATTTTTAAAGCTTAGCAGCTTCTTACTACTGTACGGTGGTAAGAAAGCATTTCTTCTCAAAATAATGCACGCTGAAAATATTTCTTGATTTTGCGATATGCACAATTGCAACACCTGCCATTCCCCTAAATTTCATGAATATTAGCACTCATGTACTTTGAGGACCGCTAGAACCGCATAGGTGCCTCTTGAGGCAATTTTCCGTTAAAACTCGGCGACCGATCGCCATAGGGAGTCAATCAAGACATCATAAGATGCGCATTTGTGCATTTCTGAATTCTTTCTTAAAAAACAGGTGAATTAGCATTTGATATTTTTTCGCATCTCTCAGTAACGTCACTGGGACCACCTCGTGCCGTCGCATTGCCCCAAAGTGTTATCCAAGACCTTTCCTACTTGCACGCTCCTTCGAGGGCGTGCAAGTTGGAAAGGTTTTCATTAATTTTCTTCCTGCGGTCACACAAACAGCAAAATATTTGTTTTAAATAGTGTAATACCCCGAGAAGCTGACGTCATGAAAAATTAGTTTGAGTCGGAATTATTTTTGGTAAAATTGTAAAAATAATTGTCTAGTCCCGTTTTTTAATTTAGTCTTTGTCCGAAACGCATATCATTGTGCTAGTCGAGTTTCACTATCTGACTCATTTATCTTCTGTATTTCAAATGCAGAATAAAAATTATCAGAGTTAACAATTAAAATATTAAGAAGCGAGTCACAAATTTAATTCAAGTTGAACCATTAGCTGATGATGTCTGATATCAACTATGCATTATTCTTTCATGTGCGTCAGCAAATGCTCAGGAGAAAACAACAACAATATGCGAACATCACACTGGTGTTGTATCTTGTTCATCTGGTTTCGTGATTCGAGTGAAGACAGCCTTTTACGGTAGAGATTCAATGACGACGTAAGCTATGGAGTTCATTCTGGTTTTGTAATGAAGCATGTATTTGAGGTGCTTTTTCCGAAAAAACAGGCTTGATACCAACCAGTTTTTGATAGTTTACCCTGTTAATGCCAGTTTAATAAATCACCTTGTTATTCAAGACCAAGCAACAGATTCATTTGTTAAATCCGGTTATTCTCCTCATAATTTTTGTACGTACATGTACGCAATTTCAAAAAAGATTACAGTCAGTATCAAATAGATGCCATATCCGTAATTGCACTTAGCCTGCTAGCAGTCCCGCAAATACCAAGCACGCAAAGATACGTAGGCCTGTATAAAACGCGAACGTTTTATTTCACTAATTCATAGAGACGAACATACCAGCTACTTTTTATTAACGAAACGAAGTAATTGTGAATGATGTATTGAAATTGAAATACTATTTTTGATTATTCTTTTTGCACGTCTTCAGCAAAAAATTGCGAGATATCAAGCAATAATTAAATCGTTTTGCATTCATCAAGCCAAAATATTTCATAGCTATGTAAAAGAGACTTTAGATAATGGATTTCTGCAGCATTTGAAAAATAAATCCAAAATTTTTCAAAAGCAATGTTTTTTACAATACACAGATGTTTTCCGAGTGTTCTGTTTGACTGTCGTGCTTCCGGATCTCAAGCCATAATACAAAGCGCTTGCAATAGAAAGAACTCATGCAAACTTACCGCGTCAAACGATGTTTTTGGTGATCCGTGTTTCCTGGCGGTAAAATACATTTCCTTGACTTACGAATGCGTTGTTCCAGGTAAGGAAAAATTGATAGAAATAATCGCATTCAAGCATGTCAAATTATGAATGCTTGTCTTCGACAATGGTTGAATCAAATGATGGTAGAAAATTAACTGTTCAATATAAGCCTTACCTTGCAAGTCAATTAAAAGACGTTTTGTCTGGTTGTGATTAAAAAGTGCATTATGTTTTGCGTTTTTTGATCTTGAAAAAAGAATAAATGCAATGCAGTTGCAACAATGCAGTAGATAGGTATAACAAACACATCTAACCAAGAGTGCTATTCACACGTAGTGAAAAAGTCAAATTTTTGAAGCTTCCGCTCACAGCATAGTCACCTTGTGCTATAAGCCTTCGACCCAACTGCGATACAGCCAAAAATGTAGTTCACCTGCCTAAGAAAATAAACTGGCTCACTTACCGCTTATGATTCTTTTTGTTATAGAATTAAAAATTTAAAGACGTAAACAAATAGTAACAATGGCCTTAGGTTATCAACAGCAAAAACAATCAAAAACAAGCAAAAATTATTCCGAAGATATCTAGCAGATGTCCTGCATTTTGATTTCCAAATGTTTCCTTGCGCGGGCAGACATCTAGAATATGTGATATATATTTTGATCACGGAGTAATTTTCTCACAGAACAAGAACCTATTGCCCCAGTTACAAACACGACCACCCCGAAGTTTATTTCAACGCAAGCTTCAACAGATGCTACAGTTTTGACATCAGGACAAAACGATTTTTTGAAATCCAAATAATCTCGCGAAAAGCGTACATTGCTTCTTTTGAACGGGCATCAATGGAAACGGCAACATAAAAAAGCCTTATCCTTGTTTCCTTGTGGATGCAGTTTGATCTGTTTTGATTTTATAACCATTACTTTTACGCTTTTCAACTGTCAATTGCGTCAATGATGAGGTTATTTTTGTACAAAAATATTTGTACATGGTCTTCGAGAAACGTGAATGATATTGCCAAACCTGCAAACGTTCAAGGAAATACTTCATACAAATTTGGATAATATCGGATGCAAAGCGGAGAGCGGAATATAATGTAGTACAACGGTATTCCACAATGGCGCATGCATAATTAATTGTGGAATGAATTCAATTGATACCAGCAAAGTCATTCATAAAACCCTTCAATTGCAACTTCAGTGAAACCCAGACAAATGGTGGATAGATACAAGCAATGTCTTCAGGACGTTATAATTCGTATGTAATGATTACAAAATTATTTTCACATAGTTTTCAAGTCACAGTTGCAGAAAGAGGAAAGCGCATAATTCCCCAAATACATGTCACGTTGAAATGGTCGCTTATGTCAAACAAGATGTCGTATTGCTTTTTATATATTTGCTTCTGAAGCAAAGTTCATATGAAATTGTTTGCAAATATAGGACAATAGCGCTTCATCAACTTACAGTATTTGACGCCTGTTATGGATTTATAAAAAAAGTTTATTTTGGCAAGCACATTACAGTCTCTGCATTTTGATGAGAATGTTCTTTTGGCAAAGGCTTGTGATATGCACGAACGGAAATTTTTCAAAAAGTTATACGATGTTATTGAGAATACTAACGAACCATGAATCTCGAACTCAAATTTCAACTCAAATATTCTGATTTCTAAACTTTTTCTTCCATCGAGCCAGCGATTTCAGAAGAATTGTTATAGTGGTTTAAAGCAATCTCAAACTTTTCATCCATGCGTCATTATATGCAAACTACGATGCTCATTCTCGATCCGTGTGCTTAACCACAAAGAATCCTCCTGATATATTTACTCAAACAAAGCACAGAACCTTTGTGTTACTTGTACATCACAGTATATAACACATGCACACGTTCGCATTATTTCTTCGTAGAACTACAACCTGTTGCTCCAATTACAAGTGCGACCACCTCGAAATCCATTTCAACGCAAGCTTCAACAGATGCTACAGTTTTGACATCAGGTGAAAACAATCTATTGCAATCCAAATAATCTCGCGAAAAGCGTACATTTCTTGCTTTGTACGGGCGTCAGTGGAAAAGGCAGCAAGTAAAAGCCAAATTATTTTTACGTTGTGAAAGCAGTTTGATCTGCTTTGTTTTGATAACCGTCAATTTTGCACTTTTCAAATGTCAATTGTGTTAACGATGAAGTTATTTTTTGTACAAAGTCATGGTCTTCGTGAAACGTGACCTGATGCTGCCAAACTCGCAAACATTCAAATAAATATTTTTTACAATTTTGATAAGAAAAAATACAACCAGGACAGCGAAATATACCTTAATTTCAACGCAGCAACCACAATATTGGACAAAGGCTCATCCTTGATTAATTGTGGAAAAACTCAGTTAATACCAGAAACATCATCATAAAAAAAACCTTCAATTGCAACTACAGTACAACCCCGAAAAGTTATTCATAGAACGTATTATCATCAGGATGATATACTTTAGTGCGGTGATAACGAAAATGTTTCCACATGGTCTTCAAGTCAAATTTGCAAAAGAAGGCAAGCGCATACTTCAGCAAAAATACGTAATGTTGAACTGGGCGCTGATATCTCACAATATATTGTATTGCTTTTTATACATCTCCTTCTGAGGCAAATTGCATTAGAATTTTTTGTGTACACAAGACAATACTGTTCCATCGTCTTATTTGATGCCTGTTTCGGTTTAATTAAAAATGTTTGTTTTGGCAAGTATATTACCTACCATTTGATGAAAATTTCCTTTTGAGAGATGCTTGTGTTATGCGCGAATATAAAATTTTCTCAAAATTTCACGATATTACTGAGAATACAATCAAAATGTGAATCCTGATGACACAAGTTTTGACTTCCAAATTTTTCCTTGATTCAAACCAGCGATTACAGAAACATTACCCTAATGGCCTAAAGCAATCTGCAGCTTCCCATCCATGTGTCAAAATGTGTAAACCCTGATGCGCGTGCTAGAGCCGTGTGCCCAGATAGTTTCTTTGCAATATATTTACCCCACACAAAGCTCAAATACTTTTGTGTTACCTGGACATCACAGTAGAATAACACATGAACACATTTGCATTATTTCTTCGCAGAACTACAACCTGTTGCCCCAATTACAAGTACGACCACCTCGAAGTTTATTTCAACGCAAGCTTCAACAGATGCTACAGTTTTGACACCAGGTGAAAACAATATTTTGCAAGCCAAATAATCTCGCGAAAAGCGTACATTGCTTGTTTTGTACGAGCGTCAATGGAAAAGGCAGCATATAAAAGCCAAATTCTTCTTACGTTGTGAAGGCAGTTTAATCTGTTTTGTTTTGATAACCATTAATTTTGCCCTTTTCAACTGCCAATTGCGTTAACGATGAGGTTATTTTTGTACAAAATCATGGTCTTCGTGGAACGTGACCATACACGGGTTGCCAAACCTGAAACATTCAAAGAAACACTTCATGCAAATTTTGATACAATAATCGATGCCAATGGGTAACGAAATACAGTAGAGCTTAATTCCAATGGAGCAAGAACTTCGTTGATCAAAGGCTCATGCTTGATTAATTGTGGGACAAACCCAATTAATACCTGCAAAATCATTTCGGTTCGGCTCAATTACAAATTCAATGCAACCAGATAAACATTAGGTGCAGAGTATTATCCTCAGGTGATATGCATTTAGTGTTGTGATCACAAAAATACCCTCACATGGCTTTTAAGTCAAAATTCCAAGTAATTACATACTCGCAAGTCACAAAGTTGAACTAATTGCTGATGTCAGGCAAGATGGCTTAGCATTTTCTAAATCCGCTTCACATGTAACATCATTAGCATCTTTAGCCCATATAGGACAATCGCATTTCACAGACTTATTTGATGTCTGTTTTGGCTCAATGAAAAACACTTGTTTTGACAAGAATATTATCTGCCAATTGATGAGAATGTTTTTTGACAGATGTTTATGCTATGTGCAAGTAGACAATTGTCTAATTTCACGATGTTGTTGAGAATACAAACAAAACCTGAATCAACACAAGCAAAATTATTCTGCAGACGTCAAGAAGATGTGATCTGTTTTCCCAAATTTTCCTTTTTTCAGACTAGTGATTTCAGAATGTTACCCTAATGGCCTAAAGCAATCTGAAACGTCTCATCCATGCGTCAAAATGTAAATCATGATACACTTTCTTGAGCCGTGTGCTTAACCACAAAGAATCCTCCTGATATATTTAATCAAAAAAAGCGCAAATGCCTTTGTGTTACTTGGACATCACAGTATACTAACACATACATACGTTCTCATTATTTCTTTGAAGAACTACAACCTGTTGTCCCAATTACAAATACGACCACCTCGAAATTCATTCCAACGCAAGCTTCAACAGATGCTGCAGTTTTGACATCAGGTGAAAATAATCTTTTGCAATCCAAATAATCTCGTGAAAAGCGTTTATGGCTTGTCTCATATGGGCGTCAATGGTAATGGCAACATATAAAAGCCACATTCTTTTTTCGTTCAGAAGGCAGCATGATCTGTTTTTTTTGATAACCATTATTTTTGACCTTTTCAACTGTGACTTGAGTGGACGATGAAGTTATTTTTGTACAAATCATGGTCTTCGTGAAACGTGATCTGATATTGCCAAAGCAGTAAACCTTCAAATAAATAATTTGTACAATTTTTATAAGAAAAATTACAACCAGGATAGCGAAATACAGCTTTAATTTCAATGCAGCAACCACAGGACTGGACAAAGGCTCATGCTTGATTAATTGCGGAAAAACTCAATTGATACCAGCAAAATAGTCATGAACACGTTCAAGTGCAATTTCATTGCTGCCCCTGCCACTAATAGGCATGAGGTAATATCTTCAGGATGATGTAATTCACGTGTAGTGAACACAAAAATATTTCCACATAGCTTCCAAGTCAAAGTTGCAGTAAAGGCAAGCGCGTAACTCCCCGAAAATATATCACGTTGAAATGGTTCTTGATTTCAGGCAGGATGTCATTTTGCTTATTACCTATACGAAATGAGGAAAGTTTCATTAGAATTTTTGTGAATACAAAACTATAGCATTTCATCGACGTATTAGATCAGTAGTTCTCAACCTTTTTACACCAGCGGACCGGCAAAACCCGCAAAAAAATTTGCGGACCGGCAACATACAATTGCAATGAACAGACCAGCTTATCACAATCATTTTGTCAGCCAAATCTACGGTTTCATTTCGAGGATCCTCATATTCAGAACAATAATATAGGCTAATCAATGTTGTAAGATAACTTCTACAAATGTTGACTTGTTGTGTTTTCAGTAATACCTCTTTAGCATTGACATCAACGCTTGTCAAATATAGTTCAAAGTCGTGAATTTCTCCGTATTTCCCTTCTGCACAAAGTTATCCCAAAGGGCAAGTTTTGTTTGAATGCCGTGTCCTGTTTCTCAGCACAAAGATATTTGTGCAAAAACCCTGCAGATATTTGTGCAAAACCCCTGTACTCTAGTAAGCTTATTCAAATGGAAAAACGTATCCACCAAATACGCAAGTTTACTCATCCACATTTCATCCAAAAGAAATTCCACTAATGGTGAGTTCCTTTCCTAAAAACTGTTTTTTTATTCTTTGAGCTCACCAAGACACGAGAGAACTCGCCGTTTTGCCAACTATCCTACTCCTGTATAGAGCAGATGGTCATGCTGCAAATCCATGCTTTTACACAGTGTTTTGAATAGTCTGGAGTTCAAAGGTCGATTGAAAATTTCATTAACATTTTTCACTACATTCTTTAGCACATTTTCAAATCAGTCTCTTTGCAGCTGAATGTTTCAGGTGGATTATGGAATGAAGAAACAACATTTCTTCACGCGCTACTTCTTTCATTTTTGTAGCATTTCATTTTTTTATTTCGCCCTTCGGATGCCCGGGGCCGTCGCCTCGTTGCCCATCTATCTGAACGCTCTTGCTTCGAATTAAAGTGACGAGCTAGTATGGCAGGTTGGATTGCATCTTGTGAGAAGGGCCGCGGCGGCTGTTCACTATATGGAGCTGCAGTAAAGCCAAGTTCCAAGCATATTTAACGTATTTCCTGACAAATTCTCCTTTTCGGTTTTTCGTTCATCCTGGTCCTGTCAACATATCTGCATATACACTTTTTTGCAGTTTGTTGTAAATTTCAATGCTAGTACTTGCTTCACGCCCACTTTGAGTGTTGTTCTTTTCTGAAAGCCGAAATTATTCCTTGTTAAAAAGTGCAAAATTCCCTGTTGCTTTCTTGGCTGC